>Ga0207851_100363_pt1 | contig 25466 bp, 24 predicted proteins | sample A23E3SouthBayCA_FD_187747 | JGI IMG/M metagenome (GOLD analysis project Ga0207851, IMG submission 187747) | Aerobic enrichment media microbial communities from Eden Landing Ponds, California, USA - A23 E3 (SPAdes) | ecosystem: Environmental > Aquatic > Marine > Unclassified | place: Emeryville... | reverse complement strand
ACGAGCCGGTGGTCGACGCGTTCGAGCGGGCGGGGCTGGCGGTCGTCGACAAGGCGACCTACCCCAAAGAGGACGTCTATCGGCTCGCCGAGGCGACCGGCGGGACCGTCGTCTCGAAGCTCGACGACCTCACCGCGGAACGGCTGGGGCGGGCCGGACGGATCGAGCGGCGCGAGGTCGGCGACGAGGTCTGGACCGTCTTCGGGGGCTGTCCGGGGCCGATGTTCACCATCGCCACCGGCGGAGAGACGCCAACGGAGGCGCGCCGCCGGGAGGATGCGCTCGACGACGCGCTCGAGACGGCCGCGACCGCCGCCATCGACGGGCAGGTGCTGCCGGGCGCGACCGCCCCGGCCGCCGCCGTCGCAGCGGCGGTCCGGGCGGGCGAGACGACCACCACCGGGCGCGAACAGCTCGCCGTCGGCGCGTTCGCCGACGCCGTCGAGCGGCTCCCGGCGGTGTTCGCGCGCAACGCCGGACACGATCCGGTCACCGCAGTGACCGACCTCCGGACGGCCCACGCGAACGGCCGCTCGTCGGCCGGGCTGAGCCCCGAAACCGGAACGACGATGGACGCGTGGGAGAACGGTATCGTCGAGCCACGCCGCGTGTTCTCGCAGGCCGTCGAGACGGCGGCCGCAGTCGTCGAGCAGCTGCTCACCATCGACGCGGTGCTGTACCCGAACGTCGAACTGACCGGCTACACCCCCCGGCCGGAACGCGAGTAACGCAGCCGATCGTACCACACGGTCGACAGTCTCGTACGGTTCATTGTACGTCATTACCAGTGGTTCGCCGGACCGTCTCGGCGAACCACTGGTAAACAGTTACAGTATCAGGCCGCTTCGGGGTCGGCCACGTCCTCCTCCTCCTCGTCACCGAGGTCGGTCGCGTGAAGCCGTTCGTCGATCCGGATCAGTTGGACCGCCAGATCGGTCGCGGTCGTCAACACGTTCCGCTTCAGCGACACCGGTTCGACGATAGGCTCCGCCCCGAGAACGTCGGTGGTGCTCCCGGCGAGGGCGTCGACGCCGACCGAGTCCCGCCCGTCGGAGCGGGCGACGCGCAACCGGACGGTCGCTCGCCCGGCGTCGAGGTCGGCCGTGGCGGCCAGCGCACGGGGAACGGCCATCAGCGCCTCGCCGAACTCGTCGGCGGCGAGTCGCTCGCGGCCGGTGAGTGAGCGGATCTGCTGAGCGACCGCCCACGACGCGGTCGCTTCGGCCGCGCCGCCGCCGGGGAGGACACGCCCATCTCGGACCGCGGCGGCCGTCGACGCGATGGCGGCCTCGACCGAGCGTTCGAACGCCTCGGCCGTCCGGGGGTCCGGGGCGCGACAGAACAGCGTGAGCGTCGTCTCGCCGGCGTCCGACGTGACGAACGTCATGTCGCGGCCGGCTTTCCGCCTGACGTCGACGCTGCCTCGGCCGAGGGTCGCCTCGGAAACCTGTGCGAGCGTCGGGACGACGGTCGCGTCGGTCGCCAGCGCGATCCGGTGGAGTTCGTCGGCGTCGACCCGGTTGATGCCGAGGACGCCCGCGGCGGCGAGTTCCGACTGCACGCGTTCGTTGATCGCCCGCTCGGTGATCACGACGCCGCAGCCGGCGTCGACCGCCGCGCGCAACTGTTCGGTGAACGTCCCGGACTCGTGTTCGGCCAGCGCCTCTCGATCCGCGAACGAGTCGGCGTCCAGTTTGATGCGGCGGGAGACCCGACCGAGCTGGCTCCCGGCGTGTGGGACGTCGACCGTCGAGGAAAGCAGGGCGATGCCGGTGTCGGGGCGTGACCGAGCCATCGACTCGAGGACCGGCCCGCGTTCGAGCACGACACCCGACAGGAGGTCGGTCTCGGCCGCGGCGCCGCCGGATCGCGAGACGACCCGAATCCGCTCGCTTGCGTCGGCGCCCACGTCGGAGACGGCCGCCGCGATCTGTTCCGAGACGGCGTGACGGACCTGCGGGTTCCGGGTTCCGGTGAGGGCGGTCCTGGCCACGTCGGCGGGCTCGAACGACGAGAGCGGGCGGGCCGTGTGGTCGAGGCCGTCGAGGGCGGCATCGAGCCCCGCACGGTAGCCCCGTTCGATGGCGGTCGGGTGGAGACCGCGTTCGGCGAGGCGGTCCGCCCGCCCGAGCAGGGCACCGACGAGTGTGACGACCGTTCCCGTCCCGTCCCCGAACTGGTCGTCGAAGCCGGCGGCGGCCGAGTCGAGGAGCGTCACCGCCGGGTCGGTCACGTCGAGTCGGTCGAGTAGCTCCGTCGACGCGGCCGTCGCCGTCACGGTGCCGTCCGCCTGAATCAGGAGTTTGTTCGCGCCGAACGGCCCGAGAGCGGTTTCGACGACGTCGCAGACGGTGCGGACGCCGGCAACCAGCTCTGTGTTGACCATGAGTCCTATCGGACCCGCCGGTATGAATAATGTGTCGTGTCGGCCCCCCGAACCGCACCCCGTATGGCAGAAATACTGGGTTAATTATTTATATTATAGACTGACAAGGTCACTCGCATGTCCAGACGAGAGACGAACGACAACTCCGGAGAGGTACATATGGAATCGGACGGTGGCGAGACAACACGTCGCGACTTCGTGAAACTCACCACCGGCGCGGCGAGCGCGGGGGCGATGGGCGCGCTCGCCGGCTGTGGCGGGAACGGTGGCGACGGCGGCGACGGCGGCGACGGCGGTGGCGGCGACGGTGGCGACGGCGGCGACGGCGGCGGTGGCGACGGCGGCGGAAGCGAGACCGTTACCGTCGACTTCCTCTCCGCGAACGCCGTGGAGAACGGCGACATCCAGAGTCACTACCAGTCCTCGATGGAGGACTTCGCCTCGAAGAACGGCAGCTATCAGGTCAACCTCCAGACCGCGTCGTACGGGGACATCCAGCAGTCACTCTCCTCGCGCGTCCAGAGCGGCAACCCGCCGGCGCTGGCGGAGTCGGGGGGGCTCGGCCTCCAGTTCTTCCGGAACGACCAGCTGGCCGATCACGCCTCGTTCATGGAAGGAACCGACACCCTTCCGGACGACCTGACGGCCGCGGGTCAGCAGGTGGCCGAGTTCCGAGGGGACTACTGGGCGATGGGCGCCATGCGTAACACGAACAGCAACCTCGGCATCCGACCCAAGACGTTCTCGCAGGCCGGCGTCGAGAACCCGATGGAGGACCTGGCGACGTGGAGCCAGTTCTACGAGACCCTCCAGACCATCGACGAGGAACAGGACATCATCGCCTACGAGGAGACCGGCGTCCCGGGTGACCTCGAATCGTACTGGGGCTACGCCCGGACGGCGTACACGGGCGGGACGGACCCGTGGATGCGCGGTGAGGGAACTGACCCCACCGTCGTGATCGCCAACGAGGACATGGAGGAGGATCGCCAGAAGACCGACGGCATGATCAAAGCCTGCGTGAACCTCGCCGACGAGTTCAGCAGCGCCGAGGCCGCCCAGCGCGGCGACGAGGACATTCCGGCGCTGATGCTCAGCGGCCGGGTCGCCTCCTTCAACTACGCGCTCGCGACGGCGAACCGCTGGTACTCCGTCAGCGAGGACGCCCAGATCGGCTGGAACGACGGCGAAGGCGACTTCATGCTGTTGCCCCCCCCGCGGCTCGACGAGGGCTTCGGCGACGCCATCGGCATCGACGACCTCAGCGGCCACTCTGGCGAGCACGGCGGCCACGTCTGGGGGCTGGAGCAGTGTCACACCATCTTCAGCGAGGTGAGCGACCAACAGCAGGAGGGCGCCTTCGCGCTCGGTCGCTACCTGCTCGAGGACAACGACTTCGTCCTCCCTGCGTGGGGCGAGTACTACGAGGCTATCCCGGGCCTCGCGCCCAAACTCGACGCGCTGCGCAACGAGTACGACCTGCCGCAGAACTTCGAGCAGTCGCTCACCAACCAGGTCGAATACGGCAGCCAGTACAGCAACACGGGCGGCCCGTGGGACGTCTGGCCGACCGACCCGATCCGCTGGACCGACATCAACGAGACGATCAGTCAGGCGATCGCCGGCCAGCACAGCGCCGAGGAGACACCGTCCGTCGTGCGAGAACGCGTGCTCACGCGGCTCGAAGAAGAGAACAACTGATCCCCGCCCGGGGGTCGGCGCGATGAACCGTTTCACGTGGTAACTGCGTCCCGGCCGTCGCCGCCGTGATCGGTGCGGCCGGAATCGACGGACAACGTCCGTATCAGTGGCCCCGACGAGGCGACATCCGGGCCCGACGGAAAGGTTTATTCACCCAAATATTGATGGGTGACACCATGGCACAGAAACAGGGACGGTCCCGGGAGGAGATCCGTGAGCAGTACGGACTCGACGAGCGGACGCTCACGGATCGACTACGCCAGAACTGGACGGGGTACGTCTTCATCGTGCCCACGTTCGTCGCGTTCACGGCGTTGTTTTACTATCCGATGCTCCGTGGGATCACGATGACACTCACCGACACCAGACTCGGCGAGCCCGGCCAGTTCATCGGGCTCGCCAACTACCAGTGGCTCGTGACGAACGACCTGTTCGTCTACGCCTTCGGCTGGTCGATACTCTTCGTCGCCGGGACGACGTTTCTCCAGTTGGGTCTCGGACTGGTAGCCGCACTGTTGTTGAACGAACTTGGCGACGCGGCCAAAGACTGGATCGGCGCCGTGATCATGTCGCCGTACTTCGCCGCACCGCTCGCAGGCGGGGTGATCTGGATGTGGTTCCTCGACAACAGTTTCGGCTTCGCGGCAAAGGCGTTCGCCCTCTTCGGCGCCGACGCCCCGGCCTTCCTCGCGACGGGTATCTGGCCGTTCGTTTCGCTCATCGTCGCTCAGACGTGGCACGACTACGCCTACTCGGCGATCATCTACGCGGCGGCCATCGCGAGCATCCCGAGCGAACAGTACGAGGCGGCCGCACAGTCCGGGGCCAACCGACTCCAGCGTTTCCGTGACGTGACGGTCCCGCGGCTGCTGATCCCGACCATCGTCATCCTCTCGCTGCGAACCGCCTGGAACATCGCCGAGTTCTCCCAACCGTTCGCGCTGACCGGCGGCGGACCGGGGACGAAGACGATGCTCCTCAGCATCCTCACCTACCGTGTCGCGTTCGTCAACAACAACTTCGCACGCGCGTACACGGTCGGCATGGCGATGGTCCTGCTGTCGATGACCGCCGCCGTCGTCTACGTGAAAGCGATCAACGAAGAAGAAAACCTGTACGTCTAACCATGCTCAACGACAACAGACGAAGTCGAGCGCTCCTGTACGCCGGTATCGTGGCGTTCGCCCTGTTCGCCATCGTCCCGTACTACTGGGTGATTCGAACATCGTTCCTGACGAACATCGCGGCGATCAGCCCGGACACGGGATTCATCCCGGCGTTCGGAAAACTCACGCTCGAATCGTACACCCAGATCTGGGACCGATTCGCCTTCGTGACGTTCTTCCGGAACAGCATCATCGTCTCGGTGGCCGCGACGATCATCTCGCTGTTCTTCGCGATTCCGGGGGCGTACGCCTTCGCACGCCTCGACTTCCCCGGTCGGAAGGCGCTGTTCTACACCGCCGTGTTCACCATCATGTTCCCGTGGATCGTGCTGACGATCCCCGTCTACGAGGTGTTCTACTTCCTCGATATGGTGAACACGCTCGTCGGCGTGATCGTCGCCCTCTCGATTTTCGTCCTGCCACAGAACATCTGGCTGCTCCAAGGGTTCTTCAGGCAGGGCATCCCCGAGAACATCGAGGAGGCCGCCCTCATCGACGGTCACAACGAACTCACGGCCTTCCTCAGAATCGTGTTACCCCTGAGTCTGCCGGCGGTCGCGGCGGCGGCCCTGTTCGCGTTCCTGACCGCGTGGAACAACTTCCTCTGGGTGTTCGTCCTGACGACCGACGAGGAGGTCAGAACCGCGACCGTCGCCATCTACTACATCCTCGGCAGCGACGTGCTCCGGGAGTGGAACGTGTTGATGGCGTCGCTCGTCCTTCTCGTCGCACCGCCGGTGATCTTCTACGGCCTGTCCCGCCGGTACGTCGGCGAAGGCCTGGGAGGGACGCCCGGATAGTTCGGTGCGTCCATTCGCGTGCATCGAGCCAAATAATAAATGCTGAAACGACAAAACATAGAGAACAATTAACATGGCACGACTGGAACTTGACGACGTCACGAAAGTATTCGACACGAGTGCGGAGACCATCATCGCGGTCGAAGAGCTGAATCTGGACATCAAAGACGGGGAGTTCATCGTCGTCGTCGGTCCCTCCGGCTGCGGGAAGTCGACGACGCTCCGGATGATCGCCGGGCTGGAGACGGTGACCGACGGCGAGATCAGGCTGGGTGGCGAGCGCATCAACGAGAAATCCCCGAAAGACCGGGACATCGCGATGGTGTTCCAGTCCTACGCGCTCTACCCACACAAGACGGTGCGACAGAATATGGCCTACGGCCTGCATCTGAGCACGGATCTCGACGACGAGGAGATCGATCGTCGCGTCCAGCAGGCGGCCGAGATGATGGGTATCGAGGATCTGCTCGAGAAGAAACCCTCGTCGCTGTCCGGCGGCCAGCAACAGCGCGTCGCGACGGGACGAGCGATCGTTCGGGAGCCGTCCGTGTTCCTCTTCGACGAACCGCTCTCGAACCTCGATGCGAAGCTCCGCAAGCATATGCGGACCGAACTCGCCCGCATCCACTCCGAGGTCGGCATCACGACCGTGTACGTCACTCACGACCAGGAGGAGGCGATGACGATGGCCGACCGGATCGTCATCCTCGACCAGGGGACGCTCCAGCAGATCGGGGCGCCGAAGCAAGTGTATCACGAACCCGTGAACCGCTTCGTCGCGAACTTCATCGGGTCGCCATCGATGAACTTCGTCGACGTCGAACTGGTGCGCAACGCGGACGGCTCCGGACGGCTCGTGGGCGACGACTTCGACTACGAGGTGAGCAGTCGCCTGCTCCAGCCGCTCGACGAAACGGTGTCCGACGTCGAGTTCGGGATTCGCCCCGAGAACGTCCGGATCGACCCCGACGCACCCACCGAAAAGAGCCTCGAAACGACCGTCGACGTCGTTGAGATCGTCGGCTCGGACAACTTCATCTACCTCGAACTCGCCGGGAAGGAGTTCCGCGTGCGCGCTCCCTCGGAGGTCGAGCCAGCGGAAGGCGAACCCGTCAGGATCACCTTCGACGAGGACGACATCCACCTGTTCGACAGCGCGTCCGGCGAGGCGCTCGTCCACGGCTACCCGAGCACTAGCGTTACGACGACTGCCGAGCGATCCGATACGACGGCGGACTGACCGGCGGCGCCCGGACTCGGCCGGCCGCGGGGTCGGCCCGCAGTCGCTCGACGACCCGACGCAGATCGGCCGTCTCGTTTATCGATCCGCTCTCTACCCGTTCCACCAGCGCCGCCGCCACGGCGTCTCGTGCGTCGACGAGCCGCCGATCCAGCCGGTCGGCCCGGGCGGCCTGTTCCGTGGTGAGCGGGCCGTCCCGGGCGGCGGTCAGAAGCGCCCGTGCGTCGCGGGAGACGCGTAACGCCTGGTGACCGTGTTCCGTGACGCGGTCGGTGTCGTTCCGCTCCCACATCACCTCCCGTGACCCCTCGTCGACGATAGCGACGAGAAACGCCGCCTTCGAGAGCTGCGTGTCGGTGCGGTCGGTTCCCGGAACGAAGTCCCCTCTGGCGTCGATGCCGACGAGGACCGTTCGTTCGGCCGGATTGTACGCGTCCGACGGATAGGCGGCGCCGGCGGCGGAGACGGTGCTCGCCAGCAGCAGCGTCACCACGACGACCCCGAGGAACACGCGCGGGGCACCCCGAACTGGCTGCAGATCCCTGAACGGGTTGTCCCGCGTGCGCTGGAAGGAGAGGGAGTACGCCTCGCCGACGGTGTCCGCGAGGTCGTGTGTGTGTTCCGAGGCGCCGGAGACGACGACTCGTCCTGCCGCAGTGATCCGGACGAAGGCGTTGTGGAACCCGCCGTACAGCACCACCAGTCCCGGCCCCTCCTGAAACGCCTCGCGCGTCACCTCGTCGTAGGCGTCGTCGTCCCGTATCGTCGGAAGGATCGACTCAAGGCAGTCGATCGGATCGTCGATGGTCGTCTCCGAGACGAAGATCGACCCCTTCTCGGCGCTGATTCCCTCGTCGACGGCGGCGCGTCGCTGACGGATCGACGCGACGGCGTACTTCGAGTACGCGATCCCGAACGGGAGCGTCGCCGCGACCAGTCCGAACACGACGGTCGGCAGGAATCTGCCGGGCGATCCGCCGTAGTGTATCGTCGCCCAGGCGGCCAGCAGGATCGAGAATCCGCCGCCGCCCCAGGCGACCGTCCGAAGTTTGTTCATATCAGCCGAAGAACGTTCGTTTGAGGCGCCCGACGAGGGTGGTTCGTCGGGCTTCGAGCTCCGCGTCACAGACCGGCTGGAGCTTTCGTTCGAGGTCCGCTCGGCTCTCGAACCGTTCGACGTCGGCCTGGTGGAGCAACTCGGACAGCATCATCGAGTTCCCCTCGTCGTCGAGCGTGACGTTCTCGAGCGGCATGTTCCGCTCCAGGCGTCGCGCAGCCACCGGATAGGACCACCCGGACTCGACGATGAGTTCGTGAACTGCGTCGGGCCCGACAGTCATATTCCGAGAATCGAGCCGCGGGATAGATAAATACATCGTCGCGGGCCTGCGCCAGTCGGACGGGTCGTCGTGACTGTGTCCCGGTGGTCTGTCGGACCGTCTCGGCAGACCACCGGTAACGACTCACAATAATCCGTCTCAGTCGTAGACGTGAAGCGATCCCGTCGAGTTGGCCTCGATGTAGTCCCAGTCGTACTCGACGCCCAGGCCGGGGCCGTCCGGGACGGGAACCGTCCCGTCGTCGTCGACAGCGTCCATCATATCGGAGTAGCCACCCTCGTAGACGGGGGGTTGCGTGTTCTGACACTCCGGATGGACGAGCGCCAGTTCGTAGTAGTTCGTGTTCCGGGTGGCCGCGATACAGTGGCGCTGTGCCGGCCCGGGGGCGTGGAACTCGACGTCGAGGCCGAACGCCTCCGCCATCCGGGCCACCTTCATCGCGCCCGTGATGCCCGCGTCGTACTCGGGGTCCGCCCGCAGGAGATCGGTCGCGTCGCCGGCGGCGAAGTCGGATTTCATCTCCAGGCCCCGGACGTGTTCGGTCTGGAGGATCGGCGTGTCGAGTTTCTCCCGGAGTTTGCGGTGGGCGTGCTGGGAGATGCCGCCGTCGCGGAACGGGTCCTCGTACCAGAAAAAGCCCTCCTCGTCGAGCGCGCGGCCGAGTTTCAGCGCGTCGGCGAACGTCTCCAGTTCACAGGCCGGGTCGTGCATGAGATCCATCTCGGAACCGACGCGGTCGCCGACGGCGTGGACGGCTTCGATCTCGCGGCGCAGGTCGCGGGTGTCGTCGCCGCCACCCCAGCCGTGGATCTTGAAGCCGCCGAAGCCGGCGTCGCGACACACCTCGGCGAAGTCCGCGAAGGCCGTCGGCGAGTCCAGCCCGCCGGCCTCGTCGCCGTGGTACGTCGACGCGTAAGCCGGAATCCGCTCCCGGTAGGTGCCGAGCAGTTCGTGAATCGGCGCGTCGTAGTGTTTCCCGGCCAGATCCCAGAGCGCGATGTCGATGGGGCCCATCCCCATCCGGTCGTACTTCCGGAGGGCGCGTTTGATCTCCGACCAGTGTTTCTCCCGTTCGAGCGGGTTCTTCCCGACGAGATACGGCGCGATGATGTTGATCTGGGCGGCGCCGGGGGAGTTCCCGCCGACGTACTCGCCGGTGATCCCCTCGTCCGTGTGGATTTGCAGGCCGAACAGCTTTCGGTGGGTGGTCTCGCCCGGATCGTAGACGAGGTTGAACCCGTGCTCGTCGGTCCCCACGTCCTCGAGGGGATACTCGAACTCGCGGCTCTCGATGCTCGTGATGGTCAGCGCCATACACCAAGCGTCCGGACACCGCGTAATAAGTATGACTCCCGCCGGCCGTCGATCACGCCGGGCGGTGGGATTTTTCCCCTCCATCCACGTAGAGACGGTCGATGTTCGAACCCCTAGAAACGATACTTCTCACCGTCGGGCCGAACGACGAGAGCCGACTGGACGAACTGGGGGAGACGGTCCTCCAGGTCGCGAAACCGACGGGAGCGACGGTGGTGATCACGCACGTATTCACGCCGGATCAGTTCCACGACATCGCCGAGGAACTCGGGATGCCGGAGATCGCCGAGACGGAGGTGGACAAGGTGCTGGAGCGTCACGAGTCGGTCCGGTACTTCGAACGACTGTTCGCCGACCACGGCGTCGACCACGAGGTCAAAGGCGTCGTCGGCGACATCAGCGACGGCATCATCGGCATCGCCGAGGAGACCGAGAGCGACCGCGTCGTCGTCTCCGGACGGACGCGGTCGCGGGTCGGCAAGGCGGTGTTCGGCAGTACTGCACAGGACGTGTTGCTACAGTCGCCGTGCCCGGTCACGTTCGTGAAGGCGAAAGACTGAGCGGCCCGAGGGCCGGTTCCCGCGTCACTCGTAGACGTGAAGCGATCCGGTCGCGTTGTCCTCGATGTAGTCCCAGTCGTACTCGACGCCCAGGCCGGGACCGTCCGGAACGGCCACGGTGCCGTCGTCGTCGATGGTGTCGATCATATCGGAGTAGCCGCCATCGTAGACGGGCGGGATGGGGTTGTCGACCTCCGGGTGGACCAGGGCGAGTTCGTAGTAGTTCGTGTTCCGGGTGGCAGCCATGCAGTGGCGCTGCGCCGGCCCGGGGGCGTGGAACTCGACGTCGAGGCCGAACGCCTCGGTCATGCGGGCGATCTTCATCGCACCGGTGATGCCCGCGTCGTACTCGGGATCGGCGCGGACGAAGTCGGTCGCGTCCGCCTGGACGAAATCGGAGTGGGGCTCCAGGCCCCGGATGTGTTCGGTCTGGAGGATCGGCGTGTCGAGTTTCTCCCGAAGTTTGCGGTGGGCGTGCTGGGAGATGCCGCCGTCGCGGTACGGGTCCTCGTACCAGAAAAAGCCCGCCTCGTCACAGGCACGACCAACCTTCAGCGCGTCGGCGAAGGTCTCGTACTGACAGGCCGGATCGAGCATGAGGTCCATCTCCGAGCCGACGCGCTCGCCGAGGGTGCGGACCGTCTCGATCTCCCGGTCGATGTCGCGCCACTCGTCGGAGCCCCAGACGTGCATCTTGAACGCGGGGTAGCCCATCTCCAGACACTCCTCGGCGAAGTCCGCGTAGGCCTCGGGCGAGTCCAGCCCGCCGTTCTCGTCGGCCTCGTACGTCGACGCGTACGCGGGGAGGCGGGTGCGGTAGGTGCCGAGCAGTTCGTGAATCGGCGCGTCGTAGTACTTGCCCGCGAAGTCCCAGAGCGCGATGTCGATGGGACCCATCCCCATCCGGTCGTACTTCCGGAGGGCGCGTTTGATCTCCGACCAGTGTTTCTCGCGTGCGAGCGGGTTCTTCCCGACGAGGTAGTCCGCGAACGTGTTGATCTGGGCGGCGCCCGGGGAGCTCCCGCCGACGTACTCGCCGGTGATCCCTTCGTCCGTGTGAATCTGCAGCGCGAACAGCTTTCGGTGGGTGGTCTCGCCCGGATCGTAGACGAGACTGAAGCCGTCCGGGTTCTGTCCGACGTCCTCCAGCGGATACGAGAACTCCGTACTCTCGATCCGAGTGATCGTAGGTGACATACCCCGTGATCCCGGGACAGCGGTATAAACTTGCTGGAACGAGGGAGGCCACCCGACCGCGTCCAGTTCCGAACGTGATTCTAGACGTGTGAGAGCTTGTCGCGGCGACAGAGGGTGCGTTCGCTCACGGTGTTGGGCGGGCGCTGGGTCGTCGCGAACGTGATGGCGTCGTCGAGTCCGGGATCCATATCCGAGCTCTCGGGCGACGGCAGTAAAACTGCACACGCCAATCGGGCACGGGCGGCGACCCGAACAGTCCGCCGACACGAGGCTATTGGCAAAGACTAAGGCGTTCGTGATGCTTTCTCACGGTTATGAACGGGACATTCGACGGGTATCGAAGACCGGATGGGCGCGTCGGCGTCCGCAACTACGTCGCCGTGATTCCGACGTCGGTGGCCGCCGCAGCCGTGGCGACGGCCGTCGCCGACGAGGGGGGCGCGTGGGCGCGAGCGACGCCACACCAGCTCGGGACGAGCCAGCCCGACGCCGCGAGACGACAGACCGAACGCGTGCTGGTCGGCATCGGCCAGAACCCGAACGTCGGGGGCGCGCTCGTCGTCGAACTCGGAACGGAAGATATCGACGCGGCGGCCCTCGCGGACCGCATCGCCGCCGACGGGACGACGGTCGAGACGCTCACCATCCGCGAGACGGGCGGCACCGAAGCCGCCCTCGACGAGGGCGAAACTCGACTCCACCGACTGAACGACGAGATCAAAGGCGCGCGGCGCGAGGAGGCCGATGTCGCCGAACTCGTCTTCGGCGTCGAGTGTGGCGGGAGCGACGCGACGAGCGGTATCGCGGCCAATCCGGGCGTCGGCGCGGCCTGTGACCGCCTCGTCGACGCCGGCGGGACCGCGTGTTTCAGCGAGACACCGGAGTTCATCGGCGCGGAACACATCCTCGCGGATCGGTGTGTGGACGACGAGACGCGGCGTCGGCTCCTCGACCGGGTCGAAGCCCGGGAAGGGATGGCCGAACTAATGGGCGTCGACCTCCGCGGCGCACAACCCACACCCGGCAACCAGGAGGGCGGCCTCACCACCATCGAGGAGAAGAGCCTCGGCGCGATCGCGAAAGGCGGCACGACGCCCGTTCGCGGCATCGTCGACTACGGGGAAACCCTGCCGGTCGGCGGCGGACTCGTCCTCATGGACACGCCGGGGTACGACGTCGAGAGCGTCGTCGGGAAAGTCGCCGGCGGAGCGCAGGTCGTCGCCTTCACCACCGGTCGCGGGAGCACGACCGGAAACCCCATCGCGCCGGTCATCAAGGTGACCGGCAACCCGAAGACCTGGGCGAAGATGTCGAACAACATGGACGTGAACGCGGGGACGGTGTTCGACGGTGAGTCCATCGACTCGGTCGGCGAACGCGTCTTCGAGACGCTCGTCGACGTCGCGGACGGCCGCCAGACGGAGTCCGAACGCCGACGACTGGAGGAGTTCGCGATCAACGAGATCCAGCCCGAGGAGCTCACCACGGGGATGGACGCATGAAGGGCCGAGTACTCGACGACACCCTGTTGCTGTTGAGTGACGACGACAACGTCGGGACGGCAGTCGACGACCTGGACGAGGGGACGGCACTCGACTACGACGGGCGGAGCGTCGTCGTCGCCGAGGACGTCCCGTTCGGACACAAGGTGGCGCTCGAACCGCTCGCGCCCGGCGACGAAGTGCGCAAGTACGGCGAGATCATCGGCACGGCGACCCAGTCGGTCGAGCGCGGCGAGTGGGTCCACACCCACAACTGCGAGAGTACGCGCGGCCGTGGCGATCAGGCGGCCGCGGGGGGTGAGCGAGCGTGAGCGTCCCGACAGCCGCCGAACGGACGTTCCAGGGCGTCCGCCGCGCGGACGACGCCGTCGGCGTCCGCAACAACGTGCTCGTCCTCCCATCGGTGATCTGTTCGCACATCGTCGCCGACCGCATCGCCGCGAACGTCGACGGCGCCGTCTCGACGCCACACGACCACGGCTGTGCGCAGCTCGGCGCCGACAACGACCAGACGTGGCGGACGTTCCTCTCGCTGGCCGAGAACCCGAACGTCGCGGGAACCGTCGTCGTCGGCCTCGGTTGCGAGGAGATTCAGAGCGACGACGTGGCGACGGCCCTCGAATCCCGGGACGTGCCGGTGCGTGAACTGTCGATCCAGGGGGTCGGCGGCACCGACGAGTGCGTGGCCCGCGGCGTCGAGTTCGCGTCAGAACTCGCGGAATCGCGGCCGACCGAAGCGTCGACGGCCGACCTCGGCGACCTGACGCTCGGCATCGTCTCCAGTGACCTCGACGCGACGACCCGAGAGGTCGCGGACCCGCTCGTGGGCGAGGTCGCCCGCGCCGTCGTCGAGGCGGGCGGGCGCGTCGTGGCGGCCGGCAACGAGCGCGTGACCGCCCACCCGGCGGCCGCCCGCGAGGCGACGGCCGGGGACGCCCGCGACGCACTGGACGACCTACTCGACCGACACGAGGGCCACCCGTCGCGGGCCAGCGGCGTCGGTCGCGTCGCCCGCGAGCACGCGTTCGAGGACGTGACGCGGTCGTGGGGCGGCCTGGACGTGTCGGCAGTCCGCCCCTACGGCGACCCGGTGGGCATCGACGAGGGACTGGCGCTCGTCGACGCGCCGTCGCGGTTCGCCGAGGCGACGACGGGACTCGCCGCCGCGGGCGCGAACGTCGTTCTGCACGCCACCGGCGACGGCGTCCTCACCGGCCACCCCCTCGTCCCCGTCGTGAAGGTGACCGGCGACGAGCGAACGGCGGCGGCGCTCCCGGACGACGTCGACATCGACGCGACGGCCACCGACGCCGACGACGTACTGGACTACCTGCTCGACGTGGCGGACGGGCAGGAGTGCTGTGCCGAGGCGCACGGCCTCACCGAGTTCGCCATCACCCGCGTCGGCCCGTCGATGTGACGGGGTGGGAGCGTCGCCCGCGAACCCCGGGAGCCCGCGTCAGAACGCACTCGGCGTGAAGCCGCCGTCGACGGTGATCGTCTCACCGGTGACGTATGACGCAGCGGAGCTGGACAGGTAGACGACGGCCCCGGCGATGTCCGCGGGTCGCCCGATCCGTCCGATCGACGCGCGGTCGACGATGCGTTCGTACCGGTGGCTCCCCTCGGCGTAGGCGTCCGCCGTCTGTGGCGTGGCGACGAACCCCGGCCGGACGGCGTTGACGCGCACCTCGGGACCCAGATCCTTCGCCGCCGCGTGCGTGTACCCGTCGATGCCGCCCTTGGCGGCCGAGTAGGCGGCCAGGTCCTCGATGCCGAGCAGCGAGGAGAGCGACGCGACGTTGACGACGCTCTCGACGCCGGTGCGGGTGACGAACGTCTGTACCGTCCGGTGGACGCCGGTCAGCTGCACGTCGAGCACCTGGTCCCACTCGTCGTCGGTCACGTCGGGGACGGCGGCGCGGGCGATGGCGCCGGGGGAGTTGACGAGGACGTCGACGTCGCCGAAGCGGTCGACGGCCGCGTCCGCGAGGGCGTCGAGCGACTCGCGGTCGGTCACGTCACAGGTGACTGCCAGCGCCTCGCCGCCGCGTTCGCGAACCGCCTCGGCGGTGTCGGCGACGCGTGCTTCGGACCGGCTGGTCGGGACGACGTTCGCGCCCTCGGTGGCGAAGGCGAGTGAGATGGCCCGGCCGATACCGCTCGTGCCGCCGACGACGACGACCGTCGATCCCTCGGCGCTGATCGGTTCGTAGTCGACGACCGTGGGCGTGGAGTGTTGGTCGGACACGGCTACTCGATGCGGACCGACCGTCATATACGTTCGCGTCGGTTCCCGGCGGCGTCGGTGCGTCACCACCATCCTTCGGTACAGTTAATAACATCCCATCTGCAGGGGAAGGCACCATGTCCGACGTGAAGATTTCCGGCGTAGAGACGTATTTGGTCGCAAACCCGTGGAAACCGTGGGTGTTCGTCGAAGTCGAGACGGACGCCGGCGTCACCGGCATCGCCGAGGCGACGACCCACGACAAGCCACGGACCGTCGCCAAGGCCATCGAGGAGATGTCGGACTACTTCCTCGGCAAGGACCCCTTCGACACCGAGCAGATCTGGCTGGAGATGTACCGCGACGAGTGGTTCTCGAAGGGCGTCGTGAACACGACGGTCTGTTCGGCCGTCGACATGGCCTGCTGGGACATCAAGGGGAAACTCCTCGACAAACCGGTCTACGAACTGCTCGGCGGGAGCGTCCACGGCGACGAACTCCGGGCCTACGCCAACGGGTGGTACACCGACACCGACGGTGAGCCCGAGGGCTTCGCGGCGGCGGCCGAACGGGTCGTCGACGACGGCTACGACGCGATGAAGTTCGACCCGTTCGGGACGGCGTGGCAGCGCATGTCGAAGAAGGATCTCAACCACTCGGTCGACATCGTCCGCGCGGTGCGCGAGGCGGTCGGTCCCGACGTGGACCTGCTCATCGAGTGCCACGGCCGCTTCACTGCGGGACAGGCCGTCGACATCGCGCGGAAACTCGACGAGTTCGAGCCGACGTGGTTCGAGGAGCCGTGCCCGCCGGACTCGATCAACAGCCTCGCCGAGGTGGCCGATAAGTCCCCGATTCCGGTGGCGACCGGCGAGCGCCACATGACCAGATACGACTTCTTCGAACTGGTCACGCGGACGGACGTCGACGTCTTCCAGCCCGACCTGATGAACACCGGCGGGATCACCGAGGGCAAGAAAATCGCTGGACTGGCGGAGGCCGACCACGTCAGCATCGCCCCGCACAACCCGCAGGGTCCGGTCGCGGGCGCCATCTACTCCCACTTCTGTACCTCGACGCCGAACTTCATGATCCAGGAGATGTTCCAGACCTACGACGTGGACTGGGTCGACAACCTGCTCGTCGATCCGCTCGAAGTCGAGGACGGCTACGTCCAGGTGCCGGAGGGACCGGGCTTCGGCATCGAACTCAACCACGACGTCATCGCGGAACACGCCTACACCGAGGACAAGGTACACACGATCAACCTCTTCGAGAAGGACTGGGAGAAGCGAGCGGTCGAGAAGCGCTAAGCCGGCACGGGCGTCACTCCGGAATCCCGTACACGTCCCGGGACCAGTCCCGCGTGAGCGTGTCGTAAACCGGCTCCTGTCGGTCGAGTTCGTCGATCCGGCGGTGGTCCTCCGGCGCTAGTTCCCAGTCGAAGAGGGCGACGTTCTCGGCGACGTGCCCGGCCGAACTGGACTTTGGGAGAACGACGATATCCTTCTCGACGGCCCATCGGAGCACGATCTGCGCTGGGGTTTTCTCGTACTCGTCGGCGAGTTCCCGGACGGTGTCGTTCCCCAGAATCGCCGTCCGAGCGAGGGGGGCGGCGGCCTCGACGGCGACGCCCTCCGACTGGCAGTACTCGACGAGGTCGGTGCGCTGGAACTGGGGGTTGAACTCGATCTGATTGACCGCGATGGGGACGTCGGTGATGTGCAGGGCGTTGCTGAGCTGGTATCCGCTGAAGTTCGAGACGCCGACGTTTCGAATCTTCCCCTGGTCGTGGAGCGTCTCCATCGCGTCCAGCGTCTCCCGCAAGGAGATGGCGGGGTTCGGCCAGTGGATCAGATACAGATCGAGATACTCCGTCCCGAGTCGGTCGAGGGAGCGCTCACAGGCCTCGATGACGCCCCCGTAGTCGAGGTGTTTGGCGAGGACCTTCGAGGTGAGAAACAGGTCGTCGCGATCGTAGTCCGCCAGCGCGTCGCCGATGGCTCCCTCGTTGTGGTAGCCCTCGGCCGTGTCGACATGCGTGTAGTCGCCGTCGAGGGCGGCGCGCACGGACCCGCGGACGGTTTCGCCGCCGATATCCCACGTTCCAAGCCCGACGACGGGCAGTTCGTCTCCGCTCGGTAGCGTCACAGTTGGCACGGACATTCGGCCGGACCCACACGTTCGGGGACATTAACTCCCGTGGGGAGCGCCCCGAACCGGACGGTCGGCGTCGACCGCCGTGGGACGACGACCCGTTACCGCTCCGACGCGAGCAGGTCCAGCGAGTCCATGGTGTCACGGAGCGACTCACGTTCCGACTCGGAGAGCTTCCGGATCGGCGGTCGCGGGACGCCGAGGTCCCGACCGGCCAGCCGCGCGGCTTCCTTGAATCCGGCGGGGAACGTCCCGCCCATCAGCACGTTCGCGAGTGGGGTGACCGCCTCGACCTGTACCGCCCGGGCGCGGTCGAGTTCGCCGGCTCGGTAGGTGTCGTACACGTCGACGAGCAACTCGGGCGCGACGTTCGCCGTCCCGGTGACGCCCCCGTCCGCCCCGAGGACGAGGCTGGGCAGGAGCAGGGAGCCGAGCCCCTGGAGGTAGGCGAAGTCGTCCGGCGTGTTCGCCATGATCCGGGAGCCCCAGGTGAGGTCACCGCTGCTGTCCTTCAGTCCGACCACGGTGTCGAGATCCGTCGCCAGGTCGCTGACGGTGTCGACCGCAAGCGTCTGGCCCGTCATCGACGGGAGGTGATAGAGGAGGAGCGGCAGGTCGGTCGCGTCCGCGAGACGGGCGTAGTGGTCGTACAGGCCGGACTGGTCCGTCTCGAGAAAGTAGGGCGTGATCGAGATGAGGCGGTCGGCACCGGCGGCCGCCGCCCGCTCCGCCCGTTCGACGGCCTCCAGCGTGCCGCTGGCCCCGACGCCGGCGTAGACGGGAACGTCGCCGGCCGCCTGGTCGACGACGATGGTCGTCACCCGTTCGAGTTCGTCGGTGTTCAGGTTCGACAGTTCGCCGATGGACGCGCCGGGGAAGAGCCCGTGCACGCCCGCGTCGACCAGAAAGTCGACGTGGTCGCGGAGCTGCCGTTCGGCGATTCCGCCGTCCTCGTCGAACGGCGTCAACAGTGGTGGGACGATCCCTCGTACGTCAGTCATAACGTTCTCCTACCCCAACCGGGGCGGCATAAACGTTATCGTCACCACCGGTGCAGGGCGCGCAAACGGCGGTAGCCAGCGCCGGCATGCTCGCGTGTTAGGACGACGGCGGCAGCCCGGCGTAACAGCCGACGGCGACGGCGGTGACGCCGCCGAGCGCGAGGAAGGCGGCGTCGAACCGGCCGGCATCGGCCATCGCGCCGACGAACAGGGAGCCGGTCGAGCCGACGAGGAACAGGCAGGTGCGGAGGAAGCCCCACGCGGCGCCCTGTACGTCCGCCGGAAGCCGGGCCACGATGTAGGAGTTGGTCACCGGCGCGAGCGCCAGCCGGGTGCCGAGGAGGAAGACCAACACGCCCCAGGCGAGACGGCCGTCGACGGCGGGGACGGCCAGCAGGGTGACGGCGGCGACGGCGGCGACGACGACGAGGACCGGCCGCGCACCGTAGCGATCCGACGCGGTGCCGACCGCGACCTGAGAGATCGTCCCCCCCACGAACAGGAGCGCGAAGATGAACCCCGCGAGGCTCTGGCCGATGCCCTCGTGCGTGACGAGATAGGTCGGCAGGAAGGCGGTCAAACCCTGAAAGGCGAAGAGGTAGAACGTGAACGCGACGCTGGCGAGGAGGACGTTTCGGTTCCCGAGCGCGCGCGGGAGGCTGCGGATCACCGCCCGGAGCGATGGGGTGGCGTCGGTCGGCGACCCGCCGTCGGACCGGGTCGCCGAGTCGATGGGGTCGGGCAGCGTCACCCACGCGAGGGCGGCCACGGCGAGGAAGGCCGGGACCGTGCTCCCGACGAGGAGGCGCCAGCCGAGGACGCCGACGGCCGTCCCCGCGACGAGTGGGATGACCGCGGAGCCGAGGCTGCCGGCCGCGAGCGTGATGCCGAACGCGGCGCCGTCGTTACGCGGGAAGGCCTTCGAGAGCGAGAGGCCGCGGGCAGGGCCGTAGAGGCCGGAGCCGACGCCGAACGCCGCGGCTCCGAGGAGGAAGACGACGAACAGGGGCGCCGCGGCGAGGAGGGCGAGACTCGTTGCACTCCCCGCGAGACTCGCCGCGAGGACCGTCCGCTCGCCGATTCGGTCGGTGAGCACTCCCGCGGGGAACTGCATCAGGGCGTAACAAGCCCAGATGACCGTCACCGCGAGCCCGGCGGCGGCGTTGTCGAGGCCGAAGGTCGCCTTCACCTGCGGGAGCAGGGTCGGGACGAGAAAGCGGAGACCGAGGGTGAACGCCCATCCGAGCGCGACGGTCAAGAGGACCCAGCCGCGGCCGTCGCCACGGAGTGGATCGAGGGCGTCGGAGAGGCGGCGACGGGGACGAGCCACGCGTTACGCGAGGGGTGGCGACGTGAAGAACGCCGCGGACTGGCGGACGTTTGCCGGTTGTGGGTGACAGTCGAGGGACGCCGCGGCCGCTGACGGGGCGTTCGTCGATGGACGACAAGGGCGTCACATCCGATCCGTGACAGTCGCATGCCCGACAGCGCCGCCCTAGAACACCTCTAGGAGCATATGCACGCACTACTATACGCGTGGGGCTGCTGACGAAAAGTAGTATGCTAGCATGTGACGTAACGCACGTCGGGAAAGCGTGTCTCTACATCACCAGAAACGGGTCGGAGGTGCTGGTGTTCAGGGGGCCGGGACACGAGGGGTTCCAGATCCCGAAAGGAACGATCGAACCGGACGAAACACCGCGCGAGGCCGCCTACCGCGAGGCGATCGAGGAGAGCGGCCTGGCGGCGTTCGAGGGGGTCGAACATCTCGTCACCGACGTCTGGACCCGGCGCGAGTCGCCGCCGAAACGGTACGTTCGGCACTTCTATCACGCGTCGGTCCACGAGCCACGGGACTCGTGGACACACGTCGTCACCGGGACCGGCGAGGAACGCGGATCGACGTTCGAGTTCTCGTGGCTCGATCTCCCGACGGACGCCTCCTTCGCCCTCGATCTCGACGACTATCTGTACACGCTTCCCATCCAGAGCGGCGGCGAGACGGCGACGGGTGCGGCCGCCGATTGAGGAACGGGATCGAAGGGGGGAGTTTACTACGGAGTAGCAATTGACAGATAAACATATATTTTTGCTTCGTATCTGATTTAACGGATGTTTCGACGGCGAGCTCCCATCGACCTCGATTCGTTCGAAGATTGTCGGTATTCAGCGCCTCTATCATCTGATTACCCGGACTTTTTGCTCATCAATTGATCACAGACGGGTGTTCGATCGATTCTCGCGCAATGACCGAATCTATCGATACTGACCCTTGAAAAGCCGATCTCCGATCGTCGACGAAAATCCGAGAGAGATGCCGCTGACAGATATATAAAAATTTGAATATGTATACATATCTTATAATATGGCTGTCGAGGTCGCCCCGAACCGGCATCGGCTCGGCAGGAGTCCGACGAGACGCCACGCATGACCGAGACGACGTATTTACCGATCCGATCGAGAACCTGTGCGTCCTCGCGACGCACGGCTCACTCGACAGGCTTCGAGCCGCAAAAGGGAACTCCCTCGGAACGGCGTTCGGCCGTTCCGACGGTCGTCCCGGAACTCAGGCCATTGAGTGGTCGACTCCACGTCCGGTTCGGCGCAGCGCTGGACCGCGACAGACGGCCGATCCCATCGGGGAGGCAGTACTGCGGGGGCGTGGGTCACACACGCACCAGTGGGCGCTACGTACCGGACATCCTTCTAAGGGACGACCACCATCAATAACTTTTCGCCCGCATGCGCGGTTCCTCGATGGAGCGGATCGGTTCCGACCCTGTCGACGTATTCATCCGAGACACACGGGTGCCCTACTCCACGCACGGTTGTCGAACCCCGACGTTCAGGATCCTGCCGAGGAGGTGACCGGCGAGTGCGTTTAGCAAATGCGAACGGACGTGACGGGAGGGGGTCCGGACGGACGAGTCAGGCGCCGATCCGACTGCCAATCGACGCGCCCACCGCTCTCTCCCGATCGAATCGTGTGGACTGGCACCCGAGACGGACGCCATGTCGGAGACTGAGCGGCCCGACGCCACCGAACGGAGGACGAATCGGACTGTCGTCGCTCGGCAGCAGGCCATCTTATAACAACGATATGTTTGTTATTTCACGGCGGATGCGGCGTCCTGATCGAACGAGCACGGGCCGTACTCCCCGTCTCGGTGTTCGCGAAATACAAACAATTGGGTGCGGAGTGGAGTTGCCACTGCTGGTTCTCACTGGAGACGGGATGCCGCTTCCGTCGTCCGAGACGAATCGTCCGCCGTTCGTCAACGACGAACCACGATGTGGCGGGGTTCGGTCGTCGAAGCAACTCGCATCGGACTGGACTCGGTTCGCTCGACGGCCGCCAGGAAGACGCCGCGGGGCAACCTGAAGCGAAGACTCTCACGAGCTACCAACGTGCGGATGCCGATCGGTCGTGACGAGGTCACCCAGCCGACGGTGAAAATGAAGCAACACCGAGCCGTGTTGGCGTTCGCGAATCGTACCGCCGGTTCGATTCCCAATCCGGACGCTCCCGGTGGACGTACTCCCCATACCCCGGTTCGCCGACGACCTCGCCGTCGTTGGGGACGATTGCACGGAGGGTCACGGGGACAGCCGGTTGCAAGAGCACGGGACCCCCGATGGGAAGACCACCCCTCGAGCACCTGATTCGCACAACTTCGCGCGCGCCGTGTCTATGTCGCCGCTATCACCGACTACGAACACAGCGATTTCCGTGCTGTATGAGCACGACGGCATTTTCGAATGCGCACGGGACAAATCAAACCATGGACAACAAGACGAAGATCTCTATCACGGTAATCACCGGTGTTGAATCGCCGGATTCCACGGAGGGATTCGATGAAGCAGGAACCACGGAGTATCCACAATAGATTGCCGCCCTTGGACCAACAGAGTTGGAGTGCTTGGTCAATGCGCTACTGATGCCGGATCGAATCCGCTTTTCGGACACTGATGGCGAATTCGACGACTATCCGCTCGTTTCGCTTCATCGTCTTCGGAGTTACCGCGACACCCCACAGCATGACGATTAGACTACTAAAACGACATCGAGGTAAACGTCCTCAAAGACAGACTCCCACCCCTCTGTGAGAGTTCCGGTTTCGTCAGAGCATCTTCTGAAATCAGGACGGTGCTAAGGACGACCCTCAAAATGGCATATCAGCTGATCCGCCCCACAAAAATGGAAATATTTATCAACCTCTGGTATGACAACTCGTCTCGTGAAGGAAGCTAACACAGATAGAGAAAGTTTCAAAGCATCCGAATAGAGTACCGAATACACAGATCAGCAAGCACGATAGTCGAACATATGACAAAGATCAACCCGGGCTCAGACAAATGAAACATCAAGAGACAGCCGAAGAAACATCGCACGTACAGTCCGTTGGGATAGGCCTCGACCTCTTTAGCGAAGAGACACCTCAAAAAGTGAGGCTCAGGTTTCTCTTATTCTTCGCTGTTTACGCCAGTCTACTTCTTTTGGTCATCTGGCCAGTCTTCCCCCAGGTTAATAGCATTGAGCCGTACATACTGGGATTGCCGCTCAATATGGCCTGGAATTCAGCGGTTCTCCTTCTGGTAATGATCACGGGTTTCCTCATGTATTGGTACGATGAAATGAAAGTGCAGGGAGGGAACTAATCCATGGTTTCGACAAACACTCTAATTATAACCGGGATACCATTGATCTATCTGGTCTTCGCCCTGTGGATTGGTATTCGGAGTCGTGGCGAGGCCGACCAGAGCACCACAGAAGGGTTCGTCGCCGGTGATCGCCGAATCGGAACGATCGTTTTGTTCTTCATTATGGCCGCAGCTAATAACAGCGCCTTCGCCTTCCTCGGCGGACCCGGATTTGCATTCGACCAAGGGGCGATTGCGTATTACATTATTCCTTACAGCGCATTTGGGCTCGCAATGTGGTACGTACTTGGGCCCAAAGTATCCCGACTTGGTCGCAAAATGGGGTACGTGACACAGGCAGAGTTCGTGAGTGACCGGTACGATAGCCGATGGATCTCGGCTATAATGGCGGTCGCCTCGGTTGCGGCCTTTATCCCATACGTAGTGGTACAAATAAAGGGAGTAGCATTCATTCTCAGCGAGGCCAGCAACGGACTTATTCCGTTTTGGCTTTCGGGGATGCTGCCCTTCCTCATCATTGGATTCTACGTAATCACGAGCGGAATGATGGGTGTTGGTTGGTCAAACGTCCTGCAAGGAATAATGATGCTTGCGCTCGCGTGGTTCCTCGGTCTGTACCTCCCCTCCGAACTACACGGGGGAATACAGCCGATGTTTGAGACCATCGCCGCAAGTAATCCGTCACATCTAGTAGTCGGGCTCCCAGAGATGTCGATCGCTCGATATTCGAGTTTCATCGTTGTCTCAGCACTTGGGAGTATTATGTGGCCGCACCTATTCATGCGAGCCTACACCGCCGAGGACGAGTCAACGGTCAAGAAAACCGCTATCCTTTACCCACTCTTCCAATTCATCATCGTCCCGATTCTCCTGATCGGATTCGCCGGCGTAACCGTCGTCGAACCAGGCCTTCTCGACAGTCCCGATCGAATTCTGCCATACCTCGTCACGAATCTGGATATAAACCCAATTTTGATCGGATTATTCTTCGCCGGCGCACTCGCGGCAACAATGAGCACTGCCGACGCAATCGTTCATGCGTCAGTGAGCGTTTCTATTCGGGATTTCTACAAGCCACTATTCGACCCAGAGGGTGAAGACTTGGACGAAACCTTCTGGATGAAGATCTTGGTTTTCCCGACGCTAGCTGTCGCATATTACTTTGCTATGTTCAGTTCGATCAATATCGTGCCATTGCAGGCCGCCGCGTATGGTTCGATCATCCAATTCCTTCCGCTGATTCTCGGAACACTCTACTGGCCCCGATCCACGAAGGAGGGGGCACTAGCTGGTCTCCTCAGCGGGACCGTGGTGACCGGGATCTTTACCTTCGTCGTGCCGACGCCGCTGTCGATCCACGCGGGCCTGTGGGGATTGATGGTGACGACAGTTCTCTTCATCGCGGTCAGCTTGATGACTGACGTCAAGAATCCCGAGTTCGCGCGAGAGGTGATTCGCACGACGCGTCCAAATCTCTCTCCGACGAAAAAAGATCAGCAACGGTCAGGTACTGCGACGGATGGGGGAACAGTCTCTGACGAGACGAGTAAATAGACTCACGGATATGCTGTTGAACTTATTTTCGTCTGATACTTAGGCGAGCCGTTCTACAACCTGTTCTCGACATACAGCGAAGCTACTACCACTCAACTCCACGCTGTTCCCTGTCCCAATGGCTTGGAGTACCAATTCCGCCAGCGGGAGCAGTACTAATCACCGATGGGCGAAAGGCCAGATCTGGTGTTTCTTTGCTTACGTGGTGTGACGAAAGGGAATGGGACGGCTGTCGAACTGCTTCGTTCTGATAGTCTCGCAGGACGGGACGAGGGTCAGCGCAGTATGCTACTCATCTCGGACACACAATCAGACGTAAGTTTTATTCTTCGAGCCGCTAGGTTCGGAGACGTGACACAGTTAGAGTTCGACATCGACGGACAGGTGTTCGTAGCCGACCTGCTCGAGGACGAGGCGCCTCGATCGGTCGAAGCACTCCGGGAGTTCCTGCCGCTCGAATCCGAGCTGATGCACGTACGCTGGAGCGGTCACGCGACGTGGGTCAACATCGACGAGATCGACCTCCCGGAGATTCCGCGGGAGAACCACACGGTCTACCCCTCGCGGGGCGACATCCTGCTCTATCCGGGCTACCGGAACGAACAGGAGATCCTCGTCCCCTGTGGGCCGACGTGTTTCAAGAGTCCGGCGGGCGA
>Ga0207851_100362_pt1 | contig 25492 bp, 23 predicted proteins | sample A23E3SouthBayCA_FD_187747 | JGI IMG/M metagenome (GOLD analysis project Ga0207851, IMG submission 187747) | Aerobic enrichment media microbial communities from Eden Landing Ponds, California, USA - A23 E3 (SPAdes) | ecosystem: Environmental > Aquatic > Marine > Unclassified | place: Emeryville... | reverse complement strand
ATCTCACGAAAACGCGACAGCAATACCAACGCGTCCGCGGCGCGACGAGACGCGCCGCTGTGGGATGGTTCGGAGAAGCGCCGAGGGTGAGATTTGAACTCACGTGTCCGAATGGACAGCAGATTTCGAATCTGCCGCCTTGGCCAGGCTAGGCTACCTCGGCTTACACGCGTACGTCGGCCGCGGTGCGTTTAATCGGTTTCGATTTCGGAGGCGACTCACTGCTCCGCTCGGGGGAGCGTGAAGATCACAGCCGTCGCCCTCCGCTCGGCCTCGGCGTCCCCGTTGTCGCCCACGGCTGCCTCAGCACCCTCGTTGTCGCCCGCGGCGGATCCTCGGGCTGTCGAATCGACATCCTCACCGGTAGGTGAAACGCCGGTGAAGTCGCCGAACGAGAGCGTGCCGCCGTTCTCCGTCACACACCAGTATGCCAGCCACAGTCCGAGTCCTTCCGCGTGCTGCAGCGGCGTCTCGGATCCAGAGGTGAGCGTTTCCCGGTCGACCTCGGGGATCCCCGGCCCGTCGGATTCGATCCGCACGACCGCGCCGTCTCGCTCCTCGACAGTGAGGTTGATCTCGGTCGCCCCGGGTTGCTCGGCCAGTAATTCGATCACTTCCTCGACCGCCGTTGCGAGCGCTCCGGCGTCCGTCAGTCGGGCTTCGACGTGGGACTCGCCCCCGAGCGTGAACGTCGTCTCGGGATCGGCTCCTCTCGCCTGATGAAGCACGCCCGCGACGATCGCGGTGACGTCGTGAACGCTCGGCGTCAGCGTGTGTGAATCCTCGAGTTCGGACACCTTCCGGGCCTTGTCGCTGACGGCGAGGAGATCGTCGGTTCGGGTGAGGATCGAGCGTGCGGCCCGGCTCGCGTCCTCCCCTGATTCAGCGGCCACCAGCTCAGCGTACCCCCGTACGACGTTCATATCGTTTCGAAGGTTGTGCCGGAGCACTCTGTTCGCGACTTCGAGGCGTTGTTCGTAACGGTGTCGACCGGTGACGTCCCGCAGCGCCAGCGCGTATCCGATCAGATCGCCGCGCTCGTCGGTCAGCTCCGAGATCCGGATGTCATATGCAAGATTGTTATCGTCGGTGACGGTGGTCCCGTGGAGTTGCTCGAACGGCGTGTCGGGGAACACCGCCTGAATCGGATGACCGACCACCGGTGCCGGATCGAGAATCCGGCTGGTGATGTCGTCGACTTCGACGACGGTGTGGTCCGCGTCGAGAACGACGAGGCCGTCGCCCATCGCTTCCAGGGCTTGGCGACGAGCGATCGGAACCCGTTCGAGCAGATCGAACTGATACAAGCCGAGCACGATGAACGTCCCGGTGAACACGAACATAAACGGCGTGAGGTCGAGGTGGGGGATCGGGCTCACACCCAGCATAAATGCGATGTTCGAGAGAAACGGCGGGAGCGGGGCCACGAGTAACACGAGCACCTGTTTCCAATAGACGAGCGACCAACGGATTCCGACGAGAAGGATCATCCCCATCCCGATGACGACGGCCACGTACGCGAGCAGGATGTGGGCGTAGTAGAGCGGGCCGAACACGAGTTCGATCGCGGCCCCCGCCGACGCGGTCGCACCCGCGGGGACCGTCCAGACGAGGCCGTGAATCGGATTCGTCGCGATCGCGACGGTCATCGCGGCCGGTTCGAGGGCGAACAGCAACGCGCTTCGCCACGTCAACCACTCGGCACGGCTGACGTACTGGACGACGAAGACCAACCAGAGAAACGGGGCCGCAGTCGAGAGCGCGAAGGTGAGTTCCCACCAAAACACCTGTGTAGCGACCACGTCGTAGCCGATCTGTATCGAGTATGTGAGCGCGGAGAGCCCGACGACGGCGAGCATCACGGAGACTTCGGGGCCACACCGCGACTCCCAGTTCCAGATCCCCACGAGCGTCAGCACTGCGTAGACGAGGAGCGTCCCCAACCCGACAGCAGACGTCGTAGTGAGTTCCCACGGCATACGAAGGCAGGTCGTCTTGTCCCGATGGGATACTCATACATCAAACCACCAGTCGACGGACGAATCTCCCAATCGAGTGACTACGGCCGGCCGAACCCCCGATACGACCGATTTCTGTTGGAATTTCAACAACAATCTCCACGCTCGCGCCCGCGGTCATCGGGTGGAGCGAACATTTATTCGCTCCGCCGTGCGTTGAACCCGCAGACGTCGAATGAGCAAGAGACGAGAGACCACGGCGACGGGCGGGTTCGATGCGGTAGTGGGGGAGGTGACGTCGGCCGACAGACGAATGCTCGGGTGGCTCGGGATCAACATCCTCGTCTTCGGCCACGTCGTCCTCTTCGAGACGCCCCTGTGGCTGACGTACGCGTACAACGGCCTGTTGTACGGGATCGGCATCTGGATAGCGGTCCGATTTGCGGCCGTCCGTGACGTGTTCATCCTCGGAAGCGTGGCCGGCGTTCTCGAAGTCGGCGTCGACGCGTTTCTCGTCTCGACCGGGTCGTTGGTCTATCCCGACTCGCTGCCGATGCTCGTGGGGTCGCCGCTCTATATGCCGCTGTCGTGGGCGATCGTCATCACGTACTTCGGATACCTCGGCCGTCGGCTCGACGAGGAGTTCGGCCCGCTCGCCGCGACAGTCGGCCCCTCGGTCGCCGCGATGGTACTCATCGGGGTCTTCGAGTACGGCGCGCACTTCGCCGGGATCTGGTGGTACGAGTTCGCCCCGCTCGCGATGCTCGGCACCGTTCCGGCGTTCATCGTCGTCAGCGAGGGCGTGATGTTCGCCGCGCTCCACTGGCTCGTCCGCCTTCGCCGACCCCTCCTCGGCGGAGTCGGGTTCGCGGCGGTGATCTCCGTGAGTTACGTCGCGACGTATACGGTGTTCGCCGCGTTGGGCGGGTGAACGTCGCCTGCAGGCCAACCGATGGACGGCTCATCCGACCGGCGATTTATCCGACCGGCAACTCATCCGACCGGCGATCCCGCGCTGTTCTCACACCGCCGAAACCAGGACCGTCGCAGTCGTCGATTCCGCGGGGGAGACGACGCGAACCTCGAATACGGCTGCGACCGGCGTCGTTACGCCCGCCCGCTCTTGGACGACGACGCCGTCGATCGATCGACACGGCCCGAACGAACGACCGGGACCGCCCGGACAGTTCGCGTCGCTCCACGCGCTCGCGGCCGCTGGATCGACGGAGACGACGAGCGAGCGGTCGCCCTCGGCGTAGCTTCCTTCCAGCCGATCGAGATCCGTCTCGACGGCGGCTCGGATCCGCCGGACGACGGTGTCGCGGTCGCGCCACGCGGCGTCGCGGTCGGATCTGGCCTCCTCGCGAACAGCCACCCGGAACGAGGACTCGACGCTTCGGTCGACGTCCGCCAGCGAAACGACGTCCACCGCGCCCGTGCCAGTTCGATCGCCGTCGTACCCGAGTTGGGCGTACGCGAGCGTCATCGAGAGGAACGCGACCGCGACGATCGCGGCGGCGACGAGGACGACCTGCGCGCGGTCGGTTCGCTCGTTGGTGGACCGGGGAAAACGCCTCACACGTACCACACCCGAATCGTCGCGGTGCAGCCCGCCGTTGGAAGCGTCGCCTCACCGACGGGGATGCCGTTCGGTTGCGGTTCTCCGGCCACGCCGTGGGGCGTCTCCAGCCGACCGAACGCACCAGTCGGCAGCGTTGCATCGAGTCGTTGGCGGATCGCCTCGCGCTCCGTCGCGAACGACTCGGGCGAGCGACAGGCGGCGGTGAGTCGGCTGTGGCCGTCACCCGCGGGCGGTTCCGCATCGAGGACCGCGAGCGCGTCGGCCGCGAGCCGATCGAGTTCGGCGTCCGACTGGCCCGCGTCCGTGGGCACCCAGACGAATCCCGCGACGACGGCGAGAATCAACAGCGCCCCGACGGCGGCTTCGACGAGCGACGTCGCGAGCTGTGCGCGTTCGTCTGTCGATCGCGACGCGCGCCGGTGCGGCTCACGCACCGACCGCCAATCCGACTCCCCCACAGACTGCCAATCCGACTCACGCACCGACCGCCACCTCCAGCCGATCGACGCTCGCGTTTCGGGCAGTCCACCTGACGGTCGCCGTCCCCCGCGCGTACCCGCTGGACTCGAACGTGACACGGAGCGGGTACTGCCGTGGGACTGAGACCGCGTATCGGCCGTCCAGCCCTGCAGGCTCGTGGAGCACGACTCGTCCGCCCGCGGTGACCGTCGTCACTCGCCGGAGCCCAGCCGAGTCGACGCGGATCACGAGCCGGCCGTCGTGATCGTCGACGACGACGTGATCCGTTTCGGCCACGTCGACGCGTTCGGTCCGCGGGACGTCGCGCGTCACCAACACGCGTCGCTCGACGACGGCCGCTTGGCTGCCGGTGTCGCTATCGACGCCGACGTCCCCCCGGTCGACGAGCACCTCGTCGCCGAGCGTCACGCGGATCGGTCGGCCCCGAACCGGCGGGACCGCCTCGTCGAGATCGCTCGCGGTGAGATTCGAGATAGCGCTCCATCGGAGATCGTTCGATCCCCGGGTGTGCGTCGCGTCGGCGTCGACGAGGTGTTCGGCGAGCCGTTCGGCCGCGTGGGTGCTCGCCGGCTGGCGGTCTGCGTCGACCAGCGCGTCGTTCGCGAGCGCACCCCCGGCGACGGTCACCGTCGTCACGACGAGGATGGCCACGGCGAAGCCGACGAGGTTCGCCTGCGCGCGGTGGGATTCGGGACCGCCGCACGCGACGAAGCGTGAGATCACGGCGTCGCCTCCGAGAATCGCTCGGGCGGCATCTCACCGGCGGCGGCAGTGTCATCGTCGACAGCATCTTCGTCGGCGAGCCGCACGGCGAGGTGATCGCCAGTGGCGGTGACGTGGATCCACGACAACGACTCGCTCGACACGGATCCGGAGACGGTCAGCGAGTCAGGGATCGCGAGGCGAACCCTGCCGCCGATCCGGGGGTCGGGGTGGACGAGTGCCACCGCTGATCCGTCCGCCGTCGAGTCGGCCGCGATCCGGTATGGGTCGTCTCGGATGCTCGTCGGGAGCCGGAGGGAAACGCGGCGCTCGAACCGAGTCCCCTCGACGCCGACCGAATCGGCGTGGTCGATGACGTCACCGTCCGGAACCGCGGCTTCGGTGCGCTCGGCGGCGGCGACGAGCGTGCGCTCGCCGAGTTCGGCACCGACCGCGTCGCGGTAGTCGGGCGCGAGGCCGCCGAAAAGCGTCGTCGTCAGCAACGCGACGAACAGCACGCCGACGCCGAGTTCGAGCGTCTTGCCGACGACGGGCGAGAGGCCGCGATCGAGGGTGTTCGTCCGGGAAGCGGCGGTCCGCTCCGTCGACCCGGAATCGCCCCGTCTCATCGACCCACCGCCACGTCCAAGCGGACGTCGTGGACGACGAGATGGACTTCGCGCTCGCCCCCGAACGACGCCACCACGCTCGGGACGCCGTCAGCGTCGAAGTCGCGTCGAGTCGTGGTCGCCCCGCGCTCCTCGAAGTGGCGCTCCCACACCGCCGGCGTCTCCGTCTCGACGCCGATGCGGTACTCCGCGGCCGGGAGTCGCTGACGCTCGGTCTCGGCGTCGGTTCGGAGCGTCACCGCGAGCCGGTGATTCCCCGTGGCGATGCCGTCCGCACCGCTGGCGTTCAAGACCGGGACGCCGACGTACAGCGCCCCCTCGGCGGGTGCGATCCGACTCGGCGCGACGATGCGACTGCCGCGCTCGTCGTTCCGCACGACCGCGCCCGCGACGCCCGTGACGCGGTGCTCGCCGTCGGCGTAGGTGATCGCCCCAGCGTGGCCCGCCCAGACGACGCCGTCGTCGTCGAGGAGCCAGACCGTTCGATTCACCACGGAGACGGTCCCGCTCGCCAACTCGACGGTCGTCTCGCGCTCGCCGCCGCCCGGCGCGAGCGCGGTTTCGAGGTCGTCGCTCACGCGGGTCGCCGCCGCGGACCCCGCTCCGTCCTCGATGATCGAGCCTGCGGTCGCCGTCAGCCCGCCGACCGCGAGGACGGTGATCCCGAGGAGGATCGCGACGCCGACGACCGCGGTCTGCGCGCGGTCGGACTCGGGATCCGCCGGATCGACAGCCCCGATCATACCAATCCCATCCCCGTGAAGACGACGTGACAGACCGCGACGAGACAGCCCGAGTGCAACAGCGCCTCGTACTGTCCGCGGCTGGCGACGCCCGCGAACCACCCGGAAGCGAGCATCGTCGCCTGCGTCGTCACGTACACGCGGTACTGATCGCGGGCGAGGTCGACCGCGCCGGGATCGATCGCGACGCCGGAGAGCTCCGACATCTCCGCGAGCCGATCGAACCCCGTGAAGACGTTGGCGCTCGTCGCGGCGCTGATGCCGATGACGAGGAGGGCGGTCGTCCAGCCGACGGCGACGTAGACCAACATCCCCGAGCGGAGCGCCCGCTTCTCGTGGTAGAGGCGGCCGACTTCGCCCTGCAGCGTCTCGAAGACGACCGCGGTGTCGCTGCCGGCGTCGAGCGCGCCGATCACCAGCCCGACGGTCTGTTCGGCCATCGGCGTGCCGACGCGGTCGACAAATCGATCGAGCGCGGCCGTCCGGAGATCCGTCTCGGTGTCGACCGTCGGCATCGTGAGCTGGAGGTTCAGCGCGAGATCCGCGACGTCGGGGTTCAGCGCGCCGAGGTTGGCATCGCGGGCAACGTGATCGACCGCCGCCGAGAAGGGCCGACCGAGGTTGACGTGCCCGGAGACGGCGTGGACGAAGTCCTTGAGTTCGTGGTCCTTCGCGTCGTCGAGGCGGGCACGGCGGACCGCGACCAGCCCGACGGGAATCGAGAAGCCGACGTAGCCGACGAGCAGGGAGACGACCGTGTCGACGCCGAGACTGACCGAGGCGACGAACCCGGCGATCCCGATCGGGGCGAACGCCGCGGCCGCGCTGGCCGGATTTCGCGTCGCCGTTCGCAGCGTCCCGAGGGGGTTCGCGGGTCGTCGATAGACGATCGATTGGTCCGGCGGTCGGAGCCGTGCGACGAGCGCGGCCGTCGCGAGGCCGACAGCGAGGATGAAAACGGCGCTCCCGTACACCACCAGCGCGCGCAGCGTCACCGATCCCAGCGGCGTCCGAACCGGCGCGGAGAGCCCCGGCGAGATGATGCTCATCACCGTGAGAACGATGACGAGCAGCGCCGGGAGGACCAGCAACACGACGAACAGTTCAGCGAGCAGTTCGAGGAAGCCCTCGGCTCGCTGTCGGTCCCGGTCCTGCTGGTGCCGCAGCATCCGGCTCTCCATCGAGAGGTACTCCCGAAGCGAGTCGGAGCCCTGATCGGCGTGTTCGCGGAATTTCAGCAGGAACGGCGCGAGACTGTCCTGCGCCGGCGTGTCTCTGGCGACGCGGCGCAGTCCCTCGTCGATGTTCCCGGTCATCGCGGCGGTGTTGAGCGCCTTGCGGAGCGCGACCGCTGTTTCGCCGTAGGCGTCGGTGTCGGCGACGCGGCGGAGCATCGCCCGGCGGCCGTCGCTCCCCGACGCGAGGACGTTCAGGTAGCGGACCGCGCTCGGCAGCGTCCGCCCGATGTTCGCGCGCCGCGCGGCCGCGAGCCAGCGGAGGTAGCGGCCGCCGACGTAGACGACGCCGAGGTGGACGCCGACCCCGACGAGGAGGCCAGAGATCCCCACGAGCGCGGTGAGCCGCCGCTCCGAGAGATAGCTCGTCTCGGCCGCGACTCCGCCGGCGAGATCGCGGCCGCCGATCCGCGCCGCGCGTTCGAGGAGCGTCGTCACCGCCGTTTCGACGACGCCCGCGGGGAGAAACAGCCCGACCGCGACGACGACACCAGCGAAGAGCAGCGCGAGCACCACGGAAAGCGCGTAGACGCGGGCGACGTAGCGGTCGAAGGCCACCGTGAGGTTGGTGCCGCGGTAGGCGCGTCGGTCGCGCTCGTGCCGTCGCGAGTCCGCGCGACTGGCGAAGAGCGCGTACGCGGCGCGATCGAACGGGCCGAGCGAGCGCACCGCAGACGGGGGCGAGGACCCCGGTTGCTCGGCCGGAGTCGACGAACCCGGCTGCTCGATCGGGGGCGACGAGCGAGTCGTCTCCGGCTGTCCCGGCCCCGCGGCGTCCGCGCCGTTCACCGGACTGCGCTCCCGCCGCCATCGACGCGCGTTTCGTCGGCTGTCCGCTCGTCGGTGTCGCCGTGGCTCGGGACGCCACCGTCTGCCCGGTGCGCACGCCGTCGACGGACCCGCTCGACGGTCGCCGCCTCGTCAGTCCGGAGGTCCGAGAGGAAGCTGAACAGCCGGTCGGCGTCGCGTTCACCCTCCCTGAGGAGGTACTCGACGTAGCCGCGCTTGCGGCGAAACTCCCGTTCGATGTCCGCGACGTCGCGGTCCGTGGCCGCGGCGATCCGGTGGAACACTCGGAGCGCATTCCGGTGTGCGTCACCCTCGGTCGCGGCGTGCTCGCCGCCGAGTTGCGGGTGATCGTACGCCATCCCGAAGGATCCGTCCGTCTCGCGCCACAGCAGCGTGTTGTAGTACAGCGTCGTCCCGTCCTTCTCGACGACGCCCGTCCGCGCGGACGCCGGAAGTTCCTCGTACTCGGTTTCGGTGAGGAGTTCGACCGCGGAACCGACGTAGCGCTTGCCGTCGACCCGCCGGGGGAAGACGACGAGGTCGAGTTCGCGCAGGAGATAGACCGGCAGTCCCTGCTCGACGACCCGGTTGACGAGCGTCTCGACGTCCTCGGCGTGCGTCGTGCCGACGACCCCGTGGCCCGTATTGAGCACTTCAGCGAACGTCTCGAACGACTCCGGAGTGTTGACCTCGGCGATCACCTCGACGTCGGGGTTGAGATAATTCGCTTCGGTCATCAGATCCGCCATCGAGACGCGCTTGTACTCGTTCTCGTGCTCGCGCGTCGTCAGCGAGACGCCCGTCTCGTGCGGGAGATACACCTCCCGGGATCCCTCGTCGATGCTGATCGGGCGGTGATCGTACGGGATAAACGGCATATGGGCGTTCATCAACGTCGTCTTGCCCGCGCCCGTCGGCCCCGAAAACAGCACGACGCGGTGGTGTTCGTACAGCTGCCACAACAGCGTCACCAGTTCGGTCGGGATCGAGCCGAATTCGATGAGATCGAGCGGCGTCAACGGTGAGGACGCCTGTTTGCGGATCGAGACGTGTGGGCCGTCCTCGGAGATGACCGGGAGGGCGACCGCACAGCGGATGGTCTCGCCGTGGCCCGAGGTGTCGGGTTCGACGCCCTCGGGGCGGAGATTCACCTTCGCCGACGGTTGGCTGGCGCTCAACTCGACGCCGTCGGCGGCGGCGAGTTGGGTGACGACGTTGACGAAACTCGTCTCGTCGTCGAAGGAGAGGTTCGTCGGGACGCGCTCGCCCGCGCGGACGACGTCGGCGCGGGGAACCACTTTCACTCGCTCGCCGACCCGGTTCGCTTCGATGTCTTCGAGGTGCGGATCGCGGATCGGCACCGTGAGCACGCCCTCGCCGACGTAATCTCTGAGGACGTAGTACACGAGGTCGTCGAGGCGGTCCTGCGCGTAGCGCCGATCGACTGGCGGGACGCCGACGCCGTAGGAGGCGAGCGCGCTGCGGACGCGGTAGCGCGTCGCTTCCAGCCACGCGCGGGTGTTGCGGGCGGTCAGTCGCCGCGAGAGAAACCCACGGGCCCGCCCGCGGATGAACGCCGTTCGATCTTCGACAACCTCCTCGACGTTGGCCTCCCAGATCCGCTCTTTGCACTCCGAAATGAGCGTCTCGTCGCCCGGCAGCAGGTCGGGTTCGAGCACGGCGTACTTCGCGTCGAAGCGGTCGTCGCCGAGGAGTCGGTCGCGGTGGACGACGACGCGCACGTCGAATCCGGCGAACGAAACCGTATAGGCTCGAAGCCGCTCACCGGCGACCCGCGTCGCGAACGCGGCGTCCGCGCGGAACTCCGTGACTGCGGGCGCGTAGTTCTCCGTGTGGACGACGAGCGCACCGTCAGTCTCGCCCTCCACGTCGACGACGTCGACGCGGTCGTCCAGCGCCACCGGCGTCACCGCGCCGAGCAGTCGCAGGTCACACATCGCGTAGTATTCGATCCGGCGGCGCGCAGCCGGAGCCACGTCCAACAGTCGGTCGAGGACGCGCTGGTACTTCGCGGGCAGTCCAGTCGCCGCGCGCTCTGCGGCCCCTTGACGGGTCAGCGGTCGACGGGGTTCCACGCTCGAAAAGTACGCCGTCACTGACTCCAACGCGCGCGCTGCGGTCGCGTCCAACGCCGGTTCTCGGACGTGATAGGAGAACCCGACCCCGTCGCTGGCGTCGGCGATCGTCGTGACGACGCCGGGCGTCACCTCGTACTGGGCTCGGACCGTCGTCGCATACCACGCCTCGGGGCTGTCCGGCGGTTCCGGGCTCGGAACCACCGGTGCGTCTCGGCCGGTATCAGTCTGCCTCGCCGCCGACGTCATCCACGTTCTCCGGGGACCAATGGATCGCTCATACCGTGGATACCCGCACCTTCCTATTTAAACACTCACTCGCGTTATCGACCCAGATAACCAGAAGACAGCAGCGGGCTCGACGGAAATCGAGGTACTGATTCCGTTGTCACTACCGCACCACTTAGGTAGAGTGAAAATCACCCTCATCTGTGACACTCAGAGATCCCGCACAGAGTGTCGCCGAATCCATCAACGGTGACCGAGCGCCCGCCCTCCTCGGATCGGTGCGCGATCACGAACTGCCGCCGGTGCTTCACGACCTCGTGGCGGAGTACCAGTCGTTCGACGGTGCGCGTCCGTGGTTCATCTGGCGATGGGTCCATCAACTCGCACCGAAGAACACGATGCCTGTCGTCGACGACGCCCACCACGAGGCGGTCGCGACGAACAAGACGATGCTCGTCCTCTTCATTACGATCCTCGACGATCTGCTCGAAAACCAATCCGATTACGAGACGTTCGAGACGATCTGTCGGTGCGTTCGTCCGTCCGGGAGGCCGAGTGATATCCAGCCTGCAGAGCAGTCGGTCGACGAGGCGGCCGAGGCTTCGGTAGTCGACGAGTCGTACGTCGCGTTCGCGCGGACGGTATGGGAGACGCTCCTCGAACGACTCGAACGGAGCCCCTCGTTCGATCGATACGCCCCCCTCTTTCGGTTCGACGTCAGACAGATCATCACGGCCATCGAGTACAGCGCACTCGTCATCGAGCGTCCCGAGCTGGCGACGTCGACGGATCTGCGCCACTACGAGATCCACAATATGGGGATGAACAGCTACCTCGACATCGATCTGATGCACACCTCGGCGGACTACACAGACGACTTGGAGGCACTTCGCGCCGTTATCGACCCCGCACAGCGGATGGCGCGGATCGGCAACTGGCTCAGTACGTGGGAGCGAGAGCTCAGGCAAGGCGACATCAGCTCCGGCGTTGTGATCGCTGCCCTCGAACGGGGGCTCGTCGACAACGAGCAGTTCTCCGGCCCCGAAAGCGGGACCGGCGGCGATCCCGTCGAGCGCGCGATCGACCGCATCCGCGACTCCGGCATCGAAGCGGAACTGCTCGAAGAGTGGAACGACGAGTACCGACGGCTCGTCTCCCTGAGCGACCGAGTGGACGTCGTCGACGTCACGCCGTTCGTCGAGGGGACGAAAGACGTCCTCAGATACCACTTGGCGAGCCGCGGATTCAAGTAGCCGTCGCCGGTATCGATCGGAACGCGACCCGAAGAGATTGTCAGGAGCCGCCGAACCGCTCGCGCTCCCGCCGGCAGACGCGTTCCCAGACCGAGAAGAGCGAACTGCCCAAGCCATACGCCTCGTCGATGGCGCGGACCCACTCGTCGTCGGTGAAGAGCAGATACTGGAGCCGCCGGACAGTCGGGTCGAGATCGGCCATTTCGAGTTCGCCGACGTAGTAGCCCACCGTCTGCGAGCGCGCCTCGTCGATCAGTCCCGGCGGCACGTCGACCCCGGACTCGGTCGCGACGTAGTCGAACCACTCCAAGTGCAGGATCGCATCGGCGAACGCGAACCGGTCGGCGAAGCCCGACACCGACTCGATCGCCGGCTCGCCGCGCGAAACGACACCCGTCGGGCGGCTGAAGCGCGGCACTGAGAGGTGATCGATCGTCGTGGCGTACTGATCGGCGACGCGTCGGAGTCGCCACTCGGCGTACGCCGTCGGGGCTGTCATCGGCAGTTCGTACCAGACGGGCGTCCATTCGAGGAACGGGAGCCCGAAGGCGGCGTCGGCGTAGAGGTCCGCGGCGATCAGCCGGTTCACCGCGGGCGCGACGTCGGCCCCGGTCCGACCCGCCCGCATCGCGGTTCCGGCCTCGTCGATGACCCCCGAGAGGTCGCCGGTGTGCAGTCCCATCCCCTCTGCGACCCGCAGCAGGTACTCGCCGCCCGGTTCGAACCAGTCGGCGAAGTCCGCGGGCGTCCGCGCACGAAGCAGCGAGAGCACGCTCACACCCTCCCTAGGCCGCCCGACCGTATATATCGTCTCGGATGCGATGGGATCGAGAAGGAAAGAGGAGTGTGGATGTGGGAAACACCGTGAAGCACTCGGAAGCCCCCGCGCTCTCGACTCGGAGGGCTCGCTGTGCTCCTCATCGTTCGCTTCGCTCACTCTTGCGGTGTCTGCTCACGGGCACGAAGCGCCCGTTCGCACGGGCCGAGGCGGCAGTGCCGCCTCGCGGCTTGCGTCGCCCGCCAACGTCGAGAGCGCGGCCCTTTCCAGTCCCCCCCGTTGGAACTTCGGGCGGCAATCGCCTGCCCCGGATACAGTTTCCGACGACATCCGAACGCGGTTTCCGGCGCTCGTCGTCACTCTGATCCGTCGAGTTGCCCGCGCAGGCCCCACTCGTCGGCGCGTGCCTGCGCCTCCGCCCGCGCTTCGGCTTTGATTTCCTCGATCCGCTCGGCGTCCGCGAGAAAGTCTTCGACGGTGCTCGTATCGCGCTCATCGGCCAGTCGGTCTTCGGGGGCCACCTCACGTGTTCGGTCCGCGAGCGCGGCGTCATCGGCGAGCCGCCTCGCGGGAGCCGTCGGCGCGACAGCGAGTTCCTCGACGCGATGAGCCGATTCGAGGGCCGCCGGCGGAAGTTCGTACATCGCGGCGTGAAACAGACTCCCAGAGAGGGCGTCGAGCGCATTGTCGCCGCCGGTGTCGCTGGCGGAGTGGTACGCGAGAACGGGTACGCCCGCCTCGAACGTGAGCACCGCGCGCTCGTCGTCGCCGAGGAGAATCGATCCCTGCGGCTCGAAGACGACGTATCCCGTGAGTTCGCGGTCGAGTGCCCCGGCGAGCGTGTCGCCGACATCGGCGTCAGTGCGGGACCGAATCAGGTCGCCCTCTGGAATCTGTCCGTCGACGACCATCGTCAGGGTCGGTCCGGCACGACGGCACTCCGGAAGCGGTCGGCGACGTCGCCCGCGTCGCCCGTCCGCACGTCGAGATTCGCCGCGGCCTCGTGAAACGCGTCCGCGGCCGGATCCCGCGGCGCGTGTGCGAGCAGTGGTTCGCCAGCGCGCCGGGCCGCCCGGACCGCGTCGCTCTCGGGGACGCTCGCGAGCGTCGTGCCGCCGAAGTACCGCGCGGCCTGCTCGGAGATCGCCTCGACGTCCTCGTCGGGGCGCACTCGATTGAACAGCACCCCTGCCGTTTCCGTCCCGTACGAGCGGGCGTACTCCTGTACTTTCAGGCCGTCCGAGAGCGAGGGGACCGTCGGCTGCAACACGACCACGACGCGGTCTGCGAGGACGACCGGGAGTACCGCGCTCTTCGAGCCGAGCGCGGCGGGCGAGTCCAAGAGCAGGACGTCGGCGTCGGCGGCGAGTTCGGCGACGACCTCCCTGAGTCGACCCGGATCGGCCGCCTCGAACGCCGCGAGGCTCGTCCCGCAGGGGACGACGGACATCCCGAAGCGGTCGTACACCGCGTCTTCGACCGGGACGTCGCGCTCGGCGACGAGGAGGTCGTGGAGCGTGACGTCGGCGTCGTCGAGTCCGGCGTGAAAGAGCAGGTTCGCCATCCCGGTGTCGGCGTCGATGACGGTGACGTCGTACCGCTCGGCGAGCGCCATCCCGAGCGCCAGCGTGCTCGTCGTTTTTCCGGTGCCGCCCTTGCCGCTTGCGACGGCGAACGCCTCGACCATACCGTAGTCTCGCGGTACCCCCTCAAAAGTCTTCGAGTCCGATTCTCGGGCGTGATTCTCTCTCGCGACAAACCGACTCACAGCGCGTGAGTCGGACACAACACGTCGAGCGGGAGCGACTCGACGAGGGCCGCAGCGTCGGCGGCGGGGTCACCCGCTGCCGCCGTGTTCGCGCGCCCTCCATCCGTCGGGCGCGACACGCCCGCCCGGTCGAAGACGCGATCGACGAAGGCCTCGCGCGCCGCGTCGTTCTCGAAGAGACCGTGGAGATAGGTGCCGAGGACGTCCCCACGGGCCGCGCCGAGCGTCAGTGGATCGCGGTCGGGAGCCGAGAAGGGCGTCGCGACGGGTTGGGAATCGAGAGCGCTTCCCCCGGCGAACCGCGTCTCTCCGGCAAACTGGGGCTCCCCGGCAAACTGGGTCTCCCCGGCGTGAATCTCGTAGCCCTCGACCCGCCCTGACGCGCCGTCGAGTGGACCCATACCGTCGAGCTTCCATTCGACCGGCGCGACGCGCTTCCGACGCGAGAAGGTCGTCTCGACCGGGAGGAGGCCGATTCCGGGGAGCGCCGTGTCGTCGTCGACGCGCTCGTCAGCCGCCTCACTGACACCCTCGGCAGCGTCCCCACCGGCCTCTGCGATGCCCGCGCCGACGCCCTCCACATCGGCGTCGACGAGGCGCTCGCCGAGCAGTTGGTAGCCGCCGCAGAGACCGACGATCGGGCCGTCGAACGACCGAAGCCGCTCGTGTAAGCCCGCCTCGCGAGCGGCACGCAGGTCGTCGGCGGTGTTCTTCGTCCCGGTGAGCACGACGGCATCGGCGTCGTCGAGCGTCGCGTCGAGCGGCACGAAGGCGACGCGGACCCCGGGGACAGAAACGAGCGGGTCGATGTCGGCGGTGTTGGACGCGCGGGGAAGCCGAGGGACGGCGACCGTGACGGCGCGCGCGTCGTCGAGAGCGTCGTCGGCACCCCGAACGTCGCGCTCGCCCGCCGCGGGCAGCGAGACGCTGTCCTCGTCGGGGAGACCGGGGTCGTCGTACGGCAGCACCGCGAGTACCGGGACGCCGGTCCGGGCTTCGATCTCGTCGATCCCGGGATCCAAGAGCGAGCGGTCGCCGCGGAACTTGGTGATCGCGACGCCGACGACTCGCTCGCGCACGTCGTCGGGGAGCAGTTCGAGCGTCCCGATGATCGACGCGAAGACGCCGCCGCGCTCGATGTCGGCAACGAGGAGAATCCGCGCGTCGGCGAACCGGGCCGTCTCGATATTCGCCAGATCGCGTTCGTGGAAGTTGATCTCGGCGATGGACCCCGCTCCCTCGGCGACAACGACGTCGTGAGTGGCGGCGAGTCGCGCGTGGGCCGCTTCGGCGGCCGCCCGCGCACGCTCCCAGTGCTCGGCGTAGTAGTCGCCCGCGGCGTAGTGCCCGACGGCGATGCCGTCGACGACGAGTTGGGATTCGCCGCCGCCACGTGGTTTGAGGAGGACCGGGTTGTGGTCGGTCATTGGGCGGATGCCGGCCGCGCGGGCCTGAACGTACTGGGAGACGCCGATCTCGCCGAACGCCGGGTCGTCGGCGTCGGTCGACGTGTCCACCGCTGTCCGCCGAGCTGCACTCGGACGCACGACCGCCCGCGCCTCGTTGCTCATATTCTGCGCCTTGAACGGCGCGACGTCGACGCCCGCGTCCGCGAGGCGGCGACAGAGCCCGGCGGCGACGGTGCTCTTGCCGACGTGGCTGGCCGTGCCCGCGACGAGGATCGTCTCGGCGGTCATCGGCGCTGTGGGGCGTTCCGGTTCGTTTCGTCCGCGCGCGTCCGTCGAACCACCATCTCAGTACTCCGTCCCCTTCCGCGCCCGAATTCCCGCGTCGAACGGGTGCTTCACCTTTCGCACCTCGGTCACGAGGTCGGCCGCGTCGTGGAGATACTCGGGGTCGGTGTGACTCCCCGTCAGCACGAGTTCGAGGTTCTCGGGCTTCGCGTCGATCAAGTCGAGCACGTCGGATTCGTCGAGCAACCCCTGATCGACGGCGTAGAGGATCTCGTCGAGAACGAGCAGGTGAACGCCCGCCTCGGGGTCCCCGTCGAGGTCGAGCGGCGCGGTCAGGTCGGTGTCGCCCGCGGCCTCGACGAGTGATTCCGCACGAGCGAGCGCGCCCCGAGCCTTCGCGAGGTGTTCGTCCTCGTCGGAGCCGTCGAGCAGGCCGTGCCAGCCGTAGTGCCCGGTGTTCTCGTAGGTGATCCCGGGAACGGCGGCGATGGCGTTGTACTCGCCGCGGACGCTCTCGACGGAGTCCGCGCCGCCCTTCATAAACTGGAGCAGATGGACGCGGTAGCCGTGCCCGGCGGCGCGGAACGCCATCCCGAGCGACGCGGTGGTCTTGCCCTTGCCGTCGCCCCACCACGCCTGCACCAGTCCGAACTCCTCGGGCGCTCTCGGTTCGATAGCCGTCTCGGTCGGTCGAACGCCGCCGCCGGGCGTCGATCGGCGGGTCTCTTTGGGCGTCCCTGCAGCCGCGTCGTCGCCGTCAGTCATAGCTGAGCGGTCTGCGCGGACGGACAAGAAGGCGACGGGAACGGTGCCCCGCGTTCGGCACCGACGAGCGAAACGCGAGTCAGTCGTCGGCGACGGATCTGCCGCCGCTCAGTCGTCGGCGACGGCCGTGGTACTCCGGAGCGACTCGGGGAGGTCCGCGGGCAGCCGATCGCGGTTGTGCGGCGCGGAGAAGTCGATGTCGGGGCCGGTCGGCACGAGTCGCTTGGGGTTGATGTCCTCGTGGCTCATATAGTAGTGCCGCGTGATGTGATCGATATTCACCGTCTCGGCGATATCACCCAGCTGGTACACCTCCTTCGTGTAGTTCCAGAGGTTCGGGTACTGGTGGATCGCCCGGCGGTTGCACTTGAAGTGGGTGTGATAGACGTGATCGAAGCGGACGAGCGTCGCGAACATCGCCACGTCGGCCTCGGTGAAGACGTCGCCGGCGAGGAATCGCTGGTTTTCGAGGACGTCCTCCCACCGATCGAGCGCGCCGAAGAGGTTTTCGATGGCTTCCTCGTGGGCCTCCTGCGTGTCGGCGAATCCGGCGCGGTAGACGCCGTTGTTGATCGATTCGTAGATGTCGTCGATGATCTCGTCGACGTCGTCTTCTCGGCCCTCCGGCAGGAGGTCGACGTCGTTCGCATCGTCGAACTCGGTGACGAGCATCCGCATTATCTCGCGTGACTCGTTGTTGACGATCGTTTCTTTCTTCCGGTCCCACAGCACCGGGACCGTCACACGACCCGTGAACGCGGAGTCCGCACGAGTGTAGATATCGCGGAGATACTCCTCGCCGTAGAGCGGATCGGGGTAGTCGTCGGAGAACTCCCAGCCGTCATTTATGCGCACAGGCTCGACGATCGACAGCGAAATGTCGTCTTCGAGACTCAAGAGTCGGCGCGTCATCGCGACGCGGTGGGCCCACGGGCATGCCCGCGAGATGTAGACGTGATAGCGACCCGATTCGGCGGGGAACTCGGCGTCGGGGTCGTCCTGAATCCGGTCGCGGAACGAGGTCTCGTCGCGGTCGAACTCGCCGTCCTCGTTCGTCGCTTCGTAGGCGTCGGTGCGCCACTCGCCGTCGACGAGCATATTCATCGATCCCCTCCTCGCCGGGTGGTCGCCGGTGGTGTCGGGGCCATCGGTGTCGGGGGCATCAGTGTCGGGGCCATCGATATCGCTACTGTCGTCCGAGAAGCGTCGCTGCGAGTCTGCGTGGTCATCACTTCCAATTAGGGTCCGAGCAGGTAAATCGTTCCGCCATCTCCCGCCACGCACGCACGAACGCGACGGGACATCGGGGACGGGAGGTCGCTCTCACCGCCCGAGCAGCGTCTTGACCGCCGTGACGACGCTGTCGGCGTCGGGACCGAGGACGTACGTGATCGGTTCGATCCCGAAGCCGCCGGTCTGGTAGCAGACGAACGTCGCCGAGAGATCGTCGGTCCCGCGCGACTCGACGGCCTCGCGGATCGGGTCGGTCGGGGCGTCCGGATCGAACTCGATCGCGTCGTAGCCGGCGGCTTCGAGGTCGGCGACGAGCTGTCCGTCGTAGCGGACGTTGAGCGCGGCGCGGGCGTCAGCCCCACCGCTCCGCGCGGAGAGGAGGACGTTCGCGACGTGTTCGCTGACGCCGAACTCCGGGTCGCCGGGGATCGTCGCGCGTCCCTTCACGTCGACGATGCGACCGGGGACGCCCGCGACGTCGTCGACGGAGTCCGCCTCCGGGAGGCATTCGACCAGATTCGAGCCGACGTTCGGGATGAGCCCGGCGAACCCGCTCGCGTTGGTGAGTCGCCGGAGCGCCTGCCGGAGCGACGAACGGACCTGCTCGCTCGTCCGGAGGCCGCTCTCGGGGTCGTGGATCCGCGTGTAGCCGTCGTAGTCGGCGAGTTCGGGCATCGCGTCCTCGTGCAGGCGAGCGAGGAGGTCGCCGGCCTCCAGTCGTCGGACGAGTACCTCGGCCTCGACGAGCGCCTGCACGCGAGTCATATCTCCCGTCGCGAGGCCGTCGGCGACGCGCTCGACGAGTTCGACGACGCGCTCGTCTTCGAGCACCTCCGCTCGCTGGGCGACGTCGCCGTGGGCGTACTTCGAGACGGCGCTCTGGCTGATTCCGAGCGCTTCCGCCACCTCGTGCTGCGTCAGTCCCCGCTCGCGGAGCGCCTCCGCCAGCATCGATCTGAAGGTTGGGAGGAACTCCTCGACGACGACCTCCTCGATGAACTTCATCCGTCCGTATCCTGTCGATCGCCCGTCTCCTCCGCGTCGGCCGCACGCGCCGCTGCGAACTCCGGGTCCGCCCCGATCCGAGACGCCTGCGGTCCCTCTTGGTTCTGGTACTTCGAGCCGCGTTCGACGCCGTACGGACGCGCCGCGGGCTGTGTGAGTTCGGTGAACACGAGTTGGGAGACCCGCATTCCCGGCGTGAGTGCGACAGGCGCGGTGCCGAGGTTCGACAGTTCGAGCGTGATTTGGCCCTTGTATCCCGGGTCGACGATGCCCGCTGTCGCGTGGATGACGACCGCGAGTCGACCGAGCGACGAGCGCCCCTCGACGGTCGCCAAGAGGTCGTCGGGGATCTCAACGCGCTCTTTCGTCGTCCCCAAGACGAAGTCGCCGGGGTGTAGAATGAACTCCTCGCCTTCGGGCACGTTCGTCTCGCTCACGTACTCGTCGACCTCCGATTCCCTGTTCGGATGGATGCAGGAGATGTTCGTCCGCTGGAACTCCAAGAACTCCTCTCCCAGCCGCAGGTCGAGGCTCGCGGGCTGGACTTGCATATCGAGGTCGTCGATGGGGTCGACGACGAGGTCGCCGGACTCGAGGCGAGCGAGGATGTCGTCGTCCGAGAGTATCATCGTACGGGAGAGTGTGACCGACCGACGTAAAACCACTCCGTTCGATCGGGAATCACCCACGTGATCGTGGTCGTTGGCTGCGGTCGCAGTCGCAGTCGTGGGCTACGGTCGCGGGCTGCAGAACCAGCAGGCTGGTGGGATGTGACAGCATTTTCGACCTGTTCCGCCGCTGTCCCCCAGTTTTCACTTTCACTCTACTAGGCTCGCTTACATACCAGTTCAGTCCGATATCCGAAGTATGCACGCGACGGCTTACGAACGCTCGACGACGGATCGAACCGACGATACGAAGCGGACCAGCGAGACGCGACGGATCGACGTGACCGACGTCAAAACAGCCCGAGTCGCTGAGTACGCCGAGGCCCGTTCGTCCGACGGCGACGTCAGATTCGAGCGGCGCGGCGGCTGGACGTACCTCGTCGAAGACCGCTGAAACGGCGCAGCCTGTTTGTGTGACGATGCCCGCGGGACGACGAGCGCCGCTTCGATCGGCGTCTCACCGGGCCGCAGTCAGTCGGTCCGCGGGGGACTCACTCCGCAGTCAGTCGTCCGCGAGCGTCGCGTCTTCGGGTTGGGCCTCTTTCTCGACCGCCTCAGCCCCGAGCAGCCGGTCGAGCGCTTCGACCATCGCGTCGACGCTGCAGCGGGTGATGTCCGAGTCCGAGGTGGCGACGGTGACCGACCGATCGCCCTTCGACATCTCCACCTCGACGGTGACGACGGCGTCGGTGCCGCCGGTGATCGCGTCGACGTGGTACGAGTCCAACTGCGCGTCGGCGTCGGAGCCGAGCGCGGCTTTGACGGCCTTGATGGCGGCGTCGACCGGGCCGCTCCCGGTGCCGGAGGCCACGCGCTCGCGGTCGCCGATGCGGAGTCGGACCGAGGCCGTCGGGGTGCCGCCGCCCGAGGCGGCGGTGAGGTCCAGCAGTTCGACGTGGCGCTCGCGCTCGCGGCCCTGCACGTCTTCGGCGATGGCGAGCAGGTCGGCGTCGGTGACGCGCTTGTCGCGGTCGCCGAGTCGCTTCACGCGATCGACGACGGCGGCGAGTTCCTCCTCGGAGACGTCGACGTCGTGCTCTTCGAGCGCGGCGCGGACGCCCGCGCGCCCGGCGTGCTTGCCGAGGACGAGTCGTCGCTCCCGACCCACCATCTCTGGCGGGTAGGGCTCGTACATCGTGTCGTCCTTGAGCGTGCCATCGGTGTGGATGCCGCTCTCGTGCGTGAAGGCGTTCTCGCCAACGACCGCCTTGTTCGGCGGCAGCGGGATGCCCGTGGCGTGAGAGACCTGCTGGGCGAGATCGTACAGATCCTCCAGATTGGCCGTCTCGACGCCGTAGCCGTGCGCCAAGGCGATCGCGACCTCTTCGAGCGCGACGTTGCCGGCGCGCTCGCCGATGCCGTTGATCGTGCCGTGGACGAGGTCCGCGCCGGCCGCGAGGCTGGCCCAGACGTTCGTCATTCCCAGTCCGAGGTCGTCGTGGGTGTGCGTCGACACCGGGCCGAGTTCCGCGAGTCGAGAGACGTACTCGTAGGCCGTCTCCGGGGTCGCGTGCCCGACGGTGTCCGCGAAGCACGACCGGTCCGCGCCGGCGTCGAGCGCCTCGCGCATCAGGCGTTCGAGGAAGTCGAGATCGGCCCGCGAGCCGTCCTCGCCGATGACCTCGACCCAGAGGCCGTGATCCTTCGCGTAGGCGACGAGGTCGGCGGTGTTCTGGACGACCTCGTCTTTGGTAGTCCCGACCTTCCGCTCGATGTGCTTGTCGCTGGCGGGAACGACGATCGTCACGCCGTCGACGTCGACGTCGAGCGCGAGATCGATGTCGTTCTGGACGCCGCGGGCGAAGCTGGTCACTGTTGCGTCGAGATCGAGCGCGGTGACCTGCCGGATGGTCTCGCGCTCGCCCTCGCCGGTGCAGGCGCTCCCGGCCTCGATGAACTCGATGTCGGCCGCGTCGAGGGATCTCGCGATATCCGCCTTCTGGTCGGGCGTCAGCGAGACACCTGGCGCTTGCTCACCGTCGCGCAGCGTCGTATCTAGTAGCTGTACAGAGTCGTCAGAATCCACGGTGGATGCTAGGGGGTTGTCGGGGTTACCCCCGAATAAATCGACCACGAGTCATGTGCTCACACGGACTGTGGTCGTGCAGCTATATAAATTGACGCTTCTTGTGCCGCGTTGTCGTGGCTCCTGTGCCGCCATAGGGTGGTGCGTTTCAGGGTCACTCGACGGTCCTGACCGCGTCGCCGACCTCGACACCGTCGGCGGCTCCCGCGGGCAGTTCGATGATCGTGTCGGCGGTCGCGGCCCCGTGCCCGCGCCACGCGCGAAGTCGCTTTTTCGCTCGAACCTCGCCGTCGACGAGCCACAGCGCGTCCAGATCGAACGGCACGAACACCATATGGAGGTCCCGCGATTTCGCCGCGTCGAAGGTGAAAAGCATCGCGTAGTCGTCGGGAATCGACCGCCTGAACATCAGTCCGCGCGCCCGCGAGAGGAACGTGTCGGCGACGTCGACGTCGCCCGCGAGCGTTCGCGTCTCCCCCTCGGCCTCGTGTTCGATTCGCACAGGCTTCGCTCTGTGCCGGGGCGTATAAAACGCTCGACGGATCGGTACTGACGAACTGTACCGTTGACCGCGCGGGAGCCACCCGCCGAGCACCGTCGGATTCAATTCGCCCGGTCCCGACCGTCGAGATATGGAGGAGACGCCAACGGGGACGCCGGTCGGCGTCGACGACCCCTACGACCACGCGGGCGTCTGCGATCACCTCACAAGCGACGGTCGCTGTCGCTTCGCGCTGACTCGCGCGGGCGACGACCCGGAGTTTTCGGCTGCACGCCGCGCCGCCGACTACGAGTGCGTCGCCGCCGACGAGGACCGGGAGTTCCGCGACTGTCCGCACTATCGGTCGACGACGGACGGCCGCGAGTGCGTCCGCTGCGGCCTCGAATCCGTCCGGATCGCTCACGACGGGTCTCGGTCTCTGCTCGAAGAGCATCACCTGTCGTACGGCGAGAGCGGGTCGGCAACGCCCGCGAGCGCCACGAGCGAGGGAGGAGGAAAAGAACTCTCCCACGAGATCACCGTCGCGCTCTGTCGGTGGTGCCACGCGAAGATCCACCAGTCGTTCGCGCGGATCGATGACGACGTCGAACCGGATCCAGAGGCCTTCGCCGCTCGCGAGGAACGACGCTCGAAAGAACAGTCCGAACTCGGCTTCTCTACGGCCCGAGAGCGTCGCGAGTCCGACCGACGATAGCTGCAGGTGCCACCGACGGCCGTAATTGCCCGGTGGTGGCCGAAGCTGGGCACCGACGACCGCAGCTGTGGGCTCTCTGAGGTGGCGTGTCCAGACCGGGCGCTTTTTGCCCTCCTTGCGTGTAAGAAACTGCAACTGATGACCCGCATCGTCGTCATCGACAACCACGGCCAGTTCACCCACCTCGAACGCCGCGCGCTCCGCGACCTCGACGTCGACGTCGAACTGCTGGACAACGAGACGCCAGCCGCCGACATCGACGCCGACGGGATCGTCCTCTCCGGCGGCCCGGACATGGACCGCATCGGCAACTGCGCGGACTACCTCGACCTCGACGTCCCCGTCTTCGGGATCTGCCTCGGAATGCAGATCCTCGCGGCGGAACTCGGGGGCACGGTCGGCTCCGGCGACTACGGCGGCTACGCCGACGTCGACGTCGACATCCTCGACGGCGGGGACCCACTCGTCGGCTCGCTCGCGCCGAAGACGCGCGTGTGGGCCAGCCACGCCGACGAGGTGAAGGAAGTTCCCGAGGGGTTCACGCGCACGGCTACCTCGGACGTCTGCGACGTCGAGGCGATGAGCGACACCGACCGCGACCTCTACGGCGTCCAGTGGCACCCCGAGGTCGCCCACACCGAGCGCGGCGAGGAAGTGTTCGAGAACTTCGTTGCGATCTGCGAGTAGCGCACCCCAGTCACCCCACGTCACCCGGCCCGCGGACTCTCTTGACCTATGACATCCACACAAAGCGACCTCGCGAGTCTCTCTCGGTACATCTTTCGCGCGCCGAGTTGGTACACCAGCCTCGCCTTTGCCCTCCTGATCGCGGCGGTCGCGGGCGTGGCCGCGTTCGACTCCGGCGCGTACGCCCGGACGTGGCGCGGGCTGTTCTTCCTCGGCCGCGACGCTTGGGAGGGAATCTTTTTTATTGGTATCCCGACCGTCGTCGCCGCCTTCGGAACGACCGGCGTCGACCGCTTCGTCGGGGGGAAACTCACCCCCAATCGGTCGTCGCTGCTCGCGTTGATCTCGGAGATCATCCTCGTCGCGATCGTCACGGGCGCGGCGATCGTCTCGGTGTTCACGGCGCTCGAGCAGCAGTTCGTCTACGACGCGCTCGTCGTCGGACTCGCCTCGGTGTTCGCGTTCCGACTGCTCGTGATTATGGCCGTCTCGCGCTCGTCGGTGCTCGTCGCGTCGATTCCGGCGAGCCTGCAGACGCTCGCTTCGGCGATCCTGCTGTTCGTCTACAGCGGAACGCTTCGCTTTCTCGAAGTCGGCGGAACGGTCCTCGACGCTTATCTGACCCCGTATCTCGCCCGATCAGCCGATGCCCCCGCAGAGCTCTCGGCGGTCGGTGCCGAACACTTCGCGCTGCTCGCGGTCACCTGCGGCATCTACGCGCTGGGCGTGTACGTCTTCATCGTCGCCGTCGACAGGCCGTGGCGACGGAGCCTCGGCGTCTCCGTGCTCGATTTTCTCCGGGGGTTCGTCGGCCACGTCGCCGAGGGGTCCCGAGAACTAGAGGAGTTCTTCCAGCAGCTCGGCGAGGAGGCTATCGTTCCCGTCTCCGTGCTCTCGTTCCGACGGAAGGAGTCGGCAGAAGCGGGAGCCCAAAACGCGACCCCGGAGAACGCGACCACGACGGACGCGACCCCGGCGAACGCGACCACGGCGAACACGACCACTGATGGCGGCGTCTCCGCCGATTCGAGCGGCGAGGGGACCGAAAAGGCCCGCTTCGTGCTCCCGATGATCCACCCTGGACCGATGGGCGAGATCGGCGGCGGCAACTTCCCCGAGCGGGTCGCCGCCGATTGCTCGGGGCTCGTCTTCCCGCCGCACGCCACCGCCGGACACGACTTCAACCTCGTGACCGAGCGCGAAGTCGACACGATCCTCGACGCCGCCCACACGGCCGCCGAGCGGATCACCTACGACGCAGTTGCGACCCGGAGCGTCCGCGTCGATTCCGGCGAGGCGTCGATGCTGGGACAGCGCTTCGGCGACGACGCGCTCTTGGTGTCGACGTACGCGCCCGGCTTCGCCGACGACGTCGAGTACGGGGTCGGTTTGGCTGCGGCCACGGAGGCCCGGACGAGCGGCCTCGACGACGTGCTCCTCGTCGACGCCCACAACTCTAACGACGGCTTGAGCGGCCCGGATCTGGGCCACGTCACGCCCGGCTCGAAACGCGCGTTCGACATGATCGAGGCGGCGGGCGATTCGGGCCGGCGGCTCGCGACCGCCGACAGCGACAGTCTCGAACTCGGCGTCGCGTGGGACGAAACGCCGTGGGGACCGGCCGACGGAATCGGCCCGCTCGGCATCCGCGTCGCGGTCACCGCGGTCGGGGATCAGCAGACGGCGTACGTGCTGATCGACGGGAACAACATGGATCCCGGGCTCCGCGGCGAACTCGTCGCGGCGATCACCGACGGCGGCAGCGAGGCCGGGACCGGCTCTGGCAATCGGACGGCATCCGATGACGACGGCCTCGTCGACGAGGCGGAAGTGATGACGACCGACACGCACATCGTCAACACCGTCGAGGCCGACAATCAGGTCGGCGCGGCCATCGACTGGGACGAACTGACCGGACTCGTCCGCGACCTGACCGCGGAGGCCCGCGCGGATCTCGAACCCGTCGAGGCGGGCGTC
>Ga0207851_100360_pt1 | contig 25570 bp, 22 predicted proteins | sample A23E3SouthBayCA_FD_187747 | JGI IMG/M metagenome (GOLD analysis project Ga0207851, IMG submission 187747) | Aerobic enrichment media microbial communities from Eden Landing Ponds, California, USA - A23 E3 (SPAdes) | ecosystem: Environmental > Aquatic > Marine > Unclassified | place: Emeryville... | reverse complement strand
GAGCAGGTCCACGCCGGCGTCGAGCTGGCGCTGCGCGTCGGCGCGGAGGTCGCGAGCCAGGTCGGCGCGGGCGTCGTCGGCCTCGTTGACGAAGAAGCTCACCGCCTGCAGGTGCGCCTGGTCGGCGACGAGCGCGCGCCCGACCAGCCCGGTGGCGACGCGCTCGACGGCGTCCTCGCTGGCCGCCATCGCGGCGGCGACTGCGTCGACGACGGGAACCTCGTCCGCACGGTCGACCGACTCGCCCTCCGGCAGCGCCGCGGCGATCCGGTCGTAGTGGTCCGCTTCCGTTTCGGCGGCGTCGGCGAAGGTCGCGGCTGGGTCCCCCGCACCGCCCTCGGCGGCCCAGGTTTCGAAGGTGTCCCGCGCCGCGGCGGCCGAGCGCGCGGCCGTCGCGAGGACCGGACCGGTCGCGAGGTCGGCGCCGGTGACGGCGATGAGGTACTTGTCCGAGCCCAGTCGCGAGAGCGCGGTCGCCTCGTCCGCGCGGACGCCTTCGAGGAAGTCGTCTCCGTCCATAGCCCTCCTTGGTCGCGGTTTCACTTAATCCTCGGCGCGAGACGTCCCGGCGCGAAGCGACTGCGGAGACGGCACGCGCCACCGCACCACCGCCGCCTCGCGCTGTCCCGCACCGCCACCGCTCGAAAATCGCGCTCGGGACTGCGGTCCTACTCGTCGCCGAGGATGACGCGCTCGGTCATCTTCGCGGGGTCGAGCACGTCCTCGGCCTCTTCTTCGCTCAGGTACCCCTCGTCGACGACGACCTCTTTGACGGTCTTGCCCTCGGCGAGGGCCTGTTTCGCGACCTTGCTGGCCTTGTCGTAGCCGATGGCGGGGTTCAGGGCCGTGGCGAGCGCCATCGACTGCTCGACGCGCTCGCGGCAGTGCTCGCGATCGGCCTCCAGTTTCGCGACGAACTTCTCGGCGAACACCTCGCTCCCGTTCGCCAGGAGCCGGGTCGACTGCAGGAAGTTGTGCGCGAGGACGGGCTTGTAGAGGTTCAGGTCGATCTGGCCCTCGGCGGCGCCCGCGGAGACGGCGGCGTCGTTGCCGACGACCTGCTTGTGGACCTGATTGACGGCCTCGGCGACGACGGGGTTGATCTTGCCGGGCATGATGGAGGAACCGGGCTGGTTCTCCGGCTGGTCGATCTCGCCGAGCCCGTTGCGCGGGCCCGACGCCAGGAGGCGCAGGTCGTTGGCGATCTTGTTGAGCGAGCCCGCCACCGTGCGAAGCGCGCCGTGGGCCTCGCTCATCGCGTCGTGGGCGGCCTGGGCCTCGAAGTGGTTGTCGGCCTCGCGGAAGTCGACGCCCGTCTCCTCGCTGATGTACTCCGCGGCGAGTTCGGGGAAGTCGGGGTCGGTGTTGAGGCCGGTGCCGACGGCGGTCCCGCCGAGCGCGAGTTCCGAGAGTCGGTCGACCGTGTCCGCGACGCGGTCGATGCCCTTCGCGACCTGGGTCCGGTAGCCCGAGAACTCCTGTCCCAGCGTGATCGGGGTGGCGTCCTGGAGGTGGGTGCGGCCCGTCTTCACCACGTCGTCGAACTCCGCCTCCTTCGTTTCGAGCGCGTCGTGGAGCGTCTCCAGGGCCGGGAGGACGTCGTTCTCGACGGCCTCGAGCGCCGCGACGTGCATCGCGGTCGGGATCACGTCGTTCGAGGACTGCCCGAAGTTGACGTGGTCGTTGGGGTGAATAGTACGAGAGCCGATCTCGCCGCCGGCGAGTTCGGTCGCGCGGTTGGAGATGACCTCGTTGGCGTTCATGTTCGACGAGGTTCCGGAGCCGGTCTGGAACACGTCGACGGGGAACTGGTCGTCGTGCTCGCCGGCGATGACCTCGTCGGCGGCGGCGACGATGTGGCCCGCGGTCTCCTCGTCGAGGTGGTCCAGGTCGCGGTTGGCCTGCGCGGCCGCCTTCTTCACGACGCCGAGCGCGCGGACGAACCGGCGCCCGAAGGTCGCGTCGCTGATCGGGAAGTTCTCGACGGCGCGCTGGGTCTGGGCACCCCAGTAGGCGTCGGCCGGGACCTGCATCTCGCCGAGGCTGTCCTGCTCCGTGCGGTAGTCCTCGCTCATGGGTCGACCGACGACCGGCGAGGCGTAAAAGCCACCGAAGCGCGGCCGCCGGCGTCGCGGTGTGTGCGCGCGGGCTCCCGTCAGCGCGACCGCTCAGGTCCAGTCGTCCAGCCCGGTCTGGACCATGCTCTCCTCGATGCGCTCGAAGCCCCGCTCGACTTCCTCGGGGTCGACCTCCCACTGCTCGCAGACGTACTCGCGGGCCGCGGCCACGTCGGGGTCGACCGCCGTCTCGAACGCGTAGTCGTCGGTGATCGCCGGGTCGAGAAAGAGGTCGCGGATGCGGTCGGCGCCGTCGACGTAGACATCCTCGGCCTCGAAGACCGCCCAGAGGTCCCCGTGCTCGCGCACCGCGTCGACGGCCGTCTTCGGCCCGTAGCCCGAGATCCCCTCGTTGAAGTCCGTCCCCATCAGGATGGCCGCGTCGACCAGTTGCTCCCAGGTGATCTCGTTGCGCTCCAGGGTCGCCTCGAAATCCATGAGTTCGGGGTCGCCCGAACTCGTGAGCTGGCGCAGGGTCAGCGGCGCGCCCAGCAACAGGGCGTCGTAGTCCTCCGTCCCGACGTAGTCCACGTCACCCTGGCGAGCCATGTAGGCGGCCTGTGCCTCCCCCTCCGCGGGCGCCTCGACGACGGGCACGTCGAGCAGTTCGAGCAGTTCGCGCGTGGTCGTGAGGATGGTGTCGGTGAGCCGCTGGGTCTGGGAGTCCAGACGGGCGACGGCGAGGTCGTCGCCGCGCTCGCGGGCCGCCGCCAACTGTTCTTCGCGTTTCTCGCGCTCCTCGCGGCGGGACTCGACCTCGTCGTCCTTCAGATCGACGACCGCGCCGTCGAAGACGAAGACGGGGGTGAGGTCGTGCTCGAAGAACTTCGGCAGGCCCTGGACGACGCCGACGAGGTTGGCGACCTCGTCGCCGTCGGCGGTGGTGTACTTGTGGTCGCTGGTCCACCGGACCGTCGTCGTGAGGTACCGATACAGCCAGTTGTGGGCGTCGACGGCGACGACGGAGCCGGAGAGGTCCGCGAACGGGACCGACTCGATGGCCGCCAGGTCGCGGAGGTCTGCGTTTCCCATTACCCCCCGTTGGGCGATGGGGCGCTTGAATCCCCCGACCGACCCCGGGACGCGATAGCGACGACGACCGCGACAGCGACGACGACCGCGACAGCGACGACGACCGCGACAGCGACGACGACGACCGCGACAGCGCCCCGACCGGACGGCGAGGCCGACGGGCGGTCGGTGGCCGTCAGGTTCAATTCGACGGGGGCCGGACCACCGGCCATGTCCGGGTCCAGCGGTCCGCTCGCGCGCTTGCGTCGCCCCGAGTACACCGGCGCGAACCGCTGCTGGCCCTGCACCGCCGTGAACCTCTCCGTCGCCGCGCTCGCTTGCGCGAACGTCTACATCTGGGGAGCGATGCTGGCTTCGGCGACCGTCGGCGTCGCCGCGGCGCTCGCCGTCGCCGCGACCTCCCTCGCGATGGTCTGGCTACGGGGGTACCTCCTGCCGGGGACGCCGGTCCTGACCAGACACCTCCCGGCGGCCTTCCTCGGACTGTTCGGGAAGGACGCGACGCCGACGGTCGCCCGCGGCGTCACGGGCCACGACGGAGCGAGCGGGGCCGAGACCGACGGTGGCGCGGTTTCGGCCGCGGAGTCGACGGGTATCGCGGTCCTCGACGACACGGCGGTCGCGACGAACGACGGCGTCGCCGACGACTTCCGGCGAGACTGGGACAGGGCGGTCGCGGAAACCGAGCGAGTCGACGCCGCGGCGCTCGCCGACCGGTTCGGTCTCCCCGCGGGAACGGCGGTCGGCGAGGTCGGCCGCGGAGTTCTCGCCCGCGCCGACGGCGATCGCGTGGGGGCCTGGCCCTCCCGACTCGCGTTCCGCGCGGACGTCGCGAGCGCGGGTCTGCTCGCCGACCGCATCGACGAGTGGGACGCGCTCGCCCCCACAGAGCGCGGGTGCCTGTGCGCTGCCCTCCGGGCGCACCGCGAGACCTGCCCCGCCTGCGGCGCGTCGCTGTCGACCGGTCCGGCGACGGTCCGCTCGTGCTGCGGTCATCTCGACGTGGTCGCGACCGACTGTGCCGACTGCGGGACGCGACTGGTCGAGCGGGCCGCCGACGAGTGAGCGCGCCGCGGAGAGTACCCGAGAGACCCACGAGCGACCCACCGAACGCCGACGAGTGAAGCGGTCTCGCGGTAGTCTGGCGCCGGCGGGATCGGACGCCGCCACCGGCATTCGATATATCCGGTGACGGTTATCGCCGAATCGCACCGCCAGCGACCGCGTACGCAGAGCTCGCCCGGAAACGGCTCGAACCCCGTGAGATGGGGTTGTCGAGGGGCCACCGGGTCGGTTCGAACGGCGGTGGCGGTCGGCCGTGCGGAGAGCGTTCTCGGAGGAGGACGAAGAGGCGACGCTCGCCTCGCGTGACCACGCGAGAGAGTCGGGCAGGCACGGTCCGTCATCCGACAGCGACGAGCGATCGCCGACGCGACCGCGCAGCCGCCGGCATGTCGCGCGCGCGGACTCCCCGTTCTCGCAGCGCAACGAACTCATCGCGAGGGGGTAACGAGTGGCCGAACGCCTCGATCCGGCGAAAAGCGGAGAGTCGGAGCAGCGCGGCCAGTGAGAACTCCGAACGGTCGCCAGCGGTGGCTCCGGTCGCAACGATCCCCTCTACAGCCCGACCACCCCACAGCGGAACGATCCCGCCCGTCACGCGGTCGGCGTCCCTGAACGGACGAACGAACCGCGAAAAGTCCGCTTCACCCGAAAGATATGCCGGGTAGGGGTGTTCGGTGCCGCATCGCCGTTCAGCATCGAGGCGCAGGCGCCTCGCACGCCTCGCCCTGGCACGGTCGGAGCGTGTGGAGCCGGCGAGTCGGACCGTGCCGGTTCGATAAATCACATTGCGCGATATAAAATTGTCGCGGCTGTGCGATCCGGGGCCTCGCCGACAGGTATCGCGTCGGGCCGACCGCGGACCGGCCGGTCCCGGAGAAGCTGTGACGAACCGCGATCGGCCCAAGAAGTCGATTGCGTTGTGCGAGCGAATCCGCGGCCGCTCAGAACGGCGGGCTGTAGTCTTCGTACTCGTCTATCTCCTCCATCTCGTCGGTCCTCGCCGGCATCACCGCCGCGCCCGGGGCGCCGGCGACGGCCGACGGCGCGACGGACGGCGAGTGTCCGCACTGCGGGCTCGAACTCCCGGTCGAGGGACCGCCGATGTGTCCGCGCTGCGGCGCGCCGCGGTGAGCTACTCGACGAACGGTGTTTTTCGGCCCACCTAAAACTCGGCAGATATTTGTAGCCGATGGGTCACATTCGAGTCGTGACCTCCGAGACCGACGACGCGGGACCGACTCCGCTCGACCCGGCGACGGTGACGCGGGCGTCGCAAGCGCTCGCGGCCTGCGTGTTCGCTCCCGTCGTACTGGCCGTTCTGGGCGGCCTCCTCCCCTCGGTCCCTGCCGGAGCGGTGGGGCCCGTCGGACCCACGGTCGCCGATGCGCTCCGGGGCGTTCCGGTCGGCGTCGTGTACGCCGAGGTGCTCCCGGTCGCGCTCGCCGCTGCCGTCGTCGTTCGTGCGACCGTGACCCGCAGGGCGACCGACGCCGTCCTCGCCGCGCTGACGGCCCCGTGTCTGCTCGCGGTCGTCTACGCGGTGTACGCTCGGCTCTTCACCGATCCGGGCGTCTACTGGGGCCACGTCTTCACCCTCGGCGCGGCCATCCTCCTTGCCAGCGCCGTCCTCGTCGAAGCCGCCATCGCGTGGCGGTTCTCCGCGCCGCTCCCCGAACGCGGCGACGACAAAACGATGGACTGATCCAGAGAGGCCGCGCGACGGCGGCAGCGTGACGCCTCGTCGAAGGTTCGAAACAGTTTTACTGTTTTAGGCAGGCCTAAAGTGTATGAGAGTTCCCAGGGGAACCGACCGCTGGCCTGAATCCGCGGAGGCGGGTGAGTGAGGATGGCGAGCGAGTCGGCGGACGCGACCGATGTCGTCGCCACACACCGCCGCGCCCTCGAGTGGCTGTCGGGGTCGCTGTGGTCGGTGGTGCTCGGGAGCATCGCGGTCGTCGTCGCCGGCGGACTCGTCCAGGTGAGCTTCGGGGCCTACTCGATGACGATCCCGCAGGCGTGGGGCGCGGTGTTCGACACGGACGTGATCTTCAACCTCCAGGCGTGGGAGGCGTTCCTGCTCGGGTCGGAGATGCCCGACATGGAGACGCGCAGTCTCATCGTCTGGAACATCCGCCTGCCGCGGGTGCTCGTCGCCGCCCTCGTCGGGATGAACCTCGCGGTCTCGGGCGCGATCTTCCAGGCGGTCACCCGCAACGAGCTCGCGAGCCCGTTCATCCTCGGCGTCTCCTCGGGCGCGGGGCTGATGATCCTGCTCGTGCTCGTCGTCTTCGCGGGCGTGACCCTCTCGATCCCCTACTACTTCGGGACGATGATCCTCGAGATTTCCTCGCTGCTTCCCGTGATCGCCGCGGTGGGCGGGATCGTCGCGTTCCTGATCGTCTACGCGATCGCCTGGAAGAACGGCACGTCGCCGGTGCGGCTCGTCCTCGCGGGCGTCATCGTCGGGACCGTCTTCAACAGCCTCCAGACGGGGCTGTTTTTCTTCGCCGACGACATCGGCGTCGTGCAGTCGGCCATCGCCTGGACGACCGGTTCGCTGACCGGCGTCGACTGGGAGGAGGTCCGGACGGTGCTGCCCTGGACGGTCGTCGCGCTCGGCCTCGCGGTCGTCAGCGCGAGACAGCTGAACGTCCTCCTGCTGGGCGAGCGCACCGCGTCGTCGCTCGGGATGAACGTCGAGAAGGTCCGCTTCGCCCTCTCGGCCGTCGCGGTGCTGGCCGCCGCGGCGAGCATCGCCGTCGCCGGCATCGTCGGCTTCGTCGGTCTCATCGTCCCGCACATGGTCCGCAACGTCGTCGGGAGCGACTACCGGCGGCTCATCGTCGGGTGTCTGTTCGCCGGGCCGGCGCTGATGGTCGCCGCGGACGTGGGCGCCAGACTCGGGATGTCCGTCCTCCTGGGCAGCGACGGCCAGATGCCCGTCGGCATCGTCACCGGCCTGCTCGGCGGGCCGTACTTCCTCTACCTGATGCGCAAGCAGGAACGGATGGGTGAGATCTGATGACCGAGCGAGACCCGATGACCGACGGTGAGACCCGATGACCGAAGACACGAACGCGCGACCCGACGGCGGCCTCGGCGGCCTGATCGAACGAGACGACTCGTCCGGAGCCGACTCGACCGCGGACGGCGAGGACTCCGGCCCGGACGGCGACCGGACCACGGAGAACGGCGAGACGGCCGACACCGAGTCGGCGGCCGCCAGCGAGTTCGCGGGCGAGGACCTCGTCATCGGCTATCCGACGGCCGACGAACCGGTCGTCGACGGCGAGAGCGTCCGCGTCGCGCCCGGCGAGGTGACCGCGCTCGTCGGGCCGAACGGTAGCGGCAAGAGCACGCTCCTGAAAGGCCTCGCCGACCAGCTCTCGCTGTCGGCCGGGACGGTCCGACTCGACGGTCGGGACGTCCACGCGATGGACACGAAGGAACTCGCCCGGAAACTGGGGCTGCTCTCACAGGAGAACGTCTCGCCGGACAGCCTCACCGTGGAGAAACTCGTCGAGCACGGCCGGTACCCGCATCGCGGCTTCTTCGATCCCCTCTCCGACGAGGACCGGGACGCCGTCGACCGGGCGATCGACCTGGCGGGGGTCGACCACCTGCGCGGCCGCGAGGTCGGCCAGCTCAGCGGCGGCCAGAAACAGCTCGTCTGGATCGCGATGGTCCTCGCGCAGGACACCGACGTCCTCCTGCTCGACGAGCCGACCACGTTCCTCGATCTGCACCACCAGCTCGAAGTGATGGAGATCGTCGAGACGCTGCGCGACGAGAGCGACATCACCGTCGTGGTCGTGCTCCACGACATCGACCAGGCCGCCCGCTACGCCGACCACATGGTCGCGCTCGAAGACGGCTCCATCTACGCGAGCGGCCCCCCCGAGAAGGTCGTCACCGAGGACCTCCTGGCCGACGTGTTCGGGGTAGAAGCGATCGTAGAGGACGCCGCGTGGGGTCCCCAAGTCCGACCGCAGCGGCCGCTGCACGACACCGCGTCGGAGTGAGCCGGGAGGCCCGTCGTGGAGCCAGTCAGAGACCGTTCCGATGGAACGATACCGACCTAGAGGGGACTGAACACTATGACGGACGACAGCGCTGGACGCGAGGCATCGACACGCACAGAAACCCCGGAAGACCGCGACGTCGTCGTGGTCGGCGGCGGCGTCGCCGGGCTCTCGGCCGCCGTCTTCAGCGCGCGTCACGGCCTCGACACGCTCGTGCTCGATTCCGGCGACTCCATCCTCCGGCGCAACGCCCACCTGGAGAACTTCCCGGGGTTCCCCGCCGGCGTCAACGCCCGCCAGTTGCTGGACCTGCTCGGCGAACAGGCCGACGAGGCCGGGGCCGAGCGCCGCGAGGCGACCGTCGACCGCGTCGAAGAGATCGACGACGGCGACGGGTTCGCCGTCGAGACGGCCGCCGGCGAGCGCTACCGCGCGGCGTCCGTGGTCGCGGCGACGAAAAACGAGGTCGGCTACCTGACCGGCATCGACGGCGTCGGGATCATCGACCGCGGGAAGGCCTACGTCGACACCGACGAGCGCGGGCGGACCGGCGTCGACGGCCTCTACGCGGCCGGCCGCCTCGCCGAGAAACCCCACCAGGCGGTCGTCTGCGCCGGCCACGGCGCCGAGGTCGCGGTGACGCTGCTGGAGGACGACGACCGCCCCTTCTACCACGACTGGGTCGCGCCCGAGGGCTACTTCACCGACCGGGGTCGGGACCTGCCGCCGGGCTGTGAAGAGATCGACGAGGGCGAGCGGCGAGCGCGCGAGGAGCGCTCGCTCGATGTCATGACCGAGCGCTTCGCCGAGCCCCATCCCGACGAGCAGGAGACGCATCCGAGCCTGGGCGACGAGTAGCGGGGCGAACCGGTCCGCGAGTGCTGGCCGCGCGAGCGGGCGGCGGACGCTACTCCCGGGAGAGTCGGCCGGGCGACCACTCGCCGTCGAAGTCGACGTGGGTGAACGGCCGGGCGTCCTCGCCGGCGTAGGTGCCGACCTGCTGGCCGCTGCCCTCGAGGTAGTACTTGTAGGTCGTCAGCCCCGTCAGGCCGACCGGCCCGCGGGCGTGGATCTTCCCGGTGGAGATGCCGACCTCCGCGCCGAGGCCGTAGCGGTAGCCGTCGGCGAACCGGGTGGAGGCGTTGTGGAAGACGCTCGCCGAGTCCGGCCCGCGCATGAACCGCGCGGCGCGGTCGGCGTCCTCGGTCACGATGGACTCGGTGTGTTTCGAGCCGTGAGTCGTGATGTGGCGGACTGCGTCGGACAGCGAATCGACGACCCGAATCGCGAGGATCAGGTCGCCGTACTCCGTGTCCCAGTCCTCGGCCGTCGCTTCCTCGGCCTCGATTATCTCGCGGGTGCGCTCGTCGCCGCGCAGTTCGACGCCGGCCGCGCGGTAGCGCTCGGCGACCGCGGGCAGGAAGTCGCTGGCGACGGACTCGTGGACCAGCAGCGTCTCGACGGCGTTGCAGACGGCGGGGTACTGCACCTTCGCGTCGTAGGCGATGTCGCCCGCCATCTCCAGGTCGGCCTCGCTGTCGACGTAGACGTGGCAGATCCCCTCGGTGTGGCCGAGGACGGGGATCGAGGTGTTGTCCTGGATGTAGCTGACGAACGCCGAACTCCCGCGAGGCATGAGCAGGTCGACGGCGTCGTCCATTTCGAGCAGCGCGTCGACGTCCTCGCGGGCCTCGATGTGCTGGGCCCAGCCGTCGGGCTGGTCCGCGGTGGCCTCTTCGATGACCTCGAAGAGCGCGCGATTGGAGTGCAGCGCCTCGCTGCCGCCCTTGAGGATGACGGCGTTGCCGGACTTGAACGCGAGCGCGGCGATCTGGACGAGGGCGTCCGGTCGGGACTCGAAGACCGTGCCGACGACGCCGATGGGGACCGACACCCTGTAGAGTTCGAGGCCGTCGTCGAGTTCGCGCGCCTCCAGGGTCTCGCCGAGCGGGTCGTCCTGGCCGGCGACGCTGCGGACCATCTCGACGATGCTGTCGAGCTTGGCGTCGGAGAGCTTCAGGCGGTCGACCAGGGCCTGCGTGTACTCGCCCGCTTCGAGCATCTCCTCGGCCTCGGCGACGTCTTTCTCGTTGGCTTCGAGGATCGCCTCGCGGCTGTCGTCGATGGCGTCGGCGATGTCGCGGAGGGCCCCGCTGCGCGCCTCGTCGGAGAGGGTCGCGAGTTCGAGGGCCGCGTCCTGTGCGGCTCGCACCTGCTGTTCGGTGGTTCGCTCAGTCATCGGTGACCCCGTTCACGGGGACGAATATCGTCCCGACGGGTTTGGCAGTAGCGATCTTCTCCAGCACGTCGGGCTCGGTCGACTTCGCGATGACCGCGGGCGTGCCGTGCTCGCTCACGTCGCGGGCGCCCCGCACCTTGGTCTGGATGCCGCCGAAGGCCTCCTCGGCGCTGCCGTCGACAAGGGCCTCGACGCGGTCGTAGTTGCGCCCGACCGCGGCGATGCGCTCGGCGTCGGGGTCCTCCTTGGGGTTGCCGGTGTAGACGCCGCCCACGTCGGTCAGCGTCACCAGGAGGTCCACGTCGACGCCGACCGCGACCGACGACGAGAGCATGTCGTTGTCGCCGATCCGGATCTCCTCGGTCGCGACGGCGTCGTTCTCGTTGATGATCGGGACGACGCCCCACTCCAGCAAGGTCTCGATCGTGTTGCGGAAGTTGGTGAACCGCTCGGTGTTCTCCAGGTCGTGTTCGGTCAGGAGGACCTGCGCGACCTTCCGGCCGTAGCGCTCGAAGCTCTCGGTGTAGCGGCGCATCAGCAGGCTCTGGCCGATGGTCGACAGCGCCTGCGACTCCTCGACGGTGTCGGCGGCGTGGTCCAGGCGCCCGAGCCCGGCGCCGACCGCGCCCGAGGAGACGAGGATGACCTCCTTCTCGCGCTCCAGCAGGTCGACGATGTCGTCGACGAGCTTGTCGAGTTTCTCGTCGTCGAGCCGCGAGTGCTCGTCGGTCAGGGAGTTCGTCCCCGCCTTGACGACGATCCGGTCGGCCTCGGCGGCGAGTTTGCGCGTGCGCTCGACCGTCTCGGGGTCGACCGCGGTGGCGTCGGTTTCGTCATCCGTAGCTGCAGCCGTCTCGGCCTCGGTATCGGCCTCAGTCATCGCTCGACTCCTTCGCGAGTTCGGCCGAGCGCTCGGCGGCGGCCGCGAGCGCCTCGGCGACGGCCTCGTCCGCGTCGCTGTCCCAGAGCACTTCCATGCCCTCGATGGTCGTCCCGTTGGGCGAGCAGACCGCGTCGATCAGTTCGTCGAGGCTCCGGTCGTCGTTGCGGACGGTCTCGGCCGCGCCGACGAACGTCTGGACGGCCAGCGTCTCGGCCTGTTCGTCGCTCAGCCCCTCCGCGACGGCGCCCTGTTTCATCGCCTGCAGGAGGTAGAAGACGAAGGCGGGGCCGCTGCCGTTGAGCGCGGTCGCCACGTCCATCAGGTCCTCGTCGATCTCGACGAACGCGCCGAGGTCGTCGAGGACGGCGGCGAGGTCGGTGTCCGGTTCGTCCCAGGTGACCGCGGCGGCCATGTCGCCGGTCTCGGCGGCGAGGTTGGGCATGATCCGGACGACGGTCGCGTCGGTGCGCTCGGCGACGAACTCGACGGGGACGCCCGCGGCGATGGTGACGAGCGTCTGGTCGGGCGAGAGGTCGAGCGAGTCGACGACGTCGCCGACGAGGTGGGGTTTGACGGCGACGAAGACGATGTCGGTGTCGGTGACCTCGCTCGCGTCGGTCGCGGTCACGGCGGCGTACGGTTCGACCGCCTCGAGGGCGTCGGTGTCCGGGTCGGCCGCCGAAACCTCGTGGTTCCCGGCCCGCGCGAGCCCTTTGACGATGGCGCTCCCCATGTTCCCGCATCCGACGACGGTTACGGTGGTCATATTGTACGTTCGTACACCCTCGGACCAATATACGGCCTTTGGTTCCTGTCCGCGAGGGAGGACGTGGGTCGATACAGCGTCAGAAGCGGCGTTTCGGCCCCGTTACCGCGATATTCGACGATCGGTCGGCCAGCGGGCCGTCTCCGGGCCGTCCCCCTCGCTCACCGTTTTTCGCCGGTCAGCCCCTCGGGACTTGGATCGAAGTCGCCGCGCGCGGGTTCGGGGACGTAGTCGGCGAGGTCGACCTCGTCGAAGACGACCCGTTCGCCGCGCTCGGCGGCCATGTACGAGGCCATGCACAGTTCGACGACTTCGAGGCCGTCGCGGAGGTCCTCGCTCGCGTTCTCGCCGTCGCGGAACGCCTCGACGACGTGGCGGTTCTGCGCGAGGTAGCCGTAGGTCGTCACCTCGTCGGGGACGACCGACATCTGGCCCTGTCCGGCCTGCTGTTTCTCGACGACGTAGCCGCTCTCGTCGTCGACGTCGCTGGAGAAGAAGACGTCCGTCCCCGAGTCCAGCGTGTTGATGTTCCCGGAGTACTCCGGACCGAGCAGTTCGACGGTGAGCCGCAGGCCGCTCCCGACGAAACACCAGGAGGTGGTGGCCTCGCCGACCACGACCTCGCCGTCGTCGGTCTCGTAGTAGACCGTCGCGCGAGCGTAGTCTTCCGCGGGGGCCGAGCGGTAGTCGACGTCGAACTCGTCGGCCAGCCGGTCGGCGTACTCCTCGCGCGTCCACTTCAGCGTCGAGACATCGCAGGTGACCGCCAGCGGCGTCAGACCGTTTCCGTCGGCGTCGCCGCCCCCGTCGCCACCGTCACTATCCCTGTCGCCGCCGTCGCTCCCGTCGCCGCCGTCGGGCCGCTCCAGCAGGTGCTTGTTGACTTTGTGGGAGTGACACATCATGTCGCTCAGGACGCCGCCGCCCTGCTTCTCGCCGTCCCAGAACCACGCCGAGTGCGGGCCGGCGTGTTCCTCGGCCGCGCGGGCGAGGTACGGACGGCCGGTCGCGTCGGCCCCGTCCCACAGCAGCGACCGGACTTTCTCGACGCCGGGCATGTACACCTGATTTTCCAGGTACGCGTGCGCGAGGTCGGCGCTCTCGACGAGGTCGACGACTTCGCGCGCCTCCGCGACGGTCCGCGCGAGCGGCTTCTCGATGGCGATCCCCGTCAACTCGGCGCCGCTCTCGACGGTCTCGACGACGTCGCGGACCGTCTCGACGCGGACGTAGTTCGGGCTGGTGATCCACAGCGCGTCCACGTCCGGGTCGCGGGTGAGGCCGACGACCGACTCCGCGACCGACGGGTCGCCACAGTCTGCCTCGCGCAGCGAATCTGCGACGCGTTCGGCCTTCTCCCGCGTCGGGTTGTATATCCCCGCGGCGTGCGCGTTGCGGATCCCGCGCAGCGTCTCCGCGTGGAACGTCTCGGTGATGAACCCGGCACCGACGAATCCGACACCGAGCGAGTCAGTCTCTGGCATACCAGTACTCGAGCGCCGCTGCGAGCCTAAAACTACCGTCGCCGGAACGAGCGTCCGTGTCCGGACCGCGTGCCGACCGTTCACAGGCGGTCCGTAGAGAGGCCGACCCGAAAGGCATCCCGCCGCTGGCCGGCTTCCGGATCGCGGTCCGGCTACAGCGACAGATCCCCCCAGGCGACGGTCCCCTCGGTGACAACGTTGTCGGGGTCGAGTTCGGGGGCCGTCAGGATCGCGCTGGCATTCGCGAACGGATCGGTCGGTCCGGGCGGGTTCGGCAGAGCACCGTAGTCGGTGCCGCCGTCGCCCGCGACGACCCGCATCACCATCCCGAAGGGGAGGTGTGGCAGGCAGACCAGGTCGTACGTTCCAGCGGCGTCGAACCGATAGATCCAGGTTTCCGATCCGACGACCGGCGGCGAGGAGAAGCCGGGAACGTCGGGGATCCGCGACGGCAGGTGGAACTTCTCGGCGAAGGCAGTCGCCGTGTGTTCGTGGTGTTCGACCACCTCGAACGCGACGACGTCGCCCGGGTCGACGTGTAACCCGACCGGGTCGAAGTAGAACTCCGCCGTTTCCGTATCGGGATCGAAGTCGCCGTCCTCCGGGGTATCCATCAGCGGAAACCCGGGATGGACGTCCGTCTGAGGGCCGCTCTCGGGGGGCCCGCGTAGTTCGACGGTGTGGTCCACGAGTCCGCGCGGCGGGGACTCGTCGGCCGAATACGAGGCGCCGAACGCCTCGTCGATGCGCGCATCGCCACCCCTCGCTCCCGCGGCCGTTCCGCCGAGGGCAGCGACTCCCGCGCCCACTCCGACGGCCTTCATGAGTGAGCGCCGGTCGATACCGTGGTTCTTCAGGACCGTCACCAGTTCCGCGTCGGTGAGGTCCAGGTCGTCCGTGTTCGGGCGTTCTGACATCGTTCTGTGTTAGTCTCCGCTCGGTCGCACCGCCCGCTGTGTTTCAGTTGCTGTCCGAGATCGGTGTCCGCCCCCACATCATACCCCACGATTAATAATTAAGGATCAGGGATAGTTATTCGCACCGTTCCCGCGGACGAGCAGAGTAACGCGCCGCTATTCGATCGATAGGCCGAGAGATCGGCGTTCTCGGCGAGCGAGACGACCCGTCACAGCCGCTCGGCGAGCGTGCCCGCCGTCGCGGGTCCAACCCCCTCGACCGATTCCAGTTCCTCGCGCGTGGCCGCGCGGACGTTCTCGACGCTGCCGAACCGCCGGAGCAGTCGCTTCCTGGTCTCCGGGCCGATCCCGGGCACGTCGTCCAGAACTGTCGAGACGTCGTCGCGCAGGCTCTGATGGTACTGGACGGCGAAGCGGTGGGCCTCGTCGCGCACGCGCTGGAGGAGGTGCAGGTGACCGGCGTCCTCGGGCCAGTCGTACACGCCCGTCGGCGTCACCACGAGTTCCTCCGCCTTGGCGAGGGCGACGACAGGTACGTTCCACCCGGCCGCGGCGAGCGCGTCGCGGGCCGCCCCCAGCTGTCCCTCGCCGCCGTCGATGAGGAGCAGGTCGGGGTCGGGCCGGTCGTCGCGCCCCTCCACGGCGCGGTCGGCGCGCCAGCGGACCAGTTCCCGCATGTTCGCGTAATCGTCGTTCTCGTCGGTGAGCTTCCGGCGTCGGTAGCCCGCCTTGTCGGCGCTCCCGTCGACGAATGTCACGTCGCTGCCGACCGCCGCCTTTCCCTGCGCGTGGCTCACGTCGAAGCCCTCGATCCGCTCGACGCGGCGACAGTCCAGCGAGAGCGCGTCAGCCAATGCGCGTCCCTCGTCGTCGCGGCGCTCGCGCCGGCGGGCGTTTTTGAGGGCCAGATCGACCAGCGTCGCCTCGCGGCCCGCGCCGGGCACCCGGAGGTCGACGCCCTCGCCCGCGAGCCACGCCTCGACGTCGGCGTCGTCGGGGTGGTCCGAGCAGACCACGGCGTCGGGTAGCTCGCGCTCGGCGTAGTACTGGGTGAGGAAGGCCGCGAGGACGGCGCCCGTCCGCTCGCCCTCGGGCGCGTCGAGCGTGTGGCGGTCCCGGTCGACGAGCTTGCCGTCCTCGCTGTGGAGGCGCGCGACCGTCGCGCGCTCGCCCTCCACGACCGCGCCGAGTACGTCGACGGTCCGCTCGCGGTCCGGGTCGGGATCCTCGTGACGCCCCTCGGCGGCGACGGCGGCGCTGCCCTCGCCGTGCAGCGCCTCGACCGCGTCGAGGCGGTCCCGGAGATTGGCGGCCCGCTCGAACTGCTGGTCGGCCGCGGCGGACTCCATCTCGCGGCGCAGCGGGTCCGCGAGACTCCCGGTCTCGCCCTCGAAGAAGCGCTCGACCGCCCGGGCGTCTTCGAGGTAGGTCTCGCCGTCCACGTCCGTCTCGGGGACACACGGCGCCGAGCACAGGCCGATATCGTGGTCGAGACAGGGCCGGTCGCGGTTCGCGAACTTGTGGTCGGAACACCCCCGCAGGCCGTAGGTCTCCCGGACGGCCTTGACGACGGTTTCGAGCCGCCCTTTGTCGGTGAAGGGGCCGAAGACGGTCGCACCGGGTTCGGGGTCGCGCGTAATCCCGATCCGGGGGAACTCGTGGTCGGTGAGTTCGACGAGCGGGTAGGACTTGTCGTCCTTGAGGCGGACGTTGTACCGCGGGCGGTGGCGCTTGATGAGGTTCGCCTCGAGGAGGAGCGCCTGCGTCTCCGTGTCGGTGACGGCCACGTCGACGGTGTCGGCCTCGGCCACCATCCGGCGTATCCGCTCGCTTCGGGGGTCGGCGTAGGAGCGGACTCTGCTCCGGAGGTCGACGGCTTTCCCGACGTAGAGGACGCGCTCGACGCCGTCGCCGGCCGTGGCTCCACCGGCGTCACCGTCGTCATCGGCGCCACCGTCGCTCGACGCCCCGCCGGCGAGGAACTGGTAGACTCCGGGCTCGCCGGGGAGGTCACCGGCCCGTTCGCGCACCGCCGCGGCGTCCATCAGCGGGTCACAGGGGGTCGGCGGGTTTGAACCCTGCGTCCGCGGTCGGGTCGTCCCGACAGCGCGCAGTCGGGCGGGGGAGTCGCCGCCGAGCGACTGCCGGAGACCCCCGCCGGTACCCGGACCCACTTGTCCCGCCCGTGCGAACGGCCCGCATGGAGTACACCACACTCGGCTCCACGGGAACGACGGTCAGCCAGATCTGTCTCGGCTGTATGAGCTTCAGCGAGGACGGCGAGGGCTGGAACGTCGACCGAGAGGAAGCGACGGAGATCGTCGACCGCGCGGTCGAACTCGGCGTGAACTTCTTCGACACCGCGAACGTCTACAACGCCGGCGAGTCCGAATCGATCCTCGGCGACGCGCTCGCCGAGCACGACCGCGACGAGCAGGTCGTCGCCACCAAGGTCCGGTGGCCCTCCTCGAAGGAGCACCCGAACGCGACCGGCCTCTCGCGCAAGACCATCGAGCAGGAACTCGCGCTGAGCCGCGAACGCCTCGGCGTCGACACGATCGACCTCTACCAGATCCACCGCTGGGACCCCGACACGCCCATCGAGGCGACGCTGCGGGCGCTCGACGACGCCGTTCGCCGCGAGAAGGTCCGCTACCTGGGCGCGTCGTCGATGTGGGCCTACCAGTTCGCCGAGGCGCTGCACGCCAGCGACCGGCTCGGCCTCGACAGCTTCGAGACGATGCAGAACCACTACAACCTCGTCTACCGCGAGGAAGACCGCGAGATGAACCCGCTCTGCGAGGAGAAGGGCGTCGGCGTCATCCCGTGGAGCCCGCTGGCGCGAGGGTATCTCGCCCGCCCCGACTCCGAGTTCGAGTCGACGGCGCGCGGCGAGACCGACGCCGAGGGCAAGCGCGACCGGATCGAGAACCACTACCGCGCCGGCGGCGGCGTCGAGACGAACGAGCGCGTCCAGGAACTCGCCGACGAGAAGGGCGTCTCGATGGCCCAGATCTCGCTGGCGTGGCTGCTCCACCAGCCGGCCGTCGACGCGCCGATCCTCGGCGTCTCGAGCGTCGAACACCTCGAAGACGCCGTCGAGGCCGTCGAGGTCGACCTGACCGACTCTGACCTGGAATACCTCGAAGAGCCCTACGAGGCCGTCGGCATCACCGGGCACTGAACAAGCGGGCTGGCATCACCGGCCACTGAGCGCGGGCGTCACTCGGGGACGGACCGTCCGCTCTCGCCGCCGCGGTTCTCCCCGGACTCGAACAGCGCGCGTTCGAGCGCGGTCACGGCGTCGTCGATCTCGTCGCCGCTCGCGGGGACCTGCACGTCCGCTTCGCCGGCCACTTCGACCACCAGCACGCGGTCGCGGGTCAGCAGATAGACGCCGAAAATGAAGGTCGAGAACAGCAGGAGGGCGGCGCCGAGGATCCGCGCGATCCGGTCGAGGCCGGCGATCAGCCCGATGAAGCGGTCCATCGCGCTGATGAAACCGCCGAGGCCGGCGGCCCCGGCGCCGCTGGCGTTCGACCCGAAGGCGTCCGCGGGGACGAACGCCGAGAAGTCGACGAAGACGCCGACGGCGAGCAAGACGCCGCCGTAGAGCAGGAAACGCAGGCCCTGCGCGACGAGGGTCGACTCGCCGCGATGCCCGCCCGCCACGCTCGTGACGTTCGGCAGGTCCACGTCGCGGAAGTTCGTTCCTTCGTCGTCGGGTGTGAACGCGAGCAGGCGGTGGGTCGTGACGACGACGCGGCCCGCGTCGAGGTCGACCTCGCGGCGGACCCGCTCGCTCTCGTAGAGGAGGTCGTCGACCGAGCCCGCCCAGGCGCGCTCGCCGCCGCCGCGGAACTGCGCGACGAGGTCGCCGATGACGCCGCTCATGGCACGCTGTTGGCCCCCGGTCCGCTATGAATCTATGGCCCCCACATTCAGCGGCGATAACGCGGTCGAGAGGAAGAGACATCTGCGGTAACGAGCGACGAGGCGCGCGCAGCGAGCGACGAGGCGCGCAGCGAGCGGCGGCGGTACGAGCGACCGGGGGCTTTCACGCTGTTCGCGGTGGCGGTTCCAGTGACCTGTCGCGGGGCGTTCACGCTGTTGGCGGTCGCTGTCTCGGTCGGTCCTCACTCCGACACTTGCTCTTCCAGCCAGTCGAACTGCATCTCGAGTTCCTTGCGGCGCTGGCGTTTGATCACGGTCGCGTCGAGGACGGCGCCGACCAGGACGAGGTCGAGCGCGAAGTCGGTGCTGGCGGTGACCTCGGTGCCGCCGTCGACCGCTTCGAGGCGATAGACGGTCGTCATCGTCTCGAAGAAGCCGTCGGACTGCTCGTAGGCCAGCGCGGCGTCGTCGCGCTCGACGAGCCGGAGCCCGAGTTCGACCGTCGCCAGCCCGACCTGGTTCTCCAGGTGCATCTCGTCGCCGTCGACGGTGACGTCCGTGAAGCCCGCGGCGAGCATGAACCCCTCCAGGTCGTCCATGAGCTCGCGCACGCGGTCGGGATCGGCGTCGACCCGGCGCGAGACCGTGACCGTCTGCATACCCGACATCACGAGCCCCCGTCACGTATGTCTCACGGCGTACCGGTTCGGGATCGTGCGCGAGAGCGCGTCGCCACCGGGACCGGTTCGGGTCGAACGGGTGCGGACAGCGCGTGGACCCGAACATAGTCGGGGTAACGCGCTCGCCGCGAGCGCCGCACTGTTCGCGTATGAGCGCTGACTCACCGACCGATGCGTCGCGGACCCTCGACGCACGCGAGATCGACGGCGAACCGTTCGGCGACATCGTCGCCGCGCTCGACGACCTGGACGCCGACGAGACGCTGACGCTGGTGAATAGCTTCGAGCCCGAACCCCTCTACGCGGTACTGGCCGACCGCGGGTTCGCCCACGAGACCGAGCAGGTGAGCGACGACGAGTGGCGCGTCCACATTCGACACGAAGAGTGACTGCGGGGGCGAGTCGACCCGAAACTGAGGTGGTCGGATCTCTGCCTGCTCGCTAGCTGTAGTGACTGTGACCGCAGGCGACACCGTGGCCGCAAGTGAGCTGGAGAGTCGAACGCCCTCGACCCGCTCGCTACGAGAGACTGCAACCGACACCGCACCCGATCCTCAATGCTGAAAGCCCTCGACCCGCTCGCTACGAGAGACTGCAACCGACACCGCACCCGATCCTCAGTGCTGAAAGCACTCGACCCGCTCGCGGTCGCTCCGGGACATATCCACGCTCTCCGCACCGCCCGCGTGGATAGTGGTCCCGGAGGCGACTGAACTGAACGCGAGCGCGTCTCGCCCTTTCAGTCCACCAGGGACTGCGACCGCACCGCCACCGCCCCGCCACCGCCCCGCACCGCGACCGCAGACAGCCACATACCTCCCCAACCGATTGCGATGCTCGCAAGCTGCGCTTCTCATCCCTCGCGCAGTACGTCGCGCCACGGAGGGCGCGACGGCGCGCGCCACCGCACCGCCACCGCAACCGCACCGTCACCGCCACCACACGGCGCCGGCGGGGCCGTCCCCCTCGACCGCCGGTCCGGCCGAACCGGAGGACACATGGGTGACGGCGGAGTGGCCCCGATACGATGGTGGCGTGGCGCGAACGGGCGGGCGAAGTCTGGACGCTCCCCAACCTGATCAGCCTGTCGCGACTACCGCTGGTGGTCGGGATCGTCTTCCTCCTCGATTCGCCGCTGAAGTACGTCCTCTTCGCCCTCGTCGTGGCCTCGGACGGGGTCGACGGCTGGGTGGCTCGCCGGCTCGACCAGACCACGGAACTCGGCGCGCTGCTCGACCCCGTGCTGGACAAGTTCACGGCGCTCGTGCTCGTCGCCGCGCTGTTCCCGCGGACCGACCTCGCCCCCGAGTTCCTCGTGTTCTTCTTCGCGCGGGACCTCTTCGTCGTCGCGCTCGTCCCGCTCGTCCCGCTGTACGGCTTCGACACGAGCAAGGCCCAGGCTCGACTGTTCGGCAAAGTCGTCACGAACGTCCAGTTTTTCGCGCTGGTGGCGATGCTCGCGGAGCACGCCGGCGCCGTCGAGGCGCTGTGCTGGCTGCTGGCGGTCGCGTCGGCGCTGGCCATCGCCGACTACGCCCTGTTCGTCGCCCGCGACCTGACCGGCGCCGCGTGGCTCGACAGTCGACGCGGCGTGGCGGCCGTCTACGCGACCGCCGCCGTCGGCATGGCGCTCCTCGCGGTCGGCCTGCTCGGCGAGCAACTCGCGGACCTGGTCGCGATGGCGACCGACGGCGTCTGATGGCGAGAATCAGCGATACGCGTTCATCTCGGCGAAGCGGTCGTCGTAGCCGTCGCCGGCGGGGTGAGTCGGCTCCATATCCGTGAGGACGACCCGGTCGAACTTGTCCCAGGAGTTCTCCCAGCCGAGGTGCGCGAACTCGGCGCGGCACTTGAGGGTGTGGGCGAACCCGTTGCGGTGGAACATCTGCCGGGGAGCGCCCTCGCGGAGCGCCGCCACGAGGTCCGAAGCGGAGTCGACCTCGGCCTCGAGTTCGACCCACGCCTCGCCGACCGTCGAACGCAGGTGGGCGTACGAGGAGAGATACGTGGGCAGGCCGGACTCGCGGGCGATCTCTCGAGCGCGGCGGTTGTCCCGCGACCAGTGTTTCGGGTTGTACACCTCGACGGCGTCGATCCGCTCGGCGTAGGTCGCGATGTCCTCGCGGTCGAGGCTGAGAGTGAGAAACTCGGGATGGGGAGCGAGGACCGCGGTATCCTGGTCGTCGAGTTCGGCCATCGTGTCTTCGAGCGTGAGGAAGTCGGGAACGGGGTAGTCGGGGTCGACCGCGAGGACGTGCTTTCTGTTCGACCACTTCCCGGTGAAGTACTCCCGGGCGGGGACGACGAGCAACTCGTCGTCGGAGAAGCGTTCGGCGCGCTCGGCGATGGTCGAGCGGTGCTCGAAGTGCGGCGCGTAGACGAGAACGTCCAGCCCCGCGGCTTTGGCCCGTTCGACGACGCGCTCGTTGACGACTTTGACGTGGAGGTCGACGCGCGTCACCGCGGCCGCCTCGCCGCTACCCCCGTCGTCGCCCGCCTCGCCGGTCATGAATTGTGGTACGCAACCCGGCGTTTCAATGTTACGACAGCCGTCTCACGCCTCGAACTCGAGGACGACGGGACGGTGGTCCGAGACCTGCACGTCGATGACTTCACAGCGGGTGACGGCGAGCTCGGGCGAGGTGAGAAAGAGGTCGAGCGTGCGAGTGTCGGTGACGATGCCGTCGAGGGGGCGCGGCGGGACGGTCTCGCCGGGGTTGTGGAGGACGAGCCCGGCGGCGCCGAGCGTCTCTTCGACCTCGTCGAGGCCGTCGTAGGCGTTGAAGTCGCCGCAGACGACGACGCGCTCGCGGTCGGCGACGAGGTCGGCGATCTCCGCGAGTTGGCGGCGCCGGCCCCGCCCGCTCATCGCGAGGTGGACGCCGAACACCGAGAGGCCGCCGACCCGGGCCTCGCTGACCAGCCGCTTCGGGCCGGTCTCGAGGTAGTGAGCGGTGGTCTCGCAGTCCAGGTCCGACCGGACGAGCAGGCCGTTCGAGAGGTGTTCGAGGACGGGCAGGTTCGCGAGGACGTTCCCGTCGCCGTACTTGCCGTCGGCGCGGGCGTCGTAGCTGAGGCCGCGCTCGGCCAGTTTCTCGGCGATGCGAGCGACCTGGCCGTCGGTGGCGGTCCGGAGCGACCCCTGGTCGACCTCGACGAGCGTGACGATGTCGGGGCGCTCGTCGGCGATCACGTCGACGAGGCGGTCGGTGGCGCGCTCCTCGGCGCCGCGGCTCCCGACCATCGCGCGGTGGGGCTTCAGCGCGTAGTCGCTGAGCGAACCGTCGTAGTCCAGCAGATAGCCGGCGTTGGCTGAGAGTATCTTCACGGTGTCTCCGACGAGCGGTCGTCTTGTGCTCTCTGAGCCGGTACGCCCGCTTAAATGCGTTGGTGGCAACGCTCGATCGCGGCGGGAGTATCTGCCCGTCGACGAAAAGACCGCAGAACGGAGAACGGAGCGGCCGTCTGACAGCGCGCGTCAGGGCGCCGTCAGAACGTCGCGAATCGGAGATTCGCGGGCTCTGAAATCGCCTAGCGATTTCAGAACGCCGGGAGACACCATCTCCCGTGCTCTAAGCGGCTCCACCGCTTAGAACGTCTCGAGGTAGCGGTCGAGTTCCCACTGGGAGACGTCGACGCGGTAGTCGTCGTACTCCTGGCTCTTGGCCTCGACGAAGTTCTCGTAGACGTGCTCGCCGAGGGCGTCGGCGACGACCTCGTCCTCTTCGAGGGCGTCGAGGGCTTCGCCGAGGTTCGACGGCAACGTCGAGATGCCGTACTCCTCGCGTTTGGCCTCGTCGAACTCGTAGATGTTCTCGCGGACGGGGTCGTCGCAGTCCAGTTCGCGCTCGATGCCGTCGAGACCGGCGTGGATGAGCGCGGCGAAGGCGAGGTAGGGGTTACACGACGGGTCAGGGAAGCGCGCCTCGATGCGGGAGGCGGCCGGCGTCCGCGCGGCGGGCTTGCGGATGAGCGCCGAGCGGTTGCGGTCGGACCAGGCGACGTAGACGGGCGCCTCGTAGCCCGGGACGAGTCGCTTGTAGGAGTTGACCGTCGGGTTGGAGACGGCGGCGATGGCCGGCGCGTGCTCGAGGATGCCGGCGGTGAACTGTTTGGCCGTCTCGCTCAGGTTGAACTCGTCGTCCTCGTCGTGGAAAGCGTTCTCGCCGTCCTCGAACAGCGAGAAGTGCGTGTGCATGCCCGACCCGTTGATGCGCGGGATCGGCTTGGGCATGAACGTCGCGTGGAGGTCGTGCTCGGCCGCGATGGCTCGGACGACCGCGCGGAAGGTGGCGACGTTGTCGGCCGTCGACAGCGCGTCGTCGTACGTGAAGTTGATCTCGTGTTGACCCTGCGCGACCTCGTGGTGAGAGGCCTCGATGTCGAAGCCCATGTCCTCCAGCCCGTAGATGATGTCGCGGCGCACGTCCTGTGCGAGGTCCTTCGGGGCGAGGTCGAAGTAGCCGCCGGCGTCGTTGGTCTTCGTCGTCGCGCGTCCCTCCTCGTCTTCCTCGAACAGGAAGAACTCGGGTTCGGGAGCGGCGTTGACCTCGAAGCCCATCTCATCGGCGCGCTCGATGGCTCGCTTGAGCACACCGCGCGGGTCGCCGGAGAACGGCTGACCGCTGGAGGTGTCGATGACGTCGCAGATGAGACGTCCGGCGGCGCTCTCCTCGGTGTTGCGCCACGGGAGGACGGAGAACGTCGAGGGGTCGGGGTCCAGGCGCATGTCCGACTCCTGAATGCGGACGAAGCCGTTGATCGAGGAGCCGTCGAAGTAGATACCCTCTGTGAACGCCTTCTCGGCCTGGTCGGCCGGGACGGAGACGTTCTTCACCGTGCCCAGAATATCAGTAAACTGCAGTCGCAGGAAGTCGACGTTCTTCTCGTCTATCTCGTCGAGGACGGCCTGTGCCTCGGCGGAGAGCCCACCGTCCGGTTTCGCGGTTTCGCTTGTCATGTTTATCGACAATCGCAGAGTATACCCCTGATACTAAAACCCTATCCTTCTGCGCAAATCTTCCTGTACGGCGACCGGAACTGAATATTCGTAAAATTCTAATGCCCCCGCCGACTGTGTGGAGGTAATGACGTACGAAAATCTCGACCGCAAGTTAGTGAATGCCCTGTTGGACGACGGCCGCGCCAGCCTGCGAAGCCTCGGCGAGGACCTCGACGTGTCGGTGACGACCGTCTCGAACCACCTCTCGGACCTGGAAGACGACGGGATCATCGAGGGGTACACCCCGAAGGTCGACTACGACAAGCTCGGCTACGACGTGACCGCCGTCCTCCAGCTCAAAGTCGAGGGGAGCGCGCTCCCCGAGGTCACCGACTCGCTGCGCGACCACGACCAGATGATCTCCGTCTACGAGGTCACCGGCGACTACGACATCATCGCCATCGGCAAGTTCGCCGACACCGACGGCATGAACCGCCACATCAAGGAACTGCTCGTCGACCCCGAGATCAAGGAGTCGAACACCAGCGTCGTCCTCAACGCCGCTTCCGAACACGAGCAGTTCGAACTCGACGTCGAGGAGTAACCCGACCGCGCCGAAGCGGACCCCTCGCGTCGCGGGACCGGCGCCGTCGACAGTGTCCGTTCTCCCACCGGTATCTCAGCGACCGCGTTCCCGGCCGCCGAGCGCGTTCTCCGCCGGGGTACCGGCGGGTCTCGCACCGGTCGTTTTCACGGTCGGATCGGAGCTGTCTGCTCGCCGTCGTGCGTTCGTCTGACGAGATTTCTTGTGTGATAAGCGGGCTCAGTGCGCGTATGGACACTCCTCGCGACACCGACCGGCCGGACGTGCTCGAACGCGGCGGCGGTCGCGACGACCGCGGCCGTGCGGACCTGCGGGACGTGCTCTCGCGGCTCGTCGTCGACGACGGCGGTCCCGAGGTGACGCTCCGGGCGGTTGCCCGGGCGGCGGGCGGGAGCGACCGGCTCGTTCCCGCGCTCCTGACGGCGCTCGACGACGAGGCGACGGCGGTGCGAGTCGGCGCGTCGTGGACGCTGTGTGCGCTCGCCGACGACCAGCCCGCCGCCGTCGAGTTCCTCACCGAGCGCGTCGCCGAACGGGCCGGCGACGACGCCCCCTTCGAAGTCGGGCAAGTGCTCTCGTATCTGCGCGGACGCTACCCCAAGCGCGTCGCCGACGCGCTGGACGTGGCGGCCGCGCAGGACTCGCTCGGCGAGCCGACCAGCGGACACAGTCCCCGCGGGCGGGTCGAGTCGCCCGCCGGCGACGCGACCGCTCGAACCGATGGCGCCGCACGGGCCGACACACCGGCCCGCACCGACGGCGGCGAGACCGGACGCATTCGGACCGACGGCGGCGTCCCCGCCGGTTCGGTCACCGACCTGGGCGACGGCCGGCAGGTCGTCCGCCCGGACCGCGGCGGCGACGGCGGACCGCGACCGGTGCGACCCGACCGTCCACCGGAACCGACGGTCACATCCGCGGACTC
>Ga0207851_100359_pt1 | contig 25619 bp, 25 predicted proteins | sample A23E3SouthBayCA_FD_187747 | JGI IMG/M metagenome (GOLD analysis project Ga0207851, IMG submission 187747) | Aerobic enrichment media microbial communities from Eden Landing Ponds, California, USA - A23 E3 (SPAdes) | ecosystem: Environmental > Aquatic > Marine > Unclassified | place: Emeryville... | reverse complement strand
CAACGCCGCCGTCGTCGCGTTCCGCGAGGGTCACGCCGAGTACGAGCCGACCTTCCGGGCGCCGCTGTACCCGTGGACCCAGGTCTTCGGCGCCGCGACGGGCCTGGCTCTGCTGACGCAGATGGGGACCGTCCCGCTGGTCGGTGCGGTGGCCATCGTCGCCGCCGGGGTGGTGTGGTACCTCGCGTACGCCCGCCGGCGCGTCGAGCGCGAGGGCGCGGCCATCGAGGAGGTCCGCCGCCGCATCGGGAACGACCTCGTCGGCGACACCCGCGAGGCGCTGTCCCAGCCCGGCTACGAGGTGCTCGTCGGTGTCGGTGAACGGACGTCCCCGGAGCGCGAGCGGTCGCTGGTACGCGTGGCGGCCGGTATCGCAGACACCCACGACGGCGGCGTCTCCGTCGTCCGCTTCGACGTCGAACCCGACCAGGTGCCGCTCGCGTACGCCGCCGAGGTCCAGTCCCCGGGCGACGAGGCCTTCGAGGCGGTCACCGAACGCCTGGCCGCCGAGGTGGACGTACCGGTGACCTTCGGGGAGGTCGTCAGCCACGACGTCGCCCACGCGGTCGTCAACGTCGCCGACGAGCACGACGCCGACCTCGTCTTGCTCCCCGAAAGCGACCCCGCCTTCGAGGGCGGCCTCCTGCGGGGCGGCGTCGGGTGGATCCGCGGGCACGCACCGTGTGACGTCGGGACGCTCTCCGACGGCGCCGTCGGCGACGTGGCGGACGTGGGAGTCGTCACCGACCGCGGACCCCACGACCCGGTCAAGCTGGCGCTGGCTGACGCGCTCGCCGCCGCCAACGACGCGCGCATGCACCTGGAGTACCGCATCGGCCGCCACACCACAGACCGTCGCGCGGACGCCATCGACGCCTATCAGGGCGACGTCCGGGACGTCGTCGCGAGCCCGGGACGGACCGTCGTCTCCCGTCCCGACGGCGGGACCGTCTCCGCGCCGGACCTGACGCTCGCGAGCGCCGACGACCGGCCGGAGCGCCGGTCTGAGCCGGTGCTCACGGTCCACCTCCACGACCGGAACAGACCGAGTCGATTCCGGCGGCTGCTGGAACGGCTGACGTTCTGAACGGGCCCTCGTTCGGCTCGCTCACACGGTCGTTCCGGATACCCGGGCCGCGACTCGACTGTCTCGTCACGCGTGCCGTGTCTCGTTTCGCGAGAGGAGACCGCTGGACGATGGCGCCGCCGCCGCTATCCGATGTGCCTTTCCGGGTCGACGGCGTCCTGTCGCGTATGAACGCAGATCCGTCCGCGATTTCGACCCGTAACACGTCACGGGGTCCGGTGACTGACGCATGAGCGGCAAAGACGAGTACTACAACAGGGCCAAACAGGAGGGGTATCGCGCCCGGTCGGCGTACAAGCTCCAGCAGCTCGACGAGACGGCGGGGCTGCTCGGCGAGGGCAACGTCGTCGTCGACCTCGGGGCCGCGCCGGGCGGGTGGCTCCAGGTCGCCGCCGAGCGCGTCGGCGACCGGGGCACCGTCGTCGGCGTCGACCGCCAGCGCATCGACGCGCTGGACGACCCCGACGCGACGGTCGAACTGGTCCGGGGCGACCTCACCGAGGACGACACCATCGACGACGTGGTCGAGCGCGTCGGGGGGAGCAGTGGAACCGGCGGCGCGGACGCCGAGGGCGACCGCGGCGGACCGGTCGACGTGGTCCTCTCGGACATGGCGCCGAACATGACCGGCGACTACGACCTGGACCACGCCCGTTCGGTCCACCTCGCGCGCCAGGCGTTCGCGGTCGCCGAGCGCGTTCTCGCCTCCGGCGGGGATCTGGCGGTCAAGGTCTTCGACGGGCAGGACCTCGCCGACCTGGAGGCCGACCTCGAAAGCGAGTTCGAGTACGTCAGGCAGGTCCGCCCGGACGCATCCCGTGACTCGTCCTCGGAGCTGTATCTGGTCGCGAAGGGATACCTGACGGCGCCGGTCGCCGAGGGCGACCAGGTCGAGGTCGAGATCGTCGACACCGGCAGCGAGGGCGACGGCGTCGCGAAGGTCGAGGGGTACACGCTGTTCGTCTCCGGCGCCGAGGAAGGGGAGACCGTCGCGGTCCGCGTCGACGAGGTGAAGCCGAACTTCGGGTTCGCCCAGCGCGTCGAGTAGCGAGGGCGGCCCGACGCGGGCCCGCCGGTCGACATCGCACCGCGGTCACTTCTCGGGGAGTTCCGGTTCGAACAGGTCGGCGAGCAGCGACTGCTCGGCCTGGCGGAGATGGGAGTGCAGCGTCGGCGACGTGATGTCGAGCGACTCGGCGACCTCCTCGGCGGTGGAGTCGCGCGGCCAGTTGAAATAGCCCGAGCGGTAGGCCACCTCGATCACCTCGCGCTGGCGGTCGGTGAGGTCGGCCAGTCCCTCCTCGGAGAGGGCCTGCTCGTCGGCGCCCGGCGCGCGGGCGTGCTCGCGCTTCGAGACGAGGGTGGTGTTCGGGAACGGGTCTTCGATGCGGTCCAGCAGCGTCCGTAAATCCGACTCGGAGGCGACTTCGGCGCCGACGCGGACGTGCCCCCCCTCGGCCCGGGCGCGCCGGACCTGCGCCCCGCGGTCGGCGAGCGCGCCGAGCATGGAGTCGCCGGTCACTTCCCATTCGAACAGCGCGTCGTCGTCCCCCTCGCCCTCCCGGACGGTGGTGACCGCACCGGTCGTCGCCGCACCGAGACGGTCGCGGACCGCACTCGGGTCGCCATCGGTGACCCGGACGTACGCCCGGTGGCCGTCGTCGCCGGGGACCAGTCCCGCCACTTCGAGGACGGCGTCGCCGTGGCCGTCCCGTGCGCCCCCGTCCGGCGTGTCCGTCGAGGCGGCGACGAGCGGGCTCGCCGCGTCGGTCGTCTCGAGGTCGAGTTCGACGACGGTGTCCGCCGAGAGGAGTTGCTGGGTCTCGACGGCGTCGATCGCCAGTCCGATCGTCTCGCCGAGTTCGCCCAGCACCTCGCGCTCGCGGTCGGCCACCTCGCCCTCGGCGTAGAGGCCGAGGGCGCCGTAGACGGTGCGACCGTAGGCGAGCGGGACGACGACCCACGACCCCTCGTCCGATCCGGCGTCGACGGCCGGGAGCGCGGCCGCGTCGGCGGCGAAATCCTCGCGGGCGAGGTCGTCGCGGGCGAGGTCGGCGTCCACGTCGGGCGGTGCGCCGTCGGTCTCGGCGCCGCGGCCGGCGACGAGCCAGCGGTCGGCGTCGCCGGTCCAGGTCCCCAGGTCGCCGACGCAGGCGGTCGCGTAGCGGTCGGCCTCGACGACGCGCTCGCAGACCGCGCGTTCGATCTCCGCGCGGCTGGTCGCCGAGACGAGCGCCTGGTTCACGCCGCGGATCGTCGCGTTGAGGTCGTCGAGCCGGGCGAGTTCGTCGCGCTGGGCGGCCAGTTCCGCCTCGCGGCGGGTCCGCGCGGTCACGTCGTGGATGACGATGGTGTGCCCGATCCGGCGGTCGTGACGGTCGGTGACCGGCGACGTTCGGATCTCGTAGGTCCGCCCGTCGCGTTCGACCTCGGCGAGGGCGTCCTCGGCGTCGAAGTCGAGGCGGGACTCGTCGACCAGTTCGTCGGTGGGTCGGTCGAGCGCCTCGCCCGGGTCGACGCCGAACACCTCGCCGGCGGCGGCGTTGCAGTAGACCACCCGGCGGGCGTTGTCGACGATGACGATCCCGGCGTCGAGCTGGCCGACGGCGGCGTTGCGGCCGAGCTGTCTCGTCGCGGGCACGAGGTCGAACAGCCGGCGGCGGAAGACCGCGTAGCCGAAGGCGAACCCGGTGACGGTGAACACCAGCGGCGTGGTGTCGACCGCCGGCCCCGAAGGGCCGATGAAGTTGTCGAGGACGTTCGCGGCGAAGGGGGTCGCGATGCCGGCCACGAGCAGCGCCGACTGGTCGGCGTAGAGGTAGTCGGAGACGAAGACCAGCCGGAGCAACAGCGCGGCGGCGACGGCGACGACGCCGTAGGTGTAGGCGGTGAACGCCCAGAACGCCGGGCCGTAGGGGAGTTCGACCAGCGCGACCTCGTCGACTGTCACCACTGTCGGCTCGGCCCACATCAGGTGGTGGACGGGGTTGGTCCACACCAGCGCGATCGTGACCAACGGCACGACGCCGAGAGCGGCGACGAGCCGGCGGGTGACGAACTCGTCGTGGCCGGTGTACGCGAGCGCGAACAGCAACAGCCAGACGTGGATCGGGGCGGTACCGACCCACTGGACGCCCTCCAGTGCCACGCGGAGCGCCGGGTCGCGAACGAGCAACGCCACGGCGTACCCGCCCGACCAGACCGCGAGCGACCCCATCAACAGCGCGAACGGCGTCGCCCCCGGCTCGCGGCGGTGGCGGGCTGCGAAGGCCGCGACGGCCACGGACGCGACCGCGGCGACCGCGAGCAGCGCCACGGCGAGATGACCGACGGTCAGCGCCACGGCTGTCCCCCCAAGCGTGTGTCCGTCCGGCACCGGCGCATACAGTCGTGTCACTCTCTGTCGGGCACGAATGAAAAGCGTTCCTGCTACGCGGGCGCCCCGGCAGTGCCTACGCGTCGGCTTCGTCGCCGTTCTCGCCCGTGACGAACGCTTCGAGGGCATCGGGATCGACCTCGTGCCCCTGCCGGCCGAAGAAGGCGGCCACGTTCTCGCAGTCGCGGGCGAGGAACTCCGCGGCCGACGGGTGATGGACCGTCACCGCCTGCCCGAGGTCGATGACGTAGATCTCGTCGTCGTGGACGACGAGGTTGTACTCCGAGAGGTCGCCGTGGACCAGCCCCGCGCCGTGGAGCCGGCGCATGTACTCGCGGACGACCTCGTATGCCGTCTCGGGATTTTCGAGGCGGACCTCCGAGAGGCGCTTGCCCCGCCCCTCCTCGGTCCCGAGGTATTCCATGACGAGGACGTTGCGCTCGACGGCGATGGGACGGGGGACGTGGACTCCCGCCTGCCGGGCCCGCGAGAGGTTGGCGAACTCCTTGCGGACCCACGCGAGGACGACCTTCTTCTTGTCGCTCCCGATGCCCCGGAAGCGCGGGTCGCCGTCGAGATAGCCCCGCATATCGGTGAAATCGGAGGCGTTGATCCGGTAGACCTTGACGGCGACCTCGGTGTCCTCGGGGCCGAGCGCGGTGTAGACGTTGGCCTCCTTGCCCGTCGAGATCGGGCCGCCGAAGGCGACGATGTGGCCGTCCTGGACGAGTTTGTAGAGGGCGGCGAAGGTGGCGTCGTCGAAGACGCTCGCTTCGACTTTGAACCCCTCGTTGTCCTTGATTCGCTTGCGGAACTCGTCGAACTCGCGGTCGCGCCGGCGGGCGATCCGGTCGGCCTCGGTGTCCTCGACGTCGACTTCCTCCCACTCGTCGCCGGGCGAGTCGGCCTCGTCGGTGTCTAACAGGTCGAACTCGGCCATGTCAGCGGCCCCGGGCGCGCGAGGAGAGAGAACAGTGAGCGCGCCCGGCGGACGGAAACGGGCGGTCGCCACGTAGCCGGCGACCGCGAACGGGGTGGGACATGCGGGGCGTTACTCCTGGATGTGTCCCTCCTCGCGCAGCTGGTCGGCTTCCTGTTTCTCGTAGCGCCACGTGATGTCCGCCTTCTCGTCCTGCCAGTCCCAGGGATCGACGAGGACGACGTCGTCCTCGCGGATCCAGATCCGTTTCTGCATCTTGCCCGGGATCCGTGCCGTGCGCGCTGTCCCGTCCATGCAGCGTACCTTGACGCGGTTGGCTCCGAGCATCTCCTCGACGACGGCGAACACCTCGTCGTCGTCGGGCATCCGCAGGTCCGTTCGTCCCTCGTTGTCGCTCATGTCCGTCGATTCGGGAGGGAGACGTTTTAACTTTTGCAGAACCAGAACGGCGAGGACGCCCGTCAACCGGAGCGGGACCCGTCGGCCGTGGCGGGAACCGGTCAGCTCTCGCTCGCGCCCTCAGCGTTCCGCTCCCCGTACGAATAGAGGAGGACCCAGACTGAGAACACGGCCAGGAGCCAGACGATAGAGAGGATCTCGACCCACATACCCTCCAGTACGCGGGTGTCACGGATTGTTATTCAGCCGCTAAACGGCGTCCGGGGAAACGGCGGCGGAGTGGACAGTGGGGTATCGGCGGCGGAGTAGGCAGTGAAGTGAACGGTAGTGGAGTGAGCGATGGCGGAGTGAACGGCGGCGGAGAGACACAGCGTCCGGAGGCCGGCCCGAACGTCGCCAACCGGAGTCGAAACACGGAAGTCGGGGCCCGAACCACGTCGCCACGATGGGAGTGACGCTGCCCGACGATGTCGCGGGGTGGGCCGACCGATTCCAGCGGCTGCTCAACGACCGGGAGGACTTCGAGCGCGCGGCCGCCGGCTTCACGGCGACCCTCCGCCTGCTCGTGACGCCGGACGACGTCTACGACGGTGACCCGGTCGTGGTCACCGTGATCGTCGACGACGGCGCGGTCGTCGCCGCCGCGGGCAACGACCCCGACGCCGAGTACGACTTCACGCTGAGCGGCTCCTACACCGCCTGGCGGGAGCTCCTCCGCGGCGAGGTCGACGCCGCGGCGGCGCTGACCGGCGAGGCGTTCGACCTCGAGGGGTCGACGATGCGCCTCCTGCAACACCGCGAGGCTATCGCCGAACTCGTCGACGGTGCACAGGCCGTCGACGCCGATTTCAGGTACTGAGACCACGCGAGCGGTCGCGGTCCGGCCGCGACGGTGGCAGTCCGGGCGCGGCGGTCACGGTCCGGCCGCGGCGGTCGTACCTCCCGGCGAGCGCGACGGACTGAAACCGTTAAGACCCGGCGCCGAGGACACGTCGGCGTGTTCGACAAACTCGGCATCGCCGGTCTGCTCGGCCTCCTGCTCGCGCTCGGCGGCATCGGACTGCTCGCGACGGTCAACCTCTACATCGCCGCGGGGGTCGCGTTCGTCGTCGCCGGCATCGGCCTCGTCGCCTACGGCATCGTGACGAACCTGCTCGCCTCCTTCGGCATGGGTGGAATGGTGTAGCGACCGCGGAGACCTGTCGCTCGACGAAAGGTTTTCACCCGGCCGGCCGTCACTCCGGATATGCGCCGCCCGCCAGCGCACGCTCTCCGCGTCATCCTCGTCACCGCCCTCGTCGTCCTCGCGGGCTGTAACGGCCTCGGACTGAGCGGCGACGCTGGCGGTGGAGCGACGCCGAGCGCCGACGCCGACGCCGTGACGCCGGCGCCAGTGCCGACGACGGCACCCTCGACCGGGACGCAGACGGGGTCGCTCGCCGACGCGCCGCCGGGGATAAACGAGAGCGGGGTGGTCGATCTCGACGCGCTCACGGCCGCGCACCTCTCGGCGCTGGCCAATCGGTCGTTCGCCGTCACTCTCGTGTCGACCGGCACGTTTCGGTCGGTCCCCGACCACTATACCGTCCGGGTGGGGAACGGGAGCGGTACGGCCGACCGGGGCGATTTCGGGATCCCGCGGTTCGCTCGGAACCACTACCTCGTGACGACCGACGACGGCGCGACGCCGCTCGTGTACGGTGACGCCGACGCCCGGTTCGAGCGCGACTTCGCGTTCGCCGGGAGCGATTTCGTCCGCGAGAGCGACCGCGTCACGATGGCCCCACCCGGCACGGTGCAGCCGGCCAGCTACGGACTGTACGACGTGCCCGAAGCGCCGGCCGACGTGACCCGGGTCCGACGCGGCGGCGAGACGTTCTTCCGGGTCCACGTGACCGACCCCGGCCGGGACCACGTGGAGTCGCTCGCGCCCCCGGCCCGTGCTGGTGACGCGCGGGTCGGGACCGTCTCGAACTACTCGCTGACGGCGTACGTCAGGGCCGACGGCTTCGTCAGGACGGTGGACCTGACCTACGACCACGAGTGGAACGGCAACCGCACCCGCATCGAGCAGCGCACTTCCTACGAACTCGACACCGGGCCGCTCGCCGAACCCGACTGGGTCACCCGGACGCGAAACGGGAATCTGACCGGCTTCGACGCCGGCGAGTACCCGCCGGGGATCAACGAGAGCGGGCTGCAGAACGTCCGAGAGCTCTGGGACGCGCACCGGACTCACCTCGCGGTCACCTCGTTCACGCTGACACGGTCGGGCGACTCGGAGTACGGTCTCCTCCCCCCGCCTGCGACCGTCGCGGTCGAGAACAGGAGCCGGTTCTACGCGGACGTCCGGAACGGGACCGACCGGTACGCGGACCGGAACGGTACCTACGTCCGGCCCCACGAGGGCGGACTGCGAAGCGAGGAGAGACGGGAGTACTGGGTGACCGGCGCGGTAGAACACGGTCTGCAGTGGCTCCACGGGGAGAACTCGACCGTCGAGCGCGTCGCGCGAAACGGGTCGACGCTGTATCGCCTGACCGTCGAACGACCCCCCGGCTGGGACGGCATCCGGACGCGCACCGTCACTACCACGGCGCTGGTCCGTCCGGACGGGCTGATCCGGGAGATCAGGCTCGACGTGACCGTGCGAAACCGGTCGGACAGCGGCTGGACCAACGTCTCCTACCGGTATCGCTACCGCGACGTCGGGTCGACGACCGTCAGCGAACCCGACTGGGTCGCCCGGATGAAACGCAACGCGACCGTCACCGCGACGCCGACGAATCGGACCGCAACGGAGACGCTGCGACCGCGGATCCCCGCTCGCCGACCCGGCGACGGTTCCGCGCTCCGGGCACCGGACGTAACAATCGTTTCCGCCCACTGACCTGTGTTCGGAAAACACTTTTCAGCCACCATCTCGACGGACCACGTATGCGGAGCCCTCCACCCCAGACGTATCGCTCGCTCGCGGTCGCCGCCCTGATCGTCCTCGCCGGCTGTAGCGGCCTCGGACTCGGCGGCGACGGCGGGACGGACACGCCCGGTTCCGGCCCGGACTCGGTGACGCCGGCACCGGCACCGACCACTGCGGCACCGACCGGAACGGATACCCCGACCCCGCTCGCGAACGCGCCGCCCGGTATCGGACCCGACGGCATCGAGGACCGTCGGGCGCTCATGGAGGCGTTCGAGCGCGTCGTCGAGAACCGGACGTACAGCGTCGCGGTCAGAGCGTCCGACGCCGTCGTCGGCGACTCCGTCAAGTACACCTACCGCGTCGAAGACCAAAACGAGTACGCGCTGGTGACCGACGACGGGGCGACCACGATGGCCTACGGCGACAGCGGCGTCCAGTTCGAGCGCGATTACGCGTTCGGAGACGGCGACGTCAGGATCGAGAGCGACCGAGTGGCGATGGGGCCGAGCGCCTCCGTGTGGCCGTGGGCGTTCGTCTGGACCTATCTCAGGGGGTCCGGCTCGGTCGACACGGTGGACCGAAACGGGTCGACTTTCTATCGGGTCCGACGGACTTCGGACTCCGCCGAGGCAGTCCCCGAGTCGAACTACACGATGACGGCGTACGTCAGGGCCGACGGCTTCGTCAAGACCGTGGACGTGGCCTACGACCGCGTGCGAAACGGGACGCGAGCGCGCGTCGAGCGCCGCTGGACGTTCGCGCTCGATACCGGCCCGGTCAGCGAGCCCGACTGGGTCACCCGGACGCGAAACGGGAACCTGAGCGCCTACTCGGCGGGCGAGTACCCGCCCGGCATCGACGAGAGCGGACTGGCGGACCTATCGGACCTGTGGAACGCCCACCGGACCCACCTCGCGCTCACCTCGTTCACCCTGACCCGGTCCGGGGAGCGGGGGCTGTCCCAGCTACCCCCGAAACGGACGATCAGGCTCGAAAACCGGAGCACGCACGCGATGGCTCGCGAGCATGGGGTCGTCGAGTACGTCGATCCGAGTGGCTCCTACGAACTGCTCGACGGACTCGACACGAACACGTCGAGCGACGACCAGGTGAGCGTCGGCAGTGCGTACCCGCTCTGGGTCTATCAGCGGACCGAATACGGCGCTCTCTGGTTGCGCGGCGGGAACTCGAGCGTCGAGCGCGTCGCGCGAAACGGGTCGACGCTGTACCGCCTGACCGTCGAGCGACCGCCCGACGGGTTCGCCATCGCGGCGGAGAACTTCACCGCGACGGCGCTCGTCCGGCCGGACGGCCTGATCCGCGAGATCCGACTCGATGTGACCGCCCGCGACAGGACGGAGGACAACGAGTTGGTGTGGACCGAGCAGACCTACCGATACCGCTACCACGACATCGGGTCGACGACCGTCACCGAACCCGACTGGCTGACCGGGCCGGTGGCGAACCGGACGGCGACGCCGGTGCCGTGACCGTCGTCGACAGTCCGACTTCGCCGGCGTTCAGTCGCTCTCGCCGCGCTCGCCCGCGCGGTGCTCGCTGATGAGCCGATCCACCATCTCGGCGTTTTGCTCGCGTTCGCGGTCGACGGCCCGACGCTCCCAGTCCTCGACCGCCGCCTCGACTTCCTCCTCGCGCGCAACGGCGAGTTCGTCCACCTCCTGAACGGTCACGAGGTCCGCGGGCGCGACGGGGATATCGTGTTTGAACAGGATCTCGTCGGCTACGTCCGAGAGCCCGCCGTTGCGGAGGACGATCCGCGGGTTCACGTCGACGATCTTATCGGCGGTCGAGGCGCCCGCGCCGGAGGCGTCGCGGAACATGATCACGTCGTCCTCGGCGAGACCGAACCGCTCGTCGGCGTCCTCGATGGCGTCGCTGGTGAACTGCTCGACCACTTTGACGGGGACCAGCCCCTCCCGTTTCTCGGAGACGTCCGCGAAGTTCGAGTGGTCGAGCTTCCAGAGCGCCTTGAGCCGTTCGAGTTTGCCTTCGAGGTCGTCGATGCGCTCGTCGCGCTCGTCGAGTTCGCCCTCCAGGCGGCGGTTCTCGCGTTCGAGGCGGGTGACCTCACGGTCGCGGCGCGCCTCCTTGCGCGACTCGCTGCGGGCCTGCGAGAGCTTGCGCTCGTAGTCGTCGATCTCGTCGTCCTTCTCGGCGATGGTCTCCTCCAGGCGCTCGACGTGTGACTGGAGGCGCTCGACCTGCGTCTCGAGCTGGCCGATGCGTTTCTGTTCGGGCGAGCGCTCGGCGGGTTCGTGGGCGGACTCCTCGCCGCCGTCGTCGCCGTCGTCGCGCAGGTCGTCGAGGACTGTCTCGACGCTCTCCTCGCCGGCGACGACGCGGGCGACGACGGGGCCGACCTCCTGGCCGGGCGGGACCTTCGCGGCGATGCGGTCGAACTGGTCTGTGTGGTGGTCGAAGGCGCCGAACGCGGCGGCCATCGCGTCGCGCTCGTGGTCGTTGTCGTAGCCCTCTTCTCTGGTGCGGTGCTGTTTCACGTCGACCGGCAGGTCGCGCTCGGGGGTCCACCCGGCGGCGTCGAACGAGCGGCGCAGTTTCTCGACGGTGCTCGGCATCGGCGTCACGTCGGCGGCGACGACGACGGGCCGGCCGCGCTCGATGATCCACTCGGTGACTTCGGCGGTGTCCGCGGTCCGGGTGCTCATCACGTCGAGCACCTCGCCGTCGAGACCGACGACGGCGACGGCGGTCGTCGTCCCGGGGTCGACGCCGACGACGACGTGGTCGCGCCGCTTCGCGAGCGGCCGGAACTCGATGCCGTCGCGGCGGACGCGCTCGACCTCGATGCGCACGTCGCCGGCGCGCTCGTTCGAGACGGGAATGTCCTCGGGGCGGCCCTCGACGGTGAAGACGGCGTTGGAGAAGCCGCCGTACTTCTCGGTCGCGTCGCGCTCGAAGTCGAGGCCGGCCTCCCGCAACTCGGATTCGACCTCGCGGGTGCGCTTCTTGACGGAGCCGTGGATCCGGCGGGTGTAGCGGTCCTCGGACCAGCCGCCGCTGCCCGTGGAACGGCCCCGCGAGACCTTCACCTCGGTCTCGTCGGTGAACGCGGAGACGACCTGGCCGACGTTGTTCGCGGCGAGGCGGGCGGCGGCCTCGGCCTCTTTCATCGGGTCCTTGCCGTAGGGCACGTCGTGGCGGTTGGCGACTCGCGAGAGGGGTTCCGGCCGCTCGGCGCCGGTGACCTGGACGAGCGTCGTCTCGTCGGGGAGCTCACCCAGGAAGTGGACTAAAGCGTCCTTGTTCTCGGCGAGTTCGTACATGTTGTCGGTGGCGACGATGGTGGGCTGTTCGTCGCGGATCAGCCGGCGGAGCTTCCGCCGGGAGACCACGTCGCGGTCGACGTGCTCGCCGTCGAACGCGACCAGCGCGTAGGAGACGTCGCCGCGCACGTCGCCGCTCTGAACGTCCACCCCGAAGACGACGGCGTCCAGCGCACTCGTACGGGTGCTCACGTCCCCGGGTAGGCGAGGCGCGATAATAAATCCGACGCGGGCTCGCGATCCGGTGGCCGCGGTCGCTTCCGGGACCGCGACGTCCCGAGACCGCGGGGCTACAGAAACTCCTTGCAGGTCTCCGAAAACGTCGCGAGCGGCAGGTCCGCGTCCGACTCCACGCTGACGAACAGCCCGGTGAACTCGCCGGCGGCGAAGTGGAACGCGGTCACGTCCTCGAAGCGGTGCATCGAACACTCCAGATCGCCGGCGGCGAACAGGTCTTCGAGGTGCCCGCGGCCGAGCCCCTGGAGGACGAGTTCGTCGTGGACCCGGTCGCCGAGGTTCTCGGTCCGCGCGGCCGCCTCCGGGGTCGCGTAGACGGCGTCGTAGCCGTCCTCGTCGTAGGTCGCGACCAGCCGGAGCGAGTCCCCCGCCAGTTCCGTGAGCGCCTCGACCAGCCCCGCTCTGTCGCTGACGACCATGCGCTCCTACGTATCACGCCATCCGTTGTCAATGTGGCGGCGCTCCGCGACCGGGTCCATCGCGGGTGCGCGGCGCCTGCCGTCACCTTTCCCCCCACAGACTCGCTCGCAGCCCGGACTTCCGCGGACTCGCTCGTAGCTCGGACTTCCGCGGACGGTCGTTTTACGTCCGCGCGCTCCTTCTCTCCGGTATGGAGTACACCACGCTCGGCTCCACCGGCATGGAGGTCTCGAAGGTCTGTCTCGGCTGCATGAGCTTCGGCAGCGGGGACGACTGGATGTTAGACGAGAAGGAAGGACGCGAACTCGTCGAGCGGGCCATCGACCTGGGCGTCAACTTCTTCGACACCGCCAACACCTACTCGTCGGGCGAGAGCGAGGAGATCCTCGGCGACGTACTCGCCCACTACGACCGAGACGAGCAGGTCGTCGCCACCAAGGTCCGCTTCCCGGGCGCCAGCGACCACCGCAACGCAGTCGGCCTCTCCCGCAAGACCATCGAGCAGGAACTCTCGCACTCGCTCGACCGGCTGGGCCTCGACACCGTCGACCTCTACCAGATCCACCGCTGGGACCCCGACACCCCCATCGAGACGACGCTGCGCGCGCTCGACGACGCCGTCCACCGCGGGCAGGTCCGCCACATCGGCGCGTCGTCGATGCGAGCCCACCAGTTCCAGGAGGCGCTGCACGTCAGCGACCGCGAGAACCTCGCCCGCTTCGAGACGATGCAGGACCTCTACCACCTGACCTACCGCGAGGAGGAACGCGAGATGTACCCCGTCTGCGAGAAAGAGGATATCGGGGTCATCCCGTGGAGCCCGCTCGCGGCGGGGTATCTCGCCCGTCCACACGAGCAGTTCTCGGCGACGACGCGGGGCCACTACGAGGCCGAAGAGGTCGAGGTCCCGTATCACACCGGACCCGGGAGCCGGGAGATAAACGAGCGGGTGCAGGAACTCGCCGCGGAGAAGGGCGTCACGATGGCCCAGATCGCGCTCGCCTGGCACTTCGAGAACGACGACACCGACGCGCCCATCGTCGGCACCTCCAGCATCGAGCACCTCGAAGAGGCCGTCGAGGCGCTCTCGGTGTCGCTGTCGGCCTCCGATATGGCCTACCTCGAAGAGCCGTACGAGCCCGTTGCGGTCTTCGGCCACGAGTGACGCGTCGAACGACCGACGAGAGTCGGGACCGCGTCGCGCTCTCGACGGGCCACGAGGTCGCGCTCCCGCTGGAGACGGAGGCCGCGGCCGCCGGGGCTGTCTTCGCGGGGGACGCGAGCGCCGTGCGCGCGGCGCTCCCGTCTCCGCTCGCGCCCGTTCGGATCGGGCCGGGTCGCGCGCCGGTCGTGCTCGTCGGGGTCGGCTACCGCCGGATCGGCGCCGATGCGATGGCGCCCTACGACGAGTTCGGCGTCCTCCTGCCGGCGACCCACCACCCCGAGGACGGCCCGCTCGGGCCCGAGCGGGCCGCGGTCCGCCGCGGCGTCGGCGCGTTCGTCGACTGGCTGCCCGTCACGACCGACCCCGGTCGCGCGCTCGGCGTCGAGGTGTGGGACTACCCGAAGGAGGTCTGTGAGATCGAGGTCGTCGACGGGCGCGACCGTCACCGCGTGACCGTCAGCGCGGGCGGCGAGCGGATCGCGGAGCTGTCCGTGAACCGCGCGCCGACCGTCGAGCGTCGAATTCCCGCGAGCAGTTTCGCGGGCCGTGACCCCGTTCGGGAGATCCCGCATCTTCTCGACGGTCGGTTCGGCGGCTGGCTCGGCGGTGCGAGTGTCGCGCTCGGGCCCCATTCGCGCGCCGACCGGCTGCGCGAGTTCGGGCTCGCGGACGGCCAGCGCGCCCTCGCCCGGGTCCGCTCCGACGGCCGCTTCGTCGTCGGTCGCGGCGAGTCGCTCCCGCCGTAGTGGGCCTCCGAGCCGATCGACGGATCGCTGGACCCGTCGCGGACTGGCGGCTGTTTTCGAGACTCGTCGACCGGTCGCGGTCGCGACTACGTCCGACGTCCGGTCGACACCGCACCGTCCCGCGACCGCCAGCACTTATTCGGGGGACGCCCAACCGGTTCGTATGCACGTCATCGCCCACGGCGGCGCGGGGTCGCCGCCGTCGGAACCGGCGGACCGACAGGCCGTCCTCGACGAGGCGGTCGCCTGCGGCGCCGAGCAGCCCTCGCCGCTCGAGGCGGTCTGTGCGACGGTGCGCGTCCTCGAAGTCGACCCGTCGTTCAACGCGGGGATCGGGAGCGCCGTCCAGAGCGACGGAGCGATCCGGACGGACGCGGGCGTGATGACCGACGACGGCACCGCCGGCGCCGCGGCGTCGATGGAGGGGGTCGCCCACGCCGTCGACGTTGCCCGCGCCGTCGCGACGGAGACGCCCCACGTCCTGCTCGCGGGCGAGCGCGCCGTCGACTTCGCCGCGAGCGTCGGCGTGGAGACCAACGCCGACTGCTGGACCGACCGCACGCGCGAGCGGTGGGCCGCCGAGGACCCGCCCGACGCCCTCGCCGACCAGGTCGCGTGGATCCGCGAGCGCTTCGGTCGCGGGGTCGCCGGCGACGTGGACGAGAGCGACGGCGACGGTGACGCCGGTCACGACCGCCAGCGGGCGGATCCACCGCACGACCACGACACCGTCGGCGCGGTTGCCTCCGACGGCGAGTCGGTGGCGGCGGCGACCTCCACCGGGGGGCGGTGGGCCGCTCTCGCGGGCCGCGTGGGAGACGTGCCTCAGGTCGGGGCGGGCTTTTTCGCCTCGCCGGCGGGCGGCGCGAGCGCGACCGGCGCCGGAGAGGACATCGCCCGCGAGGGGGTCGCGCGGCGGGCCGTCGCGCTGCTGGAACAGGGTGCCGACGCGGCGACCGCGGCCGGGATCGCCATCGACGAGTTCGACGCCGCCGCCGACGGGACGGCGGGCGTGATCGTGATGGACGACGAGGGCGAAGCGGGAGAAGCCTACTGCAGTCCGGCGATGCAGACGGCGACGACGGAAACCATTTGAGCGCCCCGGGCCAACCGGCGGCCATGAGCGTCGACCTGGAGTCAGAGCAGTACGAGAAGTGCCGCGAGGCCGGCGAGATCCTCGCGCAGGTCCGCGACGAGGCCGCCGAGCGCGTCGAGGTGGGAACGGGCTACCTCGAGATTTCGGAGTGGGTCGAAGACCGGATCCGCGAACTCGGCGGGCAGCCCGGCTTCCCCGTCAACGTCAGCGTCGACGAGGAGGCCGCCCACGGCGCCGCCGCGCCCGACGACGACCGCGAGATCGGCGAGGAGATGGTCAAACTCGACATCGGCGTCCACATCGACGGCTGGCTCGCCGACACCGCTGTCACGGTCGATTTCACCGGCACCGACGACCTCGTCGACGCCAGCGCGGCGGCGCTCGACGCCGCCCTCGACCTGGTCGAACCCGGCGTCGAGACCGGCGAGATCGGCGCCGCCATCGAAGAGCAGATCGACGGATACGGTTACAACCCGGTCGTCAACCTCACCGGTCACGGGCTGGGTCACTACGACCAGCACACCGCGCCCAACATCCCCAACCGCGCGGTCTCCCAGAGCGTGGAACTCGAGACCGGCGACGTGGTCGCTATCGAACCGTTCGCCACGGACGGCGGCGGCAAGGTCCGCGAGGGCAGTCAGGAGGAGATCTTCATGCTCGAGCGCGAGGGGTCGGTCCGCGACCGCAGCGCCCGGCAGGCCCTCGACCAGATCACCGAGGAGTTCAGGACGCTCCCGTTCGCCCGGCGCTGGCTCGACGTGCGCCGGCCGGACATGGCCCTGCGGCGGCTCAAACGAAACGACATCCTCCACGGCTACCCCGTCCTCAAAGAGGAGGAGGGCTGTCTGGTGAGCCAGAAAGAACACACCGTCATCGTCACCGAGGACGGCTGCGAAGTGACGACGCGGAGTCGATAGGACCGACCGCGACAGCAACTGTTAGGGGCGTCGCCCGTGAGACTCCGGCCATGACCGACGACTCCGAGGCGGCAGCGCTCGCCGACCGCGTCGCGGACGGCGACCTGCGCCTCTACGAACTCGAAGACCACGCCGACGCCGAGACCGCCGCGACGGCCCGGCGGCTGGCCGTCGAGCGCGACACCGGCGTCGACCTCGACGCCGTCGGCGACTACGCGTTCTCGGCCGCGAACGCCGAACCGAACATCGAGAACCTCGTCGGCGGGACGCAACTGCCGACGGGCGTCGCCGGCCCCGTCGCCGTCTCCGGCGACAACGCCACCGGCGAGTACTACCTCCCCATCGCCACCACCGAGGGCGCGCTCGTCGCCAGCGTCAACCGCGGCTGCTCGGCCATCACCGCCGCCGGCGGCGCGACCGCTCGCGTCACCAAACGCGGGATGACCCGCGCCCCCGTGTTCCGGGTCGACGGCGTCGCCGAAGGGGCCGAGGTCGCCGAGTGGGTGGAGGACAACGAGGACCGCCTCGCAGAGGCCGCCGAGTCGACCACCAGCCACGGGAAGCTCCAGTCGATCACGCCCTACGTCGTCGGCGACTCCGTGTTCCTCCGCTTTTCGTACTTCACCGGCGACGCGAACGGGATGAACATGGCGACCATCGCGACCCGCGCCGCGGCCGAGCTCGTCGAGGCGGAGACGCCGGCCTCGCTGGTCGCGCTCTCGGGTAACCTCTGTGTCGACAAGAAACCGGCCGCCATCAACGCCGTCGAGGGCCGGGGCCACACCGTCACCGCCGACGTGACCATCCCGCGCGAGACCGTCGAAGAGCGCTTCGGCACCACGCCCGAAGCGATCGAGGAAGCCAACACCCGCAAGAACCTGATCGGGAGCGCGAAAGCCGGGAGTCTGGGGTTCAACGCGCAGGCCGCGAACGTCGTCGCCGGCGTCTTCATCGCCACCGGGCAGGACGAGGCCCACGTCGTCGAGGGGTCGAACTGCATCACCACCGTGGACGCGCGCGAGGACGAACTCTACGCGAGCGTCAACCTCGCCAGCCTGCAGGTCGCCACCGTCGGCGGCGGCACCGGCCTCGCGACCCAGTCGGAAGCGCTCGAACTCATGGGGATGGCCGGCGGGGGCGACCCCGTCGGGACCAACGCCGACGAGTTCGCCGAAGTCCTCGCTGCGGGCGCCCTCGCCGGCGAGCTCTCCCTGCTCTCGGCGCTCGCTTCCCGCCATCTCTCCAGCGCCCACGAACAGCTCGGGCGATAGCCGCGAGAAACTTGGGCGATAGCCGCGAGTAATTCGGCCGATAGAGGCCACACCGGCCCGTGATCGCCGAACGCCCGGTCGAACATCGGTTCCACGCTATCTCTCCGGTTTCGGCGGCTTTAGTAGCGCGGGAGGAATCCAAAGCGACGAGAACACTCATCGGACCGCCGGCCACGTCATTCAATAACACACACCGTTCGAACGGGCGATCTGTTCTCTCAGAGCGACGGAACCGGAGGTTTGTTCCGACATTCCCACCGGTGCCGAATATTGAAGGCAAAATCTTTTCAATACGGCAGTCCGTAGACTGGGCAACCCGAGTGACTACCAGTGCCGGAGATGGAAACAGCGCAGTTCGAGACTGACCTCAGTCTCTTCAAATACGACAACCTGGAACAGCTCCCGCCGGCCTACCGCGACCTGGACGAGGCCGAGCGGACCGAGCGCATCGAGGCCGCCCTCGACGAGCTCGGCGACGACGTGGTCATCCTCGGCCACAACTACCAGCGCCGCGAGATCGTCGAACACGCCGACTTCATCGGCGACTCCTACCAGCTCTCGAAGGAGGCGGCCAACGCCGACGCCGAGTACGTCATCTTCGGCGGCGTGACCTTCATGGCCGAGTCCGCGGACATCATCACCGACGACAGCCAGAAGGTGATCCTCCCGAGCATGGAGGCCTCCTGCCCGATGGCCGGGATGGCCGAGGCGCTACAGGTCGACGCCGCGTGGGCGGAGATCACCGCCGCCGCCCCCGACGAGAACATCATCCCGATCACCTACATGAACTCCTACGCGGACCTGAAAGCCTTCTGCGCCGAGCAGGGCGGCCTGGTCTGTACTTCCTCGAACGCCCACAAGGCCTTCGAGTACGCCTTCGACAAGGGCGACAAGGTCCTCTTCCTCCCGGACAAGCACCTCGGCGAGAACACGGCCTACCGACTCGGCATGGAAGACGAGATCGCCGAGTGGGACCCGTGGGACCCCGAGGGCAAGGAGGCGAGCGAGGTCGTGGACAACGACATCGTCCTCTGGGACGGCTACTGCCAGGTCCACGAGCGCTTCCGCGCCTCGCACATCGACGACCTGCGCGAGCGTCGCCCCGACGCGAACGTGGTGGTCCACCCCGAGTGTCGCCGCGAGGTCGTCGAGGCCGCCGACGTGGTCGGCTCCACCTCCACCATCTGCGAGACCGTCGAGAACGCCGAACCCGGCGACACGTGGGCTATCGGCACCGAGATCCACCTCGCGAAACACCTCGACCGCTGGCACCCCGAGGTCGAGGTGCTGCCCCTCTGTGGCGACGCCTGCATGGACTGCAACGCGATGCGCCAGATCGACCCGAACTACCTGACGTGGGTCCTCGAGGAACTCGTCGCGGGTCACGAGCGCAACGTCATCCGGGTCGCGCCCGAGGAGAAGGAACTCGCGCAGGTCGCGCTCGACCGGATGCTGGAGATCTGAACGGATGACTGACGAGGAACTCGAGGACTACGACGACTACCGCGAGACGGACGTGCTCGTCGTCGGCTCGGGTATCGCCGGACTGGCGGCGGCGCTCGGCGCCGCGCGCGAGGGGAGCGACGTGACCGTCGCGACGAAGGCCACCCGTCCCGAGGGGGCCTCGTCGTGGTGGGCCCAGGGCGGCATCGCCGTCTCGCGGGACGACCCCGAGCAGTTCAAGCGGGACATCCTGACCGCGAGCGCGGACACCGCCGACCCCGCGGCCGTCGACGTGCTCGTCGACGAGGCCAACGACGCCGTCCGCGACGTGCTCGTCGACACGCTCGGCGTCGAGTTCGACCGCGCCGAGAGCGACGACGGAGGCGACGCGAGCGACGGCTTCGACTTCGGCCGCGAGGCCGCCCACGACGAGCCCCGGATCATGCACGTCGACGCCGCGACGGGCAAGGCGATCCACGTCCCCTTCCTCAACTACCTCGACAGCCACGACGGCGTGACGGTCCGCGACGACACCGCCGCGATGGACCTGATAACCCACGAGGGTCGCGTCCACGGTGCGCTCCTCGAACACGACGGGGAAGTCGCACCCACCTTCGCCGGCGCGACGATACTGGCGACGGGCGGCATCGGCGACCTCTACCCGCGCTCGACCAACCCCGACGGCTCGACCGGCGACGGCATCGCCATGGCCGCGCTCGCCGGCGCGGAAGTGGAAGACATGGAGTACATCCAGTTCCACCCGACGGTATACGTCGGCCGAGAGGACGAGGAGGACGCCGATCCGTTCCTCGTCAGCGAGGCCGTCCGCGGCGAGGGCGCCCACCTCCTCAACGGTGAGGGCGAGCGCTTCATGCCCGACTACCACCCCGACGCCGAACTCGCGCCGCGGGACGTGGTCGCCCGCGCCGTCCAGAAAGAGCGCGACGCGACCGGCGAGGTCGTACTCGACGTTTCGAACATCGATTTCGCCGCCGATTTCCCGGGCCTCGTCGAGAAGTGCGAGTCCCGCGGCGTCGACTGGGAGCGGGGCATCCCGGTCGGCCCCGCCGAGCACTTCCTCTGTGGCGGCGTCGCCGTCGACGACCGTGGACGGGCCTCGCTCGACCGCCTCTACGCCGTCGGCGAGTGTTCCCGGACCGGTGTCCACGGCGCGAACAGACTCGCCTCCACGTCCCTGCTGGAGGGCCTGGTCTGGGGTCTGCGCGCCGGTGACGACGCGGCCGGCCGCGAGGCCGAAATCGTCGAGGCGCCCGAACTGCTCGACCGCGATCCGGCCCTGCCGGACAACTTCGCCCGCGAGAAGTTCGTCCGCCTGCGCCGCGTGATGGACGAGTACGTCGGCCTTCGCCGGCACCCCGACGACCTCGGGCGCGCGCAGGCGGTCCTCCGGCGACTCAAGGGCGAGGTCGACGCCTACGTCCGCACGCGCACCTCGCGGTCGCTGTACGAACTGCGCAACGCCTCCGTGACGGCGCTTTTGGTCGCCCGCGCGGCAGCCGAGAACACGGAGAGCGTCGGCACGCACAACCTCGTCGAGGAGAGCGAGGCCAGCGCGGACTGATTCGCCCGACGACTGCGATTTCCACTCTATTCCATGATCACCGACTCTCAGATCGAGACCTGGCTCCGCGAGGACGTGGGCCACCACGACGTGACGAACGAAGTCCCCGGCGAGACGACCGGGCGCCTCGTCGCCAAGGAGCGCGGCGTCGCCGCCGGTCTCGACGCCGCCGCGGCGGTGTTCGACTACCTCGACGTGGCCGTCACCGACCGGATCGAAGACGGGACCGCCATCGAGGCGAGTGATATCGTTCTCGAAGTTTCGGGCTCCGCTCGCGACGTATTGCGCGGTGAGCGCGTGGCCGTGAATATCGCCGGTCACGCGTCCGGCATCGCGACGAAGACCGACGCGGCGGTCGCGGCCGCGCGCGGGGGTTCACCCGATGACGAAACCGTCCGTGTGGCCGCGACGCGCAAGACCACGCCCGGCCTGCGCGGCGTCGAGAAGCGCGCGGTCGCCGCCGCGGGCGGTGACACCCATCGGCTCGACCTCTCGCACATGGTGATGGTCAAGGACAACCACGTCGCCGAGATGGGGCTGGAGGGCGCGGTCGAACACTTCCGCGAGCGCGTCTCCTTCGCGACGAAGATCGAGGTCGAGGTCGAGGAACCGAACGAGGCGCCCCGCGCGGCCGCCGCCGGGGCAGATATCGTCCTGCTCGACAACATGGACCCCGACACCACGGAACGGGCGGTCGAACTGCTCCGCGAGCGCGCGACCGAGGTCGGTCGCGAAGTGCTCGCGGAGGCCTCGGGCGGTATCACCGTCGAGGCGGTCCCCGACTACGCCGCGACCGGCGTCGACGTGATTTCGATGGGGTCGCTGACTCACTCCGCGCCGACGCTCGATTACTCCTTCCGAACCGGTGAGTAGCGGTTCAGTTCGGTTTTCGCGCTGACTTCGCTCGTTTGGCTGCCGACTGTGTGCGCCTCCGAGGGGACGACTATCGGGACCGCGACCGCAGACAGCGTGAACGCCCCCGCAGGAGTGACCGTGACAGCGACCGCAGACAGCGACACCCACGACTCACACGACCCACTCTCGGCCGGTCTCCACAGTTTTTTTACGCGACCGCGAATCGGGTCGAGCATCGATGGAGCAGACGCCGCCGGAACTGCGGGAGTTGCGCGCCGGGATCGACAGCTGTGACGACGCCATCGCCGACGCGGTCGCGGAGCGAGTCGCGCTCGCCGAGGAGGTCGCCGACGTCAAGTCAGACCGCGGTCGCGATCTGGTCGACGAAGAGCGCGAGGCCGCGGTCGCATCGGGCTACGCCGAGCGATTCCACGAGCGCGGGCTCGACCCGGAGCGCGGCGAGGACCTCGCCGAGTTGCTGATCGCCGTCGCGCTGGAACACGAGCGGACGATCGAGGAGCCGTCCTGACGACGGGGACCGCTCGACGCGGGACCCCGGGAGACGGGCCGCAGACACCGATATTTATGTCGGAGGGGCGAGGACTCCCGCGTGATGTCCGCCCTCCAGTCAGACGACGAGGTCGTACCGTCGATCCTCCCGCCGATAGCCGGGCTGTTCACCTTCGGGGCGCTCGCGGGGGTCGGGTTCCTGGCCGTCGAGAGCGCGCTCGTCGGTATCGTCGCCGGCGCGCTCTCGGGCACCGGGACGTACCTGATGTTACCCTACACTATCCGTCGAGCCGCGATCGAGAACGGCGAACTCTCCGAGGACGACCTCGGCGGCGAGGAGAACCTCGCACGCGGCGGGTTCCATCCCGGCGCCGCGGGCTACGCTCTCTCGACATCGGGAATCGTCGTCATCGCGGTCATGCTCGCGATGGAGGAGGCGCTCGTCGCCGTCGCCGCCGGGGTCGCGCTACCGATCGCCGAGTACACCGTCCTGTCGCGGGTCCTGCCGCACTGATCCGTCGCTCGCCGCTCTCATCGCCGCTCTCTCACTCCGGCACGTCAGTAGCCGGTCGTTCGCCGCCCTCGCCGACCCCCGATCCGGCGCTCTCGCGCAGGGCCGCCAGCGGGACGGCGTCGGCCCACAGCTCGTCGAACCACACCGCTAGCCGGTCAGCCAGGTCGCCGTCGCGGAGGTCGACGACGCCCAGGCGCTCGCCCGCGTCGAGGGGATGGGGAACGTGCAGACAGACCCGCTCGCGGTCGACGAGGTCGAACGTCACGCGCAGGTCCGTCGTCGCGCGGAAGTCGCAGTCCTCGGCGGCGTCGACGTACTCCCAGGCGTCCGGCGGGGCGTCCTCTAGCATGGCCGCGTCGACGAGACAACGCGCGCTCGCCTCGCCGACGGTCTCGAGATAGGGGTCGATCTCGGGCTCGTAGCGCTCCCACGGCGCCGCGGCGTACGGGTCGGCCATCGCCGACCGGACCTCGTCGGTCCCGCTCTCGAACACCTCGCCGCAGAGGGAGACGGCCGTCTCGTCGCCCAGTTCGGCGCTCCAGAAGCGGCTCTCGGTGGGGGTTCGCGCGGCCAGTTCCGTTCCCACGTCGGCGGCGATGGACTCGTAGCGGTCGGCGCGCGCGTCGAGTTCCCGCCGGCGCTCTTCGAGCAGGCGGTCGACCGCCGTCTCGGGGTCGACGGCCGCGTAGGTCGTCGGCTCGGTGTCCGTCGAGCGCACTAGTTCCCGCGCTTCCAGCCCGTTGAGCACGTCGTAAATTCGGCCCTGCGGAACGCCGCTTCGCTCCGAGACCGTCCGCGCGGTGGCCGACCCGAGCGAGAGCAGGGCGCGATAGGCACCCTCCTCGTAGCTCGACAGCCCCAGTTCCCCCAGTTTCGACATGCCCGCCGGTGGGACCGGCGGTGACTAAACTCTCGGGGAACGCGGCGCCACTTGCACCGCGTTCGAGAACGCTTTCCCCCGCCCCGCCGCCGCACTCGCCCATGAACCCGCTACTCGCGCTCGCGTTCGCCATCGTCTCGGAGGTGGCCGGCACCGCCGCGCTGAAAGCCAGCGACGGCTTCACCGATCCCGTCGCCGGTGCCGTCGTCGCCGTCGGTTACGGCGGGGCCTTCTCCCTGCTGAGTCTCGCGCTCGAGGAGCTTCCGGTCGGGTTCGTCTACGCGACGTGGTCCGGCGCGGGGATCTGCGGCGCGGTGGCCGTCGGCGTCGTCGTCTTCGACGAGGGCGTCGATCACGCTGCGCTCGTGGGGCTGGCGCTGATCGTCTCCGGCGTGGTCGTTCTGAGCGCCTACTCGACGGCGTACTCGCCGGCGCACTGAAAAACGGAGAGATGAGAGCGTGCGACCGCGCGGTCGGCCCTTATTTCATGTCCTGCAGACGAGCGACGAGGTCGTCGGCGTCGTCGGCGCCCTCGACGCTGACCTGGCCCTCGTGGTCGTGTTCGTGGACGTTGACGGCGTCTTCGTCGTCGTAGTCGGCGTCGTCACTCTGCTTTTCCTGCTCGGATTCGTCGTAGCTCCCGAAGCCCATAGCGGAGACAGATAACGGAATCGCAGGGATAAACGGTGCGGTCGAGACGCGCACTGGACCGTGTGAGCGTGGGTCACGACCGATGTTCCGGATCCCGACTCGTTTTCACCGCCGCCGCCCGAACCCGACGCGATGACCGAAGTCCGGACCTGCGAGGCCCACGGCTACTTCGAGGGGGCGTCCTGCCCGGTCTGCGGGGCGGTCGGACGCCGCGTCCTCGACGGCAATCGACGGCGCCGGCTCTCGAAGTTCTGCTCGGGGGCGCTCCGGCACTTCCCCGAAGACGTGGGGCTCACGCTCGACGACGCGGGGTGGGTCGCCGTCTCCGAACTCGTCGCCGCGGTCGAGCGGAAATACGACTGGGCCGGCCGCGAGGCCGTCGCGGCCGTCGTCGCGACCGACCCGAAAGGGCGGTTCGAGCGGTCAGCGGTCGGTACTGGAGACGAGGGGCGCGTCCGCGCGGCCTACGGTCACTCAGTCGCGGTCAATCTCGCCGACACTGACGACCCGGTGCCCGACACGCTCTATCACGGGACCGCACCGCGGAACGTCGATTCCATCCGTGAATCGGGACTGCAACCGATGGATCGCCAGCAGGTCCACCTCTCGGGCGACGTCGAGACGGCGAGAGAGGTGGGGCGACGCCACGCCGACGACCCGGTGGTGTTCGCCGTCGACGCCGCCGGGCTGCAAGCGGACGGTCAGCGCATCACCCGCCGCGGCGAGGGCGTCTACACCACCGACGCGGTCCCGCCCGCGTACCTGACGCTCCGTTCGGACGACCGCGAGCAGTGAACGCTACGAGCGCGACCAGCGGGTAACGCTTCGCGCGCGCTCGGCCGCGGGCCGGTCAGGCCTCGATGACCTCGACCAGGTTCCCCTCGGGGTCGCGGACGAAGAGGATGTGCGCGCCGCTCGAGGTCGTCTGGGGGTCGCTGAGCGTCTCGACGTCGTCGTCGAGGCTCTCGTAGAAGGCGTCGAGGTCGTCGACGCCGAGTCCGAGATGTTTCGCGCCGGGCTGGTTGACGCTCTCGGCGGCGGCGTCGTCGCCCTCGGGGTCGTACTCGACGAGTTCGACGCGGGCGCCGTCGGCGTCGAGGTGGGCGAACTGACCGGTGGCGCCGGGGACGCCGACGCCGGTGGAAAAGCCCTCGCCGGAGACGGAAAAGCGGTCGAGGACCTCGAGCCCGAAGGTATCGCGGTAGAACGTGACGGCGCGGTCGAGGTCGCTCACGGTGATCCCGACGTGGTGTGCGGAGAGTGTCGTCATATCCGTCGGAGCGGCGCCGACGGGAAAGAGCG
>Ga0207851_100357_pt1 | contig 25766 bp, 26 predicted proteins | sample A23E3SouthBayCA_FD_187747 | JGI IMG/M metagenome (GOLD analysis project Ga0207851, IMG submission 187747) | Aerobic enrichment media microbial communities from Eden Landing Ponds, California, USA - A23 E3 (SPAdes) | ecosystem: Environmental > Aquatic > Marine > Unclassified | place: Emeryville... | reverse complement strand
ACACGGCCGGCGTCCTCCAAACCCAAGCCGAGGACACCGGCCAGGACAGTACCGACCAGGTCGCAAACAACATCAACGTCATCGGCGCCGTCGGCGAAGTCAACAACGTTAGCGAAACGGAAGTTAAAGAGACCGAGACGAGCGTGTACGAGATCCGGACGACGCTGCAGAAGTCCCCGGGCGCCGGTGACGTCGACCTCTCCGGACTCTCCATCCAGTACGTCGGCCCGGACGGCTTCGGCAACCTCGTCCACGTCAGCGAGACGAACATCACTGAAGAGAACGTCTCTAACGCGTACTTCGTGCAAGCGATTACCGCCGATACCGAGGAGGACACGGTCATGACCAGCGAAAGTGACCGCTACGAACTCGTCATCCCGACCGGCACGAATCTGACAACCGCCGATGCGAGCAGTCCCGCAATTCCGAAGAACGAATCGGGCGGCCAGGTAGCGACGAAGGAGTACGGTACTGACACCGACATCGAAGTGAACCTCACTGACAGTGAGTACGGTGTCGACAACACCGACTTGGACCTGCTGAGCGAGGGCGAGAACGTCGAGTTGACGATTACGACTGCGTCGGGCTCCCAGCGCTACGTCAACCTCCAGGTTCCGGACTCCCTGGTCGGTGACGAAGGCAGTACCGTCCAGCTGTAATCCGCCGCGTTCCGCTTTTCACTTTTTGCGCCGGCTTGCCGAGTATCAACGCGACAGCCAGGAGGGGAAGTACTGGAACGTGTTTGTCGGACCCTGGGCCAGGACGGGATTCTACGACGAGTTCTCCAGCGCTTCGTCTGTGTACCCGCTGCCGAGAACCGTATTGAGCGTCTTGTTGGCGTCCCATTCGCCGCTGTTGAACTTTTCGGCCCATTCGCGTCGAACCAGATAGCCGTCGGGCTGATTTGCGGGGTCGCTCGGGTTCTCGATGTGGGCGTGGACGACCGCACCCTTCTCGCCGTTCTGGGCGACGTACTCGGAGAACATTCGCGTCATCTGCCCGACCTCGCGGACGTGCTGGCGCTGCGGGGGGACGTCTTCGACGTCGTCGGTCCGGGTTCGGTACGAGACTTTGATCGTTTCGTCATCGCCGTAATAGCGGAACTCCGTGACGTCCAACTGGGAGTGCTCCGGGCCGCTGTTCTCGAGGATGTAGTGGAGTTCACCGAGGGACGCCTCGCCGTCGTCGTCGGGTTCAGCGGGCTCGATCGAGCGATCGGGAGTCGAATCACCCAGGACCGTGTACCCCACCCCGAGCACGGTGCCGAGACCGATGCCAGCGGCGCCCACGACCATCGTCCGTCGAGAAATCCCGAGCGAGCCCGAGTCGTCTGTCTCCGAGTCGGTCGGTGGAGCGTCGCTGCTCGACTCGCCGTCGGCTTCACTCATGGGGACCGATAAGCCAGGGGCGTATATGTCGCTTGGGACTATTAAGTGATGGATGATTGACGTTTTAGGAACCGGCTAGAGCGTCTGGTAGCATTGCTATCAGTTTGGTCGTGTCCACCAACACCGACTTATGGACACTCCACGTACGCTCATAACAGTGCCATCGCTGTACGGACTCGAGCGGTCCGGCGACGTCGAGAAGCTCGTGGAGTTACTCCGCGAGAGTGACAACGAGACTATTCGGCGGCGCGCGGCTGAGATTCTCGGCGACCTCGACGACCCCGAGTCGGCTGGGATCGACGCGCTCGTCGGGGCGATGAGCGACGAGTCCGAGACTGTCCGGGCTGCAGCAATCGACGCGCTCACGCAGCAGGAAGCCGTGGAGGCGCTGATGAAGGGTCTGGGACAGGAAGTCCCGGACTCCGGGGCGTCGTGGGCGCAGGCGGAGGCGTTCGTGGAGAACTTGGCGTCGGACACGACTGAGCTGCGGATGGCGGCAGCGAACGTACTGGGGCTGCTCGGCGTCGAGGAGTCCGCGCGACCGCTGGCGAAACGCCTGCAGTCCGAACCGCATCCCGAAGTACGGGCTCGCATTGCCCGGGCGCTCGGGCGCATCGGCGACCCGGCCGTCGCGGGCGTGCTCGTGGATTGTTTGGCGAACCAGCCGTTGAAGGTTCGACGTGAGGCCGCCGAGGCGCTCGGTCGGTTGAACGGCAAGCAGGCGCTGCAGGGATTGCTCCGAGTCGTCGACGACGAGAACGAGGCGATGCGGCGGACGGCGGTGAGTTCCCTCGGGCAGTTCGAGACCGCGGAACCCGTCGACGCATTGGTCGAGCGGTTGGGCGACGACAGCGACCTGGTGCGGCGGGCGGCGGTGTTCTCGCTCATCGAGATCCTGTCGAACGTGCCACCGGACCGCAGTCACGAACTCCGGGAGACCATCGTCGACCGGATGGCGGCGCGCAGCGACCCGAGCATCGTGGCGTCGCTCGTGGAGATCGTCGAGGAGGGCTCGCAGATCCACCAGCGCCGGAACGCAGTCTGGATGCTCGGCCGGGTCGCCGGTGACAAGACCACGAAGATGGACGCCGTTGAGGCGCTGCGGAACGAACTCGGGGCGGACGACGACTTGCTGTCGCAGTTCGCGGCGACCGGCCTGGCCGAAATCGGCGGTCGATCTGTCGAGACGTCGTTGCTGGAGGTCATCGACACCGACGAGTACAGCGAGGGCGCGGTCGCGATGGCGGCGTTCGCGCTCGGGAAAGTCGGCGGCGACCGCTCGCGGCAGCGACTCGAGAAGCTCGTCGAGGACACGGAGAACGCGGAAGTGCGTCGGCGGGCGTTCTCGGCGATTTCGAAGCTCGGCGGTCGGACGTAACCGCTGTGGGCGGATACTGTGAACGCGGTGAGCAATGAGAAGGCGTCACTGTGTAGCGGTTTCAAAACAGAGAATCGCACGCAAAACATTATATGCGCCAGTTGACTACCTACGGACAGCAATGAGCACGGAGGCGTCGCGTCGGGACTCCCACGTCGGTGTCGACACGGACGCAGGCGGGCTCACGGGGGCCGAATGAGCGAGTCAGAGTACAAGATCGCTGACGGTGCTGGGAAGTTCCTGCAAGCGGTCAAGGACGGCCGTCGGTTGAAGGACGCGGAGTGGACGAACGGCCGCATCCTGCTGTCGAACAAGCGCATCGTCCTCGCGGGCAACGACGGGAAGCGCAACCTGGCGCTGTCGGAGATTGCGAGCCTGAGCGGCCGCCACGACGTGAACCAGACAGTCGCGCAGGTGAGCGACTACGTGAGCATCCGGATGAACAACGAGAGCGTGGTGCTGGTCTCGATGGGGGAGAACACCGAGCAGTTCGAGACGAAGCTCTACGGCGCGCTTCTCGACCAGACTGAGATGCTCGTGAAGCACCCCGCGGTAAAGGGAGGCGTGGTGACCGACGAGTCCTTCGAGCGCGCGCGCATAAAGGTCGAGGACGAGCAGTTGAGCGTCGCGATGCAGAACGGGTCGTTCGTGTCCGTCGACCTGACAGACGTCGGGTCCGCCGAGGCGGCGTCGCTTGACGTGCAAGGTTCGAAGAGTCCAGTACTCAAGGTCGAACACACGGTCGAAGACGACACCAGTGTGCAGACGTACTTCTCCAGCGACTCGCACACGTGCTCGATCCTGGAGTCACTGCTGAGCAAGGAAGCCCGGAAGAGCAAGGGCTCCGTAGACCTCTCTGAAACCGAAAAGCGCGTGTTGATGGCGCTGTACTCCGGAGTGTCCTCGTTCGAGATTCCGGACTTCCTCGGCATGGACGTCGACGAGGTCGAGGAGATCTTCGAGCGTCTCATCGAGGTTGACGTCCTCGAGGAGGTGCGCAAGCGCCGCGAGGTCACGATGAAGACACGCGGCCGGAACATCGCCAGCGAAGCGATCAACGAGGAGTAGGCCGAGCAAAGCAATCAACGAGGAGGAGTTCGAGCGAAGCGCTGGAGTAGCGGCTTTTGATTTGGATACCACATCGGTTCTGAAGTACTTCGTCCCGGGGCAGGCCCAGGGGTTTTCGTCGCTGGACGGGTATCAGAAGTTGACGTCTTCGATGTGTTCGCTGACCGCGGCCTGGCCCATGGCGGTGAGTTTGGTGCCGTCTTCGTCATCCTCGACGAGCCCCTTGTCGATGAGGTTGTTGAGGTGGAAGGTCAGTTGGCTGGCGTCGACGCCGAGGACCGTCGCGAGGTTCGCGTCCGGGCCGCTCGAGTAGATGGCGACGAGCGCCTCGATTTCCTCGTCGGTGAGGTCGATCGCCTCGAGGTCCTGCTTGAGGTGCGTGTACCTGAGGCGGATGAACCGGCCGAGGAGGTTCATGCGGCGACCGGAGTCCAGCGCCAGTTCGGTCGTTATCGGGCCGGTGTCGCCCATGTGGCGGACGGACAGGAGCTGTCGACTGGTCCCTCCTATCTCGCGCTCCACGCGCTCGAAGTGCGTCACGGTGGAGATGTCGATTCTGGCGCCGACGCCCCCCTTGATTGCGACCGTTCCGTCCGAGACGGCGAGGCCTCCGGATTCGAAGGACTGGTCCGTGATTCGGCCGCCGCGGCGGGCGGGGTGCTTGACGTAGACGTTCGACCCATTCAGCAGGCCCTTGAACACGAGGACGACGAACCGCTCGACGGTGTCGCCCCCGCCCTCGATGACGGCGACGTGGCGGTCGCCGTTGCGCTCGTAGCCGACGGTGACGGTGTCGTCGAAGAACTCCGCGAGGTCCCCGGGCGCCGTCTCGTGTTGGACGTCGAAGACGCCCTTCAGCGGGATCGTCGTCTTGTCGTCTTCGGTGGCGAGCACGATACGGCGTTTGCTCATCACCACGCGGCCACGGACGGGTTCCGCGTGTGTGGCCGTGTTGGGAATGAACGACGTGACGAAGTCCGCGATAGCTGATTCCGACATGTCCGTCGGTTCTCGAAAACAGTTCGTCTGTGCGATAGAATAAGCGTTTCTCCTCGTCGGTCAGCCGTCGGCGCATCAGATGCGCGTCGACCAGCAGTCGCACCCGCACCTCCTGGTCAGCCAACAGTCCGCGCCTCGACAGTCCAATACGTGGGCGGCGGTCCGATACCCAGACAGACGTTCGGAGCCTCGAAAATCCGACTCACTTCAGGGCTTCGACACTCAGACAGACGCTCGACGGCTAGACCCCCAGAACGGCGTTCAGAACCTATTCTACGGGTTGCCGTCGGTAGATTCGGATGCGGGGGTCGGCCGCCTCGAAGCCCTCCTTCACACCACTCGGCAGCGTCTCGGTCTGTCCGAGCACGAGGTGGCCGCCGGGGCGAATGGACGCGCTGACGGTGTCCAGAATCGGTCGTTTGTACTGCTTGTCGATGTAGATACAGACGTTGCGGCAGCAGACGAGGTCGAACCCGGACTTGGGGTCGTCCGTGATGAGGTCGTGGCGCTCGAAGGTCACGAGGTCCTTGACGTGGTCGGCGACCTCGAACCCGCGGTCGCCCTGTCGGTCGACGTACTCCAGTGGGTTGTCGAGGAAGTCCAGTTGGTCGCGGATGTCCGCGGTGCGCGTGCTCTCGTACCGCCCCTTACGCGCCCGGTCCAGTGCGTCCTCGTCGATGTCCGTCGCGAGGATGTCGATCTTCCGCGGGGGGATGCCCGCGTCCAGCGCGAGCATCGCGATGGAGTACGGTTCGCGGCCGTCGGCGCACGCCGCCGACCAGACAGAGACCGACCCGTTGTCCGTCTCGTCGACGAGGACGTCACGGAGCGCGGTCCAGACCTTCTGGTCGCGGAAGAACTGGGTGACGTTCACGCTGAGCGTGTCGAGCAGTTCCGCGCGCTCGCTCTCGTCGTCCTCGAGAATCGAGAGGTACTCCGCGTACGAGTCGGCGTCCCGCCTGCGCATGCGCGCCGAAACCCGCCGGTCGAGGTACGAGTCGTCGTAGTAACTGGTGGCGAAGTCCGTCTCGGATTCGACGAACCCCAGCAGGCGCTCGAAGTCGCTCAAATCACTTCCACCTCGCTGTCGACACGGTCTATAGTAACGTCACCGCTGGCCGGACAAAAGGACACCGACCTGCCGCTGTTTCCACCGGTCTCGGCGGCGACAAGCGGCACGCCGGCGTCGTCGAGCGCACGCTCGGCGGCTTCCACGTTGCGGTCACCGATGGCTTCCCCCACTGAGATGTCCAGCATGGCCGACCCGCCCACAACCTTCGCGGCGACCGTGTCCGGGGACGCTCCGCGCCGGTACATCGCGGACAGCATCTCGTCGAGGCCGGAGTCGACGTACTTCGCGGGCGTCTCCACGGGCGACGGCGCGACCGGCAGCATCGCGTGCAGCAGTCCGCCGATGGCGTCGTCCGTGTCGTAGACGCTGACGGCGACACACGACCCGAGGCCGCTGGTGACGAGCGGTCCTTTGCCGTCGAGGACGCGCCAATCCGCCACGCTGACCCGCGTCTTCTGCGCGCCGCTGCTCATTCGCCGCCACCCCCGGCGTCCTCGGGCGGGAACTCCGGCACCGTCTCGTCGCCGGTGAGTTCGCTCGCGATCTCGGCGACGGTGTCAGCGTCCTGGGGGTCCGGGAACGCGCACACGCGACACGTCACGTCCTCGTCGAGCGCGACAGTCGCGTCGACGACGGCGATAGCGTCCGCGTGCCGGCCGTACGCGGCAGCGACCGTGTCCAGGACCGCGCGCCCGTCGTCGTGGACGTGCGAGGGCGTGGAGATGTCGATGCTGGTGTCGATGGCGTTCGCCCACCCGTCGAGCACGCCGCTGGCGGTGACGTTTCCGAGTTCCGCCACCGCGCTCTGCGCCATCGACGGGTCGTGGTCGCTGCCCGGCAGCATCGCGTCCGCCACGGCTCCCTGCTCGCTCTCGTCGAACAGCACAGCGATGACAGTGTCGAGACCGCCCTCGCTCTCGAAGACCGCGCCCTCGTAGGCCGCGTCGTCGAGCAGCGACGGCACGCGTTCGATGGGAACGAAGTCCAAGTGGGACTCGACGCCGTTCGCGTCGATGCCCGTCATCGCCGCGAGGTGGTCGGCGACGGCGGACGCACTCTCGGCGGTCAACTGGACGTACGCGGCGAGTTCCCCCGGCGAGAAATTGACGTCCTCTTCGCCGGCCTCCAGGTAGTCCACGAACGGCTCGACGTCCGGCAGGACCGCGAACCGACACGTTCCGTCGCCGTCAGTGAGTTCGACGTGACTCTCGAAGACGAACGCGGAGCCCCCCTCGACTGCGGCGTCTTCCAGGACGCGCGCGTCGTCCTCGACGGGTCGCGGCGGCTGGATGTCGATCGTCGACTCGGCCTGTTCCGCCCAGACGTCCACGAACCCGCTCGTGAGGATGTTCGCGACCTCCGGGAGCGCGCCGCTGCCCATTCCGAGTTCCTCCGCGATGCGGGCGGCGAACGGCTTCTCGTAGGAGACGAGCGCGCGCCCGGAGAGCGCTCCGTCGAACGGCACCTCGATGCGCGTCGACGCGTCGCCGAGGAACGACGCCAGGCCCTCACCGTCGACGAGCGTGGTTCGCGTCAGGTCGCAGTACGCGGGGACGCCGGTGAGCGTCTCCAGTGACTCCGCCGCGCGAACGCCGCCTCGGTCGCCGGTCTGACTGAACGACGCCAGTGATTCCAGGTCGACTCGCATCTAGATGTCGTTGATCATCGTGACGAACTCCTCGACGTCCGGGAACGAGTAGATTTTCGCCTCGACGTCGGCGTCCGGTGCGTGCAGCGTCGCGTCGAACACCATCGCGATCTCGTGCTCGCCGGGGTCCACGCAGTGCGCGACGATGTCGCTGCCCGAGGCCCGGAAGAGGTTCGGCGTCGAGATGTCGATGGTGCGACCGAGCACGTTCGCCCAGCCGTCGATGAACCCGCTGGTCATGATGTTCCCGACTTCCCGGATCGCGGAGCGTTCCATGTCGCTGTACCCGCCGCCGTCGCCCTCGATGCCGCCCATCATGGTCGACGCGACTCGGCGTGCGCTCGCGTCGTCGAACAGGACCAGCACGGAGCCGTGAGGCTGCTCGGTCAGCGGGACGTTGACGCCGACCTGTTTCTGCGTGCCGAGGTGTTCGACGAGGTCCTCGACGTCGAGCACGTTGATCTTCGTGATCTGCATCTCCGTGTCGACGCCGGTGAGCTGGCTGAGGTTGTCCGCCACCGTCGTCGCGCCCTCCCGGGCGAGCTCGTTCACCGTCTGCAACCGTCGAATGTCTATCATCGTGCTCATGGCTTAGAGAGTCGAGACGTCCAGAATCGTGACCACGTCGCCTTCGCCGAGGACTGCCGCGCCCGAGAGGCCGGGGATGCCCGAGAGGATGCCCTCGAAGGGCTTGACGACGACCTCCTCCTGGCCGCGCACGTCGTCGCAGTGAACGGCGACCTGGCGCTCGGAGTCCCGGATGCGGACGAGCATCCCGTCGCCGTTCCTCGTCTCGCCCGGGACGTCCAGCGCGTCGCCGAGCCTGACGAGTGGGTAGACCGTCTCGTCGTACGTGATGACTTCCTCGCCGTCGACGCGCTTGACTTCCTTCATCCGCGAGATCTCGTCGACGGTCTTGATGGGGATGCCGTACTCCTCCCCGCCGCTCTCAACGAACAGCACCTTCACGATGGCGACGGTGACCGGCAGCGTCATCGTGAACGTGGTGCCTTCGCCGGGCACGCTGGAAACGGAGACGGAGCCGTCCAGTCGCGAGACGGTGTCGCGGACGACGTCCATGCCGACGCCGCGACCGGAGACGTCGGTCACTTCCTCGTTGGTGGAGAACCCGGGGTGGAACACGAGGTCCTCGACCTCCGAGTCGGTCAGCTCCTCGACTTCCGCCTCCGTGAAGATGTCCTTCTCGACGGCCTTCCGGCGGACCGTCTCCCGGTCGATACCGCCGCCGTCGTCGCGCACCTCGATGATGACCTGGTCGCGATGGCGCTCCGCGGACAGCGTCACGGTGCCCTCGGGGTCTTTGCCGTTTGCTTCCCGGACCTCCGGGGCCTCGATGCCGTGGTCGACGGCGTTCCGCAGCAGGTGCATCAGCGGGTCGCTGATCTCCGTGAGGATGGTGCGGTCGAGTTCGACGTCGTCGCCCTCCACGACGAACTCGATCTCCTTGTCCTGCTCGCGGGCGAGGTCGCGCACGAGACGCGGGAACTTCCCGACGATCTTCTTCATCGGAACCAGCCGCATGTCCATCACGGTGTCCTGGAGGCTCGCCGAGATCTTGTCGAGTTCGTCGAGTTCGTCCTCGACCTCCCGGTCGCTGCCCTCCATCCCGCGACGGAGCTTGATGCGGGTCGTGACGAGTTGCTCGACGAGCCCGTGGAGTTCGTCCAGCTGGTCGACGTCGACCCGAACGGACTGTATCTCCGTGTCAGTCGACTGGACCGGCGAGCTGCCGTCCTCGCCATCATCGCCGCCGCCTGCGCCGGCTCCGCTGGCCCCGCTCCCGTCGCTGGCTCCGGCGGTCTCGCCTTCGCCACCGCTGCTGTCCGCGCTGCCTTCGCCTGTTCCACTGCCTTCGCCCCTTTCAGTACCGTTCCCGACTGCCTCGTCACCGGTGTCGGCCGTCGCCGTGACAGCCGTTCCATCGCCCTGGGCGTCACCTGGTGCGTCGAGTTCAGTGACAGTGGCGTCCGAGAGCTTCGGGAAGTCCTGCACCGCGGCAGCGACGTCCGCTGTCTCGCTCGTGACGACCAGCTCGAAGCCGCCCTCGTAGTTGCCGTCGTTGATGGCGTCCAGACTCGGGTCCGTGCCGAGAATGTCGAAGGCCTCCTCGGCGGCTTCGACGACGAACATTCCGTCGACGGCCTTCATCTGGGAGTCCCCCATCTCGACGTCGACGTGGAACACCCGGTCGTCGACCGCAGCGACTGTATCGGGGTCCACGACGTCGTACGGGTCACTGTCCGGGACGTCCGCAGTGTTCTCGCCCGCCGTTCCGGCGGCGTCACCGTCGACGTCACCGCCGGCGTCAGGTTCGTCTTCCGCCTCTTCGAGGACGGCGCGCACCGACGTCACTGTCCCCGAGACGTCACGGTCGACCTCGCCGGTGGCCTCGATCTCGTCGAGACACGCCTCGATGGCGTCCACGCCCTCGAAGATGCGGTCCATCCGGTCGCCGGTGACCTCGAGGTCGCCCTGCCGCATCGCGTCCAGCAGGTCCTCGACTGCGTGGGCCAGGTCGCTTGCGTCCTCGAAGCCCATCGCGCCGAAGTTCCCCTTCAGCGTGTGGGCGGTCCGGAAGATGGCGTCCATCGCCTCCTCGTCACCCGGGTCGGACTCCAGTTCCAGCAGCGCGTTGTTCAGGTTCGTTACGTGTTCTTCGCCCTCGCGAACGAACGCTTCTAGGTAGTCGTCCATCAGGAACTCCTCCGTATCGAATCAGTGATCGCTTCCGCCAGGCGGTCGGCCGCCAGTACCTCGTCGACACAGCCCGTCTCGATTGCCCGCTGCGGGATGCCGAAGACCGCGCTAGTCGCCTCGTCCTGTGCTAACGTCGTCCCGCCGGCCCCCTTCACGGCCTCGATGCCGCTCGCGCCGTCCGTGCCCATGCCGGTGAGGACCACGGCGACGAGGGGGTCCGAGATCTTGTCCGCGGCAGACTCCATCGTCACGTCGATGGCAGGGCGCACGCTGTGCTTGCGCTCCTCTTTGTCGAGGCGAACGCGCAAGCGGCCGTTCGAGTACCCCGAGACGCGCATGTGGTAGTCGCCGCGAGCGACCAGCCCCTCGCCGCCGCTGATGCGGCTGCCGTCCTCGGCTTCCGCGATGTCGTACTCGCTGGACCGGTCGAGCCGTTTCGCGAACCGCGACGTGAACTGGTCGGGCATGTGCTGGACGACCAGCACGCGGAAGTCGGCCGCTCGCGGGAGCGCGCCGAGAATCGACTCCACCACGTTCGGGCCGCCCGTCGACGCGCCGATGAGCAGCGTCGGGTAGTCAACGAACTCCGCGCTTCCCTCGGGTTCCGGGGTGGCCGTCGTCGACTGCTCGACCTTGTGACCCGCCGTCGGGTCCGCCGCCGCGACGTCCTCGACGGCCGTCACCAGCTCCTCGCTGTGCCCCGACAGCTCAGTCGAGATGGTGCCGCCCGGCTTCGCGAACGTGTCCACTGCCCCCTTCTCCATCGCCTCCAGGGTCGCGTCGGCGTCCTCGGTCGTCAGCGCGGACAACATCAGAATCGGCGTCGGGTGCCGGGCCATGATCTCCTCGGTCGCCTCGATGCCGTTCATCTCCGGCATCTCGACGTCCATCGTCACCACGTCCGGGTCGACGTCCTCGACCTTCCGGACGGCCTGCTTGCCGTTCGCCGCCGTGTCCACGACGTCGATGCCACCGTCGTCCAAGATGTCGCTGATGACCGTCCGCATGAAGTGCGAGTCGTCGACCACCAGCGCTCGCGTCATGCCGCCAGGACGTCCGAGATGGCGTCCATTACGCTCGGCTTCTGGAACGGCTTCGTGATGTAGCCGTCCGCGCCGGCCTTCACGGCCTTCTTCATCTTCTCCTCCTGGCCGATGCTCGTGCACATGATGACGTGGGAGCCCGGGTCGTGTTCCTTGATCTCGGCCGTGGCCTCGATGCCGTCGCGGATCGGCATCACGATGTCCATCATCACGAGGTCGGGGTCGTACTGCTTGTACATCTCGACGGCTTCGACCCCGTTTTCGGCCTCGTCTGCGATCTCGAATTCTTCCTCGAGAATCTCGCGGAGTAAGTTCCGCATAAACTCGGAGTCGTCCACTAGTAGGACCTGCTTCGCCATGATAGCCTCGTTTGGGAAAGGGGCTAATAAAGTCTCCTCACCGATTATCAGCGCTGATTGTCGCCGTTTTCGTCGGCTGCAACCGCGTCGATGAGCCGGTCGATGTCCAGCCACAGCACGAGGTCGACGTCGGCGTCCTCGATGTCGTCGTCCTCCTCGAGTTCCTCGTTCAGTTTCCGGATGACGCCTTTCACGAGATCCCGCTCCACTGCGGACGTGCCGATGCGTTCGACGTCCTCGCCGGTGTCGACCTGCAGCTCGGGGTAGCTGGAGACCTCCGTCACCTCCGCGACGCGCAGCCCGATCTTCTGTTTGTCGTCGGCGCGGTCGAGCACGAGAATGTTGTCCGAAGCCAGGTCGCCGTCGATGGAGAGGAACTCCCGCGGGTCGACGATAGCGGTTGTCTCCCCGCGGAGGTCCATCACGCCCTCGACGGCGTCGGGCGCACGTGGAACACGCGTGACTTGCTTCGATTCGACGATGCTGTCGACGGCCTGGATGTCGATCGCGCAGACCTCGTTGCCGAGTTCGAACTCCACGACGTGGGCGGCGTCCGCCGTCACGCGGTCCGCCTCCTCGAGGTTCATCATGACTCAGCCACGAACAAGCACCGGTAAAACTGTTTCGCGGCGGTTATCAGCGACGACAACGCGAGTGTGACTGTGTTCCCGTGTCACTTCCGGCGCGGGAACAGCAGCCCGTCCTCCTCGGTTACGGTGTCTACGAGGTCCCGGATGGTGTCGTCGGGGCCGAGGTCGTGGGTTTCGAGGTACGCGATGAGGCGCTCAGTCGGGTACCGGATCTGGACGCTTGACTCCGAGAGCAGGATGCCGAGCGCTTCGTCCACGGGCGTCCCCTCCGAGACCTGTTGTGCGTACCAGACGAGGAGGCCGTCGAACGCCGCGGCGATGTCGTCCGTCGCGAGTTGCTGGTGGTTCACGCGCCGCCCGGACTTCGCCGCGATGCGGTACGCGTAGGGCACGTCCTGTTCGGCGAGTTCGTCCCCCAACCACCGCTTCACGTCGCGACCCGTAATTTCGGGTTCGGAGTCCCGGGACGCGCTCCCAGCGTCGTCTCTCGCCGAGCGCGTCGCCTCCTTGACGGTCTCCTCGGGGGGTTCCTCCGCGGACTCCGACTCGTCGCCCGCGTCAGCGGGCGGTTGTTCCGGGACGTTCGGCTTCCCGTCTGCGCCGATGACGTACCGGTCGTCCCCGATGGACGCGACCTCCTCGCGCGCCTCGATGTCGAGTTCGTCCGGGGAGAGGACGCGGTCATCGGAGTCCTGGTCGCCGCCTGAAGCCATGCGTTGGGTTTCACTGCCGTGGCTCTAAAGTCTATCGCGCGTGGTCCGCCGTCTGCGCTGCACTGCCAGCCACAACAGCGTCGAGTAATCGCCCGCGAGCCGTCCACCTACCTTTTTCGCGACAGGTGTCGAAGGAACTGTCATGTCGTGGTACGCGGTCGAAGCACTCGACGACGCTCTGTCCGACACCGAATCCCTCCTCCTGCCGTTCGACGTCGGAACCTGGGTGCGCCTGGCCATCATCGGCGTGTTCGCGGGGATGTCGCCGCCGCAGGCGCCCGCGGTGTCCTGGGACGCGCCGCCGCAGGCGGCCCTGGAGTTCGGCGAACAACTCACTGACCCGGCGTTCGTCACGCTGGCGCTCGGGGTGGTCGCCGTGGCAATCGCCGCGGGGGTCGTGTTCGCGGCCATCGGGTCCGTGATGGAGTTCGTGCTAGTGGACGTGCTCCGGTCGCTGGACGTGCGGATTCTCGACCCCTTCGGGGATCGATTCGGCGCGGGCCTGCGACTGCTGTTGTTCCGCATCGGCGTCGGTCTGGTCGTGTTCGTCGCGGTCGCGGGGGTCGTGGTTCCCGCAGTGCTAGCGGGCGTGACTGGCACGCCGCTGCCCCTGCTCGCGCTCGTGTTGACAGTGCCGCTGCTGTTCGTCGTCGCCGTGCTCGCCGCGGCCACGCTGGAGTTCACCACGGCGTTCGTCGTGCCGCTGATGGCCGAACACGGCGGCGGGGTGCTCGACGGCTGGCGGCGGTTCTATCCGACGCTCCGCGCGGAGTGGCAGCAGTTCGGCGTCTACGTGCTCCTGAAACTCGTCCTGCTGGTCGGCGCGGGGTTCGTGTTCGGCCTCGCGGGCGCCGTGCTGGCGGTGCCGCTCGGGTTGCTTTTCTTCGCCGGCGCGTTCACGCCCGTGGCGTTCGTCGCAGCAGGCCTCGCGGCCGTCGTCGGACTCGTGGCTCTCGCGGCGGTTAGCGTCCCCGTCGTGTCGTTCTTCCGGTACCACTCGCTGCGCACGCTGGACGCGTCGCCCGCGGCGTTCACGCTCCGGTGAGCGCGGCCAGCAGGTCGATCGCGAGGTCCCTGTCCAGGGGGTCGTTGGCGTTTCCGCACTGCGGGGACTGCACGCACGCCGGGCACCCGTCCTCGCAGTCGCAGGCCTCGAGCATCGACAGCGTGCGCTCGGCGAGGGCAGTGATCGAGTCGAAGCCCGCGCGAGCGAGGCCGACGCCGCCCGGGTAGCCGTCGTAGATGAAAACCGTGGGGCGGCCGGTGTGTGGGTGAACCGGGGTCGAGAGGCCGCCGATGTCGCCGCGGTCGCAGAGCAACTCCGTCGGGAACATCGAGATCATCGCGTGCTCGGCGGCGTGAATCGCGCCCGGGAGGTCGCCGGCGTCGCGCAGCGCTGTTTCGACGTCCGGCGGCACCGTGTAGTAGAGCGCTTTCGTTTCGAGGGTCTGGGGCGGGAGGTCGACGGGCATCGTCCCGAGGGTCTCGCCGCGTTTCGCGTCCCGGCGCTCGTAGCCAGTGACCTGCTCGGTGAGCGTGACATCAGCGAACGTAACCTGGACGTCGTCGCGAGCGAGCGGCGCGTGAGTTTCGCGGTCTTCCCGGACGTCCATGTCCTTGTCCGTGAGCACGCGCGTGTAGTGGTCGGCCCACGTCGGCGAGAGTTCCGCGACACAGGCGTCGAGGTCGAGGTCCGTGACTTCGTAGCGCTGGCCCTGCTGGTGGTAGATTGCGCCAGGGTGGGCGTCCCGGAGCGCGTCCGAGAACTCCAGGGACGCGATGGTGTCGCCGGAGGGGTCGAGCAGCTGGACCTCGCGGTCGTCGATCGACCGCAGGCTCATCTCGTGTTGCGGGCTGTCGTCGCCCGCGTACGTCCACCGCATCCCCTGCTGGGTGCTGCGGCGCTCGAGCACGCCCCGGCGTTCGAGTGTTCCGACGCGGTCCTTGAACCGCGGGAAGTACACGTCGTCATCCGGCGCCAGCCAGTTCTCGCGGGCGGCCGACGCGATATGCGGGTCGAGCAGGTGTTCGTTCGCGGGGTCCACGATGGCGTCCTCGGGGTCGCCGTCGAACAGCGCGTCCGGGTGGGTCATCACGTACTGGTCGAGCTGGTCTTCGCCCGCGACCAGGACGACGGCGGCGGGGTCGGTGCCGCGGCCGGCGCGACCCGCGCGCTGGAAGGTGTTCATCTGTGTGCCGGGATAGCCGTCGAGCAGGACTGCGTCGAGGCCGCCGACGTCGACACCCAGTTCCAGCGCGCTCGTCGACCAGACGCCGCGCAGGTCGCCGTCGTGGAGGTCGGCTTCGAGCGCGCGCCGGCGGTCGTCGGTGAGCGCCGCCTGGTAGGCTGCAATGCGGTCCGCGAGGTCCCGCTGCCCGCGGTCCCGGAGGTCCTCGGCGGTCGCTGTGGCGTTGCGTTCCGCGCCCTGCCGGGAGCGCGTGAACGCGAGGGTCTGGTGGCCCCTTGTGACGAGGTCGGCCATCAGGTGCCTGGTCTCGACGTGCGGGGAGCGCCGGCGACCCTCGCCGCCGTCCTGTTCGGGTGGATTCCAGAGCAGCCAGTTCCGCGGGCCGCGCTCGCTGGTGTCCTCGTCGACGAGCGCGAACTCCGACCCCGGTTTCCCCGTGACGCGGGCGGCGTGTTCGACGGGGTTCCCGATTGTCGCCGAGCAACAGACGAAGTCCGGGTCGCTGTCGAACCGGTCACAGACGCGGCGGAGTCGCCGCAGTACGTGTGCGACGTGGCCGCCGAACACGCCGCGGTACTCGTGGACCTCGTCGAGCACCACCGTCTCCAGCCCCGAGAAGAACCACTCCCAGAGCCGGTGGCCGTGCGGCAGGAGAGCGTAGTGAATCATCTCCGGGTTCGTCAGGAGGAGGGTGGGCTGGCGGTCACGGACGCCGCGTTTCTCGGACTGCGAGAGGCGGCCCGTGTAGGTGTCCACTTGCACGCGGTTGCCGAACCCGAGGTCTCTGGCGAGGTCGGACAGCGTCTCCGCCTGGTCGGCGACGAGGGCGTTCTGGGGCGCAACGTAGAGCGTGCGGCCGCCGTGGTCCATCGCGCGCTCGAACGCTGGGACCGTGTATGCGAGGCTCTTCCCGCTTGCCGTCGGCGTCGCGACGACGACGTCGTCGCCGTCTCTGACGGCCTCGATGGCGTCTGCCTGGTGGTCGTAGAGCGCGTCGATGCCGCGGTCGGCGAGCGCCGACGCGAGTCGGGACTCGAGGTCGACGTCGCGCGTTCGGGCCTCTCGGGCCTCGAGAGTGCGCTCGTCCACAATCTGGCCCGCGTAGTACGGGCGCTCGCGGAGCCAGTCGGCGAGGTCGTCCACGAGGGGGCCTACGAGACTGTACCACCTAACGGCTTCCGGTGGTCGACGGGTTTTCCTCGTTCCTCGAACCCCAGTTCGGGGATGCGCCGTTCGCGCCGGTATTCGCCGACCGGAGGACGAATCACGGCTACGGCGACCGAGTTGTCATCCTCGCATCGCGCATTTTCACTCCATTAATCAAATTTCGCGCGTCGAAAAGCAATGTTTGCACTAGGAAAAATCTAAGTGATGTGTTAACGTATGTGAGCGCGTATGTCCGAGGAAAACGATCACGGCAGTGGTAGTGTCGGCCACGGAGATACCTCCCAGCGGGTCGGCGTCGAAGTCGTCCGCGAGCGCGGCGGCGACCCCGAAGCCATCCGCGAGAAGCTCGTCGACGCCATCGGCGCGGAGTTCACGACGTACTACTACTACACCAACCTGCGGTGCTACCTCGCCGGCAAGGAGGACTACAAGGAGATCACCGAGGACGCACGCCTCGAGGACCGCGCACACTTCGAACTCGTAATGCCCCGGGTGTTCGAACTGGGCGGGCAGCTCCCGAACGACATCCGGGACTTCGCGGACCGGGCGTCCTGTCCGGACGCCTACCTGCCCGACGACCCGACCCCCGAGAACATCCTCGAGACGCTGCTGGAGGCCGAGCGCTGTGCAATCCGTACCTGGGCGGAGGTGTGTGACATGACCCGCGACTGCGACCCGCGCACCTACGACATGGCCCAGCGCATCTACAACGAGGAAGTCGACCACGAGGCGTGGTTCATCGAGTTGCTCAGCCGCGAGCGCGACGGCGAAGCCAACCCCGCGGGCCACTTCGTCCGCGGCGAACCCGGCGACGCACCGTACTCGACGAACAACCGGCTCAACGAGTCGGCGTGACGCGCTCGGCGACGACCCTATTTTCTTCGCGCAGCAACGAACAGCCGTGCGGTACACCGTCGAACTCGTCGTCCCCGACGACTGTGAGGTGGAGCGGGTGGCCGACGGGGCCGCTGTCGACGTGGAGCGGGCCGTCGGCGAGGCCGCCTCTGGGCCGAACGGCCACGCGGTGAGCCTCGCCGGGGAGACGTTCGAACTCGAAGTCGACGAGGACGAGTACGTCCTGTGGGCGGCCCGCAACGCGGGCGTCTGGCTGCCGGCGGACTGCCAGCAGGGCTGGTGTTGCCGGTGTGCGGGCGAACTCCGCTCGGGCGAACTGGACCAGACTGACTCCCGCCGGTACTTCGAGGAAGACCGGGATGCCGCGCTGCACCTCCTGTGTACGGCGACCCCGGCGTCGGACTGCCGGATTCGCGTCTGCCAGTACGAGGCGATGCTCGAGGAGCGCGCGAGCCACGACCTGCCGCCGGGCCGGTCCAAGCGGTAACTACTTTCCGGCGTGCGGCCGCACTCACTGGTATGTTCCCGCGGCTGGAGTACCTCGAGTGGATTTCCGGGCGGCCGGACGTCGCGCTGTACGACCTGGGGTCGAGCGACCTGCGCGGCGACCGCGACCACGAACCCGAAGTCGTGCCGACGCCCCTGGAGGGACTGGACGACCCGCCGACGGGTGCGACGCTGGAAACCCAGATCGCCGGCGAGTACGGCGTCGAACCCGAGCAAGTGCTGGTGACCGCCGGTGCGACGATGGCGAACCTCGTCGCCGCGGCGACCGCGCTCCACCGCGGCCCCGACGAGGACGCCGAGAAGAAACAGCGCGTGCTCGTGGAGAAGCCGGGCTACGAGCCGCTCGTGAAGTCGCCGGCCGCGTTCGGCGCCGAGATCGACCGGTTCCTCCGCGGTGACCACTACCAACTCGACGTCGAGCGCGTCGAGAACGCGATGACCGACTGGACGCGCCTCGTCACGGTGACGAACCGCCACAACCCGAGCGGCGCGCTCTCGGACCGGGAGACGCTGTCGGACCTCGCTGACGCGGTCAGCGACGGCGGCGCTCGCCTGCTCGTCGACGAGGTGTACGCCCCGTACGTGTCCGACCCGCGCGACAGTCCGTTCGGCGGCCCGACAGCGGCCGGCCTCGAGGACGCGGTGGTGACGAGTTCGCTCACGAAGTTCTACGGCCTCGACGACCTCCGGATCGGCTGGCTGGTCGCCGACGAAGCGTTCGTGGACCACGCGCGCGCTATCGCCTACCACTTCCTCGGCGTCGCCGACACGAGTCGCGCGCTCGGGAAGCGCGCGCTGCACAACGCCGACCACCTGGCCGAACGGTCGCGGACACTCCTCGCGGAGAACGCCGACCTCCTCCGCGAGTTCCTCGAATCCCGCGACGACATCGAGGGGTTCCTCGCCGAAGGGTCGTCGTTCGCGTTCCTCGACCCCGAGAACGCGGACGGCGACGCGGTCACCCAGGCCGCGTGGGAGGACGGCCTGCTCGTGGTGCCCGGCCGCTTCTTCGGCAACGACGAGTACATCCGCGTGAGTCTCGGCCGCAGCCCCAGCGAAGTCGCACCGGCGCTCGAGACGCTCGGGACGGTTCTGGACGGCTTCGAATGAGGCGTTGAACCCGGCTTCCGAAACCGACGTGACCGGAACCGAATTCGGTAATCGCGCGAGTGAAATCTAGTGATTCTGCGGGCGTGATCCGTGAGATGTCCGACGCCCGCGCGACGCCGGGCTTGAACACTTAAGGGGCACCAAGACATTCACGAGAGCATGGACTCCGAAGCAGACGAAATCACCTCGCTCGTCGGCCGCGAGGTGTACTCGAACAACGGCGTCTTCGTGGGGGAAGTAGAGGACGTCCGCCTGAACCTGGACACAGAAGTGGTGAACGGCCTCGCGCTCAGCGCGCTCAACCCTGACCTCTTCGCGAGCGAAGCCACCGGGGAGAAAGGCGTCATCATTCCGTATCGCTGGGTGCGGGCCGTCGGCGACGTCGTCCTCATCAACGACATCGTGGAACGCTACGAATCCACCGAGGAAGAAGGCGAAGTCGCTGTCTGATTCTCGAAGAGCGGACTCTCACCGCGACGTTCTCGGGACGAGGCTCGGACAAAAGGCCGACCACACGCGGAATCGGTCAGACGTGAGCGGCGAGATACTGGACGGCCTGCTGGTGGAGCGCGGGGTGCGGGACGGCATCCGGATGACTCTCCAGTACGACGTGTAGTGCGTCGACGAACGAGCGCCCCTCATCGTACGCAACAGCCGTTGCTGCGAGGGTCGTGCTGCGCGAGATGCCGGCCCGGCAGTGAACTAGCAGCGTCCCCTCCCGTTCGTGGAGCGCACACGTCGTCTCGGCGGCTGATTCGAACGCCCGCCACGCGTTGTCCGCCCCGTCTATGAGTGGACAGTGGTGGGTGGTGAGAGCACGTGGCTCGCCGGTCGCGGACACCACGTAGTCGAATCGGTCGGCCAACGCGTCGTGGTCACCGGCCGCACCGTTGCCGATTGCGAGGCCGCGGTCTGGAAGCGCGTAGAGAACTGGGTTTTCGGAGACGTAGCCGTACGGCCGCACGGAGACAGCGGGTGTCGAGTTGTGACTCATCGAGGGCGGACCCAAATCCGTACAGGTGGACCCGTCCTCGGAGGAGAGGTTAGCTCCCGTTCGACCCGCTCTCGCTCTCGACGCCCATCGCGTCGAACAGCTTCCGGGTGACGGCTTCCTCGGTCAGCGACAGGAGCGTGTCGCGGTTCTCCTCGGTGGCTTCGATGCCCGTGAAGATGCCCAGCGGAATCTCGGCGGACGCCTGCGTTGAGTGCCCGGCTGACTCGCCGATGTTCTCGAAGGCGTCCGCGAGCACGCGGCCGATGTTCAGCCGGATGTCCTTCGAGCGCGCCGCCAGGTAGATGGTGTCCTCGACGATGCCGAAGACGGCCGTCGTCGTGATGCCCTCGAGGTTCAACAGCTGGGAGGCGGCCTGCGAGAGCGCGTCCCGGTCGCTGATGAATCCCGCGTTGGACACGAGGTGGCTGCCCTCGACCTCGCGGTTCGTGATGGCTTCCGCGAGCACGTCCAGCGTCTCCGGGCTCATGTTCGGGGATTCGACCTGCTCGAGCGTGTCGTGGTCCGCGAACGGGTAGAGGTAGGCTGCGGCGGTCAGGTCCGCGGGCGTGGTGTCCCGCCGGAAGTCCAGCGTTTCGGCGCGAATCCCGTACAGTAGCGCGGTCGCGACCTCCTGGCTGACCGAGAGGTCGAACTCCTGGATGTACTTCGTGAGAATCGTCGACGTCGCGGAGACGTTCGGCCTGACGTCCGCGAACTCGGACTCGATCTGCCCCTCGACCTCGTAGTGGTCGATGAAGATGTCGACCTGCCGGTCGAGCGTGACTTCGCCGGCCTTCGCGGGGTCGACGACCGCGATCGTGTCGTAGTCGTCGATGTCCACGTCCCCGTAGGGCGTGAGTTCGATGTCCAGGAGGTTCACGAACGCGCGGTTCTCCTGGTGGCCGATGTCCCCGAAGTAGAGGATGTCTGCCTCGACCCCGAGGTGGTCGGCGATGGCTGCCAGTGCGGCCGCCGCTGCGATGGAGTCGGGGTCGGGGTTGTCGTGGGTGACGATGGCGAGGCGGTCCTCGGACGACTCGATGACGTCCGCCAGCTGGCGGGCCTTGTACTCGAGTTCGCCGGACTCCAGCGCCCGGAGCGCGGCGTTCGCGATGACCGACGACGGATTGATGACGACGTCCGTGCCGAGTTCCCGGAGTTCGTCGCTCGTGACCGGGTCGCTCGCGCGGGCAACGATGAACTGGTCGTCGTCGCGGCCGCGAATGTTCGCCACCGCGGCCTCGTTCGCCTCGACGTCCGACGCCATCACCAGAACGACGTCCCGGTCGGCGACGAGTCCGGCGACGTCCTCGTCGCGAATGTCCGCGGTCTGCGCGTTCAGGTCCTGGTCGCGGAGGGCTTCCACTCGGGACTCGTCGCGGTCCACGATGAGGACATCTTTCCCGCGTTCGACCAACTCCTCGGCGACGGCGTGCCCGACGCTCCCACAGCCGAGAATGGCGTACGTGGACATCGAGGAGATGGTTGCCCGGCTACTCATGATGTCCCGGGATAACGCAGGCCGTCACTTAACCTTCCCGACCTGTGGCCGAGCGTTCGACTGGTGGGACGCGACCGTCCCCGCTCGTGTAGGCGGAACCTACTCGTAGGTCAGTGTCATGCCGTCGTCGAATCTGAGGTCGCCGCCGTTGAGGTGGCTGGCGAGCTCCGAGAACCCGAGCACGAAGAGATTCGCGACGTCGACCGGGTCCATCAGTTCCGTGGCGCGAGCCTGTCCCAGCATGACGTCCTCGACGACTTCGCGCTCCGTGATGTCGCGTTCCGCGGCAGTGTCGGGAATCTGGTCGACGACGAGCGGCGTCTTCACGTAGCCCGTGGACACGGAGAACGCCCGCACCGCCCCGTCACCCTCGGCGGCGATGGACTGCGTGAGGCCGCGCAGCGCGAACTTCGCGACGTTGTACCCGACCTTGTCCGCGGTCACGTAGTGGCCGTGCACAGACGCCATGTTCCCGACGGCGCCGCCGCCAGCGTCCCGGATGTGCGGGAGCGCGTGCTTCGAGACGAGCACCGGCGCCCGCACCATCACGTCCTGCATCGTGTCGTAGACGTCCATCGGGAACTCCTCGAGCGGCGCGACGTGCTGGATCCCCGCGATGTTCGCGACGAATCGCATGTCGCCGAGGCTGGCCGCTGCTTCGACCGCTGCGATCACTTCGTCGTCGTCGGTCAGGTCCGCTTCCACGGGCTGGACCTCGCCCGACGCCTCCAGTTCCGTCGCCTTCGCTTCCGTATCCGCGAGACCGTCTGCGTCCACGTCCAGCGCCGCGACAGTCAGGCCATTCACGGCGAGCGCGACGGCCGTCGCACGCCCGATACCGGACGCCGCACCGGTCACGAGCGCGACCGATTCGCTTGTATAGCGGTCGTCGTCGACGACGTGCACGTCGTCCCGTTCCAGGGTCGGCGGTTCGACTGACATACACGCGCCTTCTCGCGGCCGGAGCTTAAAGCCGTACCGCGGATGGCATCCCGAATCAGAACGTATTTTAGTCGCACCACCAAACGATTGATTGCGTTGGGCCGGTAGCTCAGTTTGGCAGAGCGACGGACTCTTAATCCGTCGGTCGCGTGTTCAAATCGCGCCCGGCCCGCTTTCCTGCAAAGCGAACGCTGTCCCTGAGACGAGAGTCCGTTCGTTGCAAGTGGACTTCCGTCAGGGAGTTTCGGCCGCTTCGAAGCCACGCGGATGACACCTCCGCCCCTCGATTGGAGCGAGATACTCCACGCACCATGGAAAAGATCTGCCCGGACTTGTTCCGAGTTCGCGTCCGCGCGACGGGCTGTCAGACTGTGTGGAGTGTCGCGGTATCGTCGTCGCCCCTTCGAGCCGAAGACAGTCGGGGAATCCGTGTTGACGAGAGCGTGCACGTCCAGCGGAGCGGATGCGAGGCCACGCCCGGAACGGGCGTTCAAGCACCTGCCTCTGCCGGGTTCATCATCCCCTCCTTGACCCCGAAGCGGATGAGCAGGATGTTGACGGGATAGGCGGCGATGAGTCCCATGGTGAGCGAGAACACCAGCGCAGTCCAGAACAGTATCTCGCCCATACCGGCCTCGCCGGCGAGCCACACGTCCACTCCGATAGCGACAATCTCCATCACGGTGATGCTCGCGGTCTCCGAGTAGAGCGCGTCTTTGACTGCCTCACCGAAGCCGACGCCCTCTTGCATCAGCGGCCCGACCGTCAACAGGTACCCGAAGAAGTACGCCAGTGTGAACGAGAGGACGACTGTTCCGGTCGTCTTGAACGCCAGCAGCCCGACCGCGATGGAGACGCCGAGTACTTCGCCGGTCCCACACCCCGAGTAGCAGTGGCTGACCGAGCGGAATGCGCGCCGCCAGATGGAGTCGTGGTCAATCTGGGTGCGTCCCGACCACCAGTAGCCGGCCAGGCCGACCGGTCCGGAGTACAGTACCGTGAATCCCCAGACGAAGTTCATCAGACTGGGTAGTTCCGAGTTGTTCCGCCTGAGGTCCCACGCAAGCACGGAGAGCGAGATGGCGACGACCACTCCCCACGCAGCGAGGTAGGTCGGGTTCGTCAGGAAACGCTGTAACGCCTGCTGGACACCCATAGGCTGGGGAAGTGGCTGGATACGTTACGGGTTTCTGGCCAGGGGCTCGACACGGCGGCCTGGCTTGCGGTCTGGGAACGTAGCGACCACGAACGGGAGCCGCAAGGACTCGTCGGGCCGCCGCCGTGAATCGGGCGGCGATTCGAGTCGTTCCAGTTGCAGCTCGGGGAGTCGACCTTCGGGGAGTGGCCAGCACCGGCACAGGCTGGGCAGGGAGTCAAGGTATGACGGGGCGCGTAGTTTTATGGCCCCGACGGGAGAGCCTGCACGTATGTATCGCGTCCTAGTTCCAGTCGATGACGACGTAGACCGCGCGGTTGCACAGGCTCGCTACGTGACTAACCTCCCCCACGCGGACGAGAGCGTGGAGGCAATCCTGTTGTTCGTGTTCACGGGCGACACCGAGAATCTGCCCGAGGACATCCAGCAGTTCAAGTCGGCGAATCGCGTGCAATCGGTGCGTCGCGCGCGGGAACACCTCGAGGAAGCGGACGTCGAGGTGCAGGTGCGCGACGACTCCGGCGATACGACCGAGGACATCATCGTGGAGGCGGAGGACCACGACGTCGACGCCATCGTTCTCGGCGGTCGGAAGCGGTCGCCCGCGGGGAAGGCGATCTTCGGCAGCGTCACGCAGTCGGTCATCCTGAACACGGACCGGCCGGTCGTCGTCACGGGCGGGAACGCCTGACTGCGGCGGACAGCGTCCACAGCCCTGGAACGACCGTCAGTCTGTCTGGGACACCGGGGCGGGCGTCCGAAGTCGTCTCAGACGTCGATGCGACAGCAGGCGTCAGTGGCAGCCTCCGTCTCGTCGAGCCACGCCGACAGACAGCCGAAGTTACAGAACGCGCCCTCCTGCGTCCGCCCGTCGTCTGTCTCGCGGTCAACCAGCACGGTGTCGTATGGTTGCAGGTCCTGCTCGCAGTACGTGCACTCGGTCATACCTGACTGTAGGGCGCGGACTGGAAAAGTGGTGCACCGTAACGCACTTTTCGCAGAGCCGGTAACCGACACACATGTCCTTCGAAACCTACGAGTGCCAGCACTGCGACTCGGAGTTCAAGGCGTTCGAGGACGCGAACGCGGCACAGAACCAGTTCTGTAGCCCACGCTGCGAGGTCGACGGAAACGGACTCTGACGGGACTGTTCCGCGCCGGCAGTCCGATAACTGCCGGAATCGCTCGGAATCGGCCGGGCGTACTTTTGAAGGGGAGTTCGGAGACGACGGAGCGAACCCCGAGACAGAGCGGTAGTAGTTCCCGATGGTGCGTCCGTCCAGCTCGGTTACTCGCTCTGCGGGCTGTAGTTCGGCGCTTCGTCAGTGATCATCACGTCGTGGGGGTGGCCCTCTGTCTGGCCCGCAGCGGAGACGCGGACGAACTCGGCGCGCTCCCTGAATTCGGGGAGCGTCTCGGCGCCGACGTAGCCCATGCCGGACTGGATGCCGCCGACGAGCTGGTGGAGTTCCTGGGAGAGCGGGCCCTTGTACGGCGTCGCGGCCTCGACGCCCTCCGGGACGAACTCCTCGTCTTCGTCCTCCTCTTTGAGGTAGCGGTCGCCGCCGCCGGACTGCATCGCGCCGACCGACCCCATGCCGCGGTACTGCTTGTACTTCTTGCCGTTCATCGTGATGACGCGACCCGGGGCTTCGTCGGTGCCGGCGAAGTACGAGCCGAGCATCACGGCGTCGGCGCCGGCGGCGATGGCTTTCGCGGCGTCGCCGGAGTACCGGATGCCGCCGTCCGCGATGACGGGCACGCCCTCGGGGGCGGCGACATCAGCGACCTGGGAGATAGCCGTTATCTGGGGCATGCCGGCGCCCGTGACCACGCGCGTCGTACAGATGGATCCCGGTCCGATGCCGACCTTCAGGCCGTCCGCGAAGTCGACGAGGGCTTCGGCGGCTTCGCGTGTGCCGACGTTGCCGACGACGACGTCCGCGTCGACGGTCTGCTTGATGTCGCGGGCGGAGTCGATGACGCTGCGGTTGTGCGCGTGCGCGCAATCAATGAATATTACGTCGGCGCCGGCGTCATCGGCGGCAGTGGCGCGGTCGGCCTCGAACGGTCCGACCGCAACACCCACGCGGAGGCGTCCGTCTTCGTCGCGCGCGGCGTTCCCGTGCTCGCGGCGATTGAGGATACCTTGCATCGTCACGAGGCCCACGAGGCGGTCCTCCTCGTCGACCAGGGGGACGCGCTCGATCTTGTGTTCGTACATCAGTTCGAGGGCGTCGCGGGCGGTGACGTCCTCACTGGCGGTGATGACCTCGTCGGTCATGGCTTCGCTGACGGCGTCGGTCTCGCCGACCTCGAGGTACGGACGGATGTCGGTCCCGGAGATGATGCCCAGGACTTCGTCGTCG
>Ga0207851_100356_pt1 | contig 25842 bp, 27 predicted proteins | sample A23E3SouthBayCA_FD_187747 | JGI IMG/M metagenome (GOLD analysis project Ga0207851, IMG submission 187747) | Aerobic enrichment media microbial communities from Eden Landing Ponds, California, USA - A23 E3 (SPAdes) | ecosystem: Environmental > Aquatic > Marine > Unclassified | place: Emeryville... | reverse complement strand
CCCGCCGGCATCGCAGCGAGTACGGTGAACTCGGCTTCGGGATACTCCATCGAGAGCGCCGAGACCCACACTTGCTCGGGGAGGTCCAAGGAGAGTTTGGCTCGGGGCATCGGTTATAGACGCTTGTTCGAGCACAGAGAGTAAAGTACCCACGAATATGTTCGGTTATTGCCTATCGGTTCGGGAACGGCCGCTCCGTGTTTTCTTGATGGGCCTCGACGCTCCGACTGTACGATGACCACGATAGATGGCAACGGAACAAAACGGGAGACGGGGGATAGGAATGACAAAAAGGCGGTCTCACGACGCGGTGTTCTCCGGACAGTCGGCGGCGTCGCCGCCACTGGGGCGGTTCTCGGGAGTGCATCGGCCGGTGCTCGCGCGCAGTCCTCCGAGGCCGATCTCGACTCGTGGTTCGAGAACACCTCGAACTACGACGGCGTCGTCGATCACACCGACAGCGACGCAGTAACGGTCGAAGTCGGCACTCAGGCGAACGGCGGGGCCTTCGGGTTCGGACCCGCTGCGATCCGCGTTGCAGCCGGTACCACTGTCACGTGGTCGTGGTCCGGCGACGGCGGCTCTCACAACGTCGTCGACACCGACGGGAACTTCGAGTCGGATCTCGTCGACAGCGAGGGTCACACGTTCGAGCACACGTTCGAGAGCGAGGGCACCTACACCTACTCGTGCGTCCCGCACGAGACGATGGGGATGAAAGGCGCGGTCGTCGTCGGTGGCGACGACGGCGGGAGCGGGGGAACTGCGGCCAGTAGCGGCTCAGATGCCGACGTTGCGTCGCCGTTCGGCGACGCCGGCACGCGGTCGCTGGGGGGTCTCGCACTCGGTGGCGTGCTTGCGGCCGCGCTCGCCTCGCCGGGGCTCTTCGGCGCGTTCGTCTGGTTCAAAGAGCGCGGGAAGGAGTGACACAGATAGGGAGTATCGTACGTCCTCATAGACTTCTCGCCGGACGGTGCGGCGAGAATCGATGAACAGGTACGATAATCCCTATGATTACTCCGTCCCCGTTTCGGTCCTGATCTCGCCCCACATCTCCGAAAGCTGGTCGGAGGCGGACCGCGACGGTGGGACCACAGTAAGCTCCAGGTCACCGTTCGAACGCACGACGACGATCTCCTCGAAGTCGATCGAGTACCGGGCGGCGTCGCCGCGCTGTTGCTTCCGGAGTAACCCCGCCTCGACCATCGATTCGAGCTTCTGATACGCCGTCGAACGGGGAATGTCGCACGCTTCGGCGATCTCATCCGCCGTCATCGCGCGATCGAGCGCCCGGATGACGTCCCAACACTGTTCGCTCGTGAGCGCGCCGAAGACGGCCTCTAGATCGGGTTCGAGTGCATCCGACAGCGGATTAGCGGACATTTCAGATCCTGTCTCCCTCGAACGTCTCGGTTCGGTACGCGGCTCTGTCACCAGTGGTTGTAAACACTCCGCTCTCTCCCCCTCGTGCCGCCGGATCTTCTTTGCCGTCGGTATTCCGCCCTGTCCCGAATATGTTCGGAACGGTCTGGACGCGCTGGAACCGCCTCGGTCTTATACGGGACCTGTCCCCCGAGGTGGAATTGTAATGACCACATACGGTGCACCCGGGTCGACGGTATCGCGTCGCGAGTTCCTCGCTGCGACAGGGAGCGCGGGACTGCTCGGTGCGGCTGGCTGTACGGCCCCGACGAAGAATCGGGCAGAGGCGGCGCTCGGCGGCGACACCGGTGCGGCGGCGACACAGAACGACTCGCTCCCGTCGACGAGGCCGCCGGAGGTCGTCGATGTCGACGAACAGGGCGGATCCGTGACGCTGAAATCGCGGCCCGCGCGTCACACGGCGCACCCGCTGGAAACGATGGGCGGCCCCGTCGATATCCCGCAGGTGTGGGCCTTCCAAGCGGACGACGGCGACCCGAGCGTTCCGGGTCCCATCCTCCGGACGACCGAGGGCAACGATATGGAGGTGACGCTCGATAACACGCAGGGCAAGCGGCCGCACACGCTGCACTTCCACGGCGTCAGAAAAGCGTGGGCCGACGACGGCGTGCCGACGACGACGGGAATCCGCGTCGATCCCGGCGAGAAGCACACCTACACGATCCCCGCGAACGTGCCCGGCACGCACCTGTATCACTGCCACTACCAGACGCATCGCCACATCGAGATGGGGATGTACGGGATCTTCCGCGTCGACCCCGAGGGGTACGAGCCCGCCGACCGGGAGTACTTCATGACGGTCAAAGACTGGGACTCCCGACTCCCCCGACAGATGGCGGGCGAGGACGTACGGTACGATCCGCGGAACCGCAAGCCCGATATCTTCACAATAAACGGCAAGAGCGCCCCCCGGACGCTGCACCCCGAGGACGGGTCGCCCATCATCGTCAGCGAGGGCGATCAGGTGCGGATCCACTTCGCCAACAACGGCTATATGAGCCATCCGCTGCACATCCACAACCATCGATTCGAGCGGATCGAGAAGGACGGCGGTCAGATTCCCGAAGCCGCCCGCCACGAGATGGATATCACGAACATCGCGCCCGCGGAGCGACACACGATCGAGTTCACGGCGGATTCGGAGCCGGGGATCTACCTGTTGCACTGCCACAAAGTCAACCACGTGATGAACGGCGGCTTCTACCCCGGCGGGATGCTCGGCGGCGTGGTCTACGAGGGAGCGATGGACACCGACATCTTCGCACAGCTGATGGAGTACGCCGGTTACGAGGGATAGGGCGAAGCCGTCGCCGTCGACGAGATATCTCTCGTCTGCGCCGCCGGCGTCGCCGAAGCGATGCCCCTCAACAGTCGTTCGCGATACGGATGATCGCTCAGATACAGGGCGTTCTGAGCGATGACTAAGTCGATCGCGCTGATTTCGCCGCCTCAGCGTTGATTCGCCCTTTCGACGCCGTCCCGTGGTTACCGTCTGGTGCCGTAATACTGGGGCATATTTAGGCTACGTGCGGTACGGCGGTTGTAACAAAACACCTGTCGCGACACGTACACACGATATGGCACTCGTCGACTCTGCGATCGTGTTCGTGGTCAGCCTGCTCGTCGGCGGACTCGGGATATACGTCGGCGCGCGCGTCGTCACCGGCGAAGCCGACTACACGTACGCCATCGTCACCGCGTTGCTCGGGGCGATCATCTGGGCTGTCGTCGGGTTCCTGTTCGGGTGGATCCCGCTTCTTGGACCACTTCTCGTACTGCTTGCGTACGTGGCCGTCATCAACTATCGGTACCCCGGCGGCTGGGTCAAGGCGATCCTGATCGCCCTCGTGGCGTGGGTGGCGACAGTGGTGATACTCTACGTCCTCGCGGTCGTCGGCGTCGGGACGTTCGAGGCGATTGGCATCCCGGGTGCCTGATCGTCGCGTGAATATATTCGGGGTCGATTACCTACGGTCCGGAGCCGTTGCGTCCCGTATGGAGCCCGAAGCGTACCTCCCGGCGCTGGACGTCTCGCCCGATCGAACGATCGACTTCCTCGACGCGCGCGAGTTGCCGCCGCCGGAGCCGCTGCAGGAGACGATGACGCGGCTGACCGACCTCGACGAGACGAGCGTCTTCGTCCAACTGAACGACCGCGTCCCGCAGTTTCTCTTCCCGAAGCTCGACGAACGCGGAATCGAGTATCAGACGGTCGAGACCGACGAGGGCGTCCTTACCGCCATTTGGCTGCCGACGACAGAGTAACGCGCACACAACACGTCCGGGTTCGAACCGCGGACAGTTGCGATTCGTCCACCGGAATCCGTTGCAGGTATTCACCCGTTTCGGAATATGTTCGCCCGGTGTACACAGGCGAAGTAATCATCGTCTCGTTATACCGATGTGGGAGTCCTTCGTCCAACTGGAGGATGAAGGCATATGCTCGCTACGACCCGACGACGGACGTTGAAAGCCCTCGGCCTCGGCGGGGCCGCATCGCTCGCTGGCTGCGCTAGCTCGGCCCCGACAGCGAACCAATCGACGGCAACCGAAACGGAGGCGCAGGCCGCCGCCCAGTCCGTCGACGTTGAGAGGGTCGCAGCCGACCCGACAAATCTCCCCGATCCGATCGAGCGCGACTCGCCCGCGGAGATCGACGTGACGCTCCGATCGGAGGAAGTCGTCGCAGAGATCGAAGACGGGGTCACGTTCACGTATATGACCTACGGCGGACAGGTCCCCGGTCCGTTCATCCGCGTCCGACAGGGCGATACGGTGAACCTCACGTTCGAGAACGACGAGTCGAACTCGCTGCCGCACAACGTCGACTTCCACGCGGTCGCCGGCCCGGGCGGCGGCGCGGACGCGACGACGACCGCTCCCGGCGAGTCGGCGGAGATTCGATTCCAAGCGACGTACCCCGGCGCGTACATCTACCACTGCGCCGTCCCCAATCTGGATATGCACATCAGCGCGGGGATGTTCGGCATCATCCTCGTCGAACCGCCCGAGGGGATGCCTGAGGTCGATCACGAGATCTACATCGGCCAACACGAACTATACACGAGCAAGTCGGCCGGCGAGGAGGGACACCACGAGTTCGACGTCGCCTCGATGCGCGCCGAGGAGCCCACGTACGTCCTGATGAACGGCGAGAAGTACGCGTGGACGCCGAACGGCTACGGGCCCGCGGTGACCGCCGGGACCGACGAGACCGTCCGGGTGTTCTTCGTCGACGGCGGCCCGAACCTCTCCAGTAGCTTCCACCCGATAGGCAGCGTCTGGGAGTCGCTCTACCCCGACGGCTCGCTCAGCACTGATCCGCAGAGCCACATCCAAACGCGGCTCGTCCCGCCGGGGAGCACGACGATCGCGACGATGAACTCCCCGGTCCCCGGTGACTTCAAACTCGTCGATCACTCGCTCTCGCGTGTCGCACGCAAGGGCTGTATGGCGATCGTTCGCGCGGAGGGCGAGGAGCGACCGGAGATCTTCGACGCCGATCCCTCCTAGCCGTCCGGCCACCCCTCCTAACCGCCCGTACATCCCTTCTAGCCCTCCCGGCCACCATCGAATCGGCGGCGCGATTCCCGCTGTGACGTCGGTTCCGACCCATTCCGTCCGTGTTCGCGCTACGTTACGCTGGAAGGCTACCTTTGGCCAAAGCTACTTCTCCCCGAGAGACCGACGTGTGGTATGGTCCCGCTGGAGATGGGCTGGCGACACCTGTTGTTCGAGAACTGGCCGGTCGATCCGGAGTTGCTGGACGCGCACCTCCCGGCAGCGCTGGAACCCGACGAGTTCGACGGGTCGGCGTGGCTCTCCGTGATCCCGTTCACGAACGTCTCCGTCAGACCGAAGGGCGTTCCCCGCCCCCTCAGCGTTCGGCTCCCCGAGATCAACGTTCGCACGTACGTCACGCGAGACGGCGTCCCGAGCGTCTACTTCTTCAGCCTCGACGCGCAGGGGATCGCCAGCGTCCTCGGCGCGCGACTGTTCCACCATCTGCCGTACTACTACGCCCGCATCTCGCTGTCGTGGGAGGACGGCACGGTCCGATTCGCGAGTCGGCGTCGTCATCCCGGCGCGCGGCCCGCGGTCTACGAGGCCACCTACTCGCCGACCGGCGAACCGTTCGCGGCACCCGAAGATCCCCTCGCAGAGTTCCTCGTCGAGCGCTACCGGTTCTACACCGAGGCCCCCGACGGCTCACTCCGGTATACCGACGTGAGCCACCCGCCGTGGACGGTGTACCCGGCCGAGGCGAGCGTCGAGACCGACACCCTGCTGTCTGCGGACGGGTTCCGCAGACCCGACGCGGATCCGGTGTACTTCTACAGTCCGGGGCTCGACGTGGTCGCCTCGCGGAGCCAGCGAGCGAGGGGGGAGGCGTGAGATGGCAGGTGAAAACAGCGGTTCCGACGCCGACGACGGCGACGCAGTGTCGAGGACAGACGAAGCGAGGACCGACGAAGCCGTCGTGCTCTTCGACGGCGTCTGCAACCTCTGTAACGGCGTCGTGAGCTTCCTGCTCCCCCGCGATCCCGAGGGCCGACTCCGCTTCGCGCCGCTGCAGTCCGAGGCCGGCCGCGCGCTGCTCGCCCGACACGACCTCCCGACCGACGACTTGGAGACGATCGTCCTGATCGAGGGCGACCGGGCGTACACGAAATCCGCCGCGGCGATCCGGATCGGGGAGGTGCTCGGCTGGCCGTACCGACTCCTCACCCTCGGCTGGGCGGTTCCACGGGCGATCCGCGATCGGCTGTACGATCTCGTCGCCGACAACCGCTACGACTGGTTCGGCCGCAAGGAGCAGTGTATGGTCCCAGACGAGGACGTCAGCGACAGATTCCTCTCCTAGCTATCGATCCGCCGAGCGAGCACGAGAAGCGCCGTACTCGATTCTCTCGCGACCGGCGAAATCTCGCGTTCCCCCTCGAAGCGAGCGACGTCGCCCGCGGTCAGCGAAAGCGTCTCGTCGTCGAGATCGAGGTCGACCGCGCCGTCGACGAGGTAGAACACGATGTCACGTCCGGGGTGGGTGTGCGGTGCGATCCGCTCGTCGGCCGCGAGGCTGAGACGGACGGTCTTCGGTTCCGTCGACGGGAAGACGTTCGCGTGCGGTTCGCCGTCGAGCGCGGACAGCGATTCGAGGGTCGCCATAGCGGATCGAGGGCGGCCAGCGGCCTAACCCCCAGTGCGAACATATTCGCACCCACAGACAGGGGTTCGGAGGTCCAACGCGTTCGTATGGGCGCGATACCAGCTGAGATCGATGCGGACGCGGGACCGCCGATGGCGATCCCACTGCGGCACTTCGTCGTCGGACTGGCGTTTCTCCTGATCGGGGCGGTCGTCGGCGTGTCGGCGTCGGTCGGCGTCCTCCCCGGACAGTCCGCGCTCGCGCACGTGCACTTGCTACTCGTCGGCTGGGTGTGCGTCACGATTATGGGTGCGATGACGCAGTTCGTTCCGGTGTGGTCGGGGACTGCGCTCCACTCTCGATGGCTCGCGCGCACCCAACTGTGGGCCGTCTCCGTCGGCCTCGCGGGATTCGTCGCCTCCCTGCTCGGCGGCTTCTACCCGTGGCTCCCCGCGTTCGGCGCGGTGATGCTCCTCGGCTTCTGGCTCTTCGTCTACAACGTGGGGCGGACGCTCCTCGGCGTTCGACCGTGGGATATCACCGAGCGACACTTCGCGATCGCGCTCGGGTTTTTCGTCGTCGTGACGCTCTTCGGCGTCGTCCTCGCGCTCGGGTTCACTCATCCGATGCTGGCGGATCTGCCGATCACACAGCGCGGGCTCCGGGAGTCGCACGCGACGCTCGCGATATTTGGGGTCGTCCTGACGACGGTTTTCGGCGCGCTCTACCAACTCGGCACGATGTTCACGCAGACAGCGCTCCACGGCGTCGACGTCCACCTCCGACGGATCGAGGCGGTCGGCTACCCGCTCGGGGTGGTCGCGCTCGCCGCCGGGCGGCTTTTCGGCCATCCCGAACTCGCTCAAATCGGCGGCCTGCTTGTGATCTTCGGCGTCGCTTCGGTCGGGTTCATCGTGGGACGGCGGCTGTTCGAGACCCACGTCGAGTGGAACCCGATGCTCCGCCGGTATGCAGTCGTCGTCGCCGCGATGCTCTCGTGGGCGGTGGTGACTCTCCCGGCGTGGTACGCCGATCCACTGAGTCCGAACGCGACGCTCGGGAGTCCCGTCGGCGCGCATCTCCTGCTCGTCGGCGTCGTCGGCTTCGTCGTCGTCGGGACGCTGTACCACGTCGTCCCGTTCATCGTCTGGGTGCACCGCTACAGCGACCGCCTCGGGTTCGAGGCGGTGCCGATGATCGACGACCTCTACAGCGACAGGCTCGCACGCTTCGACCTTCTCGCGTTGGGCGTCGGCGGGGGCGGGCTCATTCTCGGCGAGTTGTTGTCGGTCCTGACTTCGGGTGTCCGCGCGTCTCCCTCGGGATTTCTCGGGTGGAGTCTGGCATCGGCGGTGACGGTCTCTGGCGGCGTTCTCGCGACGGTTGGCCTCGCTGTCTTCGCAAGCAACGTCTCGCTGACGATCTACCGCCACAGCCCCGGGTCGCTGTGGTGGCGACTCCGGCGGACTGCGACGGGGGTGGACGGCGATTCCACGGCTACCACTGAGGCAGGGGGTGCTACGACGTCAGCGTCGATCGATCCGTCGAACTCGCCTCAGTCAGATGACCGCGACTGACGAGCAGCGGACGTCGGAGCGGCGTGACGGATCCCCGCCGTCAACGCTTTTGCCCCCGCCCGAACATCCACGCGTATGGACCTCCGAGTAGACGGCAATACGGCGCTTTTGACCGCATCGAGCAGCGGCCTCGGAAAGGCCTCCGCGCGGGCACTCGCCGCCGAGGGCGCGAACGTCGTGCTCAACGGCAGAGACGCCGACCGCCTCGACGGGGCCGTCGACGACGTCCGAGCCGACGCCGCCGGCGACGCGAGCGTCGTGGGGTACGCCGCTGACCTGACCGACCCCGACGCCGTCGAGTCGCTCGTCGACCGCGCCGTCGAGGAGTTCGGCAGCCTCGATCACCTCGTCACCTCCGCGGGGGGACCGCCCGCGAAACCGTTCCTCGAAACTACCGACGAGGAGTGGTACGAGGCGTTCGATCAACTCGTGATGAGCGTGGTTCGAACCGTCAGAGCCGCCGAACCGCACCTTCGAGAATCCGACCGCGGGACGATCGTCACCATCGCGTCGGTGAGCGTCAAGGAAGCCGTCGACGACCTCGTGCTCTCGAACGCCGTGCGAGCCGGCGTCGTCGGGTTGGAGAAGACCCTCTCGAAGGAGCTCGCCCCGGACGTTCGCGCGAACGCGGTCCTTCCCGGAACCCACGAGACGCCCCGGGTGGAGACGCTCGTCGAACGGGAGGTAGAGGAAGGGACGTACGACTCCTACGAGTCTGGACTCGCGGACTGGGCCGGAGCGATCCCCGTCGGTCGCATCGGCGACCCGATGGAGTTGGGCCGGACGGTCGCGTTCCTCTCCTCGCCGCAATCGGCGTATCTCTCGGGCGTCGCGATCCCGGTCGACGGGGGCAAGAGCGCCTCGAATCTATGAGTCGAGGAGCGTGGTGGTGATGCTCCGCGTCGACTGGCGCGTCAGCGTGGGCCTCGTCGGAACGGTCCTCAAGTGGCTCTGGGTTCCGCTCTCCCTCCCGCTCGCGCTCGCGCTCTACGACGGGACACCGATCCTCCCCTTTCTCGTTCCGATGCTCGCCACCGCCGGCGTCGGTTCGGGACTCGAACGCCTCCCGGAGACCCGAGATCTGCAGGCCAGAGAGGCCTTTCTGATGGTGGCGCTGACGTGGTTGAGCATCGCGATCGTCGGAACGCTGCCGTTCCTGATCGCCGGCAATGGCGTGCTGGCAACGCCGATCAACGCGCTCTTCGAGAGTATGAGCGGGATCACCACGACCGGCGCGACCGTGATCGTCGAGTTCGAGGCCCACTCCCGAGCGATCCACCTGTGGCGGTCGACGCTCCAGTGGCTCGGCGGACTCGGAATACTGGTTCTCGCCACGGCGCTTCTCTCACAGCTCTCTGTCGGCGGGGCACAACTGATGGAGACGGAGACACAGACGCAGGACATCAACAAATTGACCCCGCGGATCTCCGAGACGGCGGCGCTCCTGTGGAAGCTCTACGTCGGCCTTACTGCGCTGATGGTCGTGGTACTCGTCGGCCTCCGCGTCGTCGGACTCGCTCCGGAGATGACTGTGTACGACGCCGTCGCACACGCGTTCACCGCGGTCTCGACGAGCGGCTTCTCCCCTCGCGGCGACAGTATCGCGGCGTTCTCTCCCGCCGTCCAGTGGGCCGTGATTCCGTTTATGGCTCTCGGAGCGACGAGTTTTATCCTGCTGTACTTCGCACTTCGGGGCGATGTTTCGCGGGTGCGACAGAGCGACGAGTTCCGCTTTTATCTCACGATCCTCGGCGTGTTCACCGTCGGTATCGCCGCGATGCTCGTCACGAGCGCGTCGCCCGCGTTCACGACAGAGGAGACGCTCCGGCACTCGCTGTTTCAGGTCGTCTCGATCGTCACCACGACGGGCTATGCGAGCGTGGACTTCGACCTCTGGTCGCCCGCGGCGAAGCATCTGCTCTTCGTCGGGATGTTCATCGGCGGGATGGCCGGAAGCACGACGTGCTCGATCAAGGCGCTCCGCTGGCTCGTCGTCCTCAAGGCGTTTCGGAGGGACCTCTTCGTGGCGACCACCCCCAGCGCGATCCGCCCGGTCAGATTGTCCGGACGCGTCGTCGACGAGGATACCATCCGCGACATTTACGCCTACACGCTCGTCAGCCTCGTCTTCTTCATTCTCGGGACCGTGTTCGTCGTGATCGACGCCTCGCGCAGTAGCGTGGTCGTCACCGAGTTCGAGGCGATGAGCGCCGTCGCGGCCACGTTCTTCAACGTCGGGCCGGCGTTCGGAATCGCCGGGCCGTTCGCCAGTTACGAGTCGTTTCCGGGATCGACGAAACTCGTAATGATCTTCCTGATGTGGCTCGGTCGGATCGAGATCATCCCCGTACTCGTGTTGTTAACGCCCTCGTTCTGGCGCTCCTGAACGACCGACCGCTGCCGCGTTCACGACACCACTTCGAGGAGAATCGGAACTCAAGTAATGGTCCGTCTCCCAGCCGGAAGTGTGACGGCTTCGACGCCAACGACGGCGGCGACGCGATACGCGCGACGGATGCTCGTGACCGTCTCGCTCGGCTGGGCGCTGTTGCAGACCGGCCGGTATCTCCTCTCGCCGCTTTTGCCGACGATCATCGCAGATCTCGGGATCAACGAGGCGACGGCCGGGATCGCGCTCGCGGTCTTTCAAGGCTCGTACGCGCTCGTCCAGTATCCGAGCGGCGAGTACTCGGACCGGTGGAATCGGACGACATTGATCGTCCCCGGATTGCTCATCCTCGCCGTCGGCTTCACGCTGTTCGGCCTCACGACGGGACTGGCGATGTTCCTCGTCGCCGCGACGGTCACGGGGATCGGAAAAGGCCTGTTCTCGATCCCCTCACGAGCGCTACTTTCGGATCTGTTCACGAAGAATCGCGGGCGGGCCCTCGGCATCTACGCTGCGGGGACCGATCTCGGGGGGCTCGTCGCCTCGGGCGTCGCGGTGCTGGCGCTCACGTACGCGACGTGGCGGACCCCGTTTTTCCCCGTCGCCATCGCGCTGGCGCTGCTCACGTTGGTCTACGCGTCGATGACTCGGGAGTCATACGACGTCGGGAGCTCGTCGCTCGAACTCCGGAGCACGGTGGGAAGACTCGTCCAGAGCGCCCAACAACGGGAGACGATCCTCGCGTTCTCGCTGTTTTATTTTATGGTCGGCGGGTTTGTCAACTTCGCACCCGCGTACCTCACACAGGCGAAGGGCTTTTCCGATAGCCTCGCAGGCCTGACGTTCGCGATCCTGTTCGCTGTGGGATTCGCGGTGAAACCCACCGCCGGGACCCTCGGCGACCGGTTCTCACGACGGGGGATCGCGGTCAGCGGACTCCTCGTTGCGGCGATCTCCCTCGTCGCACTCGTCGTCGTCTCCTCGAACCTCGCGATCTGGATTGCGATCGCGGTGCTCGCGTTGGGCTACAAGACGGGCTTCCCGCTGGCCGACGCGATCATCCTCGACGGCGCGCCGTCGGGCGGGATGGGCGCGGATCTGGGGGCCGCTCGGGCCATCTTCCTCAGCGCGAACGCGTTGGGGCCGGCGTACGTCGGCATCGTCGCCACCTACGGCAGCTACGACGTCGCCTTCGCCGGGTTCGTCGTCTGTCTCGTCGTGGCCGCGGCGCTGCTGTTCCGCGCCGACTGAGAGGTGCGGTCCCCCGCGGGGACCGACGCCACGAAGGAACCGGGCGGCGAGCGAACGAACGACGTCCGCTTCGCCACGGCTCTCTTGCTCCACCCGACTCTCCCGCTTCACCCGGCTCTCGCGGCCACCTACGAGAACCGTCCGGTGGCCAGTTCGGCGTTCTCGACGGTACCCGCGGCGCGACGTTTCGCGCCGGCGGACACCGCGACGGCGTACGACTGGACGCCGAAGAAGACGAGCCACAGCGCGTAGCCGCCGACACCGCTGCCAGCGACGAGCGGGGCGGCGTCGAACCCGGTCAGACCGAACTCGACGAGCGTATCGGCGATCAGAAGGACGCTGAAGTAGCCGTAGAAACCCGACGCCCACCACAGCGCTGCGACGCGCGCCCATCCGGGCTGGAGGTGCTCTGGGAGCCGTGTCGTGTTCATCACGAGGACTAGCGCGGTGTACGGCCACATCATCACGCCCGACATCGCCGCGCCGACGACGAGGAAAAAGAACGGCTCTCTCCCCTCGAACGGCGAGGTGAACGCGAGGATGATGACGATCCCCCACAGACAAAAGCCCGTCAGCACGCGCCAGAAGAGCGTTTCGAGGTCCCAGCCGGCCTCGCGGCCGTACGCCTCGTAAATGGCGTCGACGCTGTTTCGAACGAACGACTCGACGATGGCGTACTCGGTGGTGAAAAGCGCGACGAAGAGCACCAAGAAGACGAGGACGGTCCCGATCGGCCCCAGCGCGGGTGCAACGTCGGTGAGCCACATCTGCAGCGCGTCGGCGGTGGTCCCCGGCGCGTAGCGGATGGCGACGCTCATCAGCGCGGGCGCGACCACGAACAGGCCGACGACGAACGTCAGGAGGTGTTCCAGTTGGACGACCCGCCACCACTCGCGCCACCGCTTCAGGTTCGTCGTCGTGGGCGGGAAGCTGAATCCGTCGCGCTGGATGGGCTCGGGGTCCTCGCCGTGGAACGGGTTCTTCACGCGGCCTTGGTAGTTCCCCATCCCGTACCCCTTCTCGCGGGCCCAGAGGCTCTGTGAGAGGTTCAGATAACCCCCCGCGCCGGCGAACGCCAGTCCGCCGAGGAACACGGCGATGCCGAGATCCGAGGGCAGCGTCCCGACGGAAGACGCCGCCGTCGGGAGGTCCGCGAACTCCACCCACGACCCCGACACGGCCACCAGCAGGACGGCGGCGACGATGGAGACGAAGAGCAGTCCGATCTGAAACACCTCGACAGCGGTGTACATCACCGACGACACCTGATACGAGAGCCAGATGAGGACCATCAGCCCGACGGCGACGAGTTTCCACATCGCCAGCGAGACGCCGAGGACGCTCACGGGACCGCTCAACCCCAGCGCCGCCGTTCCGACCCGCGCCGCACCGGCCGCCCACCCGGGCCATCCGAGGCTGATCAGTCCCCCCACCAAGAACAGCCACGGCCAGTAGCTCGCCACGCGGGCGAACGCGCGAAAGACGCTCTCGCCCGTCGCCAGCGTCCACCGCTGCAGTTCGGTGTTTATCACGAACTGCGTGAGCACGCCGACGGCGAACGCCCACAGGAGCATCCACCCGTACTGCGAGCTCAGAACCGGCCAAAAGAGGGTTTCGCCGCTCCCCAGCGACGCGCCGAGCATAATCGCCGACGGCCCGACGATGTGACCGACGCGGGGGACCCGCGGCAAGTCCGTGAGCCGGAACGCCCCGCCCTCACCCCGATCGGGATGATCGTCGGAGTCGGCCGCGCGTTTCAGTTCCCTGTAGCGCAGCGGAAGATACCACGTCCCCCGGTACTGCCGGCCCTCCACCTCCGGCGCGAACACGTCGTCCCCCTCGGGCGTCCTCGCGGCAGTTTCCCCCGCGTCAGTGCCCTCGCGGTCCCGGCCGGAACCGGTGTCGTCGTCATCCGATCCTCGATCGGTCCCGTTGCGGTCCGGTTCGGCGTCGGCGTCGATATCAGCCGTTTCGGAGTCGCCCCCGTCGTCCGTTAGTCGGTCGCTCGCCGCTCCCGAATCCCCCCACCGCGATGGATCACCTCTAGGCGGCGCGGCAGACCGCTCGTCGTCGCTCGGGTCGGAGTCCATCGCTGTGTCGAACGGTACTCCGACCCACCCGATGATAAATGCGGTGGCTGACGACCGCGCGCGGAACGCCGCAGTGCGGCGGGACTAGCCGCCGAGGAAGTGCCAGATATGGCCGCGCTCTTTGGGAGGGTTGACGCCCGGGAGCTGCTTCAATGCGGGCTGGATGGCGTTCCACCACCCCTCCGCGGACTCGAACCCAGCCGGATGCTCGTGGTAGACGTCCCGGAGGAAGTCGGCCTTCTTCGCCTCCGGATGCTCCGAGAGGTACTCGTACGCCGCCGACAGCGCCTCCCGACGTGCGTCGAGCATCGGACCGCTCCCGGGAAGGTCGGCGTCGGCGATCGCGTCGGAGACCGCCGGGCGTCCCTCGATTGTGGGACCGCCGCTCTCCGCGTCGGAACTGGCAGGCTCCGCGTCGCTGTCGACGGACCCTCTCGACGACGTATCGCTTGGAATCGGAGTCCACCAGACGCGCGAACGCGCCCCGACCTTGCGGGTTTCGAGGTCGCCACGCTCTTCGAGTTCGTTGAGTTTGTTGTGCGCGGTCCGCCGGGAACAGTCCAGCGCCTCCAACACGTCCGACGCGGTCAGGGGCCTCGCGCGGTCCTCGCGCTCCTCGAAAACTGCCAGTACGCGATCCAGCGGGATCCGGTCGACGTACTGCCCGTGTTCGTTTCGGTTCCGCGCGTGAGCGTCGTCGGTCACGGTTTATCCTCTTCACACGAAAGGATAAGCCTTTGCACTCGTGAGAATTGCCACGGCACACGTAAACATAACCTTTGCATACGTGTATATTGGTTCGTCGCTGGGGATGGACCAGTCGGCTCCGACGAATCGAACAAATCGACTAAAACCGTCGAAATCGTCGTATGAAGTCGTCTTATCGAAAGATAGTCGACCACTTCATACGAATATAGTGGTCCAGTTCGGTCGGCAGTCGCCTCGGTCACGACCTCGGTGAACGATAGCTATATATAACAATAGTTGGGTCGGATAGCTCACGATGCACGGAAACAGGAACGATCCTAGCACGGAATCGACTGGCATAGATACCGGGGTTGAACGACATGGTTAGCGCGGTCGACGTACTGGTCGCGCTGCTTCCGCTTTTGACCATCGCGGTCCTTATGGTGGGCTTCTATTGGCCCGCGACGCGGACGATGCCGGTGGCGTGGGTGGTCGCAGTCGCCGCGGGGATCGTCGGCTGGGGGATGAACGGGACGTGGATCGCCGCCGCGACGATTAACGGCTTCATCACCGCGGCCAACATCCTCTACATCGTCTTCGGGGCGATCCTGCTTTTGTACACGCTCAAGCAGACTGGCGCGTTCGACGCGATCAACGCGGGCTTCGCCTCCGTCAGCGAGGACCGGCGCGTGCAGGTGGTGCTTCTCGTCTTCCTGATGGGATCGTTCATCGAAGCCGCCGCCGGGTTTGGAACGCCGGCAGCCATCGTCGGACCGCTGCTGGTGGGACTCGGCTTCCCGCCGCTCGCGGCGGTCGTCGTCGCGCTCACCGGCAACCTGATGGCGATCACCTTCGGTGCGGTCGGCACGCCGCTCATCATTGGGATGATCGACATCTTCGAGAGCGTCGAGACGATCACGACCGACGTCGTCGCCAGCGGGACGTACCCGGACATCGCGACGTGGGTGGCCGACATCGCGCTGTGGGCCGCGAGTTACCACGTGATCGTGGGCATCGCACTGCCGTTCATCGGCGTCGCGATGATGACCCGCTTCTTCGGCGAGGAGCGGTCGATCCGCCCCGCGCTCGAAGTGCTGCCGCTCACGATCTTCGCGTGGGCGTCGTTCTCGGTCCCGTACTTCCTGACCGCCTACTTCCTCGGACCGGCGTTCCCCGGTCTCCTCGGGTCGATGATCGGTCTGCTCGTCACGGTCAGCGCGCTCAAGGCGGGGTTCTTCCACCCCGATGAGGAGTGGGATTTCGAACCCCAGGCCGCGTGGCCGGACCACTGGATCGGTGAGATCCAACCCGGCGAATCGACCAGCAACGACGTCGCCGTCGCCGCCGACGGTGGTACGGTGCAATCCAGCGTGCCCACGGGCGGAATGTCGCTCTGGAAGGCGTGGACGCCCTACGCCCTCGTGGCGCTTCTGCTCGTGGTCACGCGCGTCGTCGACCCCGTCCAGTCATTCGTCACGATGGACGTGTTCACGCTGGCTTGGAGCGATCTCGCGGTCCTCCCGTTCGTCCAAGAGACGATCCTCGGGACTGGGCTCACGAACGACTTCGCGCTGCTGTATCTACCGGGCGCGGTGTTCATCGCCGTCCACCTCGTGACGATTCCGATACACGGGATGGACGGAACGGAGATCAAGGCCGCGTGGGCCGAGACGATCGAGAAGGTCGCGCCGGCGGTCCTCGCGCTGCTCTTCGCGGTCGCGACGGTCCAGATAATGCTGCAGTCGGGGTCGGCGACCGGCACCGACAGTATGCTCATCGTCCTCTCGGAGGGGATGGCCGGTCTCGTCGGCGGTGCCTACCCGTTCTTCGCCGCGTTCGTCGGGGCCTTCGGCGCGTTCCTCGCCGGCTCGAACACGGTCTCGGACATCCTGTTCGGGACCTTCCAGTACGGCGTCGCGGACCAGATCGGAACCCCCCGCACCCTGCTGCTCGGGGCGCAGGCAGTCGGGGGAGCCATCGGCAACCTCATCGCCGTCCACAACGTGGTCGCCGCGCTCGCGGTCGTCGGCCTCGTCGGTGAGGAGGGCCGCGTCATCCGCTTGGAACTGATCCCGCTTCTCTACTACGGGACGGCGACCGGGCTGCTGACGCTTTTGTTCAGTTACGTGCTGTTCCCGGGCGTCTTCTGACCGAGGGCGTCCAGTCGTATCGACTCACGACCGACCGCATCCGACTTCTGGTGTGACCGCGGTCGACGCGCTTGATTCGGGCTGCTGTGGAATGACCGGGTCATTCAGCTACGAGGCCGAACACTACTCGATGTCGCAGGCAGTCGCGAGCACGCTGTTCGAGCAGCTCGACGCCTCCTCGGGCGAGACTGTCGTCGCGCCCGGCGCGTCCTGCCGGTCACAGCTCGGCGACCGTGAGGGAAGAACTGAGCCGCCGCATCCGGTCGAGGTGCTCGCAGACGCGATCGTCTGAGACCTGCAGCGGTCAGCCAGCCATCGGTTCCGGCGCGCGCCACGCGAGCGCGACGCCACCGAGGGCGAGCGCGCCGACGAAAAGAAACGCGACGTCGAAGCCCGCGGCGTCGACGATCGCCCCGCCGGCGATCGGCGAGAAAAACGCCCCCGCGAGACCGACGCTAGTCTGGAAGGCAACGGCCGTGGCGGCGACGTTGGGTTCGACCAGCTCTCGAACGTACGTGAACGACAACCCGAGCGTGAGCTGGATGGCGAACCCCGAGACGAGCAACACCGCGACGAGCAGCGCGATCGAGCCGAGCCGGGTGAATACCACCATCAGGGGTGCAGCGATGAGGAACGATCCGAGCAGGACGGGTTGCCGCCGACCGCCGAACACGCGGTCCGAGAGGAGGCCGCTGCTGATCCTCGAGAGGGATCCGACGGCCGGGAAAACCGCGACGAGGACGCCGCTCGCGGCCAGTGAGAGCCCGATCTCCCGGGTCAGATACGTCGATCCCCAACTGTTGATGAACAGATACAGCGCGTAGCTGAGGAATCCGAGCGTCCCCGCGAGCCAGACCGTCCGGTTGCGCAGGACGGACTCGAAGTCGGCGAGAGAGGGCGCGTCGGTTCGAGCCCCACCGAGCCCGCGGCTCGTCGGCCAGAAGAGGAGCAGTCCGAGAAGTGCAACGCCGATGAAGGGCAGGAAGATCGCCGGCCAGCCGAACCGGGCCGCGATGAGCGGGCCGGTCGCCTGTCCGATCGCGAAGCCGATCGGGCCGCTGGCAGTGAAAATTCCGACGGCCGTGGCTCGATGGTCGGCGGTCACCGCGCGACTGACGATATCGATGCCGGCGTTCCAGACAAAGACGAAGGCGACACCGCCGAGCGCCCGAGAGGCGATCACCGACCAGTAGTTCCCGTTCCGGCCGGCGATCCACCCCCAGATTCCGGCCACGCACATCGCGAACATCGCAGTCACCATTGTCCGCCTCGTATCCGTGCGGTCGAGCAGCGCGCCCGCCGGCAGACTGGCCACGACGGCCGTCCCGAACATCACGCCGACGAGCAACCCTGCGACCGTCGAGGAGACGTTCAGTGATGCCTGAATGAGCGGGGTCACGCTCGCCGGAACGATCTCGTAGGCGGCCAGCCCGGTGGACATCAGGCTCGCTCCGGCGACGAGACCGATCGTCCGCCAGTCGGAGCCGTCCCGACGGGTCGGTGCGGCCTCGCTCCCGTGGCCGGTTTCGGATCCCGTAGTCATCGATATCGGACGTGTTCACTACCGGATCTAGAAGCCATCGGTCGCCACGAGTCAACGGACGGCGGAAGTTTCAATTGAGGGACGGGGCCGCCAACGCGCTCACTCGACGCCGATCGAAACGAGTTCCTGTTCGAATCCCCCCTCACGCCACCGCCACGATCCTACGAACGGGTGACCGTCGTACGCACAGATCACGTACGAATACTCGCACCAAGTCGCCCGCTCGGCGTCCACGACGCTCGGATGAGGCGGTCCGGTCGGGTGCGTGTGATAGAAGCCGACGACATCGAGGCCGCGGGATTCGATGTCATCGATTCGGGAGAGGAGCGTCTCGGGATTCAGTTCGTAGCGCGTCTCGGGCCGCTCGGCGACGTTTTCGATCGGATGCGAGTCGATCGCGGCGCTCTCCTCGTCGCCGTAGTCCCCCGCGAGCACGCCACAGACTTCCTCGGGAGCCCCCTCACGACCGCGGTCGATGATCGCGTCGTAGACGGTACGTTGCATCCGGAGCATATGTGACTGTCCCGCGCGAGCGACAAAACGTTCTCGCCGCCGCGTCTCGGCTCACCGCGCTTCACTCGTCGTCGGTCGCGAGGTCGTACGTCCACGCTTGATACCCGCCGGACATACTTTTGACCGACGCCGAGTCGCTGACACCCTCGAAACTCTCGATGAGTCGGGCGGCTTGGATCGACGACTGTCCGATCGGACACGCGACGACGACCTCGTCGTTCCACTCGATTTCGTCGACGCGACCCGGGAGTTCGTGCATCGGGACGTTCTCCGCGCCGGGGATGTGTCCGTTCGCGAACTCCACGGGAGAGCGAATGTCGATGACCTGTACGCGTTCGTCGGCGTCAAGCTTTCGTTTGAGCTCCTCGGGACTGATCTCGTCAACGGTCATTTTCCTGCAGTTCTTACTCACGGAACTAACCCATTTCGGAGCGCAGTTGGCCGCAGTTTTGTACTGGCCGAACGAAACCGGCAGCGATGGAACTCGTTTCAGTCGCCGCAGTCTCAGAGAACGACGTGATCGGACGCGACGGCGAACTGCCGTGGGAGAGTATCCCCGCGGACAAGCGACAGTATCGCCGACGCGTCGCCGACGCGCCCGTCGTGCTCGGTCGGCGGACCTTCGAGTCGATGCGCGGGGATCTGCCGGGCAGCCACCAGATCGTCCTCAGTCGGACCCAACGCGATTTCGACGTCGACACCGCGTTCCACGCGAGCAGCGTCGACGAGGCGGTCGCTATCGCCGAGTCGCTCGGTGCCGACACGGTGTACGTGCTCGGCGGCGCGGCGATCTACGCGCTGTTTCAACCCCATATCGACCGGATGATCCTGAGCCGAGTGCCCGGAGAATACGAGGGCGACTTCCGATACCCGGAGTGGGAGGAGACGGACTGGCACTTTACCTCCTCGGAGCAGCGGGAGGGATTCACGCTGGAAGAGTGGGTGCGGCGAAAACGGTGAAATGGCGAACAGTCGGTACGCGCCGGGCGAGCCGTTGTCTCGGCTTCCGGTCGCATCTCGATCCCGCGTCGGTTGTCCCGAACTCCCGCCGTGTTCCGACGCGGCTCTCTGTCAGGTCACGGGGGCGTTGGCCGCTCGTTGAGGGATAAACCTTCGTCGCTCGTTGGATCGGCCCCGGCCTTGGCATCTGCGCCGCGTCGACGACGACTAGGCCGCGTTAGGTACATACGAATCGACGTCCATTATTGGGTATGACGCTCGAAACGGCAACGTTCGGCGGCGGCTGCTTCTGGTGTACCGAGGCGGCGATGGAGGAGTTGGCGGGCGTCGAAGCCGTGACCTCGGGCTATGCGGGCGGCGAGACCGAGAACCCAACCTATCGGGAGGTCTGTTCGGGATCGACGGGCCACGCGGAGGTCGTGCAGGTCGAATTCGACCCGGAGACGATCACGTACGCCGACCTGCTGGAGGTGTTCTTTGCGACACACGACCCGACACAGCTCAATCGGCAAGGGCCCGACGTCGGAACGCAGTACCGCTCGATCGTGCTCTATCACGACGATGACCAGCGCCAAGAGGCGGAAGCCTATATCGACGCACTCGGCACGGAGTACACCGACGAAGTCGTCACGGAAACCGAGCCGCTCGACCGCTTTTGGCCCGCTGAGGAGTACCACCAAGACTACTTCGAGAAGAATCCTTCTGATGCCTACTGCCGAATGCACGCCGCGCCGAAGGTAGAGAAAGTTCGCGAGAAGTTCGAGGAACTGCTCGAATCGGCCGCCTGATCGCCGTTATTGCACCGATCGCTGTTGATACGTTTGCTTCGTTAGGACCGGTCTCCAGAGAGCCGTCCCGGGATCCACTCGCCCTCGAAGTCCTCGTGGAGGAACGGTTTCGCGTTCTCGCCAGCGTAGGTCGCGACCAACTGACCGTCGCCTTCGAGGTGGTACTTGTACGTCGTCAGCCCTTCGAGACCCACCGGACCGCGGGCGTGGGTCTTGCCGGTACTGATCCCGACCTCCGCGCCGAGGCCGAAGCGGTAGCCGTCGGCGAACCGCGTCGACGCGTTGTGGAAGACGCTCGCGGCGTCGATGCTCCGCATAAACCGCTCGGCGTGGTCGGCCGTCTCGGTGACGATCGACTCGGTGTGCTTCGAGCCGTGCGCGTTGACGTGATCGATCGCGTCGTCAAGCGAGTCGACGATCTTGATCGCGAGGATCAGATCGCCGTATTCGGTGTCCCAGTCGGCGTCGCTTGCGGCGTTCATCTCGGTGATCTCGCGAGCGCGCTCGTCGCCGCGGAGTTCGACGTCCGCCTCCCGGTACCGATCGGCGAGTGTCGGCAGGAAGTCCGCGGCGACCGACTCGTGGACGAGCAGCGTCTCGACGGCGTTACAGACGGCGGGGTACTGCACCTTCGCGTCGAACGCGACGTCCGAGGCCATCTCGAGGTCCGCGTCGTCGTCGACGTAGACGTGACAGATCCCCTCCGTATGTCCCAGCACTGGAATCTTCGTGTTGTCCTCGACGTAACTGACGAACTCCGAACTGCCCCGCGGCATCAGCAGGTCGACGGCGTCGTCTCGTTCGAGCAGCGTCTCGACGTCTTCGCGGGCCTCGATGAGCTGCGCCCAGCCGTCAGGCACGTCGCTGACGGCGTCGATGATGATATCGTAGAGGACGCGGTTCGAGTGGGCGGCCTCGCTGCCACCTTTCAGGATGACGCTGTTCCCTGATTTGAGGCTGAGCGCCGCGATCTGCACCAGCGCGTCCGGCCGGGATTCGAAGACTGTCCCGAGCACGCCGATGGGGACCGCCAGCTTGTACAGTTCGAGGTCATCATCGAGGCGACGCGCGGCGAGCGTTCGGCCCAGCGGATCGTCCTGCTCGGCGACGCTGCGGACCATCTCGGCGATGCTCTCCAATTTGGATTCGGAGAGTTTCAGACGGTCGACGAACGCCTGGGTGTACTCGCCCGCTGCGAGGAGTTCCTCGCCCGCCTCGACGTCCTTCGCATTGGCTTCGAGGATTTCCTCACTGTTGGCCTCGATGGCGTTTGCGATGGCGTAGAGCGCGTCGTTCCGTACCGACTCCGAGAGGTTCGCGAGATCGAGCGCTGCGGACTGTGCTTCCGTGACTTTGGTCTCGGCCGATTTCTCGGTCGCCGTTGAGTGTTCAGTCATTGTTGTGTGGATCTCAGATCTCAGTGGTCGTTGATCGGAACGAAGATGGTTCCGACGGGCTGTTCGGTCGCGATGCGTTCGAGCACGTCGGGTTCTGTCGAGCGGGCGATGATCGCCGGGTTGCCGTGTTCGCTCACCGTCCGTGCGCCTTGGACCTTCGTTCGGATACCCCCGAAGGTGTCACTCGCGCTTCCCTCGATGATGCGCTCGACCTCGTCGTAGTTCCGGCCGACAGCTTCGATGAGTTCGGCGTCCGCGTCGCGCTTTGGATTGCCAGTGTAGACGCCGCCGACGTCGGTGAGCGTCACGAGAAGGTCGGCGTCGACGCCGATCGCGATCGACGAGGAGATCATATCGTTGTCGCCGATGCGGATCTCCTCGGTCGCGACCGCGTCGTTCTCGTTGACGATGGGGACGACGCCCCACTCCAGCAGGGTGTCGATCGTGTTCTTGAAATTGGTGAACCGGTCGGTGTCGTCGAGGTCGTGTTCGGTCACGAGGATCTGTGCGACGGTCAGTCCGTAGCGCTCGAAGCTCTCGGTGTATCGCCGCATCAGGTGGCTCTGCCCGATCGTCGACAGGGCTTGCGACTCCTCGACGGTGTCGTCCGGGTCGAAGCCGATCCGGCCCTTTCCAGCGCCGACCGCTCCGGAAGAGACGAGAATGACATCCTTGCCGCGCTCGACGAGCCCGGCGACGTCGTCGACGAGCTTGTCGAGTTTCTCGTCGTCGAGGTTCGACGTCTCGTCGGTGAGCGAGTTGGTCCCGGCCTTGACGACGACCCGCCCGGCCTCGGCGGCGAGTCGGCGGGCCTCGGCGGCCTCCCCCGACGTGACGGCCTCGCTCATTTTTCGGCTTCCTCTGCGAGTTCGGCTGATCGGCGGGAGGCGGCGCTCAGCGCGTCGCCGACGCGTTCCTCGACGTCGCTGTCCCAGAGGACTTCCATCCCCTCGATCGTCGTTCCGCCGGGCGAGCAGACGGCGTCGATGAGGTCCTCGATCGACTCGTCGGATCGGAGGATCGTCTCCGCCGCGCCTTTGAATGTCATCGCCGCGAGAACGCGGGCCTGCTCGGCGTCGAGTCCCTCGTCGACCGCGCGCTGCTGCATCGCGCCGATGAGATAGAAGACGAACGCGGGGCCGCTGCCGTTCAGCGCCGTCGCGACGTCCATCAGATCCTCGTCGATAACGACGAACTCCCCGAGGTCCGAGAGCATCCGTTCGACGCTCTCGTCGGGCGCGTCCCACGCCACGGCCGCGGCCATATTGCGTGTCCTCGCCGCGAGATTCGGCATAATGCGGACGACAGTCGCCTCCGTCTCCGCTTGAACGACTGCCCGCGAGACGCCGGCGGCGATCGTGACGAGCGTCTGGTCGGCGCGGAGTTCGAGGTCATCGAGCACTAACGGGACGATGTCCGGCTTGACGGCGACGACGACGACGGACGAATCTCGGACGTCGTCGAGGTCGGTCGTCGTTCGGTCGGCGAACTGCTCGATGCGCTCGAAGGCGTCGGGATCCACGTCGTATGCCGTGATCCGGTAGCCCCCGGCCTGTGAGAGCCCCGTGATGAGGGCCCCGCCCATATTTCCGCAGCCGATTACGCTGACGTCGATCATATGTACACGTACGCGATTACGTCGATATACGAACTTTGGTTTTCGGCCGGGTATTTGGTTGGTCGATCCGATCTTCGTAGAAGTGGGTATACTCGCCTAATGCGCGGAAAAGTACGCGCTTCAAGTACTGCAGTTGGATTGTTCAGTGTTTGTGTTCACTATATTCATTCATCGGCCGTGTTCAGTATAACTCGGTCACGGGTTCGGCTGCTACGAGACTATCACAAGACGAAAAGCGGCGGCAGCGAGCGTTCTACGACTGTTGGACGTCGCAGGTGTTGACACCGATGAGGGAGTAGAGACCACAGCGACCCGTGGCCCCAGTCACCAGCATCGCGATCGCGACCACACCGAGCACGAGCGAGAGGATCGGCGGCCCCGCGACGACGTTTCCGAGGATGCCGAGCGAAACGAGACCGGCGATCGCACCGACGGCGATTCGAACGATGCTGTCCATTCGACCGACGTTCTGATCCATAGATGAGCATTGATTTATCATCATATAATTGTTCTTGCTCGTCTTCGGTGTTTGTGGTTGGTATGTGGAATGAATAGATCCAAAAATACGATACTTTATTTAAATAATTTGAATAGTATTAAAAGCAGTATTATTGTGACTCGTGGCGTCTAAAAAAAGACTATACTGGTAGAATTACGACACAAATGGTTCCGTGAAAAGCTAGTTCGTACGTCGGTGGAGTCTCGAAAAATGAACTACATAAGAATACTGCAATCAGATCAGAAAGTCGAATACAGTGCTGATTCGAAGGGAAAAGCAGCGCCGAGGAGACCCTACTCGGCGTGGATTTCGATCTCCCGGTACCGTTCGCTCGCCTGCTTCGGGACCGTGATCTTACACACGCCGTCCTCGAAGACGGCTTCGATCTGATCCATATCAACGTCTGTCGGGAGACTGATCACTCTGTCAACCTGTTGGATTCGTTCGTTGACGAGAACGTTCCTCCCGTTCTCCAACTCGGACGGGCGAGTCGCACTGATATGGAGCGTCCGTGGGTCACCCTCTAGTTGGATCTCTTCGGGTTTGAATCCCGGGAGGTCGATGTACACCCAGATCTCGTCGGTGTTCTCGATGAGGTCGATCGAGGGAGTCGGCGACATCGGGAGTCCACCCCCCGCGGGGGTCGGCGGCGATTCCAGTCCCGACGGCGGCACCATCGACTCTTGTGCCGGCGATTGCAGCGGTTGGCTCGACACCTGTTCGGGTGGCCACCCGCTCGTGTGTGCGTACGGTGTCTGGGATCCGTGTGGTTCTGATGACATTGGACTTACGAGGAGGTCCTCGATTGGAGTCGAGGGAGACTCTGTTCGATAGAGCCATTCGTCTGTTGAATCCGGCTCAGTACCTCCTGAACTTCGGGCTCGCTACCGAACTGTTGAAGCTCCTGGCTCGCGCCGTTGATGGTCTGCTGGAGCTCTCGGACAGCGCCGGTCGCGAACGGCGAATCGCGCAGCATGAAGTGCTTCGTCATCTGCGCGCAGTCGTGCACATCGTCACAGGCGCGCGCCGCCGATCCATTGCCGCGCTGGGCGAGGCGTGTCTTCGCCCAGCCGAGCACGTTATTGAGGTGGTTCAAGTCCTCAACGGCAGTCCGCACTTCCTGCGGAACCGACTGCTCGTACTGCCCGCCGATTAGCATCGACTGTTGTCCGGCCGACGCACTCCACTCCGACTGTCCGACCTGCTGACTCGGTTGTTCAAACTGACCGGACAGCCCTTGTGCCTGAAGGCCCTGTCCGTACTGCTCCAAGGTCCGTTGGGTCTGCGCGAGCGGAATCTCCGACGGTTCCGTCTGCATCGTCGCGCTGGGCTGCGTCTGGGTGGTCGCAGCGGGCTGCTGCTGCATCGGCGCAACGGAGCTCATTTGTACCGGTTGCGACGTGCCGGCGACTGATTCCGGCGTGTGCATCGACGCGGCCCCCGACTGGCGTCCTGCCGGCTGTTGGGCCATAACCGATCCGGGCTCGATCGCCGGCGTCGGCGAATACTGTTGAATCCCCGATGACGCGCCGGACTGTTCCGAGATGGTCTGCGGCCCGTGCGCGGCCGTCTGACCCGGCTGCTGCAAGGACTGTCCTCCCTGTCCCGAGATCGACTGTTGCGGTGTCGACTGCTGGCTCCCCGCAGACGCTTGTTGAAACTGTGGTTGCTGTCCCTGCGGCTGTTGCGGTTGTGACTGTTGCGTCTGCGGCTGTTGCGGTTGCTGTCCCTGCGGCTGTTGCGGTTGTGACTGTTGCGTCTGCGGCTGTTGCGGTTGCTGTCCCTGCGGCT
>Ga0207851_100354_pt1 | contig 25978 bp, 24 predicted proteins | sample A23E3SouthBayCA_FD_187747 | JGI IMG/M metagenome (GOLD analysis project Ga0207851, IMG submission 187747) | Aerobic enrichment media microbial communities from Eden Landing Ponds, California, USA - A23 E3 (SPAdes) | ecosystem: Environmental > Aquatic > Marine > Unclassified | place: Emeryville... | reverse complement strand
CGCGTATCGCCGGGTTCTCGGAACTGCGGGCGGCACGGATCAAGAGCCGCGAGAACCCCGCGCACCCGCTGGCGAACGCGCCGGACGCCTACGCGCACGTCAACCGGCGCGCGGATCGGTGTGTCGTCCCCGAACTCGTCGGCGGCGTCGACGACGTCGAAGCGTTCGAGTTCGGGAGGGAGGCCGAACGCGCCGACCCGCAGTTCCCCCCGCCGTCGCGTTTCGAGGGTCGCGCGAGCGATTAGCCGCCCCGATCGAAAAAGGAAGAACTGACGAATTCGTCTCTGTTACTCTTGGGCGTCGACGACGGCGACGCCGGCGAGATTGACGATGTCCTTCACTTCGTCGCCGCGCTGGAGGACGTGGACGGGCTTGTCCATTCCGACGAGCATCGGCCCGATCGCTTCCGCGCCCCCGAGCCGCTGCAGCAGTTTGTAGCCGATGTTCCCCGCTTCGAGGTTGGGGAAGACGAGGACGTTCGCGGGCTCATCGAGCTGTGAGAACTCGTAGGTGCCCTCGAGGATGTCCTCGACGACGGCGGTGTCGGCCTGCATCTCGCCGTCGACCGGGAAGTCGACCTCGCTGTCGCCGTGCAGCGTCGAGACCGCATTACGGATCTTTCGCGTCCCCTCGTTGTCGACGCTGCCGAAGTTCGAGTACGACAGCATCGCCGCGGTCGGTTCGACGTTGAACCGACGAGCGAGCTCCGCGGTGTGTTTGGTGATCTCCGCGAGCACGTCCGCGTCGGGATCGAGGTTGACGGTCGTGTCGGCCGCGAAGATGATTCGGTTCTTGAACGTCAGCAGGTAGACCCCGGCCGCGTACTCCGCTTCTGGCGCGGTGCCGATAATCGACAGCGGCGGTCGGAGCGCCGAGGGGTAGTGGTGCGTCAGCCCCGTCAGCATCGCGTCGGCGTCGCCCTGTTCGACCATCACGCTCGCGAAGTAGTTGCTGTCTCCGCGGACCAGTTCGTGGGCCTCGTTCTTCGTGACGCCCTCGCGCTGGCGGAGTTCGTAGAGGCGGTCTGCGTAGTGGTCCCAGTCGCCGCTGCGCGGGTCGACGATCTCCGGCGCGAAGTCCAAACCGAGATCGGTCGCCGTCCGCTCGATCTTCTTCGCGTTCCCGACGAGTACGGGCTGGGCGATCCCCTGCTCCTGCATCTGGTAGGCCGCGCGGATGATCTTCTCGTCGCCGCCCTCCGCGAGCGCGACGCGCTTGGGATCGGACTTCGCCTTGTTGAGGACGACGCGCATCATCTCGCGGGACTTGCCGAGCCGCGCTTCCAAGCGTTCCTCGTAGTCGTCGAGATCGACCTCGGTCCGCGCGCATCCCGACTCCATCGCGGCCTCGGCGACGGCGGGCGCGACGGTGAACAGCACGCGCGGGTCCAGCGGCTTCGGGATGACGTAGTCGGGGCCGAACTGCAGCGGCTGGTCCCCGTAGGCTTTCACGACCGCGTCGGGGACGTCCTGCCGCGCGAGGTCGGCGAGGGCCTCGGCCGCGGCGCGCTTCATCTCCTCGTTGATCTCCGTCGCGCGCACGTCGAGCGCGCCGCGGAAGATGAATGGGAACCCGAGGACGTTGTTCACCTGGTTCGGGTAATCGGAGCGCCCGGTCGCCATGATGACCGTGTCGTCGCGGGCGGCCTTCGCGTCCTCGTATGTGATCTCTGGGTCGGGGTTCGCCATCGCGAAGACGACCGGATTATCCGCCATCGACGCGACCATCTCTTGGGAGACGATGCCGCCGACGGAGAGGCCGACGAACACGTCCGCGCCCTCCAACGCGTCGGCGAGCGTGTCGTCGTCGGTGTCGGAGGCGAACTCCGATTTGAACTCGTTGAGGTCCTCGCGGTCGGTACCGATGACGCCCGAGGAATCGCACATCGTGATGTTCTCACGTTTGACGCCGAGGGAGGTGTAGAAACGTGCGGACGCGATCGCCGAGGCGCCCGCGCCGGAGAAGACAACGTTCAGGTTCGAGAGATCCTTGTCGACGACGTCGGCCGCGTTCAACAGCGCCGCGCCGGAGATGATGGCGGTGCCGTGCTGGTCGTCGTGGAAGACGGGGATGTCGACCTGCTCGCGCAGGCGCGACTCGATCTCGAAGCACTCGGGCGCTTTGATGTCTTCTAAGTTGATCCCGCCGAAGGTCGGCTCCATCGCGCGCACGGTGTCGATGATCTCGTCGGGATCGTCGAGGTCGAGTTCGATGTCGAAGACGTCGATGTCGGCGAAGCGCTTGAACAGGACGCCCTTGCCCTCCATCACCGGCTTCGACGCCTGCGCGCCGATGTCGCCCAGTCCCAGCACGGCGCTGCCGTTCGAGACGACCCCGACGAGGTTCCCCTTCGCGGTGTACTCGTAGGCGCGTGTCGGGTCCGCGTCGATGTCGCGGCACGGCGCGGCGACACCGGGCGAGTACGCCAGCGACAGATCGCGCTGCGTGTTCGTCGGTTTCGTCGTCGATATCTCGATCTTCCCGGGCGGCTCCTCGCGGTGATACTCTCTCGCGTCGTCGTCTAGTCCCATAGCCGCGGCGAGGATACCGGCACAAAAAAAGCTATCTGTCGAATGGTGATTCGACAGACGACGAACTACGACTCGTCAGTCGACCGATTCCGTCGCACGCGAGCGCGAGTCGGCGAGTACTCGGAGCTCAGGACCCCAAGTCGAGAACCTCGTGGCGCTCGATCGCGAACTCGCCGTCCAAACAGGAATCGACAGATCGGGTGGGCCATCCGCCGGTCGTCGTCAACACCTCGGCGTCGTCGTCGAGAAGCACGGTGTCCTCCGATTTGGCCCCCGAGACGGTCGGATTGTACGCGTACGCCAGCGGCGTCTCGACGCGGTCGTCGCCGTCGGGCGTCGCGATCCACTCGCGGGAGGCGAAGCCCGCCGCGCCGCCCTGGTGGTGCTTTCGCCACTCGTCGGGCTCGCCGACGGCGTCGTACGCTTCGATGATCGCGTCGAACACGTCGCCGGAGGTCCCGTCCCCGCCCTCCGCGGCGGCTCGGAGCGTCGCGTCCAGCGCGGTCGCTTCGACGCGCATCGCCTTCTCGTGGCGGTCGTCGAGCCACTCGGGCGCGTCGTCGAAGGCGACGGTCCGAGTCGCGCTCGCGTAGAGACCGCCGCGTTCGCCGACGATCGAAACGAGGGCGTACTCGCCCAACTCGGCCAGCGTCGGCGTGTAGTGACGGTACGACTGCGCGCGTTCGCTTCCGCCGACCAGAATCACTGGCGATTCGATTCCTTGGCTCGCGAGCGTGACCTGCAGTCCGGCCGCGACCTCGTGTTCGGTGTCACCGGGCTGGAGTTCGCGAGCAACTCGCTCGACCGCCTCGGCGACGTCCCGACCCAACTCCCGGTAGCGCTCCACGTCCGACGAACTCAGCGGCCGACGCAGGCGACTCGCGTCCAGCGGTTCGAGCCCCGGGACATCGAAGTCGGCCGCACCCGCCCCGTCGGTCGCGGCCGCGACGGCGTCCGCGAGCGACGACTCGTACCACGGTACCGATTCGACGGCGAATGTATCGGAAAGCTCCTCTTCGGCGAGCCGTTCGGCCTCGATGGTGTCGGTGACGACGCGGAATCCGTCCGTACGTGTGTAGCCCGCGGCTGCGACGCCCACGTCGGCGTCGCGGTCGACGACGTTGCTCCCACCGGTGAGCCACGCGAAGCTGTTCGGGCGGGCGAACCAAACCGCGTCGAGCCCCGACTCGTCGAGGAACTCGGCGAGTCGCTCGCGGCGGTGTTCGATGTGTCGTCGTCGCAACTCCGAACGTTCGCTGTCGGCGTCCGCCGTCCCTCCCGGCGGCGTTTCGTCGCTCATACCCGCGCGTTTCGCCGCCGCGACTTGAAACGTGCCGAAAGCGACTTCGGCGATCAGGGGCAGTGGGAGTTCGCGGTCGGGGCGAGCACTGTGACTGCGCCCGAAAGAGCGATTCAAGTAGCTCCGACCCCGACGTGCGCGTATGGACGCGCGTCTCCGACGGTTGGTCGGTCTTTCCGCCGCGCTCACGGGTATTCTAATGGTACTCGGCGTGTACACGGCCTCCACCGGAGCGGGCCTGACCTGCGCCGGTCGCTGGCCGTTCTGTGACGGCTTTCTGGGGTTATTCCCCGCGAACTGGAGCAGTTTCGTCGAGTGGTTCCACCGGCTCGTCGCGATGATAACCGGCTTCGTCGTCCTCGGGACGACGATCTCGGCGTGGCGACAGGGCGTCGACCGACGCGTCCGACTCGCACTGGCCGGCGCGACGATCCTCCTGCCCTCGCAGATCATCCTCGGGGCGCTCACGGTGACGACGTACGAGTGGGCCATCCTGCTCGCCCACTTCGGAACGGCGTCGATCATCTTCACGGGCGTCGCGCTGGCGTTCGCGTGGGCGTACGAGCCCTCGGCCGGACCTGGGACGTTCGATCGGATTCGCCGACCCCTCGCGGTCGCATCCGTACTGCTTCCCGTGATGCTCATCCTCGTGCCGCACGCGTTCGTCACGTTCGGCCCGCCCGTCCAAGCGACGTATTATTTCTCCGGGCTCACGGCGTACGCCGCGCTGCTCGCGACGGCGGTGTGGACCGATCCGACCGACGGATTCGCGAGTGTAGAGCCGTCTCGACTGATCCGGTGGCTGAGCGCAGTCGCCGCGCTCGTCGTCATTTCGCTGTTGGTCGTCGGTCGGCTGGTGTACGGTGGGACGCTCCAGTACATCTCGATCGCTGGGACGCTCGCGGCGCTCGCCCTCGTCGGTACGATGTGGTACGTCGCACGAACTGACGGTGAGGCGGGCGACGGTCGGGTCGTGTTCGGAAGCGACTAGGTCCTGTCACTCTCGATCTCGACAAAGCACTTACCAATTGTCCGCGTAGCCCCAGCCGTGACCAACGTCCCCGGGATGGGTTTCGTCGTGTTGCTCGCGATGATCGCGGTGCTCGTCGTCCTTCCGCTGTTGGCCGCGGTGAGCCTGCTCGCCGCCCGCGTGACTGGTCTCCGGATCGAGTGGACGCTTTTGGGAACGAACGCCCTCGCGCTGCTCGGCGGCGTCGCCATCGCGATCACCAGCCCGCTGGGTGGACTCCCGGAGGTCTCACTCGCCGCGCTCGTCGGACTGGCACAGTTCACGGCCGGCGTCCTCGTCGCGGGGCTGTTCGTTTCGGTCGTGTTCGAGGGGATCCCGATTGCGACCGGTGCAGCGCTGACTGTCGTGTTCCGCGACGCGTCGTGGTCGACTGCGCTTCAGTTCGCGACCGCGGGCTACGCGCTCGGCGGGATCGGTGGCGCGCTCGCGGGACTGTTACTCACCAACGCCGCCGAAGCGACGGCGTTGGGGGCGTTACTGGCTGTTCCCGGCGCGCTTGGGAGCGGCCTCTTGCTGGTCGCCGTCTCGCGGTTCCGCGGAGAACGATCCGTCTCGACGCCGTGAACATATCCACGCCCCACTCGACTCTCACATAAAGTCCGAGAGCCCGGACTGATCGTCGTCTTCCTCGGCGTCGGTCGCCTCGGACTCCGCTCCCGAGTCGGGGTCGCGGTCCAACACGTCCGCGTCGAGCGTCTGCTGGTCCTCGTCGTCAGTGTCGTCGTCAGCCTCGTCGCTCTCGGCACCGGATGCGTCCGCCTCCTCGACGCGCTCGCGACCGACGAACGCGTCGCCAGCGTGGGCTTCCACCGCTTCGGACCGCAGGTCGCTCGCGTCCTCGACGATCGACTGGACCTTGTTGGTCGTCTCCCCGCTGCCGGTGACGTAGGAAACGGCCGCTTCGTCGAGATCGTACCACGCGGCCATCGCGACGGTCAGTTCTCGGGGTTTGCAGTGGTGCGTCATCGCCGAGAGGAACGGCAGAACGTCGAGGCGGGCGGTTGTCATCGAGAAGCCGCCGGACTCGGCGATCGAGCGGACGACATCGTCGCGCGTGCTGTCCCGCGTCGAGCGGTAGGGTGCGCCGCCGTACTGCGTCCAGCCCCCGCGGGTGCTATCGCGTGCGGCCGCGACGCCGCCTGCGAGGTTGTCGGTCGCGTACCGCCACCACGAGTAATCGAAGTCCGTCGAATACACGCGGCTCGTCCAGACTTCGGCGTTCGAGAGGAACTCGTAGGCGCGGACGAGTTCCTCGCCCTCGTACACCAGCGACACCTTGTCCTCGACCCACTTGAGCAGATCGTCGGGGGTCTCGTCGACGTCGTAGGCTGTTCGCAGCGCCTCTTCGGCCGGTTTCTCTTTCAACACCGCGTCGAGGAACTCGAAGAGGCCGACCGCGCGGTTTCTCGACCCGGTCGTCACGTCTTCGAGCGTCACCCGCTTCTTGCCTTCGGTGGTCGCCTGCAAGTCTTTCACCGCGGCCCGGAGATCCCCGCTGTTCGCCTCGGCGATGCGTTCGAGCGCTTCCTCGTCGAACGCGATGTCTTCCTTTCGCAGAATGTCCCGCAGGACGGGCACGATCGACCGCGCGGAGACGTCGCGGAACTCGATCTCGCGGGCGGCGTTTCGCAGCCCGTTCGACATATCGTAGTACTCGTTGGCGATCAGCACGATCGGCTGGTTCGCCTCCTTCAGAAGGTTCGTGACCGCTCGCTTCCCGCCGCGGTCGTACTGGTAGTGGATGTTGTCGGCCTCGTCCATAATGACGAGCTGACGACCATCACCCTCAGCGCCGAGCGATCCGGCGAGCGTCGCGTTGCGCGAAGCGCGCCCCGCGAACCGCTCGATGGCGTCGGCGGTCCGCTCGTCGGAGGCGTTGAGTTCGACGACTTCCCACCCCATATCGTTCGCCAGCGCGTGCGCCGCCGAGGTCTTGCCGACCCCCGGCGCACCGTGGAGGACGACCGGTTCGCGGTGGTCGGGCCACGTCTCCGCCCACTCCTTCAGGGCGTCGCGGGCCTTGTTGTTACCGCGGACCTCCGAGAGGGTCGACGGGCGGTACCGTTCGGTCCAGTCGGTCATTACTTGTTGATGGGGAGAGGCCCGTTTAGCTTCTACGGGTCGGACGTCGTCGGCTGCACTCGTTCCGTCGCGGACTGCTTCCCAGATGGCTGTGGTTACGCGCTTTTATTCAGTCTGGGCGACATTTAAGCGTCCACAGAGCGAACAACGCGTATGACCGACGACGAGAGCGGCGTCGTTCTGAACGACGAGGAGATCGACGAACTGCTCGGGACTGGCGGCATCGGCGTGTTGGGGCTCGCCGACGAGAGCGATCCGTACGCGATCCCGGTGTCCTACGGTTACGACGCCGACGACCGGGTGCTGTACCTCCGGCTCGGCTTCGCCGACGATTCCGAGAAGGAGCGGTATCTCGCCCGCTCGGACCGGGCCGCCCTCGTCGTGACTGTCGAAGGGATGGACGGCTGGGCGTCCGTGGTCGCACGGGGCCAGCTATCGACGATGCCCGAAGCGAGCATCGACGGAACGACCGTCGAGGCGATCCGCTCGATCGATATCCCGTTCGTGACGATCTACGAGGAGGAACCGCGGGAACTGGAGTACCGACTCTATCGACTCACCCCCGACGAACTGACCGGGCGAAAGGAGAAGCCTCGGGTCGGCATCGAGTGATACTGGACGGGGACGGTGACAGCGATCAGAATCCGAATGATCCCGAACTGACCGGATTCGGGAGCAACCAGAAAATACCTATGTCGGCGTGACCACCTCGCAACGATGTCACGCCCTGAATCGACCCAGACGTCACGCGGTGGCGTCGCACCGAACGGCCGAACGCTCGGTATCGCCGCACTGTCCGGGCTGCTCTCCTATCTCGTCACGTACGCCGTCACCTACGCGGTGACCGGCCAACAGATCGCCAACTCGCTGGCGGCGCGCATCCTCGAACTCGCGACCGGCGACCCCGGCACGTGGAAGCTCGTCGGGTGGGTCTTCTACAGCGCTCACGGCGTCACGAGCGAAATTCCCGGACTGTTCGGATCGACGGCGGTGAACCTCATCAGTCGCGGCGACGCGTTCTCCCCGGCGCTCTTCGTCCTTCCCCCGATCGTCCTCGTGATCGCCGGGGCGCTCGTTGCTGTCGCGGGACGCGCGGACACGATCCTCGGGGGCGCGGTCGGCGGCGCGTCGGTCACGCTGGGCTACCTCCCGCTCGCGATCGTCGGTGCGGTCGCCTTCTCGATCTCAATCGGCGACTCCTCGGCCGGGCCGACGCTCGTGACCGCCGTGCTGCTGGCAGGCATCGTCTACCCGCTCGTGTTCGGCGGCGTCGGCGGCGCAGTCGGGGCATTCGCCTCGAATCGCTGAGCCGTCTCGTACTGCTGAGCTGTCTCGTACCGCTGAGCCGTCTCGATTTGCTGAGCTATCCTGTACCGCTGAGCTGTCTCGTACCGCTGAGCTGTCTCGTACCGCTGATTTTTTCGAATCGCTGCGAGCGTCGCACGGTCTGTCCCTGTCGCTCCGCGGTCGACGGGTTCTGTCCCTGTCGTTCCCGCGGTCGACGTGCCGAACCGTGGGTGCCGAATCGGCCCAACTATCGGCGTTCGTCGAACCCCTCGTTCGATACGCTTTTGCGGCCGCCTCACTCAGATGGGATCGATATGAACCGAGAGAGTCCGGTTTCCGGGGGCCACCGCGTATGACGACGGTCCCGAGAGAGGACCTCGCGCGCCGGATCGCCGGCGAAATTACGTTGAGTGACGATCCCGGTGCGACGCTCCGGAAGTGGCGAACCGACTTCGACGTCTCACAGACCGCGCTCGCCGAGCAGTTGGACGTCTCCTCCTCCGTGATCTCCGATTACGAGAGCGGCCGTCGAGAGAGTCCCGGCATCGGCGTCGTCCGGCGGATGGTCGAGGCGCTCCTCGACATCGACGAGTCCCGCGGCGGCGGGCGCATCCGGCAGTACGCGCGGGTCATCTCCGCGGGCTTCGAGAGCGATATCGTGCAGGACCTCCGCGAGTATCCGACGTCGATTCCGCTGGAGACGCTCTACGACGCGATGGACGCCACCGAACTCGTCCGCGGCGATCAGGATCGAATCAGCGGCCACACCGTGATAAATAGTATAGAAGCGATCACGCGGCTCTCCTCCGAGGAGTTCTATCGCCTCTACGGCCAGTCGACCTCGCGCGCGCTGGTCTTTACCGGCGTCACGCGCGGTGAGTCGCCGCTGGTCGCGATGCGCGTCGTCAACCCCACGCCGAACGCGGTGATCCTGCACGGGCTCACGGAGGAGGACCTCTGGGAGCACGCGCCGGCGCTCGCGACGATCGACGGCTTCTCGCTGGCGATCTCGAACCGCGACCTCGACGAGATGTTGGACGACCTCCGGCGACTGCCGTAAGTCCGATCGACGAACCTCGCAAAATACCCGTATTTCGCAGTCTACTCGACGTACTCGTAGCGCCGCTCGTTCATCCGACCCCACCCGGTGAAGACGAACTCCTCGGACGGCTGCGTGAACTCCTCGACGTCGGTCTCCTTCTCGTGGTTGTGGACGTCGTGGATGAGTTCGTACTCCTCGAACGAGAGGTCGTACCGAGCGTCCAGTCGCTCGTCGATGTTGACGGCCTCGACCGCTTCGCGCCAGCCGTCTTGGACGGTTTCGCTGTGGATCTCCGCCTGCGCGCCGGAGCCGTAGGAGCCGACGAGCAGCTTCTCGCCCGCGAGGTCGATCCCCTCGTCGACGGCCGCCCCGAGCGCCGACAGCCGCGCGATGTGGACCGAACCGGTGTACCAGTTACCTACCTGCCCGGAGATCCGGATCGTCGGATCGATCGCTTGGTCGTACCACTCGCGGTACTGGCGCGTGCCTTTCAGCTCGTCCATATACGCGCGGATGGCCTCCTCGTAGGCCTCTCGGTCCGCGAAGTCGGCCTCGCGGGGTTGCATTCCGATGTCGTCGGCGAGGGCGTCTTCGATCTCGGTGTCGCGCGTGATGTGTCGGTAACCGAGCAGCGCGGCTTTCCGGACCATCCCCGGATACGGCGTGTGGAACGGGAAGTACACGAAGTCGTCGGGGTGCGTGTCGCCGGCGACGGACTCGTAGTCTTCGAGGGCTTCGCGCATCCGCGCGAGATACACCTGAATCGAGCGCTTGCCGTCGACGCTCGGGAACTGCTGGTTCGGCTTGAGGAAGTCGGTCTCGTCGGCGCTGCCGTACCCCTGCTCGGTCGAGAGCGCGACGATGTCGGGGTCCTCGTCGATGAGCATCGCGACCGCGCCAGCGCCCTGCGTCGCCTCTCCGGGATCACCGCGCTCGTACAGCGCGGTGTCGGTCGCGACCACGAGCGCCGCGCGCCCGCGGTTGCGACCCGCGCGGATCCAGTTGTATGCGTCGTCGATGACTTGCGTCCCGGAGAGACACGCGAACTTCCGCTCGCCCTTGTTCGCGTGGTGGAAGTCACCGTCGTAGACCTGTTCTAGGCAGCCGGCGATGTAGGTGGAAACGGGTTTGGAGTTGTCGAAGGCCGACTCGGTCGCGACGTCGATGCGCCCGATGTCGTCGGGCGAGAGGCCTTTCCGATCCATCAGGCGCTTTGCGGCGTTCGCGCCCATCGTGACGATGTCCTCGTAGACATCGGGTAATGAAGAGTACTCGATGCCGATACCCTTCGTGTACTTTTCGGGGTCTTCGCCCTTCACCGGTGCGAACGTGTTGGCGAGATCCAGCCGAAGCGTTCCGGTCCGAACCTCGATGGCGTCGATGCCGACGGCGGTCATAGCCTCGGGTTTCGAGGCTGCCCATATGGGTTTGTCGATAACTCAGTACGTCGTCTGTCGAAGGACACATCGAGCCGTGCGGCTGCTGGTCGGGCCGAAAAGCACCGCCGCTGTCGATCGCTGCAACGCAGGACACCAAGCCAAAAACGGTGTGTACGGAGGCCGAGTCGGAGTCGGGCTCTCGCCCGCACGATATCTCACGCGCAGGCGGCCGTTCAGTCCTCTTCTTCGACGACTTCGGGATCGCTCATCGCGCTCTGGAGGCTGTCGAGCCCGTTGACCCACTCGGAGACGAGGCCGTACTCGAGCCCCTCGGCGACGGTCATATCCAGTTCGTCGCCCGCGATGATGCGCGTGCCGGCTTGGACGAGATAGCCGAGCGCGGCATCCATATCCTCGTCCTGCTCGGCCGCGGCGGCGGCTTCGACGTACTCGTCGAGGGGCGCTTCCTCGGCCGCGCCCGCGACGATGTACTCCTCGGCCGCGTAGAAGACGCAGACCAGACTCGTCTGCACGCCGTCGACGAGCATCTCCTTGTCCGCGCGCGCGCTCTCGTCCTCGATGTCGAGTTCGGGCTCCGAGAGGACGATCGTCCGGACGCGTTCGAGCTCTTCGATCGCCTCCTCGTCGTCGAGGCCGCCCTCCTCGTACGCCGAGACGATCTTTGCGACCGCGATGGCGGCATCGTCCTGCAGATTCAGGAGGAGCCGCGCGGAGTCTTCGTTCTCGGGGTCGAGCTCTTCTTCCTCGACGCGCGCGAGCCAGTTCTGCCAGCGTTCTTCGGTGTAGTAGGTCTCCTCGGCCTCGGTCATACACCACCATTCCCGCCGGCATTCAAATGCCTTTCTTGTCGGGAGCCACGTGATGGATGCCATCGGATGGCTCACTCCCTTCGATTCGGTACCGTTTTTAGACTGCTGGGACACTCTCGGCGGCCATCACTCGACGGCCGTCACCGCGAGAGCGTCGCCCGCGTGTCGATCCCGTAGACTCGCTTCGGCGTTTCGACGTGTGCGCGCTCGACGGCCTCCTCGAACCCTTCGTCGAGTAACCACCGCACGCGACGCGGCACGGTCTTCGGGCCGAGGACCGCTCCCGGGCGGTCGGGGTCGTCGACGAAGTCCGTCTCCATCAGGAACGGCTCGCCCGAGCCCGCAGCAGCCCGCAGGCGGTCTTTCTCGCTCATCACGCTTGGCGTCGGCCCGGCGAGGGTCCCGCCGGCGTAGTGTTTGACGACCTGATCGGAGGGAAGACCGCGGGACTCGGCCCACTCGGCGACCTCGGTGAGGTCGTCTGTCGCCTCGGTGTGCAACTGAACGGCGCAGTCGAGGTCGGCACCCAACTCGAAGGCGTGTCTCATCACGTCGTTGGAGGCCTCCCAGACGGCGTCAGTCACTTCGTAGTGCGGCCGACCGGATTTCAACGCGAGCGCGTCGCCATCGCGGACGAACGCTGCCGCGCAGTCGAGTCCCGCCTGCATCAGGTCGCGTGCCTCCTCGGGAGTGAATCCACGGTCGTCGACGAGATGCGAGACGAGGCCGGGGTGGACGCCGAGGACGGGCCACGCGCGCCCGGGGAGGATCTCGGTGGCCTCGCCGACGATCTCGCAGGTCGTCTCGAAGACGGGGCGGAAGTCCGCGCCCGAGTCGGGTTCGACGCCGAGGAGCCACGACGGTTTGTTCACCACGAGGAGGTGCGTGCCGCCCAAGCGTGCGAAGTCGCGAACGGCATCGAGGCCTCTTCCGTGCTCGGGATCGAGGTGGAGATGGTTGTCGAGTACCGGCGTTCCGAGTGCGTCCATACGCTCTGTGATCGGTGCAACGCAAAAAGTCCGTCCGCTTTCGATCTCCGCTGAATGGGGTTACTCGTCGTAGCCGACGAGCGTGGGGCCGCTGTCGCCCTCGCTCTCCTCGATGGTGATCTGTTCGGTCGCCGCGTTCCGGAGCGCGTCAGACCGGCCGAACTCTCCCGGCGCGATCGCGAACGTGCGGCAGCCGTACGCGTTGGCGGTCTCGATAGCGGGCTTGAAGTCCGTGTCCCGGGAGGCGATCGCGATCACGTCCGCGCGCCCCTCGATCGCGAACTGGGTCACGTCGATCGCCAGTCGGACGTCGACGTCGCCGCTCGTGACGACGACCTCGAAGCCGCGCGCCTCCGCGGCCTGAATGAGTCCCGGGGTCGCGTGCTCGTCGAGGTACAGGCGGAGCGCCGTGATCTGTCCCGCGTCTTTCGCGGCCTCGCGGACATCGTCGAGGTCGACGTCGAACTCGTCGCGGAGGACGTTCGGGCCGTCGACGAAGAGCGCGACACGCGGCTCCTCGGCGTGGCCGCCGTCCGCGACAGATCGACCTCCTTGGGGGTCCATACCCTCACTTTTACCGGCGGCGACATAACGCCGACGAATCGGCAGTGGGTGGTCAGAGCGGGGCGAGCGGGTCGTCGAGACCCGAACTGGGGCTCATTGGCCGCGGAATAGACGCCCGTTGGAACCGAAACAGACGCTCATCGAGCTCTGTGTTCGCGATCAGCGCAGGATGCGACCGTTCTGATTTAGACTCATCTAAATTCTAGTTTAGATCAATAGTGTTATTGTATTCGGGGGGACTACGCTCTAGTATAATGGTCGATACGAACCGATCGAAGACGACGCCGACGCTATCGCGACGGCGCGCGCTTCTCGCTGGCTCGGGTCTCCTCACGAGCGGGCTCGCCGGCTGCGTCGGTGGGTCGGCGGGTGGTGCGGGTCCGAATACCACGTCGCAGACGGGCGACGCCGAATCCGGACCCGTCGCCGTCGCATCGTTCTTCAGCTTCTATGACTTCGCGCGAAAGGTCGCAGACGGTACGCCGGTGACGGTGCGAAACCTCGTTCCGACCGGGCTTCACGGTCACGGCTGGGAGCCGAACGCGAGTATCACGAGGGACATCATCGAGGCCGACGCATTCATCCACGTCGGGCCGGATTTCCAGCCGTGGGCCGATCGGGCGATCCAGACACTCGAAGACGACAACGTCGATACCCAACTCATCAACGTCCGCGAGGGCATCGAACTCGTCGACTTGGCCGCCAGTCTCGACCCCGAAGAGGAGGGCGTCGGCGAGGGGCGAGCGAGCGATCCCCACTTCTGGCTCGATCCCGACCGCGCGAAGCAGTCGGTCGACAATATCACTGCCGGGCTCGTCGAACTCGCGCCGGAGCACGAATCGACGCTTCGGGAGAACGCCTCGGCCTACAAGAACGACGTACTCGAACGGATCAACAAGGACTACCAGTCAATCTTCGACGCCGCCGACCGCGACGTGGTCCAACTGGCGGCCCACAACGCGTTCCAGTATCTCGGCGTTAAATACGGCGTTCGAATGCGTCCGCTCGTCGTGAACCTCGCTGCCAGCGGCGACGTCAAACCCTCGGACATCACCGACGCCAAGCGCGTTATCGACGAGAACGATATCCGATATATCGGCGCTGCCGTGTTCGAGACGCGGAAACCGGCCAGACAGCTCGTCACCGAGACGGCGGTCGAGGCGTATTACCCCGTGACCCCCTACGCCGGGGTCCGCGAGGAGTGGGTCGAGAAGGGCTGGGGGTACGAGGAGATCGCCTACCGGATCAATATGCCCACGTTCGAGGTCGAACTCGGGAACAAGCTCCCCGACGAAGTCGGCTACGACGGGTGGAACGACGAGTGGAGGAACTTCGAATGAGTCTCACAGACGGGGCTGATCCGCGCACGACGGCCGAAGAGCCACTCATCGAACTGTCGGGGGTAGATTTCGGCTACACCGCGACACCCGTCGTCGAGGACATTTCGCTCCGGATCGAGTCCGGTGAGTACGTCGCCATCATCGGGCCGAACGGGTCGGGCAAGTCCACGCTGATGAAACTCATACTGGGACTGCTTCGACCGGATGAGGGGCTCGCCCGCCTCTTCGGGGCTCCCGCCCACGAGTTCGACGACGGCTCCCGCATCGGCTACGTCGCCCAGCACGCCAGCGCCTCCAAGGAGATGCCTATCACCGTCCGCGAGGTCGTGCAGATGGGACGGTTTCCGCACGTCGGCTTCGGTCGGCTCTCGACCCGCGACTGGAAGATCGTCGACCGGGCGCTGGAGACGGTCGGGATGTCGGCGTTCGCGAATCGCCGCGTGACACAACTCTCGGGGGGCCAACGCCAACGGGCGTTCATCGCACGCGCGCTTGCGGGCGAGGCGGATCTACTCGTCCTCGACGAGCCCACCGTCGGCGTCGACGCCGAGTCGGTCGAAGCGTTCTACGAGTTGCTCGAATCACTCAACGAGACGGGTATCACGGTTCTCCTGATCGAGCACGACCTGAGCGCCGTCACCGACCACGCCGAGCGCGTCGTCTGTCTCAACCGCGAGATCTACTTCGACGGCCCGACCGAGGCGTTCGTCGAGAGCGACGCCCTCAGCCGCGCGTTCGGTACCGCGGTGACGCAGAGAGGTGATGCGGTATGACCGCAACCCTTGCTGTGGCGTTGCAGGCGGGTGTGTTGGACGTCGTTCTCGCGCCTCTCTACTGGTTCCTCTCGCTGTGGTCGGAACTGCTGTTCTGGGTTGCCGGGGTGACCGGGTTCGAATTACTGGCGTATCAGTTTATGCACCGCGCCGTCCTCGTGGGGCTGTGCATCGGGGTGATGGCTCCGCTCATCGGGACCTTCCTCGTCCATCGTCAGCTCGCGCTCATCGGTGACGCGCTGGCGCACACTGCCTTTGCCGGCGTCGCCGTCGGGCTGTTCCTCAACGCGGTTCTTGATCTCGGCGTCTCACCGTATCTGACGGCGGTAGTGGTTGCGATGATCGCAGCGCTGTTCATCGAGCTCATCTCGGAGGCGACGGACGCGTACAACGACGTCTCGATGGCGATCGTCCTGTCGACGGGGTTCGCCCTCGGGACGGTGCTCATCAGCATCAACGCCGGCGGGCTCTCTGTCGGCGTCAACCAGTACCTGTTCGGGAATCTCTCGACCGTCTCCGCGGAGAACGCGGTGATTCTCCTCGTCCTGTTCGGCGTGATCGTCGCGACGGTCGCGCTCACGCGAAACCAACTGCTCTACGTGACCTTCGACGAGACCGCCGCGGCGGTCTCCGGAATCTCGGTCTCGTGGTACAACCGCGTGATGGTGATGTTGACGGCGCTCGTCGTCGTCGGCGCGATGCAGATTATGGGCGTCATCCTCGTCGCGGCGATGCTCGTCGTCCCGGTCGCGGGCGCGGCGCAAGTGTCCCGAAGTTTCACCGAGTCGCTGCTCCTCTCGGTCGTCCTCGCGGAGCTCGCCGTCCTCTTGGGCATCGGATTCGCCTACTACGGCGAGGCGACCGCTGGGGGCGTCATCGTCCTCGTCGCTGTCGCGATCTACGTCGTGACCGTCCTCGTCGGAAAGACACAGTCCCATATGAACGCCGAGGCGGCGGACGTCGGGACCATCAACACGGACGACACCGACTCCCCGCCGAACTGATCTTCGATCGCGTGCACTGGGTCGCTTACGTCCGAACCTGACCGGTTCGTCTCCGCGGGCGACTGAAGCCTCTCTTATCGCTCGCTGCCGGGACGCTCACTGCAGACCCTATATTTCATATAGCAGTATGTGGTTCAATTGGTGTGCCGATTCGCGAGATCGCTCCCGACATACCAAAACATTTCTTGCCGTAACCCCACGCTCCGAGTATGGCCCTTCGGAAGCCGCCGCTGTACGACGCGTACGCCGGGGACGCGAGTTTCACCGGATTTGGCGGGTGGGAGATGCCCGTCGAGTTCGACTCGATTCGGGCGGAACACGCGGCCGTTCGAGAATCGGTCGGGATCTTCGACGTCTCGCATATGGGCGAGATACACGTCAGCGGTCCAGACGCGACGGCGTTGATGCAGCGACTCACGTCGAACGACGTGACCCGGCTCTCGCCGGGCGAGTCCCAGTACTCGACGATCACCGACGAGTCGGGGACCATCATCGACGATACGATCGTGTATCGTCTCCCTCGGGGCGACGCGGAGTACCTCTTCGTCCCGAACGCCGGGCACGACGAGGAGATCTACCGCCGCTGGGTCGACCACCGGGACGAGTGGGAACTCGCTGCCGACGTCGAAAATCAGACCGAAGACTGGGCGATGGTGGCGATACAGGGGCCAGACGCGGCGGCGGCCGTCGCGGGGACGACCGAAACCGACGTGGCGTCGCTGTCGAAGGGCGATATCGTCGAAGCGGACGTCTCGGGCGTCGAATCGCTGATCGCGCGAACGGGGTACACCGGCGAGGACGGCTTCGAGATCCTCTGTCCGACGGCGGACGCTGGGGCTCTCTGGACCGCCTTCGCCGACGACTGTACGCCCTGCGGACTCGGAGCGCGAGACACGCTCAGAACGGAGATGGGCTATCTCCTCTCGGGACAGGACTTCGATCCCGCGGACGAACCGCGCACGCCGTACGAGGCGGGGATCGGCTGGACCGTCGCGCTCGACACCGAGTTCGTCGGTCGCGACGCGCTGGCGGAGATCGATGCCGAGGGGCCCGATGAGACCTTCGTCGGGCTCGTTCTCCGCGAACGCGGAATCGCCCGCCACGGCTACGCGATCGTCGCCGACGGCGAGGACGTCGGCCACGTGACGAGCGGGACGATGAGTCCCACGCTGGGCGAGGCGATCGCCCTCGGCTACGTGCCGACGTCGTACGCTGAACCCGGAACCGAGGTCTCCGTCGTCGTTCGAGACCGCGAGAAACGCGCTGAAATCGTCGCTACACCATTCATCGAGGACAACTAATGTTCGAAGTACCAGAAGACCGCAAGTACCTGGAGTCGCACGAGTACGCAACCACCGACAGCGAGACCGCAACGGTCGGCATCACCGACTTCGCGCAGGACGAACTGGGCGACGTCGTGTTCGTCGAACTGCCCGCTGTCGGCGACGAGATCGCCCAGAACGAGGAGTTCGGCGTCGTCGAATCGATCAAGGCCGTTTCGGACCTCTACGCGCCGATCTCGGGGACGGTCACCGCCGTCAACGAGGCGCTGTTCGACCAGCCCGAACTGGTCAACGAGGACCCCTACGGCGACGGGTGGTTGCTCGAAGTCGAGGTCGCCGACGAGGCGGAGTTCGAGGATCTCCTCTCGGCCGAGGAGTACCGCGAACAAACCGAGTGAGCACCCGTGAGCCAGAACGCCGTTTCGACGGTGACCCAGCCCGCTGTGGTACGGTCTAGGAGGGCTAGATCCCGCCCGTTCCGCGCCGCCGGAGGTGCCAGAGATGACTAACACATCCAGACACGAACGAGACGAGGGAAGTCCGTACGCACCGCATACGCCCGAAGAGATCGATGAGATGCTCGCGGCCGTCGGCGTCGAGAGCGAGGCGGATCTCTTCGACGTTCCGGCAGCCGTGCGGTTCGACGACGACCTCGGCATCGAGTCACGAGGCGAACGCGAACTCCGCGCTGAACTGTCGAAGACGCTCGCGAAGAACGCCGATCTGACGGAGTTCCTCGGTCGTGACCACCACACGCACTACGTGCCGTCGGTGGTCGACGACCTCTCGCGGCGCTCGGAGTTTCTGACGTCGTACACCCAGTATCAACCGGAGATCACGCAGGGGTTCCTGCAGGCGCTGTTCGAGTACCAGTCGCTGCTGGTCGAACTCACGGGGCTGCCGGTCGCGAACTGCTCGATGTACGACGCGGCGACGTCGCTCGGCGAGGCCGCTCGGCTCGCTGGACGCGTCCGACAGGCATCGGGATCGACGGTGTTGATCCCCGAAATCCTCCACGAGAACAAGCGCGCGGTACTGGAGAACTACGTCGACGGCACCGAGTTGGAAATCGGGACGTACCCGATGGACGACGGCAACGTCGCTCTCGACGCGCTCACCCAGCGCGTCGGCGACGAGACGGTGATGGTCTACGCGGAGAATCCGACTGTCCGCGGCACGATCGAGGAACGCCTCACCGAGATCGGCGAGGTCGCGCGCGAGGCCGACGCGCTGTTCTGTCTCGGGACCGACGCCGTCGCGCTCGGACTGCTCGAAGAGCCGGCCAGCGTCGGCGCGGATGTCGTCGTCGGCGAGGCCGACGCGCTCGGGCTGCCGACGGCCTACGGGATGGGGCTCGGCATCTTCGCCACCCGGGAGACGTTCCTCCGACAGGTGCCCGGTCGACTCGTCGGCGCGAGCGAGGACAGCGCCGGAAAGCGCGCGTACACGCTGACGCTGCAGACGCGCGAACAGCACATCAGAAAGGAGCGCGCGACGTCGAACATCTGCACGAATCAGGCGTGGGTGGCGCTCCGAACCGCGATGCACATCGCGTACCTCGGGCCCGATGGGCTCGTCGACCTCGCGAGTCAGTGCGTCCGCGAGGCCGAGTCGCTCGCGGAATCGCTGGGCTCTCTTCGCGGCGTCAAAGCGCCCGTTCACGACCGGCATCACTTCCGGGAGTTCCTCGTCCGGACCGACCAGCCCTCCCCCGCGATCGCACGGGACCTCGAAACCAACGGCTTCGCCGTCCACGTCGTCGACGACCACCTGTTGCAGGTGTGCGTGACGGACGTGAACGCCGCGGAAACGGACGCCCTCGTCGAGGCATTCGAGGAGGCACTATGAATCACGATCAGGCACGCTACGGCGACGACGACCGGTACGAACCGCTGCTCTCGGAGAAAGACACCACGAGCGTCGACGTTGTCGGACGCAGTCCGACAAGCAACCAGAACTCTTCAAGTTCTGGTGACGTCGACGAGACGTCGCCGCTGCCGGACGATCTGACCCGCGACAGCCTCGAACTGCCGGGGCTCTCGGAGCCCGAACTGGCCCGCCACTACACGCGGCTCTCGCAGATGAACTGGAGCGTCGAGAGCGGGCCGTACCCCTTGGGCTCCTGTACGATGAAGTACAACCCCTCGTTCACCGAGGACGTCGCGGCCGATCCGAACGGGGCGGTGCATCCGGATCGCTCCGACGGGACGATACAAGGGACGCTCGAACTACTGTACGATCTGGAGGATTACCTCGCCAGAATCGGCGGGATGGACGCGGTGACGCTGCAACCGCCCGCCGGCGCTGCGGGCGAATTCACAGGCATCCTCGTCGCGAAGGCGTATCACGAGACCAACGACGACGAGGAGCGCTCGGAAGTGATCGTCCCCGCATCGGCGCACGGGACGAACTTCGCCAGCGCGGCGATGGCCGGCTACGACGTCGTCGAGTTGCCGTCGGGCGAGGACGGCCGCGTCGACCTCGCTGCCCTCGAAGCCGCCGTTTCCGAGGAGACCGCTGCGCTGATGCTGACGAACCCCAATACCGTCGGGGTATTCGAGCGCGACATCGAGGAGATCGCGGACATCGTCCACGACGCGGGCGGACTGCTCTACTACGACGGCGCGAACCTCAACGCGCTGCTCGGACAGGCCCGCCCCGGCGATATGGGCTTCGACGTGATGCACTACAACGTTCACAAGACGTTCGCGACGCCGCACGGCGGCGGCGGCCCCGGAGCCGGCCCGGTGGGCGTCACCGAGGAACTCGCGGCGTTCCTCCCCAGTCCACAGGTCCGCAAGCACGACGGTCACTACGAGCTGTACGAACCCGAACGGAGCATCGGGAAGGTCCACGGCTATCAGGGCAACTGGCTGGTGCTCGTGAAAGCGTTCGCCTACATCGCGCGGCTCGGCGATTCGGGGCTCAAAGACGCCGCCGCGAAGGCCGTATTGAACGCGAACTACCTCGCCTCCCAGATCGACTACGAGATCCCATACGGGCCGTTCCACCACGAATTCGCCGCGACAGCGGGCGAGCGCGACGCCGCGGACGTCGCGAAGCGAATGCTCGATTACGGCGTCCATCCGCCGACGACGAAGTGGCCCGAACTCGTCCCCGAGGCGATGCTCACCGAGCCGACGGAGGCCGAGAGCCTCGACTCGCTCGACGATCTCGCGGCCGCCTTCGATAGCGCGATGGGTGATTCCGACGCTGATCTCGAATCCGCGCCCTCGAAGACGACCGCGGGGCGCATCGATCAGGCAGGGGCCGCGCGGAACCCGCGGCTCTCTTGGCGCGCACTCAGCGAGGAAAAATAACTGTCGGTCAGCGATTTATGCTTTTGCGGTGCTGATGCCGTTGATCTCGATGAAGCCGTAGCCGCATTCGTTGCAGCGCCACTTCGTTTTCGTCCCGAGGTGAATCGTCATCGACGCGGTCTTCCAGAACCCGTCGTGCCCGCATTCGGGGCAAGCGTACTCGCGTTCGAGGCTCATACGCGAGATTTATCGCGTGGAGCGTGTTGAATATACTGATTTGGGTGACCGACTGCCCATCGATAAATCACATACCACGATACAAATTCCATTCACACCTCGCGAGGGCTGTTGTCCGATCACGAGACCGCTCACGCCGCTACGCTTTTGTAGAATTGTTGTGATTTTTCGCGTATGGGTTCATTCACAGACGGCGTCGCAGTCGTTACGGGTGGCGGATCGGGAATCGGCGAGACGACGGCCATCGAGTTCGCCGAGCGCGGTGCGAGCGTCGTCGTCGCCGACGTCGACGTCGAAGGCGGCGAGGCAACTGTCGATGCGATCGAAGACGCCGGTGGCGACGCGCGGTTCGTCGAGACGGACGTGACCGATCCCGACGCGGCGCGGGAGATGGTCGACGTCGCGGTCGACGAATTCGGCAGCCTCGACTACGCGTTCAACAACGCGGGCATCGGCGGCGCGCAGACGCCTATCACCGAGTACGATCCCGACGACTGGCGGGCCGTCATCGACGTGAATCTGATCGGCGTGTTCAACTGCCTGAAACCGGAGATCGAGCAGATGCAGGAGCAGGACGGCGGTGGGGCGGTCGTCAACAACTCCTCGATCCTCGGGCACGTCGGGTTCGAATCGTCGTCGGGCTACGTCGCCGCGAAACACGGGCTCCTCGGCCTGACGAAGACGGCGGCGTTGGAGAACGGCGAGACTGGCGTCCGGATCAACGCCGTCTGTCCGGGCTTCATCGAAACCCCGCTGTTGGAGGAGGGCGGAATTACCTCTGATCCGGAGACGCGAAAACAGATCGAGGGGCTGCACGCGATGAACCGTCTCGGCACGCCGCAGGAGGTCGCCGATGCGGTCTGTTGGCTCTGTTCGGACGAGGCGTCGTTCGTCACCGGCGAAGCGCTCGGCGTCGAGGGCGGTTATCTGAGTCGGTGACTGTTCAGTGCTCTCCGTTGGCCGCGTCGCGGAGTTCGATCGCCCGCTCGGTGGCGATTTCGAGGTCGGGGACGGGAGTCGGCTCGTTGTCGGCGTCGATCGCGACGTAGATGAAGTGCGACTCCGTCGTGAGTTCGGTCTCGCCGGAAAGGGGGTCCTCGCTGAACACGCGGAGATACACGCTCACGCTCGTCGTACCCGCGTCGTAAACGTACGATTGGATCAGCGCCGCGTTGCCGCGAGGGATCGGCCGGTGGAAGTCGACGCTCTCCATACTCGCGGTGACGACCGTCTCGCCCGCGAATCGCATTGCGGACATCGCCCCGACCTCGTCCATCCACTTGACGACGTTGCCCCCGTGGGCCGTGTCGTTGTTGTTAGTGTCGTTGGGTTGGACGAGCACCCGGTTCTCGATGTAGGTCTCTTCGAGTGGGATCATTACCGATGTTTCTGCGACGCCTGTAATCCATCTGTCGCCTCGTGGTGGGTCGGCGATAGTCATCGGACGGCAACCGCAACGCCGGGACGCTTACGGTTCTCGGCTCCCTTGTCCATTCGTGGACGAAGACGGACTCGTCATCGGAATCGCGGCCGTACTCGCCGGGACGACGGTACTCTTCGTCGTACTCGGATTCGTCTATCAGCCGCTTCTGCTGCTGTTTGCGACGATCTTCGGGGCCGCGACGTACGCCATCTGGTATCACGCGAGCGGAGGGCTCGGTGAGCGGGTGGAACGAACGGCCGCGAGCGCGAAGCGGGGGGCGGGACAAGGTCGACGTCGTCGAGCGAACGCGGCGGGACGCGGTCCCGGGGAGTTTCGCGGGTTCGGCCCGGGACGACGCGCGGCGGCCGAGGGTCGGCGACAGCAACGCCGGACGGCCGGCGGCCAGGGATCCGCTGGCCAAGGATCCGCTGACCGAGGACGGCGCGGCACGAACGAACCGACGCTCGCGGAGGCGTACCGAACGCTCGGTCTCGACGCCGACGCCGACGCCGACGCGGTGAAAACGGCCTACCGCGAGCGGGTGAAGGCGACGCACCCCGACGCCGACGGCGGCGACGAGGAGCAGTTCAAGCGCGTGAATCGCGCATACGAGCGCATCCGCGAGTGACCCGGGTTTCCGGCGGATCACTCGGGACTGCTACTGTGACACGGGAACTCACACCACGAAAAGGGTTTTATCAGGCGGTTCCCTATCGCGCCCTATGAGCGCTGATCGGGCCGTTCTGGAATCGGCCCTCGAGCGCGGCGAGGAGGAGGGCGGCAACGTCGAGTTCAAAGAGCGACTCTCGCGAGAGATCCACCTCGCCGACGGTCGCTTGGAGAGTCTGGCCGCGCAACTGCGTCATCGGGTACTCTCCGGCGACGGCACGGCGACCTACGTCGTCGGCGTCACCGACGACGGCGGAATCGCCGGCATCGAACCCGACGCGTTCTCCGAGTCGATGGACGTGCTCTCTATTCTCGCAGAGGAAGCCGGCGCACACATCGAAGACGTCGAGACGTGGGGCGTCGGCGACGACGGCGACCGCGGGCTGGTCGGCGTCGCGACGGTGCAGGAAGGGGCCGTTCTCGACGTCGACGAGGACCACCTCGTCGTCGGGACCGCGGGCCACGTCGACCACGGGAAGTCGACGCTCGTGGGCTCGCTCGTCACCGGCACCGCCGACGACGGGCAGGGCCAGACCCGCGGCTTCCTCGACGTCCAACCCCACGAAGTCGAGCGCGGGCTCTCGGCGGACCTCTCGTACGCGGTCTACGGCTTCACCGAGGAGGGGCCGGTCCACATGGACAACCCGCATCGCAAATCCGATCGCGCGCGCGTCGTCGAGGAGTCCGATCGGTTGGTCTCCTTCGTCGACACCGTGGGTCACGAGCCGTGGTTGCGGACGACGATCCGCGGGCTCGTCGGGCAGCGACTCGATTACGGCCTGCTCGTCGTCGCTGCCGACGACGGGCCGACGAAGACGACCCGGGAGCACCTCGGGATCCTGCTCGCGATGGAGTTGCCGACCATCGTCGCGATCACGAAGGCCGACGCGGTCGAGGCGGACCGGCTCGCCGACGTCGAGCGCGAGGTCGAGCGGCTGCTTCGGGACGTCGGGCGGACGCCGCTGCGGGCCGATCGCCACGGTGTCGCTTCCGCCGTCGAGGAGATCAGCGACTCGGTCGTCCCGGTGCTGACGACCAGCGCGGTGACGATGGACGGCCTCGACGACCTCGACGCGATGTTCGAACAGCTCCCGAAGACGACACGGGAGTCCGGCGCTGACTTCCGGATGTACATCGACCGGACCTACTCGGTCACGGGCGTCGGCGCGGTCGCGTCGGGCACCGTCAACGCCGGGAGCGTCGAAGCGGGCGACGAGCTCCTGTTGGGTCCGATGCCCGACGGCAGTTTCCGCGAGGTCGAGGTCCGCTCGATCGAGATGCATCACCACCGCGTCGACCGGGCGAAGGCGGGCCGCATCGTCGGCATCGCACTCAAGGGCGTGAGCGAGGCGGAGATTGAGCGCGGGATGGCGCTGCTCTCGCCGGCGGCCGACCCCGACGCAGTTCGTTCCTTCGAGGCGGAGGTGATGGTGTTGAACCACCCGACGCGGATCCGGGATGGCTACGAGCCGGTCGTCCACTTGGAGACGGTGAGCGAGGCCGTCGTGTTCAAGCCCGACGGCGGGCAGTTGCTTCCCGGCGACACCGGGACTGCGGAAGTCGAGTTCAAGTTCCGGCCGTACTTCGTCGAGGAGGGCCAGCGCTTCGTCTTCCGCGAGGGGCAGTCAAAGGGCGTCGGCACCGTCGTCGACGTCGGCAGCGAGACGGACTGATTGAAGTAAGCCCGCGTGTCGGCTGCGAGGGCTGCCTGCGCGACGTTGAAGTTCACTCGGATCCGACTGTCGGGTAATGGTATCTACGGCCGCGCTCGCGCTCGTCGCTCTCTTGGGGGGCGTACAACTTCTTGAGACGGTTCTCGACCGGTTGAACCTCCGGTACGGCGCTCGCGCCGTCCGCGACGCCGACGAGTGGGTCCGATCCGCGCTCAACGTCGACGACCCCGAGGAGATGCTGGCGTACCAGCGCTCGAAGACAGTTCTCTCGAATATCCAGTCGTGGCTCGGTCTCGTTCTCGTGCTGGCCGTCGTGGTGTCCGGGCTCTACGGCGACATTGCGGCGATGCTCTCCGCAACCGGGCTGTCGAGCGTCGCCCAAGGCATCTTGCTCCTCGCCGGCGCGGTCATCGCGGGTCGCCTCTTCTCCGTTCCGTTCGATCTCTACGAGACGTTCGTCGTCGAGGAGCGCTTCGGGTTCAACAACCAGACGCCGGTGCTGTGGCTGCGCGACCTCCTCGTCGGGACAGTCGTCGCCCTCGTTCTCGGCGGGCTCATCGCGGGCGGTATCCTCCTCGCTGTCGAAGCGCTGCCGACGCTCTGGCCGGTCGTCGGCTGGGCGCTCGTCGTCGGTTTCTCGCTCGTGATGATGGTCGTCTATCCGCGCGTCATCGCGCCGCTGTTCAACGACTTCGAGCCGATCGAGTCGGGGCCGCTCCGCGAGGCCGTCGAGGATGTTTTCGAGCGCGCGGGCTTCTCCTGTGAGCAGGTCTACGAGATGGACGCGAGCCGTCGCTCGTCGCACTCGAACGCCTACTTCGTCGGCTTCGGAAACGCCAAGCGCGTCGTCCTCTTCGACACGCTCGTCGAGCAGATGGACCGCGAGGCGATCCAAGCGGTGTTAGCGCACGAACTGGCCCACTGGAAGAAGTCCCACATCTGGAAACAGCTGGCCGCTTCTGCCGTCCAGATGGCCGTCGTGTTCGCGTTCCTCTGGTGGGTGACGACCTCCCAGTGGGTATACACCGCCTTCGGCCTGCCCGCAGAGACGTACGCCGCGCTCGGGATCGGGATCCTGTACGCTGGCCCGCTGCTCGCGGTCACGTCTCCCCTGACAAATCAACTGTCGCTCGCGCACGAGCGCGAGGCCGACGACTTCGCCGCGCAGACGATGGGCGAGGTCGCGTCGATGACGCGCGCCTTGGAGACGCTCGCCGGCGAGAACCTCTCCAATCCGTTCCCGCACCCCGCCTACGCCGCGTTCCATATGACGCACCCGCCG
>Ga0207851_100353_pt1 | contig 26199 bp, 26 predicted proteins | sample A23E3SouthBayCA_FD_187747 | JGI IMG/M metagenome (GOLD analysis project Ga0207851, IMG submission 187747) | Aerobic enrichment media microbial communities from Eden Landing Ponds, California, USA - A23 E3 (SPAdes) | ecosystem: Environmental > Aquatic > Marine > Unclassified | place: Emeryville... | reverse complement strand
TCTCACCCTCGGCGCTTCTCCGAACCATCCCACAGCGGCGCGTCTCGTCGCGCCGCGGACGCGTTGGTATTGCTGTCGCGTTTTCGTGAGATTTGAATCAGGGAGCGCTGCGAGTGTACCGAACAGAGCGAATGGGGTTCGAATCCACCCTCGGCGTAAAGCGAGGACATATACGACGGCGCGCGCCACGGTGGCGTATGAAGCAGGCCATCGTCGCCCGCACCGATCTCGGGATGGGCCGCGGAAAGCTCGCCGCACAGGTCGCCCACGCGTCGCTGTCGGCGTACGAGGACGCCGACGACCGGACGAGAAAGCGGTGGAAAGGCGGGGGACAAAAGAAGGTCGTCCTCAAAGCCAACGGGGAGAAAGAACTGTTCCGACTGGCGGACGAAGCGGAGCGACTGGGCTTGCCGAACGCCATCATTCGTGACGCCGGACACACGGAGCTGGAGCCGGGAACGGTTACCTGTCTGGCAGTCGGTCCCGCCGGCGACGATGACGTCGACCGGGTGACCGGCGGACTCTCGCTCTATTAACGCGTGGCGAGCGGCGAACAGGACGGTCGAAACGGCCAAACGACTTACCACCGATCCGAACGGAGAAGCAGGAAATGAGGGAATTCGCGGCGGGGGTGGAAGATGCGCTCGGCGAGATCGTCGACGGGATGGGGGACGCCGTCATCGTTCGCGACACCGCGAGCGGCGAGATCGTCGCGGTCAACGACGCCGTCGAGACGGTCTTGGGCTGCGTTCCCGATTCCGACTGGACCCTCGACGACGCGTGCGCGGCGGAACCGACGCGGGCCGCCGCCGCACGCGAAAACGCCCTTCAGCGGGCGGAGGACTCGTCGCCCGCGACGTTCCAGTGGAAGGCGGAGCGACCGGACGGAACGGCGCTTTGGGTCGAATCGTCGATCTCGACCACGGTCGTCGACGATCGAGCGTACACCGTGAGCGTCGTACGCGACGTGACGGAGCGTACCGAGTGTGAGCGCGAACTCGAACGACTCGCAGAGATCCTGATACACGACCTGAAGAGCCCGTTGAACGCCGCGAAAGCGCAGGTGAACATCCTTCGGTCGGAGGTCGAAGGCGGCGAGGAGTTCCTCGATCGGCTCGATCGCGTCCACGACAGGATGGAATCGCTCGTCGCGGACGCCCGCGCGCTCGTCGACGGGAGCAGGCCTCGCGGGCTGACGCTGGACTCGGTGGATCTGAGCCGAATCGTCACCGACGCGTGGGAAGCCGTCGGCGGTCAAGGCGACGAGATCGACCCGACGTGGTGCGGTGACACCGGCGCGAGCCTCGTCGTCGACGGCGATCTCGGCACGGTGACTGCGGACGAGCGACGGCTCCGTCGACTGTTCGAGAATCTCTTCGAGAACGCCCTTCGACACGGTGGCGGCGACACCGACTGCGTTACCGTGACGGTGTCACCGACGCCGACTGGAGTCTCGGTATCCGACGACGGCGTCGGCGTCCCGGCTTCCGACCGAGAGCGCGTCTTCGAGTACGGATACACCACGGCCGACCGCGGGACGGGCTTCGGGCTCAACATCGTCGCTGCGACGGCTGAGTCGCACGGATGGGACGTGAGGGTCGGTGAATCCAGCGCTGGCGGCGCGTGCTTCGAGATTTCGGGGATGCGCGATCCGGCCGAGTGAGCGGCCGGGCGCGTCGCTGTCCGTCGGGAACGTCGCTATCTGTTGGGAACGTCGCTATCGGTTGGGGCACATCGCTGTCGGTCGGGCGCGTCGCTGTCCGTCGGGAACGTCGCTATCGGTTGGGAAACGTCGCTGTCGGTTGGGAACGTCGTTGTCGGTCCGACCGTCCGCCGCGGTCGACGAACCGGAGCGACCTTACGCTCGCGGAAGAAAGCCCGCATCGACCAGATGCGTGCGGCCCATCCTCTCGAACGACGCGTCGGCATCGAGCACTACTACAGCGACGCCGAGGGCACCGGCGGCCGCCTCCGGACGACGCCGGACGACTTCCGCGTCCGCGAACTGGAGGCGATGGATTCGGTACCGCTCGATTCCGATCAGGGCGACTACCCCCACCTGCTCGTCCGCGCGACGCTCCGCGGGTGGGACACGAACGATTTCGCGCGACGGCTCTCGAACGCGCTCGGAATCAGCCGCGAGCGGATCTCGTGGGCCGGGACGAAAGACAAGTACGCGATCACGACGCAGTTGTTCTCGATTCAGGGGATCGACGCGGACGACCTCCCCGAGATCGACCACGCCGAGGTCGAGATTGTGGGACGTATCGGCCGGCGGCTGCACTTCGGCGACTTGGCTGGCAACGCCTTCGAGATCCGCGTCCGTGAGGCCGATATCGCGCCCGTCGAGACGATCACCGATGAGTTGCACGCGCGGGTCGCGGGCGACGGCTCATCGATGGAACGGGACGACAGCGACGAAGACGCCGAGATCGACGTGGCGGTCCCGAACTACTTCGGCCATCAGCGCTTCGGGAGCCGGCGACCGGTGACCCACGAGGTCGGTCTCTGCGTCGCCCGCGGCGAGTGGCGCGAGGCGGTCCTGACGTACGTTGGAAACCCCTTCGAGGCCGAACCCGACGACACGCAGGAGGCCCGGACGTTCGTCGACGAACAGGCCGAGCGCGCCGATCCAGACTGGCAGGGTGCGCTCGATCGGATGCCCGGCGCGCTCCGCTTCGAGCGGTCGATGCTTCACCGCCTCAACGAGGACGGCGACGAGACGCCCGAAGACTGGCGGCACGCGTTGGAGGCGGTTCCACAGAACCTCCAGCGGCTGTTCGTCAACGCCGCACAGTCGTACGCGTTCAACCGCATCGTGAGCGAGCGGCTCTCGCGCGGCCTCCCGCTCACTCGCCCCGTCGACGGGGACGTCGTGTGCTTCGCGGATCGCGACGCGCCGGAAGGTCTCTACCGCCCCGACACGGACCGGACGCAGACCGCGACCGACCGCCGCGTCGACGTGATGGCCCGTCACTGCGAGCGCGGTCGCGCGTTCGTGACCGCGCCGCTCGTCGGCACCGAGACGGAGTTGGCCGCGGGTGAACCGGGTGACGTCGAGCGCGCAGTCTTGGACGACCTCGGACTCAGCCCGGGCGATTTCGATCTTCCGGACGAGTTCCACTCGACGGGAACGCGGCGCGCAGTCCTCCTGCGGACGCGCGTCGAACACGACACAGATCCCGACGAGAACGCCTACGACCTCTCGTTTTCGCTCCCGTCGGGCTCGTACGCGACGGTTCTCCTTCGAGAGTACCTGAAGACGAGTCCGGTCGATCTGTGAGCGTCTCACCGCACCGTTGCCCACGGTACTCACTCACAACGCGTCGACGCATCCGATAGCCGCGCTTTTATTTTCGCCTCTCTTTCCACCGCTATGGACTGTCGGCGGTGCGGCACGCCCCTCGAACGCCCCGGCGACTACTGTCTGGTCTGCAACACCGGGAACTGCGACGCCGTCGTCGTCGAATTCGAGCGCGACCGCGCGGAGCTGACAATGCTCGACGACGAGGAGATCGTCGGGCGAACGGCGCTGACGACGATCCCGGAAGACGACCCCGAATCCGAGACCGTCGAACTGCGGAACTTCGCGGGGCGCGTCGCCGACGAAATTCGCCGGAAGCGCCCCGAGTCGGTGTTCGCGGCCGGCAATCGCGACGCCTTACGCGAGACCCGCGCGCAACTGCACCACGAATTCTACCGGGTTGCTGGCGACGATCCCGTCGAACGGGTGTTAGAGCGTCGCGGCGAGCGATCGCTGGAAGTCGTCGAGACGGCCCCCAGAGAGAAAATCGGCGGCACGCACTCGACGCTCATCGGCGGACGCGGCGGGCGGCGGGCCATCGGCGTCGTCGCCGACCACCCACACGTAAAGAAGATCGTTCCGGGGCCGATCGACGCGGGCGGGATGGGCTCACAGACCGGACTGCGAGCGAAGGTAACTCGCTCCGACGACAACGGCAACGTGCGGCTCCTGCTCCGAGACGGGTCCAGCGTACAGGAAAACCGGATCGTGACGACCGCGATGGACCGGGAAACAGGAGAGTTCGTCCGCGACGACCTGAACGAGGCGCTCACCGAGGCTGAACTCCGAGAGGCGTAGCGGGCGACTCGTTGGGGCCGACGCGGATTCGATCGTTATTCGAGGTCGCCGCCGCGAATCGTCGCTTCGGCCGCTTTCAGCGCCGCCTCGGGATCGAAGTCGGCGACGATCGCTTCCAGATCCTCACGGGACCGTCCGCGCAGCGATTCGGCGTGGTCCGTGATGTTCGGCACTGCGCGGATGATGTTATCGATGATCGGGATCGCAGCGGTCTGCGCCGAGCGGGACAGCGGGTTCAGGTCGATGACGATCTCGGATTTACCCATCGCCGCGAGCGCCTCGGCGCGGTCGCCGTCCTCCAGCGGGACGAGCACGACGTCGGCCGCGCCGATGCCGTCGGCGTCGACTTTCGCGCGCTCGTGCTCCAAGCCCGGAATCCGCGCATCGGCGGTCAGTCCCTTGATTTCGATCCCCGCTGCCTCCGCCCCGTGCTCGCGGAGATGCTCGGTGATCGCTCGCATCCGTTCGTCGGTTCGGTTGAAGAGGTTCACCTCGACGGCGGCGTCGACGGCGGCGGCGAGTTCGAGCATCTCGCCCGGGACGAGCGCCGCGACGTTGCCGTTGATCGAGAGCACCGGACGCTCGGCGAGGAGTAAGAGCGCGGCCGCGGCGCGCTCGGCCTCGTCGGCGGAGTCAGTCGTCCGCTCGCCGAGGAGGTAATCGAACGCCTCGCCGCGGCCCTCGGCGATGAGCCCCTGTTTGCTCGTGATGCCCTTCTCCACGCCCGCCTCGATACGGTGTCGCGTCAGGAGCGACAGATAGCGAGGGTGGCTCTCGGGAACGTCGATCTCGCTCATACGTCGAAATCGAACGGCGGAAGGAAAAGCAAGCCGATTTTCGTCGACTCACTCACGAATTTCGGGTGTCGTTCGCTCACGACGCTCGGCTGTTGCTCACTCGTCGATTGGTCCGGAAGCGCGACCGATCGCTGGCGGCCGGAGCGTCGCCCCCGTCGGGTACACCGAACAGACTTCGGGGTCGTACCCGGCCGCCGAGAGGTCGTCGCCGAACGCGAAGACGGTGTCGCCGAGCATCGCCATCGACGCGTCGCCGCCCGCTGCACGAACCGCCTCGATGGCCTCAGCGACCTGATCGGTGAGGAGGTCCGCGTCGCGGGCGAACCGCCGCGAGAGCTCGACGAGCCGGTCGACCGTGGGCTCGTCCCGCAGATCCGACAGCGCGCGTTCGCCAGCAGCAGTCAGGGTAGTGGTGTCACCAGCGAGGACAGCCTCAGTCGAGACCGACCCGAACGAGACGTACTCGACGCGCGGGGTCGCGGGGATGCCGTCCATCCGGCCGTATCCCGGTGCGCCCGGGTCCAATCGGATCGGCAGCCCGCCGCGGGCCTGCGCGACGACGTCGCCGAGTCCGGTTCCGGCTTCGACCTCCGCGACGTGTGCGAGTTCGACAAGCTCGTTCTCGCTCCGCTTGCAGTCGTAGACCGCGTTGACGGCGTAGGCGGTGCCGAGCGCCAGCGCCCCGGAGACGCCGAAGCCAGCACCGAGCGGCAGGGGCGTCTCGGCAACGACCCGCGCGTCCGACGCGTCGAGCGCGTCGCGAACGGCATCGACGGGTGCGACGTCGATCTGGTCGCCGTTCACCGTCACTGCGGCGTCGTTGTCGGGACTCTCTCCCGAATCGCCACCGACGACGTGGACTTCGACACCGTGTGAGAGCGTCACGCCCGCGCCGCGCGACCCCGCCACCGCCGGGTCGTCGTCGGTGCGCGCGCTGAAGAAACCGGTCACGTGCCCGGGCACGAACGCGGCCGCCTCGTCACTCATTGGCCTCGATTGCGCGGCCGCCGTTAAATCGGGCGCGGTTTTGGTGCGGTCAGTCGGTGGCTCACGTGAGCGTGACGTCGCCGTCCGTTGAGCGACGGCTTCTGCGTCTTCGGTTTAGAGAATCCACCATCGGATCGCGGCCCCTGTCGCTATTCACAGACCTGCTTCCCTTCCTCGTCGGGTCGACCGGGAGGCACAGCAGAAAGTGTGTTCCGTTCCCCCCTACGCTGCTGTTTCAACTCGGTGTGGCGCTATTTGGAGTTCGCGATGCCGTGGTTGAACAGCTTTCCCCAGATTTCTTCCAGACGGTCGGCGATAACCGGCGTATCGGACCCGGCGGGGAGGTAAACATCTGGTTCGGTAACGCTGCCTCGATCATCGGCTCGGTTTCTTGCTGCCATACAGATGAATAGTGAACGGGTTACTCCATTGCTCTCTCGCTTAACGGTATAACCCATTTATGAGGTGTCAGGAACAGCCCCGCCAACTTGCCCACCAACGGGAACGTCGATCGTATAGCGATCCGATGACTACCCTGCGCGCGGTGCGCTTTCGATTTAGGGGCTCAGACGCTGCCGGTCTGACGAGGCTCGTTGGCACTCGTCTCGTTGGTCCGCCAAGTCTTCGTCCTACGGACTCAGACGTTGGCGATCTCGCGGGAAGAGAACGGCCTCCCGGATGTTGTCCAATCCGAGCATCGTCATCACGAGTCGCTCGCCACCGAGCCCCCAGCCGGCGTGCGGCGGCATCCCGTATTTGAACATCTTCGTGTAGTACTCGAACTGGTCGGGGTCGAGGCCCTGCTGCTCGAAGCCGGCGACGAGGTGGTCGTAGCGGTGTTCACGCTGGCCCCCGGAGACGAGTTCCATCCGCGGGTGCATCATATCGAAGCCGGTCGAGAGCTGTTCGTCGTCAGCGTGGTCCTTGATATAGAACGGCTTGATCTCACTCGGCCAGTCGGTGATGAAGTAGTGCTCGCCGACGTCCTCACCGAGCGCGCGCTCGCCCTCGGTCGGGAGGTCGTCGCCCCAGACGAGTTGCTCGTCGAGTTCGCCGGTCGCGTTGATCCGCTCGATCGCCTCCTCGTAGGTGAGCCGCGGGAACTCGCCGTCGGGGACCTCGAACTCCTCGTCGAGACCGAGCAGTTCGAGCTGGCGCTCGCAGTTCTCGGCGACGCCCTCGTAGGCGCTCTTGACGACGTGCTCGCAGGCGTCCATCGCCTCGGTGTGGTCGACGAACGCCGACTCGAAGTCGATCGACGTCGCCTCGTTGAGGTGCCGCGGCGTGTTGTGCTCCTCGGCGCGGAAGATCGGACCGATCTCGAAGACGCGTTCGAGGCCGGAGCCGACCATCAGCTGCTTGAACAGCTGCGGCGACTGGTTCATAAAGGCCTCCTCACCGAAGTACGTGATCGGGAACAGCTCCGTGCCGCCCTCGGTCCCGGTGGCGACGATCTTCGGCGTGTTGATCTCGGTACAGCCGAGGTCGCGGAATGCCTCGCGCGCGGCGCGGAGGACTTCGGCACGGATCTCGAAGATGGCCTTGACCTCTTCCTTTCGGAGGTCGAGCGTCCGGTTGTCGAGTCGCGTCGACAGCTCGGCGTCGACCTTTCCGGACGGGTCGAGCGGGAGCTTCGTGTCGGATTCGGCGAGCACCTCGATCGACTCGGGGACGATTTCGACGTCAGTCGGCGCGCGCGGTTCTTCCTTGACGGAGCCCGAAACGGAGATGACGCTCTCGCGGGAGACGTTGAGACCGGTCTCGACGAGATCGGCGTCCATCGAGTCCTCTTCGAGCTTGATCTGGATCTTTCCTGATTTGTCCCGGAGGATCAGGAACGCGATCCCGCCGAGATCCCGGACCTCGTGGACCCAGCCGGCGACCGTGACGTCCTCGCCGGGCTCGGCGTCTGCGGTGTAGGTTCTGCCTTTCATACTCCGTCTTTCCGAGCGCCCGGTCTTAAAAACGGTCGGTTCGGCCCCAGAGTGTGTCGATACAGCATAGCGGGGAAACTGTGTGCCGACTGGCCGCGGATACAGTGACCACCAGCCGAGGAAAGGATTTTGTACAACTGCATACAACTGTATGCATATGTCGAAGAGCATTCGCCTCTCCGAGGAGGCATACGAGCGTCTCGCCGCCCGAAAACACGAGGACGAGACGTTTTCTGAGGTCGTCCTCCGGATCGCTGGTGAGCGATCGTTACTGGACCTCGCTGGGATCCTGAGCGACGATGAGGCCGAGGCCCTCCGCGAAGCGATCGCGACCCGACGTGAGCGACGTGCAACGGAACTCGAAGAGCAGACGGACCGGATCCGGGGTTCATAAATGCTGCTCGATACGTCCTTTCTGATCGATTTGATGAACGGTGACGAGGATGCGGTCCGGAAGGCCCGTGAGTTGGAGACAAATCTCGTTCAACAGCGCCTCTCGTCGATGACGCTCTTCGAGTTATACTACGGCATCGAGCGTGCAATCGATTCAGCGGCCGAGCGAGAGAAGGTGGAACACGTTCTGTCCACGAAGCCGACTCATCCCGCCGACACGGCGATAATGCGAAAAGCCGGACGGATTTCGGGGGAACTCCAGAACGACGGTACTCCGGTCGGCGACGGTGACGTGATCATCGGAGCGACCGCGACTGCGGTCGACGAACCTGTGCTCACCCGCAACGTCGATGACTTCGCCCGGCTCGACGTCGAAATAGAAACGTACTGACCCGTCTCACATCCAGTTGAATCACTCGACGACCGCTTCCGCGTGGGCGTCCTTGACGCCCTCGACAGTCTCGCGGACGGCGTCGACGCCCTCGTCGTGCAGGAGGTCGCCGACGACGATCGTGTCGGCGTGTTTGCCCATCTCGTAGGCGGCGTCGTAGTCGCGGATTCCGCCGCCGTAGAACAGCGTCGCGTCGTCGAGGGCGTCGCGCGCGGCCGAGACTTTCTCGGTGTCGCCGAAGGTGCCGGAGTACTCGATGTAGACGATCTCTTGGCCGAACATCTTCTCGGCGACCGCGGCGAAGGAGGCCACGTCGTCGGCGGTCTGGTCGGTGTCGGCCTCGGTCAACTCCGCGACCGACGCGTCGGGGTTCAGGACGATGTACGCCTCGGTGTACGTTCGGTCCCAGTCGAGCGGCCCGTCGATGCGGACCCACTCCTTGTGCGCGCCGGTAACCCAAAAGGAGGACTCCGCGTTGAACACCGTCGGGATGAGATAGCCGTCGAGGTGGTCGGATTCGATGACGACGCCGGGGTTCGAGGGCTCTTGGTAGAGCGGCACGTCGTATCGCGAGCACGCCTCGACGACGCGCTCCATCTTCTCCGTCGTGATGTCGAGTGTACCGCCGATCTCGATCGCATCCGTCCCCGTCTGGCAGACGTCCGCGAACGTCTCACCGTCGGCGAGATCTTTGTCTGGGTCCACTTTCAGCACGTGGTCCCACTCCGTCCAAGGCCCGGTCATTGCAGGTACCTCACCCGGGCAACGTTAAAAATGGCGCGAAAACGCGGGTCCGACCCGTCCGCACCGGTCACTCGTCGTCGCTCGGGTCCTCGTCCACGCTCTGGCCTTCGTCCGCGCCCTGACCATCGTTCGCTCCCTGATCATCGTCCGCGTTCGATCCGGCTCCCTCCGCCGTCGACGTGCTCGAATCGCTCGCGGCGTCGTCGACGGTGATGCTCACCGGCCCGACGCTCTCGTCGTCCGCGTCGTCGTCCGACCGGCCGAGTCGACGGTCCAGATTAAAGACCGTGTTGAGTTCCGACTGCACCTGCGAGGCGACGCCGCGGACGAGTTCGCTCGGCGCGATGGCGGTGTACTCGTACGGATTGTTGCCCGCGCCCGCGCTCTCGCGCTTCTGCCGGGTGACGGTCTCCTCGTCGTGGAGTTCCGCGAGCGCCTCCCGGACCGTGCTCGGGTACAGGCCCGTCCCGTCTGCGACCTCCTCGCTCGTCGATCGGGGGTTCTTGCGGAGGTAGACGTAGATCCGCGCCCGCGTCTCGGTGTCGAGCAGCCACGCGAGGAGGTCGACGATCCCCTCGTCGAACTCCGAGACGGCCCGGTCGGCCTCGGCCTCCAACCGCGCTCGCGGGCCGCTCTCATCGTCGCTCTCGACGTCGACGACGACGTCTTCGGGGTCGATACTGCCTGCGTCGCTTTCGTCTGTGGGTTCGTCGGAAGGCATCGTGTTCTACCCGAAAGGTCACAACTCGCCGGACAAAAGCCTTTCTCAGGGACAGGAGGGTATGGTCAACTCAGTCGAGACAGAGCGCCTCACAGAGCGCGTCGGTCCCCGACTCTCGACGAATCCGACGCTGACGGACGGATCCGCTTTCCCGGTCGAGCAGTCGCTCTAAGGCGTCGATCCCGAGCCGGTCGGTCTCCGCGTGGACGAACTCCTCGAGCGACACGGCGTCCGCGGCGTCTCGAGTGATGAAGTCGGCGTCTCGGCCGTACCGTATCGCGTGCCACTTGTTCGCGTCGAGGATCTCCCGACGGACGTCGGTGCCGGACTCGCCGTCCTCGTAGCGCGCCGCGAGATCCTTGACGAGCGCGTAGACGTATTCGACGAACGCGACGGTGGCTGCGGGATCGGTCTGGGCATCCGGCGTCCGCACCTCCACGGATCCGTGACCCGTGTGGGGCCGGACGTCGTACCAGAGCTCGCCGCGATCCTCGATCGAGCCGAGTTCGACCATCTGGCGCTCGAACCGGCGGTACGCCTCGAAATCATCGAAGCGGGTCGGCATCCCCGTGTTCGGCAGCGCCTCGAAGATCTTCGCGCGGGCGGAGGCGAGTCCGGTGTCGAAGTCACACCAGTACGGCGAGTTCGCCGACAGCGCGAGCAACGGCGGCAGATACCACCGCAGCTCGTTCGCGATCCACGTCGCTTTGTCGGCGTCGTCGACGCCGACGTGGACGTGCAACCCGGAGGTAGTGTTTCGATGTTGCGGATACTGGATCCGGTCCAACTGCGACTGATACCGCGGCTTCGTGGCGTGTTCGAGTTCGCGCCACTTCGCGGTCGGGTGGAGCCCGGCTGCAGCGATTCGATAGCCGTACTCGTCGGCGTGGTCGACGAGCGCCTCGCGGACGGTCCGAATCGTCGATTCGACTTCCGAGAGATCAGAAATAAGCGGCGTCTGCGTCTCGAGCGTGAACTGAAACAGCTCGTGATCGATTCGGCCTTCGAGAATTCCCGTCGGTGGGTGATCGTAGACGAGATCTCCGATACCCGACGTCGGGCGGCCACGGTCGTCGACGATATAGAACTCCTCTTCGACGCCGAGCGTGCCCATCTGATCGAAGGCGTCCGCCGACCCTAGGTCCATCGGCACGTCGTTTGGGGCGGCCGATTAAATATGTCGCGGGCTCCGGCGAACGCTTCGCCATTCCGCCGCCCGTTTTGCCGGGATCGAAGGCTCACTGACTGTCGGGGGCCGCGGCCGCTACTCCAGCGGCTCCGCGACGACCGCGAGGTGATCGTCGTGGAAGCGGTCCAGTCGGTTCGTTTCGAGGATCTCGTAGCCCTCGCGCAGCTCGTCGAGCGCGTCCGAAAAGACCGAGTCGGGATCGTCGAGCACGTCCTCGCTGCGCGCTTTGATCGCTGCGAGCAGCCGCCCGTCCGGAGCCAGAAACTGCCGGTTTCGAAGCGCGACCGTCGCCTGTCCACGCGTCGCGACGTCCTGCACGATGCAGTCGAGGTCGGATTCGACGACGTGCGCGTACGTCTCGGGCTTTCGCGCGTCCTTCAACAGTGGAAAGAGGTTCGGCCGCGATTCGGCGACTGACAGGAGGTCCCGCGTCGGACGCGGCGCGAACTCGACGGCGTAGGTCGGGCCCGCGAAGTCCGCGACGTGCGAGACCGTCGTGCCGGATGCCGCGCCCAAGTAGAGCACGCGCTCGCCGCCCGCGAGGCCGACGTCCATCTCCAACTCCAGCATCGCGCCGAGCTTCGAGCGGCCGGCATCCCACGCCCGCCAGCCGTCGGCGTCCTGCGGCTCCCCGTACACCGGTTCGCCCCGTGTCGCGAGTCGCTCGCGGCCGTCGAAGCGACGCCGCTCGACGCCCTCGGGGAGGTCGAGCGTCATTCGCCCACCTCCCGCGCGCGGATCGTCTCCATTCTGTCCGCGAGATCGTCGTGGACGGACTGCTTGAACTCGCCGGAGTAGTGATCGATCCGCGCCGCGATCGCCAGCTTTCCGGCGAAGGCCCGCGCGGCCGAGCCGCGGTTCTCGGGATGAGTTCCGCGAACGTACTCGTGCGTGAAGATGACGCCGTGCTTCGGCGACGAGCCCCGGCCGCGGAGGTGCGCGAACAGCGCGTCTTCCGCCCCGAGGACCTGCACCGTCCCCGAAGGTTTCTTCGCGAGCGACTCCAACCCGCCCGCCAGCGAGAGCAGCCGCGCGGCGAGGACCGGCCCGGCCATCTCCGCGAGGTTCGGCGCGACCTCCGGCGCGTGCGACTCGACGAACGACCGGAGCGTCGCGCGCTCGTCGTCGAGACCGACGATCCGCCCGGCGAGCGAGACGAGCCGTTCTTCGGCGGGCGACTGCGGCGTCCACTCAGCCACCGCCCGTGCGCCGTCGACGCCGCCGAGGGCGTCGGCCGCGCGAGCGTCTCGGTCGGATCCGTCGCTCAGTGACCCCGCCCACTCGGCGAGCCGTTCGGCGAGTTCGTTCGCCGTACGTTCGACGTCGTCCATTGCTCGGATCGCATACACGAGTTGCTGGTCGTCCGCGCGGTCACGGGCCCGGACGGCCTCGCGAGTCGCGTGCAACGTCGCGGCGTGGAGGCGCTCGTAGTAGTCCTCTTCGTCGTCAGCGAAGCCCGATTGGATGGCCTGCTCTGGCCAATTTTCGGCGCTTTCGGCTGTGCCCTCGGAGATTGCGGTCGCTGCCGCTTCGTGGTCTCCGGGATCGACATCTGTGAACCATCCCGCGTGTTCGGGATTTGAACCGCTCATAGGCTTCCTTGCGGTCCGACTCGTATATGTATTCGCGAACACGGTGCGCGCACCTGCTCCTACGCGAGCGGGCCCTGAATGTTACAACCCCATCCTGATGCACGGGGAGTAGCATTTGGCCACTCTGGAGCCCGACCGGGACGACTGAGACGCCCGCCCAATACCCGCGTATTAAATTGGAAAGTGCCGTAGCACTCGGTAGATGGATAACGCGACGTACGAACTCGTGGTTTTCGATGGTGATGAAACACTTATTGATGGAGATATCATCGACGCCCTCGCCGAGTACGCTGGAGTGACCGAACGAGTCCAACAGGTGAAAGTCGATGTGTGGGAAAACGGTCTCGACGCGATGGACGCGCTTGCGGAGGATATTTTCCCGCTGTTTGAAGGGATCACCATAGAGGAGGTCGACCACCTCGTTGGGTCACTCTCGTTTGCGCCGGGGGCGAGAACAGTCGGTCAAAACGTGACGTGTCAAACGGCGATTTTCACGGCGCTCGCACCGCTGGCAACGCACATCGCTGGCGAATTGGATTTCGATCACTGGCGGGCGAATACTCCACTCGTCGAAGATGGCGTCTTGACCGGCGAACTGGAGGGTGAGATCATCGAGCACGGAAAAGGTCCCGTACTGGACGCGCTCGTGGCGGATCTCGGTATCTCTCACGATCAAGTCATCGCCATCGGTGACGGACCCCACGACATTCCGCTGTTCGAACGTGCCGGCTTTTCGGTCGGAATGAATCCAAGAGGAGCGGTCCGAGATGTCCCTGACGTTGCAACGACAGAGCAGGATTTCACACAGATCATTCCGGAGTTGATCTCGCGAGGGGTTCTCGATCCGTCGTATGGGGACCAATTGGCCGGCGTGAACGGCGAATCCGAGTCAAATCCCTAAAGAACGCTGTCGCGATGAACCGGCGAAAAAATCGGTGAGAGACCCCGCTACCGGGTGTCTTATAACTGATCGAGGATTCGATCGGCTGTACTCGTCGTTGTACTTGGGCTACTGCTGTTCGCTTCGTCAGCTTCGTCGTTCCACGCCGTTTCGGGACGACTCTGTAGGACGTAGAACTGCGTTCCCTCACTGTGTTCTTCGATCGCCCATTCGATGTCTTGGGGCTCGTCGTAATGCTGTTCGATCGTCTTCGCGAGATCGGTCAACTTAATCAGTTCGTCGGCCGTTACCGACGGGACGTCGCGCTTCTCCTCCTCGATTTCGACTTCTTCGGTCCCTGCGTCCGTGGGGACCGTCATAACGTCTTTGTCCGGAACGTTTCTGTCGACGATTTTGTAGACGGGCTTGTCGACAAGGAAACTATCAGGGGTAACGATCCCGCTCACGACGGCCTCGCCGAGCCCCCAGTTCGATTCGATCCGGACTTTCGATCGGTCGCCGTTCGAGGGGTTGACCGTGAACATCACCCCCGACGACCGGGCTTCGACCATCTTCTGAATCCCGACGCTGATGAGCACCTCATCGCGATCGAATCCGTGCTTCTCGCGGTAGGTGATCGCTCGCGCGGTGAACAGGCTCGCCATACATTCCTTCGTTCGTTGCGCGACAGCGTCGAAATCGGTCACATTTAGATACGTATCCTGCTGCCCCGCGAAACTCGCGTCGGGTAAATCTTCGGCTGTTGCCGAGGAGCGGACGGCGACTTGCAGGTCGCTTTCGCCGGTTTCTGCCTGCAGTTGCTCCCACGACGATTCGAGTTCTGCAGCGAGGAAGTCGGGGAACGATGCGCTCTCGATGTGCTCGCGGATATCGCGGCTCGCGGCTGCGACGGCGTTGTCGTCGTCGATATCGACCTCGGCGATCCGGTCAGTGATGTATTTGTCGAGTGACTGCGTTTCGAGAAAGGCCTCGTAGAAGTCCGTGGTGACTGCGAACCCGGGTGGTACTTGCACGTCGTCACCAGCCTCCATCAGTTCCCCGAGCGAGGCGTTCTTGCCACCGACGAGCCCGATGTTCGCTTTCGTGCAGTTCGGCGAGTCGAAATGTACCGTGTACGTTGAGTCGGCCATAGTTTCCATAATGATTGATACGGTGTTAGTCGTTACTCAGCTTTCTCTAGGATCTCGACTTCGCCGGTTTCGCCGTCGAGACGAATCAGATCACCCGTCTCGATGAGTGAGGTTGCGTGCCCAGTGCCGGTCACCGCGGGCAGTCCGTACTCTCGACACACAATCGCTGCGTGACTCGTGATCCCGCCGTCATCGGTCACCGCACCTTTTGCCCGAGGGAACACCGGGGCCCACGCGGGGTTCGTCAACGGGGCGACGAGGACTTCACCGTCTTCCAATTTGTCGATATCACTGGAGTCGTTAACCACTCGCGCTGGGCCTTGTACTTGCCCTGAGGAGGATCCGAACCCTTCGAGGTGGCTGCTGTCTCCGTCGTCGGACTCGATATCGAGCCAGTTGTTGACCTTCTCGGTCGTGATTCCCCACAGCATCTGCATCAACGGGTCGGTGACCTCCTCTGGCGGCTCACCGAGTGCGGGAGACGGGTCCCACGCTTTCGCCGCCTCGAACGTCTCTTTTCGGTCGGCGGCGCGATCTTTCCAACGAGTCGGAACGAACGCACCTTTCCCGAGCGCCCACGTTTCACAGACCTCTTCGAGGAGTTCTGCGACCTCGAAGCGCGTGAAGAGGAATATCTCTTCGCTGTCCGCGAGGAGTCCGTGATTGACGAGCAACTCGCCGAACTCCCGCATTTTCCGGAAGATGATGGTATGAAGCCAGTTCTCGATCCAGAACTGGTGGTTTTCGGCGTACTCGTAGACCGACATACACGTCTCGTAGGCGTGATCGAACTCCTGGCGCTCCTCAGCGTCCAAGTACTGTCTGTATTCGTCGACGATTGCATCACGCTCGGACTGGAGCGCCTCGAAGTCTCTGCCCAGTTCCTCGCCTGATTGGAGCCGCTCGATTTTCGATTCCAAGTGGTCGAACGGTGCCTCCATATCCTCGATCCAAGAGCCCTTGTAACTGTGGAATCCGTCCCCGTAGGTCATATAGAACCACGGATCTTTGACCGCGTCGAACTCCTCGAGGAACTCTCGGCCCGCTTCGGAGTCTTCGAGGCGGGACCGTTTCACGTCCGGCGATTCCCCGGAGGTCAGTACCGAAGTGACGTCGTCGCCGAGTTCATCGGCGAGTACGGCGAGATCGTTCAGTTCTTGATCCGGTCGGAACACGTCCGCCTCGACAGCGGACACCATTTTACCGATCGCGTCGTCGGAGATGTCCGGGAACAGATCACGGCTGATCTCCGTGAACTGCATATACGCCAAGTACGCGAGGTAGAGGAACTCGAAGTGTCGCTGCCACCCTTCGAGTGCCAGCTCCGTGAGTCGGTTGTAGTTCCGGATGACTTGCAGCGTCGATTGGCTTTGCCCTTTCCCCTCGGTAATCACGTCGTCGGGAACGTATTCGGGAAGTTCCGCTGGGACTTCGAGCGAGTCGATTTCGCGGCCGATCTCTTTGACCGCCGGTAGCCACGTCCCGTTGTAGAGCGCGTCGTAGTTCTCGTAGTAGTATTCGCTGCGCTCTTTGAATATTTCGGCGCGTTCTTTGAGGAGCTCTTCGTCTTCGACGCTGATTCCCGTGAAGTACGCATAGCCGGCGACCACACGGATGTCGACGGACATCGAGGGGGGAATGGCGAACACGCGGCTCGGGTTTTGCGCCATCGCGATCTGCCACGCTTGCGCGCTGATGGTCATATCCCACGGCATCAACGGTTCCGTCGTGTCCTTCTTATCCCAGAACCAGAACCGGCCCCGTTCGTAGTCTGTGCGGTCCTCCGAGAGCTCGAACTGGAAGTACTCCGGATACATTTCTTCCCAGCCGTCGAGTTCCGCCGGGAGATCGAGTTCGCCAGCGAACGGGAACCGCTCTCGGGGCTCGCCTGTGCTACTGGTGGCCGACTCCGAAAGTTCGGATCCGCTCTGCTCTGATTCCATGTCAATAGTCAGCGTGGAGCAACTATTTATAATTAACGACTGCCAAAAAGAAATTGTAATCTTATAGTGGCACAATACATTTTATTGTATTCAAATATGCGGAGTAAATGATTGCGAGGTCCAAGATAGGGAGTAGATTGATTACAGTATAATCAGTACCTGTCCGTATGCGAGTCGGACTCATCAGTGACGTACACGCGAACTGTCCCGCTCTCGATGCAGTACTGGACGATATGCCGGACGTGGATGCGTATGTCCACGCTGGCGACGTCGTCGGATACGGGCCGTTCCCGCGAGACGTTCTCGCCCGCTTCGAGGAACACGATATCACCTCGATTCAGGGGAATCACGATCGAGCGGTCCTCGGGGAGTTCCACGACGACTTCCACGAGATCCCGAAAGCGGCCGCGCTCTGGACCGCAGACCGGTTACGTGAGGACGAACACGCATACCTCGATTCCTTACCGATCGAACGGTCACTGTACGACGGCCGCGTCAAAATTGCGCACGGGGCCCCGGACAAACCGAACACGTACACGTATCCGGAGGAGTTCTCCCCGGAGCTTCTCGGGACCGAATCGGTACTTGTCCTCGGTCACACGCATATGCAGGCCAAAGCCGAATTCGACGAGGGGACCGTGGTGAATCCCGGAAGTGTCGGGCTCCCGCGCGACGGGGATTGGCGCGCCGCTTACGCCGTCCTCGACGTGGAAGCGGAGACCGTCGAACTCCACCGGGTCGAATATCCCAAAGAGCAAACACAGGAACAGATCGCCGAACACGGGCTTCCGGAGGCGCTCGTCGACGGGCTCGAACACGGTGAATTGGTCTTCGGACGGACGAAGCGTTCTGTCACTGATTCCGTCGAGTAGATTCCGAGCTTCCGTTTCAGAGCCCACCAGAGACGGCTATCACTCAGAAGGAGTACGTTCGCGGCTGGTGCTGAATCGACGTCCACTTCGTCTCTGTGAGCTCGTCGATGATCCACTGCCCGTTGTACCGGCCGATGCCGGACGCTTTCATCCCCCCGAACGGAACGTGCGGCTCGTTGTTGATCGGCTGGTCGTTGATGTGGACCATCCCGGCGTCGATCCGATCAGCGACGGTTCGAGCACGTGAGATTCGATCGGAATGGACAGACGCTGCGAGCCCGTATTCCGTATCGTTCGCTAATTCGACCGCCTCGTCGTCATCGCTGAACGGCACGATCGGTGCGACCGGGCCGAAGTGTTCGTTGCACGCGGCCGCCATCTCGTTTTCCATCCCCGACAGCACGGTCGGCTCGACGAGCAACCCGTCGGCCGTCCCGCCGAGTTCGAGCGTCGCACCCTGTTCAACAGACTGGGTCACGTACGCTAACATCGAATCCCGCTCAGTCTCGTTGATGATGGGTCCGACGACTGTCTCCTCATCGAGTGGATCCCCGACAGGCAACGCTGCGGCCCGCTCGACGAACCGTTCGACGTATGTGTCGTAAATCGATTCGTGAACCAAGTGGCGATTGATCGAGATGCAGATCTGGCCCTGATGCATAAACGAGCCGAAAATCCCCGCATCCACGGCTCGCTCGACGTCTGCATCCTCCAGCACGACGTGCGGGTTGTTGCCGCCGAGTTCCATCGCGGGGAGTGCGAACGCACCAGCGGCGTTCCGGGCGACGCGTTCGCCGACTGACGTCGATCCCGTGAATGCGACGGCGGACATCTCCGGGTGTGATGCGACTCGATCACCGATTTCGGATCCGTGGCCGGTGACGACGTTCAAGACGCCGTCGGGCAGGCCGGCCGCCTCGAAGAGGCGCGCGATGAGGAGGCCGCCGCTAATCGGTGTCTCTGAGGCTGGTTTCAGTACGACACTGTTCCCGAGTGCGATCGCGGGGGCAACCGCACGGAGTGACAGCTGAAACGGGAAATTCCACGGCGAAATCACGCTGACGACACCCACAGGCTCTCGCTTGACGATGTTCTCCTTCCCCTCGATTTTCGATTGGCTGTGGCTTCCAGTCATCCGGAACGGGTAGGTCCCGACATCGTGCATCATCTCACCAGTCGATGTGAACTCGCGGGACGCCTTCGGCCGCGCGCTCCCGGATTCGATCGCGAGCAGTTCCGTGAGCTCCTCGTGATGGGTCTCGATCAGGTGTTGGACGTCTCTGATCAGCTCTCCCCGCTCCTGTGGGAGGACCTCCTGCCAGTCGGGCTGTGCCCGGGCCGCCGATTCGAACGCGGAATCGACGTCGGCGACGGTCCCGGCAGGAACCTCGTTCACTCGCTCACGCGTGGCGGGGTTTTCGACCGCGATAGTCCCGTCTCCGGAACCGGAGTGCCACTCTCCGTCGATATACAGCCTGTTCCAGTCGCTCTCGATCGAAAATCCATCCGAACCGGTTCGTGAATCCTGTGTCATTGTCTCGTGGGTCGTAGTGTTCGGCTAGCAGTCCATCTTTCACGGGCGGAGGAGGACCACCCGGTCGTCAGTGGGCGTGGCCTCCCGGGCCGTGCGGCGTTTCGAGGAATTCGGAGAAAATGCTCGTATCCTGCGCGGCGAGTCCTTGGAGCCCCTCGGCGTCGACACGGACGCTGAAGTGTTTTTTCGGGGCTTCGATGATGAGTCGATCACCATCGGGTGAGCCGACACTGCGAACGACGATATCTGCGTACTCGTTGCTCAGCGTGAACTCACAGTCGACAGTGTCGTCTGCGGCTGACTCCGTTCGATTCGAAAGGTCGTACTCGTACCCGAGAAACTCGGAGAACACGTCCAAGTCCTGCCACGTGAGGCTCTCGAGTCCGAGAGCATCCACGCGAAGTTTATCTTCTCCCTCGCGGAGCTCCAACCGCTCGCCTTTCGGCGTTTTGATGTGACGGGCGAGCACCACCGCGTCGTCGCCGCGGATCTCGGTCTCTTCGACGACTTCGATGTAGTGTTCGTCGTTCGGTTCGACCGTCATAGGAATATGGAGACGTTGTCCGTGCTCAAGACCGTCTGATCGAGGCGGATCTCCCGATCGACGATCTCGAAGGATTCGCTCGGCTCTCGTCGCCGGAGCGTGTCTACGCGTCTCGCCGAGTGGAACGTGTGGTCCTCACTGTCGCCGCGACTCAGGTAGATGAGGAGGTTGCTCTCGACGTGCAGTTCGTCGTCTGCGAGTTCCCCACCGTCTCGCGTGACCTGCACGTTCGTCACGTATCGTCGGGTACGAGTCGGGGGACGCTCCGCCCACGCGTACTCGGAATCGAACCGTTCGACGCGGGCTTTCAGCGAGCCGTAATCCTCGTTGAAGTAGTACCCCCGCTCGCTGAACACGCTGGCCGTGTTCTCCCGCATCAGCCGCCGCGGCATCCGGTAGGAGATGTCTTCGGCGATGTGATCGAACCACTCGTGGAGGTTCCGATTGTCCAGTAGTTCCGCCTCCTCGTAGAGGAACTGTTCGACCTCGCGCTCTACCAGTAGGGCTTCGAGTCGATCCGCTTGTTCGGTCAACATCATTGTCCCTCCGAGATATTCATCGGCGTGCCAGTCGCGTCGGTGCGGTCGTTCCCCGCCAGCATCTCGTACCACTGCTCGTGGAACAGGCGCATCCCGCCTTCTTCGAGGTTCTCCGAGTACGCGAACCCGGGACCGAGCCAGTCCTCGTCGAGTTCCATCTCGCTCATCCAGTCGAGACCCATTTGATAGTTCAACTGGAGGTCCTGTTGACTGGCGAACTGCCCGCTGGCGGACTCCGTGATCCCCTTCCAAATCGGGACGTCATCCTGCTCGAAGTTCCCCGTTGGTCCGAAGTTCGAGGTGTACATCTTGTACATCCGTTGTTTGAACTCTTCGGGCGCGTTCTTCGGGGCGAGTCCCCAACTCCACAGCTCCATCTGATCGGGGCCGAGCGGCCGCCACTTCCGGATGGTAAAGAACGGTGCGACGTCTTTCTCGGGATCGTCGGTCGTGTCGCCGAAGTGCAGGAAGCCGAAGTTGGGGAAGATGCCACCGGTGAACGACAGCGCTTGCCGGGCAAGTTCCCACTGCGCGTCCGAAAGATCCTCTTTGGTGAACAACTCTTCGACGACCTCCTCGGGGTACGTGAGGAACACGTCTTCGCCCTCGAACCCGCGCATACTCGTCGTGTGACCGTCGCAGTGGACGTGTCGGTCTAAGCTGTCGCCGGTCCCAGCGTGACCGACCGTTTCCTCACCGCCCAACTCCAGATCGAGGACGGAGCCGTGCGCCCACGCGGTGTGATAGCTGTCTCCGTTGAAGTTGTCCGCGATCGTCTTCCAGTTCGCGTCGATCACCCACCGATGCGGTTCCCCGATGACTTCCATCCCGCCTTCGGGGAGCTTCATGTGCACGTCGAAGTACCATTTGAAATCACCGAGCCACTCGTCGAGTGACGGACCCTCTTCGGCGATCGAGGCGAACACGAGCCCCTCGTACGTTTCGAGTCGCGGAACGTGAACGAGCCCGTGCTCTTCCCGGTCGAGGTTTTTGAACGCCTTCGATTTCTGGGGGATCCCCGCGGCGTCCCCGTTGTTCTTGTACGTCCACCCGTGGTACGGACAGCGGAAGTGGGAGGTGTTTCCCTGTTCGGCGCGACACACCTGCGCGCCGCGGTGGCGGCAGCTATCGAACAGGAGATTTACATCTCCGTTTTCACTGCGGACGAAGATGAAGGTGTCATCCCCGATGTATCGCCGTGCGTAGTCGCCCGGTTCCGGGATCTCTGATTCGTGCCCGATGAACACCCACGACTGTCCAAAGATCCGCTCTATCTCCAATTGGTGGAGATCGTCGTCGTGGAAGAACGCCAAGGGAAAGTGTCCCTCGTCGAGTGACTCGCGCGCTTCTCGGAGCGCTTCCGCCGTTTTCTTCGAGTTGTCTCCAGCTGCCATACTTATAAACCAAATTCAAAGTACAGATACTTAAATATAACGCAGATATAGTGTATTGTAATCCTAAAATAGATTTTATACAAATTTTGTATTCTAAGACTGCAAAATTATATTACGGTAGAGTATATACTTGGTGCTACTATGACCTTGCCGACATCCCCTAGACGGAACACGCCATTCCGGAGACCGCCGACTCGTCGCACACTGGCAACAATGGACGTGGTCACGACGCGTGACGGACGTGATCACGATGCGTGACGTTACTGCGGCGGTCGTCACCGAACCCGGAGAATTCTCGATCGAATCGGTCTCTCTCGCTGATCCCAAGCCCGATGAAGTGCTCGTTGACGTGCGCGCGACCGGGGTCTGTCACACCGACTTTCACGCCTACACCAGCGAAGACACCGACTTCCCGATCGTCCTCGGACACGAGGGCGCGGGTGTCGTTACAGCCGTCGGCGACGACGTCTCGACCGTCGATGTCGGCGATCGCGTCGTCCTGTGGGTGCTCCCGTCCTGCGGTGACTGTGAGTACTGTCGGAGCGGCAGCCCATACCTCTGTCAAGCCCGCCGGGACACACGCGGTCAGATGATGGACGGGACGCACCGACTCACCCGCGAAGGTACCCCGATCAACCACTTTTACGCGCAATCCTCGTTCGCCAGTATGGCGGTCGTCCCCTCGCGACAAGTAGTTCCGATTCCGGACACCGTCTCGTTCGAGATCGGTGCGTTACTCGGCTGCGGCGTCACCACCGGCCTCGGCGCGGTCACGAATATCACTGACGTCGGGAGCGGGGAGACGGTTGCCGTGTTCGGCTGCGGTGGCGTCGGTGCCGGTGCGATCCTCGCCGCCGACGCCGTGAGCGCTGGTATGATTATCGCTGTCGACCTCGATTCGGAGACGCTGACGACGATGGACGAAATCGGAGCGACACAGACGATCAATGCCAGTACCGCGGATCCAGTGGCGGAAATCCGCGAGCTAACGGGCGGTGTTGACTACGCGTTCGAGTGTATCGGCACCCCACAGACGGTGCAACAAGCGATCGCATCGCTCGGCCCGGGGGCGACAGCCGTGATCACTGGCACGAGCAGCACGCCGCCCGCCGAAATCGACCTCGGACAGTTCACGAAGGGTATCACGGTGACCGGAAACATCGTCGGTTTCACCCAACCGAGCGTCGATATTCCGAAGTACGCGAGAATGTACGAAAACGGTGATTTGGATCTCGACGCGATCCTCACAGCGCGATACGAGCTCCACGAATTAGCCGACGCGTTCGACGCGCTCGCCGCCGGCAACGGCATCAGGAGCGTCGTTCGGTTTGACGAGGGTGCCTGACGCGTGCCCCACCGATATCCGCTCAGTATCAGTCCCAGTGCACGCGAAATCTCGCAGTCCTTTTCAGGACTGCCTGAATAGTCTTGCAGAACCGAATGACTGATAATGCACTCACCGACTTCGACGCCCGCGACTTCATCCTGTTACAGGCTCGCATTGCGAACCCGACGGCGTCGAGCAGAGAACTCAGCGATATCCTCGACGAGACGTACGGAATTTCGCTCTCTCATAATCACGTGAACACCCTCCTCCGGGAAATGGAAACGGAGGGGCTCTTCAGGAAAACCGTCGTCCCGCGACGCACACTGTTCAAACATTACGTGTTCCGGATCGCGTTTCACTACCCGAACTACAAAGAACACTGGGAGGAGTGCTACGACACCCTCGTCAACGATCCCCACGTGTTGATGTTCTTCAACGCTGATGACAAATACCGCTGGCAGCTCATCGCGCAGTTCCGAAGCACCGAGCAGATGGACGAATGGGTGACGGAGTTCTTCGAGGAACACGGATCCGTCATCGACGAGTTCGAGACCACCTCTGTCCATAACCTCCATAAATTCAAAACGGACGCCGCGATCTTCGACGATCTCATCGCGGAGTCCGAAGAGGGGCGCGAGTACCTCGAAGACGCCGAGACTGCTCCTGCGAGTTCCGATGGCTCGCCGGAATCCGCCGACAGAGACGAGAACGAAACCGAATGAAAGAATCCGCCGGCGTTGGCGTCTGCGCGGTCGCGGGCTCGAACGGCCTGTGCGTCGTCTGCAGCGTCGCGGGCTCTACCAACCGTGTACATCGCCTGTAGCGTGCCGGGAGCGCTCGGCGACGCCGGGGCGGGACCACAAATGTCGTACTGATTACGCTCTTCTCTTCCCGCCGCGCGTCGTCAACGGGGATGACGCTCGGCAGTACACAGTGAGAGTAACTCGTATCAGGCCCGCGGGAGTTTGACGGCGAATACGGCCCCATCGTCGGTTTCTCCAAGACGGGGTTCCTCACCATCGTCCAGCCAGACCTCCCCGCCGTAGGCCTCCACCAGCTTCCGGACGAGGTACAGTCCCACGCCGGTCCCCTCGCTGCCGAGGCCTTTTTCCCCCTGCCCGAAGATCGACGACCGGATCGATGCGGGGATCCCGGGACCGTTGTCGGCGATGCGGACAGTGACCGTGTCCGCGTCGGTCTGCGTCGAAACGGTCACCGTCGGCTGAGCCTTGTCGTTGTGCTGGACCGCGTTCTTCAGCAGGTTTCTGAACACCGAGGACAGCATCTCGTCGGCGAGCACGGCGACGGACGGAAGCGACCCGTCGACAGTGACGGTCGCCTCGTCGAACGACTCACGGAGTTCCGCGATCTGCATCTGGAGCACGGTGTCGAGGGACATCTCGATCGGCACTCGTTCGGGAGAGACCATCACCGCCGCGAGGTCGGCCGCGGTGTGAGTCAGCTCGACCGCTGACTCCGCGTTGGTGAGGACCTTTTGTAGGTGCGTTTCCCCCTCGCCGTCGACGTGTTCTTCGAGCATCTCGCCGTATCCGAGCACGATCTGGAGGTTGTTCCGAATGTCGTGTCTGACAACCTTGTTCAGTAAGTCGAGACCGTCCCGTTGCTCTTCGAGTTGCCGTTCGTACGCTTTCCGGTCGGTGATATCCCGGCTCACGCCGACGATCCCGCCGATCTCGTCGTCCTCGTCGTAGAAGGGGAACTTGTTGTCGATGAAGACGTGCTCGCGCCCGTCGACGTAGCGAACGCGTTCCCACGTCTCGGCTGACTCCGTCTCGACGACGTACCGATCGTCGGCCCGGATCGACGTCGCGCTCTCGGGGTCGAACAGCTCCTCGTCGGTCTTGCCTACCACCGCCTCGGGCGTCAGCCCGAACGTGGCGGCACCGACGTCGTTGATGAAGCTGTACCGCCCGTCGAGGGTCTTGATGTAAATCGATTCGGACGTGTTGTGGACGATCGCGTCGAGCCGGCGCTTCGCGCGTGTGAGTTCCTCCTCTCGACGTTTCCGCTCGTTGATCTCCCGTGAGAAGATCGAGAGACCGTCCTCGTCCGGATAGACGTCGATCTCGACCCAAGAACCGATCGGGTCCTCAACGTACGTCTCGAAGGACTGCGGTTCGTTCGTCGTCATCGCCGTCCGATATCTCGCTTCGATTTCCGTTCCAGCGATCTCCGGCAGGACCGTCCAGAGCTGCTTTCCGAGGACGTCCTCGGCCGCGATGTCGGTGCGCGCGACGATCCGGTCGTTCCAGTACGTGATCTTCCACTCCGCATCGACCGCGTAGAAGGCGTCAGAGATGCGCTCTGTGAGCCGTTCGTACTGCCGCTTTTGCGTCTCTAACTCCCTGCGGGCGACGGTCTCACTGATCGCGGTGCCGATGGTCACGCCGAGCTCTGTGAGCAACAGCCGCTCGGATTCGTCAAACGCATCGGGACGTTCGGAGTATACGTTCAGGACGCCGGTGGCGCTGTCGTTCTCGACGAGCGGGACCGCCGCGCTCGACTCGAACCCGTGTTCGAGCGCCTGCTCGCGCCACGGCTCGTAGTTCGGATCCTCCCGGATCCGCTGCATAATCTGCGTCTCGCCCGTTCGGATCGCCGTCGCCGTCGGTCCCCGCGACTGTTCGGGATCGGAGAGATCGATCGAGATCGCGTCGAGATACCCCGAATTCTCGCCGGCGATCGTTCTCGGCTCGACGACGTCGGTTTCGGGATTCAGCGCGCCGATCCACGCGAACACGTAGGGGTCTGACCTCGCGAACACCCGACAGACCGCTGTTTCGAGTTCGTCCCGACTCTCTGATTCGACGAGCGCTTCGTGGACGCGACGAATGACTTCACTGATTTGAAGCTGCGTTTCGTCACTCGCCGCGCTCATAATACGATGTAGCCGTACCAACGAATTAGATTGTTGGTTTCCGGTAATTGTGATCGACGTCTCATCGCACCGCACGAACGATAGTATCGTAGCGTTTGCAAGTCTTCACTCACTCGAGCGCACGACTGCGTGCGATTTGATGCGCAATCAGTTGCAACTGCTACGATGGCCGTGTTTAGTTAAGCGATTGCAGCCGGAAAACCGCTGGCGGGTGGGGCTGGAAGGGGCCGCGGTCTCGACGAAGACGGGCGAAGCTAGGACCGCAG
>Ga0207851_100350_pt1 | contig 26315 bp, 22 predicted proteins | sample A23E3SouthBayCA_FD_187747 | JGI IMG/M metagenome (GOLD analysis project Ga0207851, IMG submission 187747) | Aerobic enrichment media microbial communities from Eden Landing Ponds, California, USA - A23 E3 (SPAdes) | ecosystem: Environmental > Aquatic > Marine > Unclassified | place: Emeryville... | reverse complement strand
CGGCCTCGTCGCCGTCGCGCTCGACCCGCCGACGCCGCCCGCGGCGTTCGACGAGTGGGGATCCGACTTCCGGATCGAGCGCTCGTGGTTCGCTCCGAGCCGTCCTGTGTGGGTCGCGCTCGTCCGCTCGGATCTCTTCGCCATCGGCGTCTACGACGGCGAGTCGGTGGCGCTCGTCGACGAGGTCGAATCCGACGTGATGGGCGCGCACTCGAAGGGCGGGTTCTCGCAGGCCCGATTCGAGCGCCGACGCGACCAGCAGGTCGACGAGCATCTCGATCGCGCTCGCGAGGCCATCGAAACACACCTCGATGCAGGGGACCCAGCGGCGGCCGAAGCGGACGCCGGCGCTGCGGGAACGCCGACAGATGCCACCGAAACGTCGGCCGACCGCGACCTGATCGTCCTCGGCGAGAAGACGGTGCTCGGGCGGTTCACCGACATCGCCGATCGAACCGCCGCCGTCGACGCCACCGGCGACCCCGACGAGGCGCTCGACAGCGCCGTGCGGGAGTTCTGGACGACTCGGCTGTCGTTGCTGTGAGCGGTTGACGCGGTGCGTCGGTTCATTGCTGCACCGCGCGAAGTCGCGCGGATCAAGAGCGTTAAAACGACGGTCGCCGTTCGTTCAGCTATGACCGAGGCCGCAGCGGATTCCGACGCAGAGCGGGTCGTCGTGCTCGCACACGAGAAATTCCCCGAGCGGGCCAAGACCGCTACGGGCGTCCTCAAATACGCCGATTACGACGTCGTCACCGTGCTCGATCGCGATCGACCGGGGACCGTGGCGAGCGACCACCGGCGGGACCTCCCGGACGTGCCGATCGTCGCGTCGATGGCCGACGCGCCCGACGCCGACACGCTCCTCATCGGCATCTCGCCCATCGGCGGCGCGTTCGACGACTCTTGGCGGCCCGACGTCCGGACCGCGATCGAGCGCGGCTGCGACGTCGTCGCCGGGCTGCACTACTTCCTCTCTGAGGACGAGGAGTTCGCCGCACTTGCCGAGCAGCACGGTGTGACGCTCCGCGACGTGCGAAAGCCCAAGGACGACCTGACGGTCGCGGGCGGGCGCAGCGCCGACATCGACGCCGAGGTCGTGCTCACGGTCGGTACCGACTGCTCAGTCGGGAAAATGACCGTCTCGCTCGAACTCGTCGAGGCCGCCCGCGAGCGCGGCATCGACGCCGGATTCGTCCCGACCGGCCAGACCGGGATTATGATCGCCGGGTGGGGCAACCCGATCGACCGCGTCGTCTCCGATTTCACCGCGGGCGCGGTCGAGGAGATGCTCCTCGAAGTCGGCGACGACTACGACGTCCTGTTCGTGGAGGGACAGGGCAGCATCGTCCACCCCGCCTATTCGGCGGTCACCTGCGGCATCCTCCACGGCGCGATGCCAGATTCGATGGTGCTCTGTCACACCGCGGGACGTGAGGCGATCCACGGCTACGAGTCGTTCTCGCTGCCCGACATCGACGAGTACGTCGACCTCTACGAGGATCTGGCCGCGCCCGTCCACGAGGGCAGCGTCGTCGCGGGCGCGCTGAACACCTTGGGGATCGACGACGAGGCGGCCGCTCGCGAGGCCGTCGACGCCTACGCCGAGGAACTCGGCCAACCCGCGACCGACGTCGTGCGTTTCGAAGCCGACGAGATCCTCGATTCGATCATCGGGAGTGAGTGACCGATGCGCTCGACGAGTCATGGTGTGGGGATGCGCTCGACGGAGGGCGTGTGACGATGCTCTCGACGGAGTTTGAGCGCGTCTCGCTCCCGCTCGCGGACGCGTTCACGATCTCGCGCGGAACCCAAGAGGTCGCCGAGAACGTCGTCGTCCGGATCACCGACGATGAGGGGCGGACGGGCGTCGGCAGCGCCGCCCCGGCCGCTCACTACGGCGAGACACCCGAGACAGTCGAGGCCGTGCTCCCTGAACTGCTCGCGGTCGTCGAAGCCGTCGACGACCCGCACGCGACCGATCGGATCGAACGCGAACTCCGCGGCGTGGTCGAGGACAACCCGGCCGCTCGCGCCGCTGTCGACGTCGCGCTGCACGATCTGTCCGCGAAGCGATTGAACGTCCCGCTCTATCGCCAGTGGGGACTCGACCCCGAACGGGTACCGAAAACGTCGTTCACGATCGGACTCGGCACCACCGAGCAGATGCGCGAGAAGACCCGGTCTGCGGTCGCCGAGGGCTATGATATAGTAAAGGTGAAACTCGGGACCGACCGCGACGAGGAGATCGTCGCCGCCGTCCGAGAGGAGGCACCCGACGCCAGAATCCGCGTCGACGCCAACGAGGCGTGGACGCCCCGGGAGGCGGTTCAGATGACCGAACGACTCGACGCTTACGACGTCGAGTTCGTCGAACAGCCCGTCCCGGCGAGCGACCCGGAGAGTCTGAAGTTCGTCTACGAGCGCTCGCCGCTACCGATCGCGGCTGACGAGTCCTGCGTGACGCTGCCGGACGTCCCCGCGGTCGCCGATCGGACGGACATCGTGAATCTGAAACTGATGAAGACCGGCGGCCTCGACGAAGCAACTCGAATGATCCACACCGCCCGAGCGCACGGTCTCGAAGTGATGCTCGGCTGTATGATCGAGACGAACGCGTCGATCGCGGCCGCCTGCCACCTCGCGCCGCTCGTCGATTACGCCGACCTCGACGGCGCGTTGCTCCTCGCAAACGACGAGTACACTGGGATCCCCACCGAGGGCAGCGAGATCCGCCTCGCCGACTGCGACCGCCCGGGGACGGGCGCGCGGCGGAGCGAATCCTAGCCAGCGAACGGCGGTCGACGACGATGGAATTGCCGCGAACGTTTATTTACCAACGAGCGGCCAGTGCCGCCGTGATTTGAGCGACGCCCCGCGTCGAGCCGCGGTTGTTCGGCACGTCGGCGCGGGTAGCTAAAGCAACGACGCTCGCGAGGACGTCGTCGCGAGTCTTCAGCGGGTGCCGACTGTTCGCCAATGCCGAGCAGCCACTGCGAAATTGGGATTGTTGAGCCTCCTCCGGCGAAAACACTTAGTTGGTGTCGCTGAGTTGTCGTGACGCGTCCGCGGATCGCTCGCGGGTGCGAGGCCGGGGCGACCGCTCACCGGATGGCACCAGTAGCGGTCGCCGTGTTCCTTCTCGGAGAACATACGGAGCGGGGCGACCGCCTCCGACGACTGGGATCAGTCTCTTACTCGGCCAGACTGTCGAGCAGTTCCTCGGCGACGACTTCTGGATCTAAGAGCGCGGGATCGACCGCGAGGTCGGTCTGCCCCCGCGCGAACTCCGGCAGCGAGTCGCGGCTGTAGGTGAGGACCCGGAGGTCCGGGCGCAGTTCCTTGGCGACCGGGATCGCCGAGGCGTCGTCCATCTCGGTGAGCACGAACGCCCTCGCGTCCTCGATTCCGGCGTCGACGAGCGACTGCTTCGTGGCTATTCCGTCGACACGGAGGACGTCAGCGCCGAGCGATTCGAGCGCGTCCCCGAGTCCGTCGGTGTCAGCCCCTGCGAGCAGGATCATTCGTACTCGATCGTCGCGGGCGGTTTGTGCGTCACGTCGTAGACGACGCGGGCGACGTTCTCGTTCTCGCCGGTGATCCGCGATTGGATCCGCTGGAGGGTCTCCCACGGGAGTTCCTGCGCTCGCGCGGTCATCCCGTCGCGGGACTCGACCGAGCGAACCGAGACGATCCAGCCGTGGACGCGGTTGTCACCCTTCACGCCGGTCGCTTTACCGACGACCGCGGCGAACGCCTGCCACGGGTCGTGCTCGGCGGTCTCCTCCTCGACGATGTGACACGCTTCGCGAGCGACGGCCACCTTCTCCTTCGTGGCTTCGCCGACGACGCGGATCGCGAGCCCCGGTCCGGGGAACGGCATCCGCTCGGAGATGATCTCCTCGAGGTTGAGTTCCCGGGCGACCTCGCGGACCTCGTCTTTGTACAGTTCGCGGACGGGCTCGACGAGTCCCTCGAAGTCGACGACTTCGGGGAGCCCACCGACGTTGTGGTGGGATTTGATGTTGCCTTCCGACTCGATGCGGTCGGGGTAGATCGTCCCCTGCACGAGGTAGTCGGCGTCGGCCTCGATGGCCTCGCGCTCGAACTCGCGGATGAACTGCTCGCCGATCGCGTGACGCTTCTCCTCGGGGTCGGTGATACCGGCGAGCGCGTCGAGGAACCGATCCTGCGCCTCGACGACGCGCAGCGACTCCATATACGAGAACGTCTCGCGGATCTGGTCGGTCTCGCCCTTCCGCATCAACCCGGTGTCGACGTAGACGGGCGTGAGTCGGTCGCCGATCGCGCGGTACGCGAGGGCGGCCGCGACCGAGGAGTCGACGCCGCCGGAGAGCGCGATGACCGCGTTCGCGTCGCCGATCTGTTCGTCGATCTCTGCCACTGCGTCAGTTATGAAGGATTCTACGTTTACCATTAGGCTTGCACCTCTCTGTCGGAGAGTTCGCGTGCGTCCAGATCACCGGCGATCGCGTCGAGCAGCCCCACGAAGGGCGGGCTCGCACGGTCGGGACGCGACCGGAACTCGGGGTGGAACTGGGTGCCGAAGAAGTACGGGTGATCCGTCCGTTCGAGGATCTCCATCCGGTTGTTCGCGCGGCCCGAAAAGAAGAGCGGACCGTCTTCCAGTCGGTCGATGTACTCGGGGTTGACCTCGTATCGGTGGCGGTGGCGTTCGGTACAGACCGTATCGCCGTAGACCGCTTCGGCCAGCGATCCGGCTTCGATGTCGGTGTCGTGTGCGCCGAGTCGCATCGTGCCGCCCAGATCGTCGACCTCGTACTGTTCGGGAAGGATGTCGATAACCGGGTGCGGCGTGTCGGCGTCGAGTTCGGCCGAGTGTGCACCCTCCAGTCCGAGGACGTTCCGCGCGTGCTCGACGACGGCCATCTGGAAGCCGAGACAGAGGCCGAGGAAGGGCACGTCGTTCTCGCGGCAGTACTGGATCGCCTTGACTTTCCCGGCGGTCCCGCGCGCGCCGAACCCGCCGGGGACGACGACGCCGTCGGCCTCTTTCAGTCGGTTCTCGTGGCGGTCGAGCATCTCGTCGGAGTCGACCCACAGGACGTTCACCTCCGTCTGGCGCTCGATCCCGGCGTGCTTCAGCGCCTCGTGGACGGACATATAGGCGTCTTCGAGGTCGTACTTGCCGACGAGCGCGATGTCGACTTCCTCGGTCCGCTCGCGGGTCACGAGCTCGCGCCAGCGGTTGTCGCGCTCGGGCTTCGGCAGCGCCTCCGACTGGAGGTCGAGCCGGTCCATCACGTACTCGTCGAGTCCTTCCTCCTCGACCATCAGCGGGACGTGATACACGTCCTCGACGTCGGAGTTCGAGAAGACCGCCTCCGTCGGCACGTCGCAGAAGAGCGCGATCTTCTCTTTGGTCTCGGGAGCGAGTTCGTTCTCGCAGCGCCCGACGAGGATGTCGGGCTGCAGGCCGATCGACCGGAGTTCCTTGACCGAGTGCTGCGTCGGCTTCGTCTTCTGCTCGCCGTTCTTCGAGTAGGGGACGAGCGTGACGTGTGTAAAGAGAATGTCGCCGTCGTCTTCCTCGTGGGCGAACTGGCGCAGCGCTTCGAGGTAGGGCATCCCCTCGATGTCGCCGACAGTCCCCCCGACCTCGACGAGACAGACGTCCGTTCCCTCGGCGGCCTCGCGGATGCGCCGCTTGATGTCGTCGGTGATATGCGGGATGATCTGGACGGTCTTTCCGAGGTAGTCGCCCGCGCGCTCCTTCTCGATCACGTGCTGGTACGTCTTCCCGGTGGTGACGTTGTGATCGGAGGTCATGTCGACCCCGAGGAAGCGCTCGTAGTTCCCGAGGTCGAGGTCGACCTCGCCGCCGTCTTTCAAGACATACACTTCGCCGTGCTGGTACGGATTCATCGTGCCCGCGTCGACGTTGAGATACGGGTCGATTTTGACCGCGGTCACGTCGAAGCCGGCGTTCGACAGCAGGCGGCCGGTACTCGCCGCAGTGATGCCCTTGCCCAGTCCGGACATCACCCCGCCGGTCACGAAAATGAACTTCCGACCCAGCGTGGGGTCGTACCCGGTGTCGGGTTCCTTCGGCATACCGAGTGTGCGCGAGGGCCCATCAAAACCGTTTCGGAGCGACCGATGCCCTGCGAGAACCTCGCACGCATTCGCCCGGCCGTCCACTGTCTCTGCAGCCCCCGGGTGCGTCGCTCCCTGCGAACCCCGGGTGCGTCGCTCGCGACACCGAAAGGAACGTCCACGTCGCGTGCGACGGTCCAACTATGACACTTCCACCGCTCGGCCTCGGAACCTACAAACTGACCGACCCGGAGGCGGCCCCGAGGGCCGTCTCCACGGCTGTCGACCTCGGCTACGATCACGTCGACACTGCCCAGAGCTACGGCAACGAGGGACTCGTCGCCGAAGGGCTCGCGCGCGCCGACCGCGATGCCGACGACGTGGTCGTCGCGACGAAACTCGACACCGGGAACCTCTCGTACGACGACGTGCTCACGACCGCGCGCGAGAGCGCCGAGCGCCTCGGCGTCGATTCGATCGATCTGCTCTACGTCCACTGGCCGATCGACACCTACGACCCCGAAGAGACGCTGCCCGCGCTCGACGAACTCGTCGACGAGGGCGTCGTCGACAACGTTGGGCTGAGCAACTTCCGACCTGACCAACTCGAAGCCGCCATCGACCGACTGGACGCACCGCTCGCGGCCCACCAGGTCGAGATGCATCCGCTCTTGGCGCAGAGGGAGCTGCACGAACTGGCGATCGAGCACGACCACCGGCTGGTCGCGTACTGCCCGATCGCGCGCAACCGAGTCGCCGAGGTCGACGCGATCGTCGACATCGCCGAGAAGCACGACGCGACGCCCGCGCAGGTATCGCTCGCGTGGCTGCTGGCGAAGGAGAACGTTACGGCCATTCCGAGATCCGGGACGCCCGCGCACATCCGCGAGAACTACGGCGCGCTCGACGTCGACCTCGACGCTGAGGATATCGCCGCTCTAGACGAAATCGAGGAACGGCACCGCATCGTCGACTTCGAGGCCGCACCTTGGAATCTGGCATAGCGGGGCCATCAGAGGTAGCGGGGTCGATCGAATCGCGGCGGACCGCCTAGCCGACTATCCTGTGTTCTTCATCCCGGCGGCGATACCCTTGACGGTGAGCCGCAGGGTCTGCTCCTCGTCGTCGGTGCGGTGCTCTTGATCGAGCAGGTGCGTCTGCAGCAGATTCAGCGGATCGACGTAGGGATTCCGGCGGCGGAGGCTCTCGTCGAGCCACTCGCGCTTGAGCAGCGAGTCGTGGCCGGTCACGTCGAGCACGACGTCGCGGGCGCGCTCGTACTCTGCTTCGAGGTGCGGGAAGAACTCCTCGCGGAGTTCCGGCTCCGCGAGGTCCGCGTAGTGCGCCGCGATCTCGAAGTCCGTGCGAGCGAGCGCGAGCGACGCGTTGTCGAGCGTCGTCCGGAAGAACGGCCATTCGTCGTACATCTCCCGCAGCGTCTCGATGTCGCCGCCGTCGTCGAGATACGCTTGGATTCCCGTCCCGAGGGCGTACCAGCCCGTGATGATGCACCGCGACTGCGTCCACGAGAACACCCACGGGATGGCGCGCAGGTCCTCGACGGTCCGCTCGCCCGAGCGCGACGCGGGACGCGAGCCGAGATTCAGGTTCTCGATGACGCCGATCGGCGTCGCCTGCCCGAAGTACGTCACGAATCCGTCCGATTCCAGCAATTCGCGGTACTGCGCTCTCGCAGTGGCCGCCATCTCGTCCATCGCCTCGAGCCACTCGTCGCGGACGTCTTCTTCCGGCTCACGAATCGCTTGATAGCGCGAACGGACCTGCGCGTTCAGCATCTGCTCGACGTTGCGCTCGGCGATCTGGGGGTTCGCGTACTTCTCGGCGATCGCCTCGCCCTGCTCTGTGAACTTGATCTGGCCCGTGACCGTCTCGTTCGGCAGCGCGAGCATCGCCTCGTTCATCGGCCCACCGCCGCGGGAGATCGAACCGCCGCGGCCGTGGAACAGTCGCATCGTCACGTCGAAATCGTCGCAGATGGTCGCGAGGCGGCGCTGGTTCTTGTAGAGGTCCCAGTTCGCGGCTAAAAAGCCGTTCTCCTTGTTCGAGTCGGAGTAGCCGAGCATAATCTCTTGGACGTCTTCGCGCGCGGCCAACGCCTGCGCGTACGCCTCGTTCTCGAACAGGGTCCCCATAATCCGGCGGGCACCGTTGAGCGCGGACTCGGTTTCGAGGAGGGGCACGACGTCGAGCCCGCAGTGATCCGGCAGTGAGACGACGCCCGCCTGATCGGCGAGGAAGAGCACTTCCAGCACGTGGCTCGGCTCCTCGGTCATCGAGATGCAGTAGGTATCGATGGCGCTGACGCCGAACTCCCGCTGCCACTCGCCGAGCATCTCGAAGCGTTCGAGGACCCGTCCGGCCGTTTCCGAGACCTCGCCGGGGTCCTCCAAGTCGATCACCGGTTCGTCCTGCAGGATCCCCTCCGTCAGGACCTCGATTCGGCCGTCCTCGTCGCGGCTCTGGTAGTCGATGCCCTCCTGTGCGAGCGCCTCGTGGACCGCCTCGGTGTGGTTCTCCTGGTGATCGCGGAGGTCGAGGCTCGCAAGGGTGAAGCCGAAGGTGTCGACCTGTCGCATCAGCGGTTCGACGTATTCGTCGGCGACGGTACCGGCACCGATCGAGCGGAGGCTGCCGTCGATCACGTCGAGGTCGTCCAGTAATTCGTCGGGTTCGCTGTAACCGTCCGGGCGGACATCTTCGATGCGCCGGAGCCGCTCGCGCATCAGCTTCAGCTTCTGCCGGTACGGTTCGCCGGGGTAGCGCTCTTGGGCCTCGTCGGCGACGCCCGGGAGTCGCGCGCGGTCGGCTTTCAGCGACCGTTCGAGGTCGGCACCGACGTCGACGCGGGTGCCGTCCTGGCTCAGGAAGCCCGAGAGTCGCTTGAGCGCTTGGCTGTACTTTTCGAGGACGACCGCCCGCTGGCGCTCTAAGGTATCGGTCGTCACGTCGGTCGTGACGAACGGGTTGCCGTCGCGGTCCGATCCCGCCCACGACCGAAACTCGAAGAGCTTCGGGACGTCGACCTCGGGGTACTCCTCTGCGAGGAGGTCCTCGAACTCCTCGTACACCTCGCCGACGACGTCGAAGAGGATCGATTCGAGGTACCACTGGACGTTCCGCGCCTCGTCCTGTGGTTCGGGTCGGCGCTCGCGCACCTGCGAGGTCTGCCAGAGGCTCGTGACCTCGGCGTCGACCTTCCGCCACAGCTGATCGTGCTCGCGGTCGGTGTTGCGGCGTTCGTCGAGTTCCTCCAAGTGGCTCGCGATGGAGCGGAGCTTCGCCTTGACGGTCTTTCGGCGCGCCTCCGTCGGGTGGGCGGTGAACGTCGGCTCGATGAGGACGTCGTCGAGCACTCGTTGGACGGTGTCGGCGTCGGCGTCGGTTTCGAGCAGTTCCTCGACGGTTGCCACGAGCCCGTCTTCGAGTTCGCCCGCCTGTGACGACTCGCGGACGACGCGGGCGCGCTCGCGTTCCTCGGCGAGATTGATGAGCTCGAAATAAGAAGTAAACGCGCGTGCGACGATACTCTCGTCCGCCGGGTCGAGTCCGTCGAGCAGCTCATGGAGTTCGGCTCTCGATTCCCGGTCGCCCTTCCGGTAGTCGATCGCCGCCGTTCGAATGTCCTCGACCGTTTCGAAGGACTGATCGGAGGTCTGCTCGGCCAACACGTCGCCGAGCAACGCGCCGAGTTCCCGGACGTCCTGTTTGACGTCCCTGCTGTGTAATTCCATACCTCGCCGTAAACTCTCACCCGAGTAAAAACCACGTGGTATCGAGTCAGTTGCAACCGTCGAAACGGGGTCTCGACGCCGGATACCGACGTTTACGGTCGACAATCGTTGAGAGGACGATCGACGACCGACGTTGAGTCATCCGGTATCTGCAGCGATGATCACCCGCGGAGTCCGACGGAGCGGAGTCGCTCCGGGTCGATGTCCGATCGGCGCGGGACGACGACGGCGCACCGGGGGTTTCGTCATCCTTTTTACCGGCGGGTCGAAGTATCTGATATGAGTGAGCGCGACAAGTATCCGGCGGAGTCCGGTCGCCGCCGGTTCGTGAAGGGTGTCGTCGGGGGCGCGGCGCTCGCGGGCGTCGGCGCGACGGGCGCGACCGCGATCAACTCCGCGACGCAGGCCGCCGGTGCAGGCGGCGGATCGACGGTGGCGTACGCGATCGAGAACATCGACGGTCCCGCCCCGCGCGGGATGCCGCAGATTCCGGTCGAGATCGACGACGAAGGGTATCTTCGCGGCGTCTGGCCGGAAGTGAAGACGATCGATCAAAGCGGTGTCCAAGTCACCATCGCCGAGACGGAGGACTTCAAAGGCTCCGGCGTGACGTACGGGTCCGACTGGTTCCAGTTCTGCGGTGTCGAATCCTATGCGGGTATCAATCCGGAATACGACTCGGACAACTACTTCCGCTCGGGATCGAACCCCGGCTACGAGTGGCAGAGCGGGGCGTACGACGAGGGCGACCGCCTGCACGTCGACGACTTCGCGGACTACCAAGACTGGTCGAACGGCGTCGGGAGAGACGGGCTCGGCAAGCCCGCGACCGGCCGCTGGCGCTCCGAGGACGCCGAGGACGTCATTCCGATTCAGGTCATCAAATCCGACCGGGTGATGGAGTTGGCGCAGGACGATCCGTGGCTCGAAGCCTCGACCGAAGAGGGCTACATCGCGTGGCTCAACAAGTGTACGCACTTCTGCTGTGTGCCACAGTTCAAGGCGGAAGGATCGGCGAAGTTCAACGCCGAAGACGACGTGTACTGTCAGTGCCACCAGTCGGTCTACGACCCCTTCAGCATCGTCGAGACGCTGTTCGTCGCGCGGCCGCGTCCGACCGAGTAACCCCTGCTCGATATTTTCACGTCTGCTCGGATGGCGACCATCAAGCGTGCCGACTCCCCCGATGCGGGCGCTCGCCGATTCGGACAGCTTCATGTAGCAGTACCCCAGAAGAGTACAGTAGTATGACTGAGTCCGAGGGCGGACCTCCGGCCGACGGCGATTCGCTGGACGCGTCGGAGATCCACGACGTGCTCCGGAACGACCGCCGTCGACTCGTCCTCGAACGGCTCCGTGCGGGCCCGGGAAGCGAGACGGTCGCGGACCTCGCAGAGCGTATCGGCGCGGTCGAAGCCGGGGAGTCGCCGCCGCCCCGGAACGTCCGCCAGAGCGTGTACGTCTCGCTTCATCAGACGCATCTGCCGAAGCTCGACGAACTGGGGATCGTCGAGTACGACCCCGATAGCAAGACGGTGGCGATCGCCGATAACGCCGCCGACGTGGCCGTGTACATGGAAGTCGTCCCGCAGTACGGCATCTCGTGGGCGGAGTACTACCTCGGCCTCGGTCTCCTCGGCGGCCTCTCGCTGCTCGCGATCGCGGTCGGCGTTCCGCTGTTCCGATCGCTCCCTCCGGCCGCCGTCAGTGCCGGACTGTCGGTGGTGCTCGTCTCGTCGGCGCTGTATCAGCTGTTCGACCAACAGAGCTCGCTGATCCACCGGCTCCGCGGCGACTGAGGCCGACATTGCCGTGGTATGGTCGACTACAGGCCGACCGGGGTAAACTCGACTACTCGCGTTCGCGGGTCAGCCACACCGCCACCGACAGGCCCGTCACGAGAACGAAGGCGAGCAACGAGAGCCGCGGGATCGTGAGCAGGCCCCCGAGCATCGGATAGAGCACTGCGGAACAGCCGCCATCGACCGAACAGGTGGCTCCGACGGTCGGACGGATTTGGAGCACGACGTGGTACGCGGCGACGACGATCCCGACTCCAGAGAGCGGGAGTACCGTCCGAACGACGCCGGCGCGTTCCTCGACGGTCGCAACGCCGAGCACGACCGTCAACGGATATAATAGAATCCGCTGATACCAGCACAATTCGCACGGGACGAGGCCCAGACCCAAGCTGAACCAGAGGCTCCCGATCGTTCCGACGATCGCGACTACCGTCGCAGCGCCGAGGAGTCGTCGCGTCCGAGTCGACACGATTGCGCCGAAGCGCCGGAATAGCTTGAGACTGTCGACGCATCGGCTGTTTTTCGTGCGTCCTGTCGTTATGATTCCGTCCTTCCAGTCGCATCGTTCCCGCCCGCCCTGCGAGAGTCGCCACCGACCGATCCGACCGATCCGACCGATCCGACCGATCCGACCGATCCGACCGATCCGACCGATCCGACCGATCGAGCCCGTTTCACATCGTGTCTTATTTCCGAGAGGTTGTGCTTGGGCAGTCCTCGCTGATCCCATCCCGATCAGCGCAACGGCGCGTCGTCACCGACGACTAGACGCCCTCGCGGCGGTGACCGTTCGTCGAATCGCCACGCTCAAGCGCTCGGGACCTCCTCCATCAGAAAATGGCCCTCCCCTCGTTCGTCATCGGAACCGCCGGTGGCACCGGCGCGGGAGAGACGAATACGCGCGGACTCCTCGCCGAAGACGTCGGAATCGACGCCGAATCGCGGTTCGTCGACGTCGATGGGATTCGGCTCCACGTCGTTCTCGCGGGGCCGGAAGACGGCGACCCGGTGGTTCTGTTACACGGTTTTCCGGAGTGCTGGTACGCCTGGCACGCGTTCGTCGAACCGCTGGCTGACGCCGGCTATCGGGTGATCGTCCCCGACCAACGCGGCTACAACGCCAGCGAGAAGCCCGCTGATGTCGGCGCGTACCACGTCGACTCGCTCGCGGGCGACGTCTCGGGTCTGCTCGACGCGCTCGGTCACGAGGACGCCCACCTCGTCGGCCACGACTGGGGCGCGTACGTGGCGTGGTGGGTCGGGCTCCACGCGCCCGAACGACTCCGAACGCTGTCGATCCTGAATGTCCCGCACCCGACGGCGTTTCGCCGGGCGCTCACGCGCGAGCCCCGACAGCTCCTGCGGAGTTGGTACGTGCTCTTCTTCCAACTGCCGCGCCTCCCGGAGGCGCTCGCACGGGCCGGAAACTGGCGGACGCTTACGAGCCTGTTCGAGCGCAGCAGCCGGCCGGGGACGTTCGACGACACGGATTTCGAGCGGTACCGGACCGCGTGGGCGGTCGACGGGGCATATACTGCAATGGTGAACTGGTATCGGGCCATCGGCCGTTCCAATCCGCGCCCCCGGACGAGGAGCGTTCGGCCGCCGACGCTCGTGTGCTGGGGCGCGAACGACGACTTCCTGCTCGAATCGCTGGCGAGTGACAGCGTGCAGTTCTGCGAGGACGGTCGGCTCGTCGTCCTCGACGACGCCACCCACTGGCTGCACCACGAGTTCCCCGAGCGGATTCTCGACGAGCTAATGAATCAGTTCGAGCGCGACGCGTAGGCGACTCGCTACGCCCGAATCGAGCGGGGAGCCGCCGCCCACACAGCGCTACGTTCAAACCGTCTCACCGAGACGGACGCGTATGACGGATCTCGGGAAGGTCGACCGGGAGTTCTTCGACGAACACATTTTTCCGCGGCTCGGAGCCGCCCGCGACGACGTCGCGTTGGGACCGACTCACGGCGTCGACTTCGGACTCCTCGATCTGGACGGTACGGCGGTCGCCATCGCGACCGATCCCGTCTCCGTGCTTCCGGATCTGGGATTCGAGCGTGCCGGGCGGTTCGCCCTCGATTTCGTCCTCGCCGACGTCGCCGTCTCGGGGCTTTCGCCCTCGCATCTGGCGATTTCGTTCACGCTGCCGCCGACGATCTCCGACGAGTCGTTCGCGGCGCTCTGGGAGTCGATGCACGCGGAGGCCGAGGACCTCGGGGTGTCGATCGTGACCGGGCACACCGCTCGCTACGCGGGCTGTTCGTTCCCGTGGGTCGGCGGCGCGACCGCCCTCGCCGTCGGCGATCACGAGTCGGTGATCCGTCCCGACGGCGCGCGCGTCGGCGACGACATCCTCGTAACGAAGGGTCCCGCCGTGGAGGCGACGGGGCTACTCACGACGCTGTTCTCCGACCAGTTCGATCTCGACGAACCGACCCTGTCGGCGGCGCAAGCCCGCCTCGACGAGGGCTCCTGCGTCCGGGACGCGATGACGGCCGCGGCGGTCGGCGGCGTGCACGCGATGCACGACGCGACCGAGTGCGGGCTCTTCGGCGCGTTCGTCGAGATGGCAGCGGGCGCGGGCGTTCGATTCGATCTGTCGACGGCGGGGATCCCGATCCGACCGGGCGTCCGCGAATCGTGCGAGGCGCTCGGCATCGATCCGTGGTCGGCGACGACTGGCGGGACGCTGGTGCTGGCGGTCGCCCCCGAGCACACCGACGAAGTCGTCGCCGCGCTCGAACGCGAGGGAACGCCCGTCGGCGTCGCCGGACGCGTCGAATCCGGCTCGGGCGTCGTCGTCGACGGCGAGTCGATCGAACACCCCGAGGTCGACCCATCGTGGGCGGCGTACGAACGCCTCGCCGACGCCAGTGCCGAAGACGACAGTTAATCGAGTGCGTCGGCGTACTCGCGGTCCAGTTGGTCAGCCACCGGTCGCTCGCCGTCGAGTTCGATCCGCCAGCCGTCGAGCACCGACGGATCGTCGAGCGCCGCTTCGATCGTGGCTCGGACGTCGGCGACATCGACGCCGTAGTAGTCGTCCGGAACGCCGTCGAGGTACTGTCGCGCCGTCCGAAAGAGCGAGCGCATCCCCGGATCATCATCGAAATCCACGTGCTTGTACGCGCCCGCGGCGACCTGCACCATCCCGTGGAGGAAGGCGCTCTCGGTCGTCCCGGAGCCGTAGTTGTACCACTCGTCCTCGAAGCAGTCGTGTGATTCGTGGAACTCGCCCGCATTGTAGAGACGGACGCCGTGGACCGTCGCACGCCTGAGCGTCCCGTGCTCCCACCCGTTCGACGCCCGTCGCTCGCGGTTCCAGCCGCTGGGTGAACCGGTCGTGGGGGGCGCGACGGTATCGTCGCGGGTGTGGTCGTTCACGTCTCACCTTTCGTCTCGACAAATAAAGAGATTTGACCCTTCGACGCTTCCCCGAGAGCAATGCGAATCTACGAACTCGGGGATGGGACACCCGAGGTCGCCGTCGTCGGATCGGTTCACGGGGACGAACCCTGCGGGAAGCGGGCGATCGAGCGCTTCGTCGCCACCGAGCCGGACGTCGAGCGCCCGGTCAAGCTGATAATCGCGAACGAGGAGGCGCTCGACGCGGGCGTCCGCTACCTCGACGAGGACCTGAACCGCGCGTTCCCGGGCGATGCGAACGCCGACAGCCACGAGGGCCGCCTCGCGGCCGACCTCGTCCGCGAACTCCGCGGGACCACGGTGCTGTCGCTGCACTCGACGCAGTCGTACGCCGAGCCGTTCGCGCTCGTCGACGAGGTGGACGCGGTGTCGCGCGCGATCTGTCCGCACCTGCCGATGGAGTACCTCGTGGAAACCGGCGCGTTCGCGTCGGGACGGCTAATCGATCACGCGCACACGATCGAAGTCGAGTGCGGCCTGCAGGGTACAGACAGCGCCGCCACCAACGCCTACTGGATCGTCCGCGCCTTCCTGTCGGCGACGGGTGTTCTCCCCGCGCCGATCGAGGGCGAGGCCGAACCGCCGCTGTCGCTGCATCGGCGCGACGAGGGCGACGTGACCGTCTTTCGGCTGTTGGATCAGATCCCGAAAGACGCCGCCGAGGAGTACCACGTGTTCGTCGACAACTTCCAGCGGGTCTCGCCCGGTGAGCTGGTCGCCGCGGCCGACGGACACGAGTTCAGCGCCGATAGCGAGTTCTACCCGGTGTTGCTCTCGGCGAACGGCTACGAGGACGTGTTCGGCTACGCGGCCGACCGGGTGGGAACGCTCGCGTAACGTCGCGGTGACTACTCCTCGGGCGCGGCGAGTTCGACGAGCGTCAGGTCCCTGTCCAGATAGCAGAACTCGTGCGGCGGGTCGCCGGCGACCTCGTCGATCCGGTACTCGGTCTCGAAGTCCGCGCCCTCCGGGACGCAGTACTCGTGGCTCGGGCACTCGGTGTGCGGGCACGGGCCGGGGAGACTCACTTTACTGCCCGCGTACGCGCCCTTCGCGGCGACGTTGGCGGTGATCGACGCGGGCTCGACTTCGACGGCGCGAACGCCGGTGTCGTGGACGGCGCAATCGAGCAGCTGGCCGGCCTCGCGGACGCCCGTCACCTCGTAACGGACGCCCTCGGTGAGGTTCAGACACTGCTGACGGTAGGGGCAGCCCTCGCACGCCGCCGACTCGCCCCCGTAGACGAACTCCGTCCCCGGGGACGCGAGTCGATCGCCGATGAGCGTGACTTGGGTCATTAGGAGTTGGTATTCGTCGCTCGCTGTTAAGCCTGTGCGTCGATGATTGAGACGTTGCGTTGCTGGGCGTGGAACCGCAGTCAATGACGAGATGACCTCGGAAGCCCCCGCGCTCTCGACTCGATGCGCTCGCTGTCACCGAAAATCGAAGATTTTCGAGATGACGAGAGAGCATAGCTCTCTCGAACCACGCGCTTCGTCGCTCACTGCGTTCGCTCCTGCAGTGCTTACTTCGCGCGTCTACGTCTGGAGCGCGGCCCCTTCCATTCCCGCCCGACGGTTCTCCGGCGGCAATCGTTCACCCGAATGCCACCGTCGTCGCTCACAACAGCACGTCTTTGACGTCCGACGCGCCCGCGCGGCGGACGACCGCGCGGACGACGTCCTGCGCCCCGCCGAGGTTGTCGGAGTCGCCGTCGAGGACCAGCAGTTTGGCGTCGCGACCGGGTTCGATGACGCCGCAGTTCAGGCCCGCGATCTCCGCGCCGTTGGCGGTCGCCATCTTGAGCACCTCGCGCGCGGGGACGTCGGCGAGTTTGGCGGCGAACTCCATCTCGCGGAACATCGACGGCGAGTTCAACATCACGTTGTCGGTGCCGAGCGCGACGGTCGTCCGCTCGATCAGTTCGCGGATCGGCGGGACGCCGACGTCGGTGACGAGGTTCGAGCGCGGGCAGACGACGACGGGGATGTCGTTGTCCGCGAGCCGCTCGTAGTGGATCGATTCGGGGTGGACCATATGGACCACGAAGTCCGGGGCGAGATCCAAGGCGGCGTTGATGTCGTGGGGGTCGCGCTCGCCGGCGTGGATCCCGAACAGTTTCCCGGCCTCGCGGGTCGCGTTCCGCAGCCGGTCGAAATCTCCGTCTCGCGCGCCTGACGCGCCGAACCCGTCGGACGCGTGCATCGCGGCTTCGGACTCGCGGCCGAGCACGACCGGCTCGATCGGGAGCTCCTCGACCGCCTCGCGGATGTACTCGACGCCCTCGACATCGCCCTCTCTGAATTCGAGACACGCGGCGGTCCCGGTATCGACCATCATCCGTAGCGAGCGGCGCATCGCTTCGACGGTCTCCTCGCGGCTGGCGGCTCTGAGCAGCTGGTGTTTCAGGCCGTCCGGCGGTGCGACGAGTTCGTCGAGCGGGAGCCCCGCGCCAGCCTCCTTCGCGATCGAGTCTCCGATGTGGGTGTGAGCGTTCACGAACGCCGGGATAACGATGTCGTCGGAATACACGTCCGCCTCCTCGACGGCGACGATTTCGCCGTCCTCGGCGACGACGCGCCCCCGAACGGGATCGAGTTCGGGCCCACGCAGTACGGTTCCCTCGACGATCATTGTCTCCCCTTCGCCGGTACAGCGGCTTGAAGCTCCCGGAGCGAGGTGACCCTCGGCCGACGACAGGATACGTGTGCCACGAGCGGCATCCGCGTCAGTCCGTGAACTCATCGAGGGTCGCGGTCACGCCCGGCCGGACGTCGGAGACGAGCGCGCCGTCGATATCGAGACCGAGGACCTCGACCGCGGTCCGGCCGACGGCGTCGGTCTCGGCGGCCGGCGCGTAGACGCCGAGTCGCCACTGTTGTCGCTGCGCCGTCCGCAGCGCCGACACCAGCGGCGACTGTTTGCCCAGCCGACGCATCTCGCCGCTCACCAGCACCCGCGAGGTCGACTCCGTCATCGCCGGGCGCTCCGGGACGTCGACGACGACGTGGGACGCCGGGAGGTCCGCACGCGCGGCGATTTCGGCTTCGAGATCGCGGATCGTCTCGAAATCGGCGTCGACGACGTCCGCGGACACGGCGTCGATTTCCGCCCAGACCGCGCGTTTGTAGAGGTCGCGAGTGCGCAGGCGACGAGCCGTCTCGGCGGTCGCCTCCGCCGTCCGCAACGCGACGAGGAGATCGTGATCATCCATCCGTCTGAGCGCTTCGGGGGTGGTGTCCGTGCTTTCGAGCAGCCGCTCTGCGCCGCGGCGAAGCATCGTCTTCGAGATGCGCGCGACGTGGTGTTTGTACACCGTCGGATTCATCAGCGCACGCGCGAGCAGGAGCGATTCGGCAGTCTGGACGTTGCCCTCAGCGAGCACGAGTTCGCCGTCGACGAACGTGAGCTCGCGGATCAGTCGTTCGTGGTCGATCGTCCCGTACGGGACGCCCGTGTGGTGGGCGTCGCGGACGAGGTAGTCCATCCGATCGACGTCGAGTTCGCCGGAGACGAGCTGACCGTACTGGCCCTCGCCCGCGACGAGGTCGGCGACGCGGCCCGGATCGAGATCGTGATTGCGGAGGATCGCTCCGACGGGGCCGCCGGCGAGCAGTTCGTGGACGTCGTCGTGGTACTTGCCCGTGTACCGCTGCGTCACGGGCTCGACGTTGTGGCTGTAGGGGCCGTGGCCGACGTCGTGGAGGAGGGCGGCGGCGCGGACCTCCTCGCCGCGTTGCCCTCCGATCCCGAGGTGCGAGAGCGCGCGGTCGGCGAGGTGGTAGACGCCCAGCGAGTGCTCGAAGCGGGTGTGGTTCGCGGAGGGGTAGACCAATTGGACGGTGCCCAACTGTTTGACGTGTCGGAGCCGCTGGACCGGCTCCGTGTCCAAGAGGGCGGCGGCGACGCCCTCGACCTCGATGTGGTCGTGGACGCTGTCCTTGATCGTCGTCATACGTCGCGTTGGCGCGGCATCGTACAAAAACCGTCGGGCGAAGTCCCGGGACGATCGCGACAGTTTACCCGAATTTAGCCGGATTTGTCGACGGCCGGAAGTGAAAATCGGATTGACCGTCGACTCGGTTGAAGTCCCCTCGTGCGCAATACAGAGCTGCGACGTCGTGCCACGCTGCGCGGCGTCGCTACGCGGCCGAACCGATGGGATGGTCGGTGACGCCGCAGGCTCACGCGGACGGCCGCGAACGCTACCCCACTGGCGTTCACGGCTGCCCCGTGAGATGCTGCACCGTGGCCGACCGATGCTCCCGTCTCGGTCAGCCCGTGCAATCAGGAACGGGTGTGACCGCCCGTTCACACGGATCGCAGCGTCGCACCCGAGCTCACCCGATCACACTACCCGTCCGATCGAGAGAGCTCGGGTGGGAAACTGCTGCAATCCTCCGCTGCCGACGGCCGACTCCGCTCGGTGACCGGTTTAGAGGCACCCGGACGCGGACGAGCCACCGTCCACGCGATCGACACCCCTTTGCGTGTGTTCTCGCGACTCAGCTACGCTGTGGGTCGGTATCCCCGTACCCAACTACGCTGTGGGTCGGTATCCCCGTACCCAACTACGCTACGGGGTCAGTATCCCCGTGCCCAACTACGCTACGGAGTCAGTATCCCCGTACCCAACTACGCTGCGGGTCGGTCTGCTCGGTGACTTCGGACTATTCGATGGTGTCGTCGGCGACGTGGAGAGTCGAGCCGTTCCTGTCACGCAATTCGGTGGGTTGATGGTCACTCCAGCTAATTCAGGCGTACGATCGATACGGATGCTCTCGTTGTCTTCTCAAAGCGTGCTTTACGGTGCGTACGTGTTCGCCTTTGCCGCCGCTGCCGTCGCCTGTTTCGCGATGGTCCCCCGGACGCGTCGGATCGAGCACGGCGAGACGAAAACGGGACTCTTCTGGCTGCTTCTCACGAGCGGCGGGTGGGCGGCCGCTCACGTCGGCTATCTCACGCTACCGACGGTGGGACTTCGGTACGGGGCGTACGTCGTCGGCCTCGTCGTCGGCATCGCCTCGGTCGGCCCGTGGCTCTACTTCTGTTCGGCGTACACCGGCCGATCGATCCATCGAGATCCGACGGTCCAACGGGCGTTCATCGGCGTCTTTCTCCTGATCGTCGCAGTGAAACTCACCAACCCGATCCACAACTGGTACTTCGTCGCCGAGTGGGCCACTGCGCCGTTCCCGTACCTCGAAATACAGCACCGCGCGTTCCACTGGATCGCGATGGGGCTGGCGTATGCGCTCGCGTTCGTCGGCTTCTTTATGCTCTTAGAGCATTTCGTCCGCGTCAACTCCGACACCCGGCCACTGTTCGTCCTGATCGGACTGACCGGCATCCCGGTGGTGTTCGACGTCGCCGGAGCGGTCTCGCCGCAGGTCCTCGACATCACCTACTCCTCGATCGGCGTCGCGGCATTTTCCGTCGGCGTGTTCTCGTTGTACTTCGATCGGTTTCAGTTCGTTCGCGTCGCGGGCGAGACGGACGATCCGATCGTCGTCGTCGACGAGAGCGGCGACGTACGAGATTATAATCACCGCGCGGCCGCGCTGTTTCCGTCGCTCGGGAACTCGATCGACGAACCGTTGGCCGAGTTGGTTCCGGATCTCGCGGACGTGGTCGACGGATCGGGGTCGATACTAGCGCTCGAAGAAGGCGAGGCGGTTCGGTATTACAACGTCTCGGCGAACCCGTTTACGACGGGGGGCGCACAGACGGGACAGTCGATCGTCCTGTCCGACGTGACCCACCGCGAGCAGTACCGACAAGAGCTCGAAGCGAAAAACGAGAAGCTCGAACAGTTCGCGAGCATCGTCTCCCACGACCTTCGGAACCCGCTGCAGGTCGCGAAAGGACGCGTCGAACTCGCGACCGAGCAGGAGGACGTCGAGCACCTCGAACCGGTCGTTCGCGCACACGAGCGAATGGAACAGCTCATCGAGGAGATGCTGACGCTCGCCCGCGAGGGCGTCTCGATCGACGAGACCGAAACCGTCGACATCGGCCGACTCGCCGAACGGTCGTGGGGAATGGTCGCCGCGGACGAGGCGTCGCTCTCGATCGACATCGACGACGGGGGGACCGTTTCGTCCGACCCCGAACGGCTCCAGCAACTGTTCGAGAACCTCTTTCGGAACGCGATCGAGCACGGCGGCGACGACGTCACCGTCACGGTGGGGACGCTCGACGACGACTCGGGCTTTTACGTCGAAGACGACGGCGACGGTATTCCCCCGGCCGAGCGTGAGGAGGTCTTCGAGGCGGGATACACGACGGCCACCGACGGAACCGGCTTCGGCCTCGCCATCGTCTCCGAGATCGTCGACGCGCACGGCTGGGAGATCCGCGCGGTCGAGGGGAGGGCGGGCGGCGCTCGATTCGAGATCCGAACCGAGTGATCGTGTACACAAGCGCGACGATGAACGCCGTCGCGCCCGCGGGGCTCCGGCGACAGCTGCGACGACCGACAACCTATAGGCGATTCCGCCGTACTGGAACGGTATGGCGACACTCGACTTGTACGACGATACCCGATCGACGCTCGACCCCGACGACGACGAGATCCAGACCGCAGAGCTGGTCGTCACCGACGACGTGCTCGTGAAAGCCTTCGCGCTCGGCCCCGGAGCCGAACTCGAACCGCACGAACACGCCGAGAGTACGAACGTGTTTCACGTCCTCGAAGGATCGGTCACCGTCGTCCGCGACGACGAGACCGAGACCGTCGACGCGCCGGGCGTCGTTCGGCACGATCGCGGAGCTATCCACGGCGCGCGCAACGAGACCGACGAACCGGTCGTGTTCACCGCGAGTCTCTGCCCGCTTCCCTAAGTCGGTCCCGCGGACGATCGTGAGTGCCGCGAGCGACACGCACAGGCGGCTTGGTGGCCCGAAACGATTAACGGCGACGCACGAGACTGGCGCGTATGGACCGCATCCCGTTCGGCGTCTCGCACTTCGACAAAATCGTCGGCGGCGGCGCGCCCTCGGGGACAGTCGTGCTTCTCGTCGGCGAACCGGGGGCGGGCGCGCGGGAGTTTATGTACACGAGCGCGACGATGAACGCCGTCGCGCACGCCGACCCCGACCTGTTCGAGCTGCACTACGGGGACCTCCACGAGACCGCGAGGCTCCCCGAATTGGTGCACTACATCTCTTTCACCGACGACGAGACCAAGCTGCGGCGTGAGATGTCCTACGTGCTCGACGACGAGCTCGTGAACGCCGCGGCCGACCGGATCTCCGTCCGCGATTTCTCCCCGGAGTACTTCCAGTTGAGCCCGGTTCCGCGCGAGTGGTACCTCGGAGAGACGACGACGCTACAGGATCTCGGCGGGCGCGAAGAGCGGGCCGCAGTCCTCACGGCGCTCGGTCGCCATCTCAACGAACACGCGCCGGAGAATCTCGTGGTCATCGATTCGATCACCGACCTGCTCGCGGCGATCTCCGGCGAGATGACGTGGAACGACATCGCGATGTTGCTGCGCGGGCTCGGAACGGCCGCACATCGCTGGGACGGTCTCGTGTTAGCGTTCGTCAGCCGCGAAGCCGTCGAAGCCACTGAACTCGGCCACCTGATGGACGCCGCCGACGGAACGCTGCAGTTCGAGTGGGAGTCCGGCGGCTCGAAACGGGCTCGTACGATGGTGGTTCAGGAGTTCCGTGGTGTCCTCTCGCAGATCGAGCGCGAAAACATCGTCCGCTTCGAGACGGAGATCCACGAGGGCGGGTTCGACGTCAGCGACGTGCGAAAGATCAGGTAGGGTCTACGAGCCAATCGAGACGGCCTTACTCCGGGTGGCTGTCGACCCCGGTGATCTCGAAGCGCGCGCCGCCCGTCGTCCCCTCGACCGCCCGGACCGTCCAGCCGTGAGCGGCCGCGCACTGCTGGACGATCGAGAGACCGAACCCGGTTCCTTGGTGGCTCGTCGAGTAGCCGTACTCGAAGACCTTTCTGCGTTCGTCGGGCGGGATGCCGGGCCCGTCGTCTTCGACGTAAAAGCCCGAGCCGTCCTCGAGTGAGCCGACGGTGACTGTGACATCGGTGTCGCCGTGTTCCACGGCGTCCTCCTGAGTACGCGAAGGAGGGCTCGTAGAGCCGTGCTCTACGGCGTCCCCCTGAGCCTGCGAAGGGGGGCTCGTGGAACCGTGTTCCACGGCGTTTCGGAAGAGGTTCTCGAACACCTGTCTGAGCTGTGTCTGGTCGGCCTCGATCTCGGCGGCCTCGACGTCGATCGAGATCTCGGCACTGCCGGTTTCGACGTTCCGCCAACACGCCTCGGCGAACGACGCCAGCGAGACGGGCGTCACGTCGAGGTCGGTGTCACGCTCGCGGGCGAGCGTGAGCAAGTCGTCGATGAGTTCGGCCATCCGGTCGTGGGCGTCGGCGACGTGATCGAGTTGGTCGCTGTCGCACTCCGCCCGGGCCAACTCTAACCGTCCCTCGGCGACGTTCAGCGGGTTCCGGAGGTCGTGAGAGACGACGCTCGCGAACTCCTCGAGTCTGGCGTTCTGCTTCGTCAGTTCCCGTTCGCGCTCGCGAATCCGCTCGTTCCGTTGGACCTGTTCGAGCGCGGTGACGATGGTGACGCCGAGGAGTTCGCTGAGCACGACGTCCTCCGTATCGAAGGCGTCAGGCGTCGGTGACCCTGCGATGAGGATACCGTACTCGCCGAGCGGAACGTGCAACTCACTGCGGATCGGTGTGTCCGGGTTGTAGACATCCGGGTCGGCGTGAACGTCTTCGATGGACTGCGTCTCGCCCTGCTCGTAGACGCGCCACGCGATCCCCTCTCCCTCGGAGAACGTCGGGAGGTCGTCGATGAGTTCCGCCGCGGTCTCGCTGTAGGCGACCGGTACGAGCCCGACATCCTCCTCGTAGATGTTGACCACGCTCGCATCGAGCTTGAGAACGCTCTCGGCGGCGTCGACGCCGATTTCGGCCACTTCTTCGCAGGTCTCGGCCGTCATCAACTCTCTGGCGGTCTCGTTCAGCGCTTCGAGTCGCTGTTCGCGCTGCTTCCGCTCCGTGATGTCGTAGTAGACCCACAGGTGGCCCTGCCCGTCGGGGAGTTCGATTGGTCGGTAGTTCCGCTCGAAGGCGCAGCCGTCTTCGAGGAGGAGTTCGTCGTTCCAAACCGGTTCGCGCGCCTCGACGAGGCTCTCGATCCGGGAGACGAACTGCTCGGGGTCCGCAAAGCGGTCGCTGACGTCACGTGCGAACGCCTCGCAATCGGCACCGACCACGTCCTCGGGTTCGACGGGTATCTCGAAGAGTTCCAGCAGCCGTTCGTTGACCCGGAGGACGTTTCGATCCGAATCTTCCGCGAGGACGCCGACCGGGAGCGTCTCGAAGAGCGTCGAGCGGAGGATGTTCGTCTGTTCGAGTTCCTCGCGCTGTCGCTGTTCCGCGGTGATGTCCTCGAACTGCGAGAAGATCGTGATGATGTCGCCGTCTTCGTCGGTGACGACCCGGTTATGCCAGGCGCAGAGCCGCCGATCGCCGGCTTTCGTGACGATGTCGTTGACGCTCTGGTAGCCGCCGCGGTCCGAGAGCAACTGTCGCTCGACCTCGGCGACGTGTCGCCGTTCGTCCTCGGGAACGATCGGCAGCCACGTCCCCCCGACGAGTTCGTCCGCCGAGTAGCCCGTGATCTCCGTCGCCGCCTCGTTGACGCGGACGATCGTGAACGACTGGTCGTACTCGATCGTCCCCAGCGGCGACTGATCGATGAACCGCGAGAGCCGGGATTCGCTCTCGGCTAACGCCCGTTGGGAGCGGGTCTGCTCGACCGCGTTCTCGATCCGGTTCGCGAGGACGGTGTACTGCTCTGTGCCCCCCTCCTTCTGTAGGTAATCCGTCACACCGGCCGAGATCGCTTTGCTCGCGATCTCTTCGGAACCGCGGCCCGTAAAGAGAATAAAGGGCACGTCGCGATCGAGCGCCCTGACGCGTTCGAGGAGTTCGAGACCGTCTATCTCGGGCATCTCGTAGTCGCTGACGACGCAGTCTATCCGTTCGCCTTCGATCCGTTCGAGAGCGGTCTCGGGGTTCGTCGAGGTGTAGACGGCGAACGAATCGTCGAAGCGCGTCAGAAACGCGGCGGTGAGATCGACGATGGCGGGATCGTCGTCGACGTGGAGCACGCGTATCTCGTGTGGTGAGTCTCGCGCAGATCCCGCCGGGTCAGTCATATGTACGTATACAAATACAAATGGTATATAAGTTCGCGCCAGATCTCGCGGTTGATACCGCCTGTCAGCGCGGCCGATCCGACAGTTTCGGGCAGTACACCCTTGTCGGTCGAACGCCAACTCGGGGTATGCTCACGGGGCTCCGCTGGCTCGGGCTCGAAGTGAAATCCCTCGACCGCGCACGGGCGTTTTACGAGGGCAGGCTCGGGCTCAGGGCCGTCGCGAACGGGACGGAGATCGCTGCGGGCGAGAGCGGCGAAATCGGGCCCGGCGACGACGACGCGGGACTCGTTGGATACCGGGTCGGATCCGGCGAGGCCGAGCCGACCACGCTGTTACTCCGGCGGCCCGCGCACCGCCCCCGCGGCGGCGTGCACACTCATTACGCGTTTTCGACGACGGCGACAGCGTACTCGCAGTGGCGACGGCGGCTCGCCGACCTCGACCCCGTCGAGTTCTCGTTCGGATCGAGTGAGTCGCTGTACGTCTACGACCCGGACGGAAACTGCGTCGAGATCGGGAGCGTTGACGCTTCGACGACGGGAGAATCCGTCGCACCAACCAACACCGACGAGTCCGCGCCGCCGCTCACGGGCATCTTCGAGGTCGTCTTGGAAGTATTGGATCTGTCCCGCGCGGAGGCGCGCTACCGACGGCTCGGGTTCGAGGTCGTCGACCGCGGGTCCGATCGCCGTCGCGTCCGACTCGACGGCCCGGTCGCGCTCGAACTCTGGGAGCCGCAGTTGGGCATCGCGGACGCCCGCGGCGGCGTGCACGTCGATCTCGGCTTCGTCACGCCGAACCCGGACGCGGCGGTCGAAGCGGGCGGACCGTGGCCGAACGACCCGGTGGCCGTCGATGGCGGCGTCCGCGTCGTTGACGACGACGGACACGTGCTGACGTTCCTGCGCGAGTGACGTTGCAAACGGTCCTAACGGGCGGTCGTTCGACAGACGGTCCCGAGGCTCGGTCGTGATAGTCGGTATCGATAGTAGAAACGATCCGGCCGAATCAGAGTCGGTCAGTGTCGATGTCGACGCCCGGCGGG
>Ga0207851_100349_pt1 | contig 26349 bp, 26 predicted proteins | sample A23E3SouthBayCA_FD_187747 | JGI IMG/M metagenome (GOLD analysis project Ga0207851, IMG submission 187747) | Aerobic enrichment media microbial communities from Eden Landing Ponds, California, USA - A23 E3 (SPAdes) | ecosystem: Environmental > Aquatic > Marine > Unclassified | place: Emeryville... | reverse complement strand
CCGCCGTCCTCGGTCCGCCGATAGAGCGATTCGCCTTCCTGCCAGCGGTCGATCGCGCCCGTGTAGGCGCCGAAGTCGTTGTACTGGAAGTTCGAGACGAAGTCGAAGTTCGCGCGCAGCCAGAGGTCGACGAACGGATAGACGAGCAGACTGCCGAGAACGACGGCGGCGACGGCGACGAACAGCGGTCGCTCGCGGCGGCGCGACCACAGCTTCGCGAGCAGCGACATGTTCTGATCTCTCCCGTTCGGTATGAGTGTCTTGTGTCGCCTCAAAGACTTCTTTGATCCTCGACCGACGGACCGGCTCGCAGTCGGTCGATCCGGCGGGGCGGGATCCCGGGCGGAGTCGCGTCGATCTGTGACCCCGGTCCGTACCGCGGGTCCGCGTCGTCAGTCCGCGTCGTCACCGATCTCGTCGCCGTCCTCGGCCAGCTGGACCTCGTCGGGCCAGTCGGCGCCTTCGAGGAAGGGGACGCCCATCTTCTGTGCGGCCCGCGAGATGACGTGGGCGCCGGTCGGCGCGGTAAAGAAGAGAAAGACGATCCCGACCAGCGAGGTCAGGCCGGCTCCCTCCGGTCCGAAGTAGACGGTGGCGGCGAGCAGGATGGAGGAGGCGCCGAGCGTCGCGGCCTTGCTCGTGGCGTGCATCCGGTTGTAGACGTTCGGGAGTCGGAGGAGCCCGACGGTCCCGACGAGCAGGAAGAAGCTTCCGACGACGACCAGTGCCGTGACGACGGCGGCGTGAACAGTGGAGATCATTCGATGATGTCACCCTCCGTGACGAAGCGCGCGACCGCGATGGTGCTGATGAAGCCGATGATCGCGAGCACGAGGCTCACGGTGACGAACAGGCCGAGGCCGGTCTGGATGGCAAAGAGGGCGGCGATGGCGACGACGTTCGTCCCGATGGTGTCGAGGCCGACCACCCGGTCGGGGACGGTCGGGCCGCGGATGACCCGATAGCCAGCGAGCAGCGTGACCCCGGCGGCGAGGAGGAGACTGCCGAGGACGGCCCACTCCAGGAACGCGGGGAGTTCACTCGCCATCGCGCTCACCTCCCGCGCGTTCGCCGTCCGGACTCGCGGCCCCGCCGGACGACGGCTCGGCGCCCTCGCCCGTCGCGGCGTCGAAACTGTGAACGCCGCCGATGGTGGGCTGGGGCGCCGGGTCGCCCGGTTCGCCCTCCTCGTCGAAGATCCGCAGGGCGTAGTCCTCCCACGAACGGATCGGGGCGACGACGGCTTCGGGGTCGCGGCCGTCGATAGCGTGAACGTACAGCGTGTTGGCTTCGGCGTCGTAGTCCATGGTCAGGGTGCCGGGCGTGAGCGTGATGCTGTTGGCGATGGTCGTGATGGCCAGGTCGGTCTCCACCCGGAGCGGCAGTTCGATGACGTCCGGTTCGATCGGCATCGACGGCGCGAGCACGCGGTAGGCCACGTCGACGTTCGCCGTCACCAGTTCCTTGAGGAAGAGGGTGAGGTAGACGACCGCCGCGGGCACGGCGGCGACTCGCTCCCCGAGCGCGAGTTCGGGCAGGTAGAACCGCCGGAAGGTGAAGGCGATTCCGAGCCCGACGCTCATCCCGATGATGAACTCGCCGAGGATCGACATCGGTTCGGGCTTGACGCCGCGGACGAACAGCCAGACGACGGCGAGGCCCACGCCGACAGCGGGCCAGCGCTTCATCGCGCGCTCACCCCGTTCGCGCCGGCCGGCGCGTCGACCTCGGCCGCGCCGGCGGGATCCGCGATGTCGTGTGCCCCGCCGGCGGTCCCGTTGCCGGCCGCGCCCTCGGTGGCGTTACCGACGACGTCGGGCCCGACGGCGTCGACGTAGCCCTCGCCGTCGAGCGCGGCCTCGGCCGCCGAGTCCGCGAACTGATAGACGGGGTCGAAGCCGACGCCGATGGCGACGACCACGAGCGCGAGGAACGCGACGATCCCGATCAGGGAAACGGGCTGGCCCGCCTGCTCGACCGCGACCGAGCGCTCGCCCCAGAAGCCGCGGTTCCACGCCCGCGAGAGGTACGCGATGGTGAAGATCGCGCCGAGGAGCGCGCCCGCCAGTGCGAGGCCGGCACCGGGGGCGCCCGCGCCGAGCGCCCGGCCCGCCGTGTCGAAGACGAGCAGTTTCCCGAAAAAGCCAGACAGCGGCGGGATCCCGACCAGGGCGAGCGCGCCGACGAAGAAAGAGGCCGAGAGGACGGGCCTGCGGTTGGTCAGCCCGCCCAGGTCGGCGAAGTCGATGGAGCCGACGGCGTCGAAGACGGCGCCGCTGACGAGGAAGAGCAGCGATTTCGCGACGGCGTGGTTGAGCGCGTAGACCAGGGCCGCGGTGACGCCGAGTATCTGCAGTTCGGTCGGAGCGGCGCCGAAGGAGTGGTCGCCGACCGTCGCGACCACCGCGAGCGGGAGGACGATGAAGCCGACCTGTCCGATCGAGGAGTACGAGAACACGTCGTCGAGGTTGTCGCGGCTCACCGCGCCGATCCCGCCGACGACCATGCTCGCGAGCGCCAGCACGAATAGGACGGGCCCGAAGTACGCGAGGAAGGAGTCGCCGGCGAAGCCGGGGAGGCCGAGGCCGCCCGGGATCGACCCCGCGGCGAAGACCGTGAAGTACAGGCGGACGACGGCGTAGACGCCGACCTTCTTCGTGATCCCGGCGAGGAACGCGGAGATCGGTGCGGGCGCCGCGCGGTAGGCCGGCGGCACCCAGAACTGGAAGGGGACGACGCCGGCCTTCAGGAGGAAGACGACCAGCAAGATCGCCGCGAGACCGAGGACCGGACCGGGCGCGACCCCGTACTCTGCGGGCGCGGCCAGTCGACGGGCGATGTCGGCCATGTTGAGCGTGCCGGTGGTGGCGTAGAGGCCGCCGATGGCGACGAGCATCAGCGCGCTCCCGACGAGATTCAATACGGTGTACTGGAGCGCGGCGGCGGTGTGGCGGCGGCCGCTGTAGAAGACGACGAAGACGTAACTGGGCATGAGCATCACCTCGAACCAGACGAAGAGGTTGAAGATGTCCCCGGTGAGGAAGGATCCGGTCACGCCTGCGAGCATGAAGTGATAGAGCGGGTGGTAGGAGACCCGCTGGCCCTGGTCGTCGACGTAGACGACCGAGAAGGCGAGGATGGCGAGCGAGGTCACGGCCGCGAGCGCGAGCATGAACGCCGCGAGCGCGTCGGCGACCAGCGAGATGCCGAAGGGCGCGCGCCAGGCCGATACCTGATAGACCAGCGGGTCGCCGGTCAACACCTCGTTGACGAGGACGGCGACCGCGGCGACGTAGACGACGTTGCCGGTCAGGCTGAGCGCGCGCTGGAGGCGTTCGAACCGGCGCGTCCCGAGCGTGAGGATGGCGGTGACGAGCGCGACGACGATCGGCGCGACGACGATGTGGGTCGTCGTGACCGCCAGGTCGGCGCCGCGCTGGAGCAGCGGCGGACCCACCGGGGCGACGGCGCTCGCTGCGCTCATTCGACGGTCACCTCCCCCAGATCGAGCGTGCCGTGTTCCTCGTAGACGCGGTAGGTCAGGACGAGGGCAAACGCGGTGGTCCCGAAGCCGATGACGATGGCCGTCAGCACCAGCGCCTGGACCAGCGGGTCGGTCACGCAGTCGGCGCCCGCGCCGGGCATCGAACACGCGACCGGGTTGTCGCCGCCGTGGCCCATGATCGGCGCGCGCCCGGCGATGCCGCCCATCGTCACGAGGTAGACGTTCGCGGCCTGGCTGATGATCGTCACGCCCCAGACGACGCGGACGATATCGCGCCGGAGGATCAGGTACGTGCCGAGCGCGAACAGGAACCCGAGCACGAGCGCGAGGACGACCTGGGTCATTCCGCGCCCACCTCCGCGACGATGGTCAGGAGGGCGCCGACGACCACGGCGTACACCCCGAGGTCGAAGGCGAGCGCCGACGCGACCTCCAGGTAGCCGTAGACCGGCAGCGGTTCGACGAACGCGACCGCCTGGGTCAGGAACGGGTAGCCCAGCGCGATGGCGGCGATCCCGCTGCCGGCGGCGACGGCGAGGCCGAGCGCGAACACCTGGCCGTACTCGCGGACGATCCCCGATTCCGTCTCGTAGCGGACGCTCGGCTCGCGGTCGAGCAGTTCGGTCTCGAGGTAGTCGAGCCCGAAGATGACGTAGATCAGGACGAAGGCCGTCACCGTGAGGACGCCGGCGATGAAGCCGCCGCCGGGGAGGTTGTGCCCCTGGAAGAGCAGGGCGACGGCCGTCACCAGGATGAGCGGGACGACCAGTCGGGTGACGGTGCGTGCGATGACGGTGGGTTCCCTGTCGAGTGTCACTGCGTCTCACCTCGTTCGCGCATGGCGATGAGCGTGATGACCGACAGCGCGGCCATCGCGACCACCGAGATCTCCCCCAGCGTGTCGACCGCCCGGAAGTCGACGAGGATGACGTTCACCACGTTCCCCCCGCCCCCGGCGTCGACGAAGATCGGGTCGTGGACCTCGGGGACGCCCGCGTACGTGAGGAGGTACTGCGCGATGACGTCGTTCGGGGTCGCGGCCGTCGAGACCAGCACCGTGACGGTGACGGTCACGCCGACGGCGGCGGCGACGAGCGCGTCGCGGCCGGCCTGGACCCTGTCGACGGTCCCGTAGAAGGCCGGGAGCTTGTCGAGGACGAGCAGGAAGATGACCAGCACGAGCGTCTCGATGACCAGCTGCGTGAGCGCGAGGTCGGGCGCACTCGCGAGGATGTAGAAGATGGCGACCATGAACCCGACGATGGAGAGGGTCAACACCCCCGAGATGTGCGAGGGCGCGGCGGCCACCGCGACGGCGCCGACGACGGCGACGCCGAGAACGACCAGGAGGGCGGGGGCGAGCCCGGCGAGTTCGAGCGCCGGCAGCGAGACGCTCGCGGCGGCGTAGGCGCCCAGCGTGAGCGCCGACGTGGCCAGCGAGAGCGCGATGGCGTAGGTCCGCAGGTGGCCCGTCTGGACGACGTCGATGGCGCCCGAACTGTCGAGGGTCTCGGTCGCGCCGTCGTAGTACCAGTTCGCGCGCAGCGGGGCGACGCCCCGAACGGCGCGGACGCCGTCGCGGATCCGCTCGAAGAACGGGTAGGCCACGGCGCCGACGCCGATGGTGACCGCGCTCATGATCAGCCACGGCGTGATCTCGGTGGGGAGGTAGTACGAGAAGGAGTGTTCGCCGCCGCCGTGGCCGAGCGAACTCTCCATGACGCTTTTCACGAACTCCTCGACGGGCGTGAGGTGGACGCCGAACGTGCCGGTCACGCCGCCGAGGCCGACGACGAGGGCGAGCGCGCCCAGCACCGCTGCGGGCGCGGTCATCGCCCACGGCGGCGCGTGGACCTCGCCGAGTTCGTCGGGCTTCTCGCCGAAAAAGAGCATCACGAAGCGAATCGAGTAGAGGAACGTGAAGACGCTCCCGAAGACGGCGACGACCGGGAGCGCCCACCACAGCACCGAGCCGCCGTCGGCGACGGCGTGTTCGGCGGTGTAGTAGACGGCGTGGAAGAGGAACTCCTTCGAGTAGAAGCCGTTAAAGGGAGGGATCCCGGCCATGCCGAGGCCGGCGATGACGGTGATGCCCGCCGTCAGGGGGAGGTCCTCGGCGAGGCCACCGAGTTCGTCGATGGCGCGGGTGCCGGCCTCGTGGGCGACGATGCCGGCCACGAGGAAGAGGGCGGCCTTGAACAGCGCGTGGTTGAGGATGTGGAAGGCGCCGGTCTCGGCGCCGAGGTAGCTCGACATCCCGTAGCCGGCGACGATGAGGCCGAGGTGCGAGGCCGTCGAGTAGGCGAGCAGTTCCTTGATGTCGCTGGCGCCGACGGCCAGAATCGCCGTCACGGTCATCGTCGCGAGGCCGAGGATCCCGAAGACGAGCGTCCACTCGTCGGTCAACAGCAGGGGGCGAAAGCGGCCGACGAGGTAGACACCGGCTTTGACCATCGTCGCGGAGTGGAGGAACGCCGAGACGGGCGTGGGCGCCTCCATCGCGTTCGGGAGCCAGATGTGGAAGGGGATCTGCGCCGACTTGGTGGCGGCGCCCATCCCGACGAGGAGGAGGACGGGGACGAACAGGCCTTCCGCGCGGAGCTGGTCGACCACTGCGTCCGCGTGCGCGATGATAGAGCCCTCGCCGGAGAGGCGGTAGGCCGACTCGACGCCCTCGACGGCGGTCGCGGCGTCGCGCAGGAGGACGAACCCGACGAGCATGAACAGGCCGCCCGCGACGGTGATGAGCATCGACTTGCGCGCGGCGTACTGCGAGGCCTCGGCGTCCTGGTAATGGCCGATCAGCAGGAACGACGAGACGCTGGTGAGCTCCCAGAAGACGAACAGCGCGATGAGGTCGGCGGCGAAGGCGACGCCGAGCATCGAGCCCATGAACGCGAGCAGCGTGGCGTAGTACTTCTGCTGGCCCGGTTCCCCGTGCATGTAGCCGCCGGAGTACGTGAAGACGAGGACGCCGACGCCGCTTGCGAGGGTACCGATGAGCAGCGCCAGTCCGTCGACGTAGAAGGCGAGTTCGACGCCGTAGCTCGGGATCCACTCGACGACGACCGTCCCTTCGGTGCCGTAGAGGCTGCCGACGGCCGCGAGACAGACCGCGGCGACGGCGGCCGCGAAGTACGCGGTCCGCTCGCCGAGCGCGCGGAAGACGATCGGAGCGAGGGCCGCACCGAGAAACGGCAGCGCCAGTACGACGAGGAGCGCGGTCCCACTCGGTTGCACACTCGACTCTGTTGCGAGACGCGACTTAATGCTTCTCAAGTCCCGTCACGCACCGCCCGAGACCGCTCGCTCGCGCGGTCGCGGGCCCACGGGAACTGCTCGCTTCCCATCTCCGGGGACGGATCAGTACCACGACCGCTTCGCACCCGTGCCCGCGGACCGCGCTCCAGGAGAGAGTTTCACAGTTGATAACATCGAAGTCCGGGGTTGAATTTACGTTTTTGATAATACGGCAGTGAGGCTTATGTAGGGCGCTGGCAGTTGTTCTGACAAGCACGCACGACGTCGCTGACGGGGCCAGCGTGCGGGCGTCCCCGTCGCGGCGCCCGTTCCGGCTTCCGGCGGGGCGTGCGTGGGCAACCCAAAACTATGAATCCAAAGCAGCTATTCACGGACGACGACGCGGTGTCGCCGGTCATCGGTGTGATCCTGATGGTCGCGATCACGGTCATCCTGGCCGCGGTCATCGCCACGTTCGTCCTCGGACTCGGCGACCAGGTCAGTCAGAACAATCCGCAGGCATCGTTCAGCTTCAGCTACGACAGCTCCTCGGGCGACCTGACGATCACCCACGACGGTGGTAAGGGAATCGACCCGAATAACCTCTACATCCGAGGAGACCTCAGCAGCGGGGGCGGTACTTGGAGTGGGACGACGAGCAGTTCCGAAGTGAAGGCCGGGAACACCTACACCGTCACGCCGAACAGCGACTCGTCGACGGTCAACGTCGTCTGGGAGAACCCCAACGGTGGCAATTCAGCGACGCTCGGTACCTGGAACGGTAACTGAAGCCCGCGACCTCGCCAGACGACACCCGTTGCATTTTCGAGGCGACAACCAAATCGATTCTGATACTTTCGATCATCAAAGCAAGAATCAATCTTGATACTACAATACCGACACGCGAACGACGTGCAGTTTCGGGACGACGAGCCCGTCGACCTCGGGCGACCGACGCACGTCGGACACACGTCGCACGCACGCGTCTGTTCGTCCGAAACAATGATACCGGTCGGCCGTGCAACGACGACCATCGCCGTATGGTAGACGTGTTGGTAGAAGCGGGGGAGACCGAGACATGAGCAATCAGACGAGCAGGTTTCCGGCGCGCGGGCACGAGGAGCTCTCGAAGGGGGAGATCTTCGACGTCCTCCAGAACCAGCGACGCCGTTACGTCCTCGAGTATCTCAAGCGGTTCGACGAACCGGTGTCACTGTCGGATCTCGCGTCGCAAGTCGCCGCCTGGGAGTACGGGACGGCCGTCGAGGAGGTCACGAACGACCAGAAAAAGCGGGTCTACACGACGCTCCAGCAGACCCACCTCGACCGGATGCAAGAGGCGGGGATCATCGAGTACGACCCGGACGAGAACGTCATCTCGCGGACGCCCCACACCGAGGAACTGACCGTCTACCTCGAGATCGTTCCGGGGTCGGAGTTCCCGTGGCGGGAGTTCTACCTCTCGCTGGGGTCGATTAGCTGCGCCGTGGTCGTCGCCCTCTGGGCGGGACTCTTTCCGCTCACCCTGCTGGCGCCGCTCGACTGGGCGACGGTCATCGCGGGCACGTTCACTCTCTCGGCCGCCTACCACACCTACACCGGCGCCGACCTCCAGCTCGGCGAGGACGAGTACTCGCCCGAGGAGTTCGACCGGTAGCTCGTCGTCCGACGCGACCCCGAGCGCGGACCACGAACGGAAATATCACTCGCGAGAACGGAGTCAAACCTCCTAGACCGATGGCACGATACAGTTCTCGACAGTGATACGTCCGCGCGGCCGATTACCGATCTTGAGAGGTAGTTTCACTGCGTGAAGTCACCCCTCAAGGGTCCGCCGAATGGGATTCAAGCGGGGTTTGAACGGCGGAAAACTGCTGAACCGTGGGCACCGTTAAGTGGGTACTTCGAATGCTGAGCAGTGTAGCATCTCCGACGCAGGGACGCACTTCGGTGCGCACGCTGCAGTAAGGGTGAGCCTAAACGGTTCGCCCGGTAGGGAATCGGGATGCAGGCACACAAACCATGGAACTCAAACGACTACTCAACGACGACGACGCTGTGTCGCCGGTCATCGGCGTTATCCTGATGGTCGCGATCACCGTCATCCTCGCCGCAGTCATCGCATCGTTCGTCATCGGTCTCGGTGACTCGAACCAGACGACCGCACCCTCGATCAGCTTCTCGACGGACTACGACGCGGGCTCCCCCGGTACGCTGTCAATCACCGTCGACAACGTGGGCGAATCAGTTGAACAGCAGAATATCCGGATCACCGGCAAGACTGACGGCGGGTCGTCCACACCAATCCAGTGGTCGACCAGCTCATCGAAGTTGACTGCTGGTGACAACAAGGACATCAGCGCAGGCACGGCTCACGACCTGAGCATCGTCTACATCGACCCGAACAACGACCAGTCGTTCACGCTGCAGGAAGACATCACCGGCCCCGACGCCTGACAGGGTCGGACGATTCGCTTCTCGATCTTTCGATCCGGTAGCGTCGGGACAACGAACTTATTTACGCAGGATGTGGTGATACGCCAATGGATAGGTCGACTCTTCTCGTCTACGCAACTGCGGCGACCATCGTCGGTGTGACGTTGGTCTCGGGTCCCGCAGTCGGTCTCGTCGACCTCACGAGTCCGCGGTTCGATACGAGCGGCCTCGGACAGGGAACGGTCACCGTCGACCGCGTCGAACCGCCGGACCGTATCGTCCTCGGCGGTAGTTTCCAATCCGAATCGTATCGACTGCAGGTGCCGGATACGAGCGTCACACTGAGCGATATCGAAGGGAAACCGATCCTCACGTACTGGGTCGAGATCGACGCCCTCGGATACAATCGAGTGTCGACGTATTTCCTCGACGAGTCTAACGAGGGGGCGAGAACGCTGTCAGTCGATAGCGCCACGCTGGGCGGCGACGACGTCACCGAAGACCGTTACAACGCGACGCTCAGCCTCGTGGTCCGGGCGAACGGAAACGAGACGACCGTCTATCGGAGTACGGTCCCCGTGGAGGTGACCTCGTGAGCGTCGGCCTCGACTCCGCCGGTCGACTGCTGGGTCCGACCCGGCGACAGGTCGAGACCGTTCGACGCGTCGCGCTCCGCGCGCTCGTCGGCGATCGGCTCGGGCTCGTCCTGTGGCTCGGCACAGTCGTCTTCCTGAGTCTCTACTTCCGCGTCGGCTTTTTCATCACGGACAACCACACGCTCGCGAACACGATCATCGCGCTCGCCGATGGGTCGCTCTCGTTCGAACGCGCCACGTTCGGATCGCTGGAGTCGCCCGGAACGCACCTCGTCGATGGGAAGTTCTACGGTCGGAACTACGGACAGATCGCCTTCGCCGTCCCCTTCCTCTGGGGATTGCGCGGCCTCGCGACCGTCGCGGACCCCGGTGTCGCGTTCGCCTCGATCTGGTCTCTACTCGTGCTCGCGCTCGGGATCCAGGTCGGGCGACTGCGGAACAGACCCGCCCTCGGAGCGACGGTCGGTTCGGCCGCTGCGCTCGCTTGCTTCGCGGCGAACGTCGCCGTGGCCGCACCGATCCAGGAACGGCTCTTCCCGATCTTCGCGCTCCAGCTCAGCGCCATGGTCGCGACGGCGTTCGTCGGGACGACGCTGTACCGGCTCGTGGCTCGGCTCCACGGGCGCCGCATCGGCGCCGCGGCGGGCGTCGCGGTCGTCGTCGCGACTCCGATCGGGTTCTGGGGGTCGGTCCCGAAACGGCACGTCTACGTCGCCGCGCTCGTCCTCGGGGTCGCGTACGCGCTGTACCGGAGCCGCGGTCCGGTCACCGACGGCGCGCTCTCGGCGACGGGGTTCAGAGCGGTCGCCTACGCGCTCGTCGGCCTCCTGACGTGGATCCACGCCGGCGAGGGCTTCGTCGTCTTCCTCGCGCTCGTGGCGGTCGATTTCCCGACTGCCCCGTCGAACGACCCCAGAACGCTCGCGGTCGTGGGCGCCGCGTTCGCGCTCTCGATGCTCCCGTTTTTCGCGACGAACGTCCTCATCTCCGGCGATCCGGTCACGCCGCCCCGGTCGTTCGTCGGGTACGGCGACCCGGAGAGCGCGCCGGGGTTCGGCGGTGGCTCGGAAGGCAGCGGGAGCGGCTCGGGCGGGACGAGCGGATCCGGCGGCGGGTCGGGTTCGATCCCCCTGATCGGCCCGGTCGTCGCGTTCGCGAGCGCGCTGGTCGCCGAAGCGCTCTGGCTCTCCTCAGTGTTGCTCAGCCCGCTCGTCGAGGGTGTCTCGGTCTTCAGTGACGACCCCGGGCGGTTGTACCGCATCTTCGTCCGCGGCGGGTACCTCTCCTCGGTCGCGGCGGAAGACAGCAATCAGGCCGTCTACATGACCGTCGCGGAGTCGGCCCCGCTGGCGGGCGGGCTCGTCGCCAGCGTCGGCGCGGTCGTGCTGGCGGCCGGCGGCAGTGTCGACCGGCTCCGTCGGTCGGACCGTCCGTTCGATGCTCTCGTCGGACGACTCGAAGATCTCCGCACCACTCCGGTCGTCGCCGCCGACGCGTTCGCCGTCCTCGCCGCGCTCGGCTTCCTGCTGATCTACAGCAAGCGCTTGCCGCTGCACGCGACGGTGACGGTCCGGTACTTGCTCGTCGTCTTCCCGCTGGCGGTGTACGGCATCGCGCGGACGCCCCCGCTCCGACGGGCCGTCACCACCCACCGACGCCTCGCCGCCTGGAGCTACGCGGGCGGCGTCCTCGTCGGCGCACAGCTATTTTTCACCGTCGTCGCGCTCCGGTCGTTCGGTCGCGGCGAGGCGTTCCAGCTCCACGCCCTCGTCGGGCTGGCGGCGGCGACGCTGTTCGCGCTGTTCGCGGTCGCGAGCGTCCTCGACGACCGCGCCGACCGGGCGACGGCGGTCACGGGCGGACTCGCGGCCGCGCTCGGGACCGACTTCCTCCTCCTGTCGGGGCTGGTTTACTACCAGTACGGCTCCTACGCCCTGCCCCTGTCGGACGCGCTGGCGCGACTGCTCGGCGGCGTCTGACCGACGCGAGTCAGAGAGGCTTTTACCCCGGGTCCGGATCACCCTCCATGGACCGACTCACCCAGTCGTTGCTCGACGCCCCGATCGTCGAGAAGGAGGGCTATCACTACTTCGTCCATCCGATCAGCGACGGCGTCCCGATGCTCCGCCCGGAGTTGCTCCGCGAGATCGTCATCGGGATCATCCGCAAGGCGGAACTCGAGGGCGTCGACAAGATCGTCACGCCCGCGGCGATGGGTATCCACATCTCGACCGCCGTCTCGCTGATGACCGACATCCCGCTCGTGGTCATCCGAAAGCGCAAGTACGGTCTCGAGGGCGAGGTCGCGCTCTCGCAGGTGACCGGCTACTCCGAGAGCGAGATGTACCTCAACGACGTCTACGAGGGCGACCGCGTGCTCGTCCTCGACGACGTGCTCTCCACCGGTGGGACGCTCGAAGCCATCACCGGTGCGCTCGACGAGATCGGCACCGACATCGCCGACATCGTCTGCGTCATCAAGAAAGTCGACGGCCAGAACAAACTCGCCGAGTCGGGCTACGAGGCCAAGACGCTCATCAACGTCACCGTCGAGGAAGGCGAGGTCGTCATCGTCGACGAGCACGGCGACGGCTAACCCCCGGTCGTTCGACTCGCTTCTTTCTCAGACCACGAGCGTCGCGCCGAAGTAGACGCCCGCGAGGGCGACGACGACGCCGAGGCCGCGGACGAGCCGGTGATACCGCTCGTGCCCGCTCTCGTTCGTGCCGTACTCGCCGTGGCGGTCGTGCGGTCGTCGGCCCGCGGTGTGGACCTTGACGACGGCTTCGGGAAACGCGACCATGACCGCTCCGAGGCCGACACCGAGGACCGCCGCGAGGAGCGTCCGATAGTCCATCTTGCGTTGGGTCGACGTTCAGTTCCGCAGTCGGTCGATGCGCTTCTCGACCGGCGGGTGCGTCGAAAGCAGCGCCGCGAGGCCGCTGCCCTCGCCGAAGATACAGAGCGCGTTGACCGACTCGTCGACCCGCGAGTCGTCGCTGCGTTCGTTCCCGCGGCTGATCTTCTCGAGAGCGCGCGCGAGCGGTTCGCCGCTCCCGATGGCGTCGGCGGCGTCGCCGTCGGCGACGTACTCGCGGTACCGCGAGATGGCGAACACGAACAGCATGACGAGCATCTGGACGATCTGCCCGACGATGATCGCGAGGAAGAAATCGGCGAGGTCGTTGTCGCCGGACAGCAGGACCGCCCACTGGGCGACGATTGCGACGATCGACGCGACGCCCTGTCCGAGCACCATCATCACCACGTCGCGGTTGGTGATGTGTGCGAGTTCGTGGGCCAGCACGCCCTCGAGTTCGTCGGCGTCGAGCGTCCGGATCAGCTCCTCGGAGACGACGACCGTCCCCGCGCCCTTTCGCCCGACCGCGAAGGCGTTCGGCACGCCCATCCGCGCGATCATCAGTCGCGGTTTCTCGATGCCCATGTCCGCGGCGAGCTCCTCCACTTGCCGGTGTATCTGGGGATACTGGCCCTCGGGCATGTCCTCCGCGCCGACGCTTCTGAGCGCGAAGTACTTCCCGAGTTTGTACTGGACGCCCACGAACAGGACGCTCCCGATCAATACGAGCCACAACGGGACGCCGAACGCGCCCATCGCAACGACCGCTGCGACGGCGTAGAACGCGAACAGAATCGAGCCCACGACCGCCATCCGCGCCGTGAGACTGGGGTGACGCATACCTGACCTATCCGCTTTCGAGCCATTTAGGCCCCGTGGTCTCGGGCGGACCGCCCGACACAGGCGATTTCGCGACTTCACGGATCGCTCGGCGATAACACGCTCGCTGGTGGAGTGAAGTCACAGAATATAGCGGGAGGTAGATTTGAACTACGTCGATATCGGTCGCTTCGCTCCCTCGTCGCCTACTTCAAATCTCCTCGAACGAATTCGTCGCTCGCGATTTGCGAGCGACAGAATATAGCGGGAGGTAGATTTGAACTACCGATCTGCGGGTTATGAGCCCGCCGGAATCTCCTGGCTATCCCATCCCGCTACCAGTTCCTAACCCGGGTCGCCAATTAAGGATTGTGATTCGCCTACCGTCCGTCAATTACTCCCGTGGTTGTGCCACGCTTACCGCCACCCGCTCCGGGCGGCCGCCGCCGTCAGTCCCGGTGGACGCGCCAGGTGAACAGGCTCTCGAAGACGAAGTTCACGACCATCGCGCAGGCGATGGCGCCGCCCTTGACCGCCACGAGCCAGAGGTCGAACCCGGCGTAGGCGAGTTCGACGTTCACGCCGTAGAAGACGGCCACGAAGAGGACGTACTGGATCGTCGAGCCGCCCGCGCGGACGAGGTGCGAACGGAGGAGGCGGCGGCCGAACGAGCGGTTGCCGTCGCCGCCCTCGGACGCGAACGTCCAGTTGTCGTTGATAAGGAACATCACGAGGATGGCGACCTCGATGCTGACGACGTTCGCGGCCGCCGCCGAGACGCCGCCGAACTCGGTCAGCGCCACGAGCGTCGTCGTGTCGAAGACGGCGCCGACCGCGCCGACGGACGCGAACTTCCCGAAGCGGACGCCCGACGCGACCGCCGCGAGCCGCCGCCGGACGAGGTCTCTCCGGTCGCTCACCGTCGCACCTCGCTCGGACTCGCCGGCGCGCGCTTCGCGGTCGCCCGCTCACTCATGGTTCTGGTCGACCAGCGCGGTCGGTTCCTCGTGGGTCGCGGCGATGGCGTTGTGGACGCGGCTGTTCCGGATCTGCTTCGCCCGGTGGCGAGCGGCCAGCAGCGCGCGGGCGAGCGCGACCGAGGTCCGGACGGGCGAGACGGTCGACCCGGGCATGTCCTCCCAGACGATCGGTACCTCCGCGATGTCGAGTTCGAGCGCGCCGGCCATCGCGACCAGTTCCACGTCCCAGGCGAAGCCCGGCTCGTAGAGGTGTTCTCTGACGAGCGCCCAGCCCTCGCGAGTGATCGCCTTGGCGCCGCACTGGTAGTCGTAGAGGTGGGCATCGAGCAGTCGCCGGGCGAGCCAGGCGAACCCGTCGCCGAGGAAGCGTCGCGCGAGGGTCTGGTGGCTCGTGATCTCCGCGTCAGGGTGTCGGCGCGACCCGACGGCCAGGTCCGCGCCGCCCGCGGTGACGGCGGTGACGACTTCGCGGAACTCGTCGGGGGGCGTCGAGCCGTCCGCGTCGGCGAAGGCGAGGACGTCGGTGTCGAGGCCCTCGAAGCCGGCGGTGACGGCGGCGCCTTTTCCGCGGCGGTACGGCGAGACGTGGACCTCCGCGGGGAGGTCGCCCAGCGCGGCGGCCACCTCGTCGCGCGGATCGTCGAGTTCGATCCGGATCACCGCGGGCGCGAGCGTCTCGTCGATGGCTTCGACGTACTCGCGGAGCCGCTCGACGGAGGGGCGGAAGGCGGGGACGACGACGCCGACGGCGGGGCTCATTGCTCGACTGGTCCGCCCCGGCGAGTAAAAACAGTTCCACTTTTCGAATGCCCCTCACTCGGGTTCCACCGGTTCCGAATACTCCGGAACCGGTCCACCGTTCCCGGCCGTTCTGGAACCGGTCCACAAGATGTATGGTGTCGCAAAGCGGTGTCTCGCGTGATGGAATACGGCCTCGTCGTCTGGTGGCTCGTGGCCTACCTCGCCCTCCTCGCGGCGGGGGCCCCGCTGGCCGCCCTGTTGCTCTCCCGGTTCGCCGACCGCGGCGCCGGGCTGGCGATGCCGGTCGCGCTCGCGCTCGTCTGGTTCGTCGTCTTCCTCGTCGGCCACCTCTCGCTGTCGGTCGCGATGTACGCCGGGTTCGTCGTCCTGTTCGCCGCGGCCGGGCTCGCGCTGTACCGCGGCGTCGAGGTCGACCGCCGCGCGTACGCGGAAGCGGCCGCGGTGTTCACCGCCGCCTTCCTGTTCATGGTCGCGGTCCGCGCGGTCGACGCCGGCGTCCACCCCACGATGGGCGAGAAGTTCCTCGACTACGGCATGCTCAAGTCGATCCTCCGGGCCGACGTCCTGCCACCGGAGGACTTCTGGTTCGCCGGCCGCCCGGTCAAGTACTACTACGGCGGCCACCTGATCGCCGCGATCCTGACGCGACTCACCGGGACCGAGCCCCGGTTCGCGTACAACCTCGCGCTCGCGGGCTTTTTCGGGATGGTCGTCACTGCGGCGTACGGCTTCGCAGGCGCCATCGCCGCGAGCCGCGGACTCTCGCGGGTTCGCGCCGCAGTCTTCGGCGCCTTCTTCGTCGGCTTCGCGAGCAACCTCGTGACCTTCCTCGAGATCCTCCGTCGACAGAGTCTCTCGTGGCTCACCGCCGACGGTCGGGAGGGCGGCTTCTGGTACTGGCGGGCCAGCCGCGTCATCGACGGGACGATAAACGAGTTCCCGCTGTTCGCCTGGCTCAACGGCGACATGCACGCCCACATGATGAGCACGGCGTTCGTCCTGCTCACCGCCGCCGTCCTCTTCGAGTACTACCGGACGCCCGCCGAGGAGCGGCGGCGGCGCCTGGCGCTCGTCTTCGGCGCGGTGCCGCCGCTGGCGGGGATGCTCGCCGTCGTGAACACGTGGTCGTTCGCGACCGCCGGTGGGCTGACTTTCCTCGCGCTCGCGCTCGCGCCGACGGACCCGCTGGATCTGTGGCCCCGGGATCTGGCCGACAAAATTCCGGACCGCGAGCGCTGGCAGCGCGAACTCCGCCGGCACGTCGCGGCGCTGGTCAGCGCGGCGGTCGTCGTCTCGGTCGGCGTCTTCTGGTCGCTGCCGTTCTGGCTGATCGCATCCAGCGGCCGGTCGATCGGCTTTTTCCCCGACCGGAGTTCGATGACCGGCCTTCTCACTGTCCACGGCGCGTTCGTGCTGATATTCGCGCTGCATCTGCTCCGCCACGGCCTCCCGCGCCTCGACGGCGACCACGCCGACACGACGGCCGTCCTGCTCGCGCTCGCGGTGGTTCTCGGCTGGAGCGGCGCGTCCTCGGCCGCGCTGGCGCTGTTCGGCCCGATGATCCTCGTCGCCTGGATCCTGCTCCGTCTGCAGGACGGTCGCCTCGCGCGCGCCACGGGCGCCGTCACCGATCGCGCCCGCAGTGCGGTGTCCGACGGCGGCTCGGCGGTCACCGGTGCGACAGACTCGCTCGGAACGGGCTCGAGCGGCGGGGGCGACGGCGACTCGGCCGACGAGAACCGACGGCTCCGCGACGCGCTGGGGTACGAGACGCTCCTGCTGGTCGCGGGGGCCGGGATCGTCGTCATCGTCGAGTTCGTCTACGTCAAGGAGCAGGCCGGTCCCGGGCGGTTCAACACGGTGTTCAAGACCTACGCTGACGTGTGGGTGCTCTGGGCGGTGGGCGCCGCCGCGGCGCTCGCGGGGCTCGTCCAGAATCACTCGCCGTCGCTCGCGCTCTCGGGCGGGCCCTGGAAGTCGGCGATGCGATATCTCGCGATCGGACTCGTCCTCTCGACGTCGGTCTACGGCGTCGTCGCGCTCTCGGATCACTTCACCGGCGAGTCCTACATCAACCCCAACTCCCACACCGACGACCCGACGCTCGACGGCCTGCGCTTCGCCGAGGAGAACCACCCCGACGAGTACGCCGCGATCCAGTGGTTCGACTCGCTCGAGGGCCAGCCCAACATCGTCGAAGCGCCCGGGCAGGACATGTACCGGTGGACCAATCCCATCTCCAGCCTGACGGGGGTACCGACTCTCGCCGGCTGGGCCCACGAGCGCGGCTACGGCCGCGTGAACGCCTACCCCGAGCGCGTCGAGGACGTAGATACGATCTACACCGGATCCGCTCAGCAACGGGCGTTCCTCCTCGATTACTACGACGTGGAGTACGTCTACGTCGGATCGAACGAGCGGGACCCGCGAGACGGGTACGCGCCACAGGACCTGGGCGTCTTCGACGACATGGCCGGCGTCACTCTCGAAAAGCAGTGGGGACAGGGTCCCAACGCAGTGCTGGTCTATCGCGTCGACCAGAGCGAACTGAACGTCCCCGAATGACCGTCGTTCGCGGTTTTCTCCCCTTCAGATCAGGTCGGCGTGACGCCGCCGGTGGACGATCCCCTGGTTGTTCGCGGCGTTTCTGACGACCTCGCGGAAGGCCTCGCCCGTCTCGCTGTCCTCGTCGAGGACGACCGGACGGCCGCTGTCGCCGCCCTCGCGGACGGCGGGGTCGAGCGGGATCTCGCCGAGGAAGGGCATCTGCGCTTCGGCGGCGAAGTCCTCGCCGCCGCCGTCGCCGAAGATGGCGTGGTCGCTCCCGCAGTCGGGGCATCGGAAGGAACTCATGTTCTCGACGATGCCCAGGACCGGCGTCTCGTGCTCGCCGAACATCTCCAGCCCTTTGCGCGCGTCGTCGACGGCGACTTCCTGGGGGGTTGTGACGATGACGGCGCCGGTGACGGGGACGCTCTGGAGGAGGGTGAGCTGGGTGTCGCCGGTCCCCGGCGGGAGGTCGACGACCATGTAGTCCAGCCCGCCCCACTCGACGTCCTCCCAGAGCTGGGTGAGCACCTTGTGGACCATCGGGCCGCGCCAGATGACGGGGTCGTCCTCGCCGAGCAGGAAGTCCATGCTCATCAGCTTCATGCCGTACTTCTCGGGCGGGACGAGCGTCTCGTCGGGCGTCGCCTGCGGTTGCTCGTCGGCGGCGAGCATCCGCGGGACGTTCGGGCCGTACACGTCGGCGTCGAACAGGCCGACCCGCGCGCCCAGTTGCGCGAGCCCCGCCGCGAGGTTGACGGCCACCGTCGACTTGCCGACGCCGCCCTTGCCCGAGGCGACGGCGATGACGTTCTCGACGCCAGGCAGCACCGATCCTTCGGCGACGAGGCCGCTGTCGACGGCCGCGTCGAGTTCGATCGACCGGTCCAGCCCCGAGAGCGCTTCTCGGACTTTCCCCGCGATGTCCGTCTCGGTCGGACAGTACGGCGCTCCGAGCGCCAGCGAGACGTGTACCTCGTCGTCGGTCACGGTCACCGAGTTCACCAGTCCCAGCGAGACGATATCGTCGCCCAGGTCCGGGTCCTCGACGGTCCCGAGCAGGTCGCGCACGTCGTCTTCGTCCATGCCCCTCTCTCGGCGTCTCCCGGCGAAAAGGGTTGTGGAGCCGGGATCCTGTCGTCTCCCGTCGCTCCGCACCGTGTCACTCGCCCCGCTAAAATATATTTTAGCTAACATATAATTGCGTCCGGCCCCGACTCCGTGTCGATGCGCGATCCCGACTTCGGCCCTCCATCGGGGGGTCACGGACGCGAGAGACCGACCGAGGGACGGTCCGGTATCGACCGACGCACCGAGTTCCGGCCACAGGTCAGCGCGGGCGAGGCCGCGGACGCGCCGACGTTCGAGACGGGGACAACCGTCGTCGCGCTGACCGCTGGCGACGGCGCCGTCATGGCGGCCGACCGGAAGGCGAGTCTCGGCGGCCGCTTCACCTCGAACAAAAACGCGGAGAAGATCCTGGGGGTTCACCCGACCGCGGCGATGGCCATCTCGGGGTCGGTCGGGCCGGCCCAGAGCGTCGCCGAGACGCTGCGCGCGGAGGCGTCGCTCTACGAGGCCCGCCGCGGCGAGTCGATGAGCATGACCGCGCTCTCCCAGACCGCCGGCCAGTTGCTCCGCGGGATGCCCGTGGTACCGTTGCTCGGCGGCGTCGACGACGAGGGCGGCCACGTCTACGAGTTAGACGGCGGCGGGAGCGTGATGGAAGACGCCTACGCCGCGGGCGGGAGCGGCATGCAACTCGCCTACGGCGTGCTCGAACGCCGCTACGACGGCGTCGCCGACCTCGCCGACGCGACCGAGGCCGCAGTCGACGCCGTCGCGGCCGCGAGCGAGCGCGACACCGCCTCCGGCAACGGCGTGACCGTCGCGACCATCAGCGACGAAGGCGTGGCGATGGAGGCCGCCGACGTGGCCGATGCGAGCGCGCTCGAACCTGTAGAAGAATCTGCCGGCGCGAACGGGGAGGTGGCCTGATGCAGCGCGACCAGCAGGCCTACGACCGCGGCGTGACGGTCTTCTCGCCCGACGGCCGGCTCTACCAGGTCGAGTACGCCCGCGAGGCGGTCAAGCGCGGCAGCCCCACGGTCGGCGTCCGCACCGCGGAGTCGGTCGTCCTCGCGACCCTTGGGCGGACTCGCTCGCCGCTGATGGAGGCCGACAGTATCGAGAAGCTCCACGATCTCGACGGCCGGTTGGGAGTTGCCTCGGCGGGCCACGTCGCCGACGCGCGGCGGCTCGTCGACTACGGTCGCCAGTACGCCCAGCGCGAGCGCCTGCGCTACGGCGAGGCGCCCGACGCCGAGGTGGTCGCCACCGCCATCGCCGACTTCATCCAGGAGACGACCCAGACCGGCGGGACGCGGCCGTTCGGGACCGCGTTGCTCGTCGGCGGCGTGACCGAGTCCGGCCCGCAACTCTACCAGATCGACCCATCGGGCACGCCCGACGGCTGGCGCGCGGCCGCCATCGGCGACGGCAGCGAGGCAATCCGCTCGTATCTGGAAGACGAACACGAGTCGGGTCTCGATAGCGACGCGGGCGTCTCGCTCGCTCTGCGCGCGCTCGCGAGCGACCTGGACCAGGAGGTCGACGCCGAGGAACTCGACCTCGCGGTCCTCGACGGCGACGGATTCGACGCTTTCGACCGCGAGCGCACCGCCGACGCGATGGCCGACGCCGGCGTCGGCCCCGCGTCCTGACCTCGCTGATCCGGCTCTCCGGCCTTTCTGCCTGGCGCGCGCCGTCGCGCCGGGCGCGGCGCTTGTCGCCGCGAAGCGCGCGGCTCTGCCGCGAGCACGACGTGGCGCGACGAAGTCGTGCGAGGGACGAGAAGCGCAGCTTGCGAGCAGGGCGAGAGGCTGGGGAGGGGTGAAGCTCACGCCACCCTCGACAGCCGCCGTTTTCGCCACTCTCGATGGAAGTTCCCTGGTGGACTGAAAGGGCGAGGCGTGCGAGGCGCCTGCGCCTCGATGCCGAACGGCGAAGGCGTGAGGCGCGCTCGCGTTCGCGTGGTCGCTGCGGGACCGCTATCCGCGCGAGTGCGGCGCGGTGCGGTTGTTCGACGCGCGGATATGTCCCGTCAGCGACCGCGAGCGCGGCGAGGGCTTTCATCTCACAGGGATAGCAGCGGTTGCAGCGCTGTCTGCAGTTGCTGTCGCGGTGTCGTCAGCGGTCGATATCACAGCTAGCGAGCGGGTTGAGGGCTTCACCTCACTCCAGTGAGTGCGGTTGCGGTCGCGGTGGCGTCTGCGGTCGTCGTACTTTGAGAAGGGATCCCTCTCCCGATTCAGGCACCGACGGATACGGGACGCACACGCCGAACCCCGCGATGGAGCCACTTCCCCAAAAAAGCGCCGAGGTGGCCGAACACCCAGACGCCGACCGCCCATCCCGAAACGGCCAGTACCGTGAGCACTGTGGCAACGAGGGCGTTCGTCCAGCCTGCCTGCAACGCGCCGACGTACTCCGTAGCCCACCAGATCCCCATCGGGACTATCCCGAGCGCCACGGTCTGTTCGCAGGCCCATCTGGCTTCCGTCGAACGGTCGGCGTAGAGGTATCCCGTCGCCACGCAAGCGAGAACCAGCGAGACACCGGATATCGGTGCCGAACCCGGATCCGCCCCCACGAGCAAGTTCTCGAGCAGAATGAACGGGATCGCAACCACGCCGATCAGTGTCGCCGTCCGGAGCTCCTCGTGTGTGAGCCGCGCGTGGAGGGGTTCCAGCAGGGACATCGGTCGTACCTGACATTGACGGGTCACGAAGAGTTGAAACTATCGCCCAGTCCGTGCGGGTCGAGACAGCGTCAGGCGCTCGCGCTCTCGGCGTCGCTTCCCGATTCCTCCGCCGTGCGCTCGGTACCGGGGTCGTCCACGGGGACGCGCCGGTGGTCGACGACGCTGCCGTCGCCGGCGACGTACAGCAACAGGTCCTCGTCGTCGAGGCGGACGCTGACGAGCACGCACCAGGGGTCCCGCGAGACGACGCGCTCGCGCCACTCCGCGCCGACGTTCCAGATCGGCCGGTCGCGCACATCGCGGTCGTGGTCGTGATAGAACGCGGCCACCGCTGGGTGGTCGAGCACCGCGAGCGCGGCCGGACACTTCAGGTCCGCGCCGCAGGTCTCGCAGGCGAAGGCCAACTGGACCGGCTCCGGGGCGTCGCCACGCTCGGTGCCGTCGCTCCCGTCGCGTGCGTCGCCAGCCCCGACCGCTTCGACCGTCGTCGCGACGGGGCCGGCGCACTCCGGGCAGACGCCGTCGGCGAAGCTCCCGATCCGGCGGCGGTGGTGCGCGTCGAGCGCCTCTGGCACCGCGTCGGCGTCGCGGTCCGCGTAGCCGCTCGGCGGGAACGACATCCTGAGCACCGGGCGGTCGCAGGTGTCACAGCCGATCTCAGTCACGTTGTCCGCGACGGTCGCCCGGAGGGCGGCGTCGCCGCAAAAGGGGCAGTCCTCGTCGAGCGCCACGGGTTCGCGGTCGACGCTCGCGGTGTAGGTGCCCGCCCGGACCGCGCGGGCGACGGCCCGTCCCGCGTCGGTCAGTTCGTAGCGCTCGTCCGCTCGCTGGCGGACGAACTGGTCGGTGAGCTGTCGGAGGTGGTAGGCGAAGCCCGCCGACGTGTCCGCGTCGGTGGCGTCGTGCAGTTCCGAGAACGTTCGAGGTTCGTCGTCGGCGAGTGCCTGAACGACCGTCATGCGGGTCTCGCCGCCCAGCGCCCCGAACGCGTCGCTCGGTGTGGGAGTCGTTTCGAGTTCTTGGTCGTCGCTGTCCGTCTCGCTCTCGACGCGTTCGCGCGACTCGCCGACCGTCATTCCGCGTTACTGGGTGTCACGGACTGATATGGCTGTCGCCCGTGGCGGATCTTTCGAAACTGCGATCGCAAACGGCACCGCGACCGCATCCGCAGACAGCGCCGCAACCGCTGCTATCCCTGAGCGCTGAAAGCCCTCGCCGCGCTCGCTAGTTGGAATCTCCGCCGCAGACGACACCGCGGCCGCAGTCGATCCTCAGCGTTGAAAGCCCTCGCCCCGCTCGCGGTCGCTGCGCGGGATATTCTCGCTCTCCGCACCGCCCGCGAGAATAGTGCCGCGCGCAGACGACCACGCAAGCGCGAGCGCGCCTCGCCCTTTCAGTCCACCAGGGAAATGCTGTCGAGAGTGGCGAAAAACGGCGGCTGTCCGGGCGAGCGTGAGCCTCACCCTTCCCCAGCCTCTTGCGATGTCGTCGGGCGACCGTGTCGCCCGACTGCCAGCGAGACCTTCGGTCTCGCCCTGCTCGTTCCTGCGCTACTCATCCCTCGCACAACTACCGGCGCGCATGAGAGCGCGCCGGCGCGCGCGCCAGGGTGGTGTCCTCCGCAGCGCGTGCCACTGTGGTCGGCTCGGTCGGCAAAATCAGGCGAGTGATCGAACGGGGACATATCCGCGGGCGCCACCGGTCTTAATAGCGCCCGGCCGCAAGGAGGGGTATGCTCGCGGACGAGTTCAGTCGCGAGGTCACCGGTGTGCGCGTCTCGCTCACCGACCGGTGCAACTTCGACTGTGTCTACTGCCACAACGAGGGCCTCGGTGACACCCGCGGCCCCATGGCACCCCGCGACCACGAGATGTCGACCGACGACGTCGTCCGCTTTCTGGAAGTCGCCCGCGAATTCGACGTCGACGCCGTGAAATTCACCGGCGGCGAACCCCTGCTCCGCCAGGACGTCGAGGAGATCATCCGCCGCACGCCCGACGGCATGGAAGTCTCGATGACGACCAACGGGACCATGCTCCCGGACCGCGCCGCGGACCTGGTCGACGCCGGACTCGACCGCGTGAACATCTCCCAGGACGCGCTCGACCGGGAGACGTTCAAACAGGTCACGCAGGCCGCCGCCTACGACGCCGTCATGGAGGGCGTCGACGCCGCCCTCGACGCGGGACTGGCGCCGGTCAAACTCAACATGGTCGTCTTCGAGCAGACCGCCGGCTACGTCCCGGAGATGGTCGACCACGTCGCCGAAAACGAGGGCCTCCGACTGCAACTCATCGAGTATATGCCGGAGATCGCCGGCCACCCCGAGTGGGCAATCGACATCCAGCGCGTCCACGACTGGCTCGCGGGCGAGGCCGCGCACGTCGAACACCGCGAGATGCACGACCGCAAGCGCTACTGGGTCACGCCCGACGGCAGCGACGCCGAGGCGAGCGACCTCCGCGACGACTCGGGCGCGGTCGACGAGTCCCGCGCGGGCATGGTCGAAATCGTCGACCCCGTGGAGAACCCGACCTTCTGCGCGAACTGCCATCGCGTGCGCGTCACGCACGAGGGGTATCTCAAGGGCTGTCTCAACCGCAACGACGACCTGCGGCCGATGGGCGAGATGACGAAACCGGAGATCCGCGAGACGTTCCGCGAGACCGTCGCGAACCGCATCCCCTTCTACGGCGAGTACATGGTCCGGAACGGCGACGACGAGTGGGTCGTCAACGAGGAGTACCTCGACGGCGGGCCGACCGACGGTGACGAGGCGACGGGCGACGAGGAAGAGGAGAATCCGGTCGTCGAGGACGTCTTCGCCGACGACCGCGAGGACGCCGGAACTGCGGACGACTGACCGCCGACGACCGCGAGGACGTCTTCGCCGACGACTGACTGCCGGAATCCCGGACGACTGATTACCGCTCGACTGTGCCGCGCTGGTCGAGATACTGTCGCGTCGCGCCGCCGACGACCACGTCCGCCGCCTGCAGGTCCGCGACCGTCCGCGAACCGGTGACGAACATGGCGGTCTCAAGTTCCGCGACCAGGTCCTCGGCCACCTCGACGACGGCGTCTGTGCCCCGTCCGGCGGGTGCGAGGAAGGGCTTGGCCATGCCGCCGGCCGTCGCGCCGAGCGCGACCGCCTTCGCCACGTCCAGTCCGGACCGGACGCCGCCGCTGGCGACGACGGTGTCGTGGACGTCGAGGCATTCGAGCGTGCTCGCGACCGTGGGGATACCCCACTGGCGAAAGCGCTCGCCGAGCGCCTGCTCGCGGCGCTGGTCGCGGGCCGCGGCGCGGTAGGCTTCGACGCCGGACCACGTCGTGCCGCCTTTCCCCGCCACGTCGATGGCGTCGACGCCGGCCGCAGTGAGCTTCCGGGCCGTCCCGCGCGAGAACCCGTTGCCGGTCTCCTTGACGATGACCGGCACCGAGAGGTCGCTCGCCACGCGCTCGATGGCGTCGAGACACCCTCGCGCGTCGACGTCGCCCTCGGGCTGGACGGCCTCCTGCAGGAAGTTGCAGTGGACCGCGAGCGCGTCGGCGTCGATCATCTCGACGGCGCGCTCGGCGCCGGCGACGCCGTACTCGGGGAGCTGGGCGGCGCCGATGTTCCCGAAGAGGAACGCGTCGGGCGCCGCCTCGCGGACGACGGTGTACGACTCCAGCGTGTCCTCGTCCTCCAGTCCGGCGCGCTGGCTGCCGACGCCCATCGCGATACCGACCTCCTCTGCGGCCGCGGCGAGGTTGCGATTGAGCTCCGTCGTGTTGGGGTGGCCGCCGGTCATGCTCTCGATGACGACCGGCGCGGCGAGTTCGTGTCCGAGGAACTCGACGCTCGTGTCTATCTCGTCGCGGTCGATCTCCGGGAGCGCCTCGTGGACCAGCGAGACGTCCGCGAACCCGGTTCCCGGCTCTTCCACGTCCTCTTCCTCGACGATCCTGATGTGGTCGTCTTTCCTGTCGACGGTCTCTCGGCTGTCTCCCATTCGTGAGCCTCTGTTTTTCGCCGGTTCCCGCGGGCACCTCTTACAACTGCCCCTTTCGAACGCCCGCTGCGGGCTGCGCGCCGCGACGAGCGTTCGCTACGGTCGCCTGAACGTGTACCTGCCGTCGTCGCGCTCCACGTGCAACTCGCCGGCGTCGTGGTCGAAGATCAACTGTTGTGCGCGACCGGCGAACTCGTGGAGGGGCATCCCGGTCTCGACGCGGCCGTCGGGGTGGACCGTGACGTGCGTGACACCGCGGAAGTCCGCGACGACTGCGCCGTCCGCGCGTTCGCTGACCGTCTCGGCGCCCGCGAACCGTTCGAGGTGGGCGCGGACCGCGTCGGTGTCGGTCGGGTCGACGGCGGAACCGGTCCCTTTCGTCATACCTCCGTTCGGTGCTGGCCCCGCAAGAAACCCCGGTGCCCCCGATCGTTCACGCCGAATACTGAGATTTCATCACGAACATCTATAACGTCGGTTGCACTACTATCGGGCATGTCGATCGACCGGGAGACGTTCGAGACGGCGTCGGAGGCCGAACTGGCGGATCTCTCCGCCACTGACCAGGTCCTCGGTTTTCTGGGTGTGAACGACGACCGGGCGTTCAAAGCGGCCGAGATAGCGCGACGCATCGACCTCGACACCGGAACCGTCAGCACGGCGCTGTCCCGGCTGAAACAGCGCGGACTCGTCGAGCACAAGGCGGCGTACTGGGCCGTCGTCGACGACGAGGAGCGACTTGACCGATACGACGGGTATAGTCGCGCGACAGCGCTGTTCAACGAGCAACTCGGGACGGAGGACAGAGACGAGTGGCGGGAGCACGCGCCGGACGAGCCACAT
>Ga0207851_100348_pt1 | contig 26381 bp, 28 predicted proteins | sample A23E3SouthBayCA_FD_187747 | JGI IMG/M metagenome (GOLD analysis project Ga0207851, IMG submission 187747) | Aerobic enrichment media microbial communities from Eden Landing Ponds, California, USA - A23 E3 (SPAdes) | ecosystem: Environmental > Aquatic > Marine > Unclassified | place: Emeryville... | reverse complement strand
GGAAATTTTCTTGCGCGAACTTCGGCAAAAACACGATGTCGAAACTGCCGTGTTTCTCGTTGATGGCGCGAAACACCTCCAAACTGCACTGCAACGAGCTGGACTCCGATTTCAGATGTGTCGCCACGGAAATCGGAACGCTGTCGAACGGATTTTTCGGGAACTGAAGCGCCGAACCTCGTCGTTTTCGAACTGCTTCAGCCACGTTGAACCGGAAACAGCCGAAAATTGGTTGCAGAGCTTCGCTCGCTGGCACAATGCTACAAACTAAACACTACCCCATCAGCAATCAGACGTTTTAATTAGCCAGATTTTGAAGTACTGAGGATAAGCGGGTGAGTTAAAGCTGCTCAACCGCATTTTTGAGAAGCCTCGCTAAAAAAGTATTTTTCTATAAGCACACGCCTGGGGAGCGGCGTATCCTCGTGGCGTTTTTGTATCATGCGGATCTCTAATGCCGAGGGTCCGACCATTCATTAACCGATCAACAAGGTGATCAGACAATGATTTCACCAGCTGAAACACTTCTACGAGCCTGGCTACCGGGCCTGTCAAAAAGTCGCTATTGATGAGACGAAAATCGAAATCGACAGAACGGAGTACTACGTCTGGATGGCAGTGATTATGAAACGCTTGAGGTACTGGCCAACAAGACCTCTTCCGGCCGATCAATCCTCGATGCGCTGTTGTATTGAAGATTATTCTTAAGCAGTACCGTGATTGTCCGCTGGTGAGGGCTGACCGCAGGCCCTGGTACGACCTGGCCGAGTATGGCGTGAAACCTATGGAAATCAGTCGCTCACTGAATCGTGGTTCAGGATCTTCAAACACCAAAACAGACGCTTTCACGACTGATTTCCTTTCTACAGTACCGCTAGCTCCACCAGACCTACCTTACAGCCTTCAATGCACTTCACAATACCACGGCCTAATCTCGACATTCCTTTGTCACCTAATGCAAATATATAAAACCGTGCGAAATAATCCGGGATATATGGATATATTTGAGGACTCAGACAGGCCACTCTTTGTAGCCGAGTTGAGCATAAATCATCTCGGTATGGTTGAAATTGCGAAGCAGATGATAGCAGCATCGAAGAAAGCGGGGGCAGACCTGGTAAAATTAAAAATGAAGAATGTCCGAGATTACTACACGGACGAGTCTAAAGAGTGGCGTAATTTCAATTTTATCGAGTACCGAGAATCTCTTGAACTCTCTCGGTCCGATTTCCGAGAAATTGACGAGTTTTGCAAAGAACAAAATATACCATGGTTTGCGACAGTTCACGACGCCGAGAGTCGAGAATTTATCAGCCAGTTCAATCCACCGGTCTACAAGGTTGCATCTATGGACTCCGGGAAAGACTCGTTCGTAGAAGACACGATAGACATCTGTCGTCAAGAGGACAAGCCGCTTGTCATTTCGATGGGTGGGAAAGATTATGAGGAGACGAGAACAATTGTTGAGCGGATAGAGTCTGAGGGGATCAAAGCTTTTGTGCTCCACTGTGTCTCCATGTACCCGACTCCAATCGGAGAGTGTAATATAAATAATATCCTCCGAATGAAAGACAAGTTTGAGAGCGAGTCGATTCGGATTGGATACTCTGGCCATGAACAGGGGATCGCACCGTCACTGCTGGCAGCCGAGTACGGAGCTGAGATGATAGAACGACATCTTTCTCTTAGTCGCGATTTCAAGATACACCATATCGACGCATCGATAACACCTGACGAGTTCAGTGATATGACTAGAATATCGCGACAGATGTTAAAAGAGCGTGACGCCAATGCAGACGTAATGGACGATAGAGAACTCCAATTCCTTGAAGACCGAAATTACAACTGATATGAAGGTAACAGCGATTGTTCCGGCGAAAGGGCATAGCGAACGAGTCTCAAATAAGAACCTAAAGAAGGTTGGAGGGAAGACATTAGTTCGTCTGGCCTGTGAAAAGTTACTTGCCTGCGACAACCTACACGATGTTTACATAGATACAGAAGATGACAGGATCAAGTCTGAAGTACGTCCCCTATTCTCACAAGGACTTGAACTCTTAGACCGACCACCAGAACTGGCTACTAACGATATCGGGGCTAATGAGATGTTCGTTTATGGGATGCATGCGGTTGACGAGACCGATCTCCTTGTTCATCACTACTGTACGACTCCCCTAGTCGAGACCGAGACCATCGACAAATGTATCAGTGAGTTCGTCCGCAAACAAGACAACCACGACAGTTTTTTCACCGTCTCTCCAACTAAAGAGTACTTTTGGACGAACGACTCAGAACCAATGAACTTCGACATCGAAGAGCTCCCGAACAGCCAAAACCTAGACAAATTGTACAAAGAGACGCATGCACTCTACGGAATCAAGACAGAGGACTTGTTACAAAAACAAAGACGAGTCGGCGACAATCCACTCTTAGTTCCCATTTCTGATCGAGAGTCATTCGACATCGACACGAGCGAAGATCTAGAGATTGTTCGCAGATTGGCTGATTTCTAAGTACGCTCATCTGTAGCACATTGTTAATATCATAACGTTTATCAGGTATATTACTAGAAAGTGTCTCGCGATAGTTTCCCGCATAGCCCTCGTGGAAGTTGGAACGCCCTGAGATACTGTGTCAGCTTTTCTTAGAATAACTGCGGTGGGGCGAGAGCCACGCGACAGCGGCTCTCGCAGGTATTGACGTAACCGCCTCGATCAGCGTATTCGCCGTCGCCTTGGACAACATATTCACAGTCGAAAGCGTTGTCCTCATCGAACCGTTCGTACGCCCGAAAGTCGTCGGTATAGACGGTCAAAAAGTTCTCTTTACGGTCAACGAGCAGGAATCAAATCGTCGATTCACCGCATCTTTCGCCAGAATCATGTATAGCTATCTAGTTCCGCAGTCAGAAATAATGAACATCGATGGTTTGTCGCCGCAGCACAACTCATGTCCATGTATTGTCGAGACACGCCAGCGCGACTCGCGGTCGCGCTCGCTGGCTTTCCAGCAGAGACGTACATTTTGTCGATCTCGACAGGATCGACAAGGTCGAGGGAAGGTGCATCGAGCGCTCTGGTGAGGCGCTCGATGCGCCGGTGCATAGTTTCGGTACTATTTCAATTTCGCACTGTGGCTTGCGGAGACCGATGTTTAAATGGAGAAACAAATAGATTGAGGACAGTCCCCAACTGAACACAACCTTTGAGTGGAGGAAAATTATTCTCGTCTTGCCGTTGAATATGCGGTCGAATTCTTACACAGAAACCATTGTAACACTCTGTGACTGCCGTTTCTGACCGGCCGATCAGAACGGAAGAGAAGACTGGTAATACCGTCACGCCAGTAACCTGTTCTAACAAGTCCGCTGAGACCGGTTCCGACCCAAACCCGTTTAGCGGAATCTTATGTGTCGGGCACTGCTGATGCGGTCATCTTGCCTCTTCAACTCCACAGCTACCGCTCAGAAATATTAACATTCTCGTATACAATAGTATCTAGTTAAAACCTCAAGTCTGTCTCACGTCGCTGTCTCGTTATGATATTGCCCACAGAGACAAGTACTTCTACACCGTCGTGCTGCACATGAGTTATGAGGTAATACTATTTGACATGGATGGTGTCCTTCTCCGCGGGGCCGAGACGAGTGCCGATGTATATCGAAAGGCCGCAAGGGAGGCCTTGCGCGAATCCGGAATTGACCCTCTCGAGTCTAATTCTGACGCAGTAGAACAGTTCCACTACACTGACAAGATGAGGTCAACTTGTGAGGAACTCGGCGTAGACGTGGCAAAATTCTGGAAGCGGCGCGAACATCATGCCGCGAGACTTGAGAACGAGCAGATTCGCGAAGGTGAGCGCGAACCGTATGATGACATTAAGACCCTCAAGGAACTCAGTCAATCCCATAGACTTGGCATCGTCAGCAACAACAGACAGTCGACAGTTGAGGAAGTTGTTTCTGTCTGCAATCTCGAGTTCGTTGACCCCGTCGTTGGTCGTGACCACAAATTGTCTGGCTACTACGATCGCAAACCCGCCCCAACATTATTGATGGAAGCAACACAATCTTTAGGAACCGAAGACGCCATTTACGTCGGAGATAGTGAGAAAGACGTAATCGCCGCCCACCGTGCCGGTCTTGACAGCGCGTTCTTACGACGCTCCCACAACTCCCACATCGATATCGAAGCCCCGCCAACGGTTGAGATCGAGACGCTCAATCAACTGCGGTGTATTTAACCACGAATAGCTCCATCAAATAGGCAGACTGTATCCAACATCTCTAGCCGAGGATGCATGGACATTACAATGACTGCAATGATTCAACGGTACCGGTTCTGTCATCCGAAGCAAACACGGTCGATCCAGATACCAAGACATCGGCACCAGCTTTCACACACGCCGGAGCAGTCTCCAAGTCAATACCGCCGTCGACCTCAATCCGGTTGGAGAACGCATCGTTGAGGCGATCGATTCGTGTGATAGTGGCGGGATTAAACGACTGACCACTAAACCCCGGAGTGACGCCCATCACCGTGATCCGGTCGGTTGCTGCTGCCGCTGCCTCAATAGCCTCGCAATCGGTGTCAGGATTCAGTGCGACGCCAGGAGTGATACCTGCCTCTCGTAGACGATCTGCCACCGCCGGCACGTCCTCCGTTGCCTCAGCATGAACCGTCACTGATGCAACATCAAATTCGGTAATTCGGTCGAGATATCGTGCAGGACATTCGATCATGAGATGGACATCAATAGGTCGGTCAGTGCACCGAGTCAAGTCTTCAAGAAGTGAAAAGCCAAGAGAGAAATTTGGGACGAAGTGACCGTCCATCACATCGAAGTGGATTCTATCTGCTGTCTCTACTGAAGCCAGCTCCGCTCGTAGCGCGGTCAGGTCGGCGGCAAGTATCGACGCGGCCACCTCTGTCATTCTTCGTCTGTTGAATCTACAGTCATATAAGATGGTGTGGCGTTCGCCCGTGGTGGACAGAACACGTCAATCCCAAAGACGGGTTCGTCACCGCAGTTTACCGCATTGTGGTACGTCTCCGACGGAATGTAAACCGACTCGCCGGGAGGTACCTCGTACTCGGCAGTCACCTCCTCACCTGTTTCATCAAATTCTACAAAGTGAAGGCCAATTCCTTCACTCACATACATCATCTGGGCATTAACATGTTTATGTTTACTTCCATAATTACCTGTAGGATCAATTTTGAATGCCTGCATGCTCATCATATCTCCGACTGCCAGCGTCTTGTGGTGGAACCCCGGTACGACTTCTTTCCACTCACCAGACTCACGATTGACTCGTTCCACAAACAGGATAACTAACTCTTCACACTAAAAGCCTTTTTATAAACACTGGTATTCGTTCCAGCCCAGTGCGACGACAATTACTTATATCGGCTCGTGAATCACGTTCAACTTCTTCAGCCGGGGAGTCAATCACTCCGAGAGTATGGCCGAGTACCGCCGCTTGTGGTAGGTTCCATTTCGCCTCACCTCAAAAAGAGTGTCATTCTCTTGTTCAATCTCCAACGCTTCTCGGGGCTGTAGATCAAGCAGTTCCCGCAGAAGAGCACGGTTCAGAGACCGGTGTGCGAGAATAACAGATCCATGTAACTTATTGGCGCTCCTGGCAAGCCCTGAGACCCGTTCCGCAGCGTCGGCATAGGACTCACCCTTCGGCCACCGACAGGTCCACTTGTTCTTGGCTCGTCGTTCTAAGAACCCAGGATCTTGGTCGTCAATATCTTCCTTGCTGAGTCCCGAGTATGAGCCAATATCGACTTCTTTCAGGCGGTTATCAAACTCAACGGGTAGTCCCGCATGTTCGGAAATAATCCGGCTCGTCTGCTTAGCCCGCCCAAGTGGACTTGATATGATCCGGTCAGGATCATAGCTCTCGAGTACGCTAGCGAGCGTTTTAGCTTGCTCCTTCCCTCGCTCGGTCAGTGCAGAATCTCGACGACCCTGCATCCGATCGACTGTGTTCCATTCGGTCTGTCCATGGCGTGTGATTAGTATCATATATTAATCCATTGGTTTAACAATACGGTGACAATATATAATAAAACTATTAAACGAGGTTTGTTCAAATCCAATCTGTTCGACTGTCGCCTTCATCTTTACTTTATACAAATTTATCGTTTGTTTGTTCAGAGCCATATTCGAAGCATAGCACTTCCGAACGCCACAGTATCAAAAGTTCAGCACCCCTACATATTATACTTGTGTTTAGTACAATAGATCGTTTTTAATTAGTGGCATGTGCCAACCGGCGAAGGGCTGAAGCCACGTTTCGGCTGTTTCCGGTTTAACTCGGCTGAAGTCGTTCGAGAACAACGAGGTTCGACGCTTGAGCTCTCAAGAGAACCGTTCGACGGCATTTCGATTTCCGTGGCGCCGTATCTAAAATCTCAATCAAACTCGTTGGAGTGCAGTTTGGAGGTGGTTTGCGCCGTCAACGAAAAATTCGGCTGCTTCGACGTCGTGTTTTTGCCAAAGTTCGCGGAGGAAGATCTCGATCAGAGCGGTCGTGGTCGTTGAAAAGGGGCGGACGTGAAGAGGATCGTCCGTCGCTTGATCGCTAGCGGCGTACAGCCAGAATCGCTGATCGTTGATCCGAATCACCGTTTCATCAGTTGCAATCTGATTCGGAGATTTCCCAATTCCCTGCTGTAGATCGGCATTCTGCACCCAATTGGGGTTGCTTTCCTACTGCGTTATACACCCAGGTCATCGAGCAATTCGACGGTATTCGACAGCGAGAGTCCTGCAAGATGTGATTGAATACCCAGCGCCATCGCTGGCTCGGGGTCCGCTCGCGCTCCACAAAATCCAAATCATTTCACTCTCACAGAGCTCCACAAAATCCGTCCGCCTCACTTTTCACGCTTAACTAAACACCGCCATGTCTCTCTTGTAAACATTCAATATGTGATTTCGTTAATGAGACGTATTCGAGACACTGTTTCTCCCCGTACTTGATTATATCACTTAAAGTTTGAACGTGCTGTCTGTAGAGTTTTTCAGGTCTTTTATCCCTAAAAAAAGATGGGTGCGAATCAATAGCTGTTCTCATCATATCGTCGTATTGTACAGCATTACTGTACTCCCAGATCTGTGACTCACTACCCTCACGGCCGTCAGCACCAATAATGTGAACCCGATTTGTAAGCGATGAAGCAATTGGTAACATTAGAGAGGTCATTATATTTGAAGTCCGCATCACATCAAGCGAATTGTGTGTTGGGAACCGTGGAATGTCACTATCTACTGGCTCAATTCCAATGATATATTCACTTATATCAGGATATTGTCCAGCTAAAATGTCGTATTTAGATAACGGAATGGCTATCATGCAATCGTAATTTTGAACAATCGAAGCTATATTTTTACGGAAGTCATGTGCGTATTCGCTAGGGCCAAAATGTTTTACTGGGTCCGCAAATGTTAGAACATCTGGATCAATATGATCCATTAGCTCCTTGTTACGAACAATACCGTTACAAATAATCTTGAGAGAATCATCAGGGAATTCGTAAGAATACGCCTCTTCAAGGCTAGGACCTGTCGCAAATACAAATGAATCCTCATAATCTGCTGCCAGTTCTTCTAAAGATAGAAATTTTTTGTGGGACTTGTGTTGAGGCATTCGACGCAGTTTTGTTGTTCCTCCTATCCACTCTGAAACTTCAGTGGCTCTATAAAAATCTGGATCGATTATTACTACTCGTCCAATATTGCTCAAAATGCTCTTGCTGATCGATTGATAAAAATTATGGCAAAGGATCAAATCTGAGTCTGAGACTTTTTTTGGTACTTCTTTCGAATCGATAAAATTAATATTGAGATGATTCCGCTCATATTCTGGCTGTGAGTCTGGACTTCCCGTAATCGGACCAGTGCTTTTTGCGTTGGCTGCTATGTGAATAGTATGTGGAGTTACAACATCTGGCGGAAGATACCAAGCAAGTTTATTAATAATCTCATTCAGTTCTTCCTTATTTTTGATAGCCGGATAGATTAGGACATCTGTGACGGTATCAGGCTGATTACTGATCCTTTTTCCAGCTTTCCTAAGAGTCCTAAAAGTTAGATCAGATACCTGACGGCATTTGATGTGGAATAATCTTTGAGCTGCAATCAATTTGCTTTCCATATTTTCCATGATATTAACAAAATAATAAATTTGTACTGGTTTAAGCGTGGTGTTCAGGTAAGGTTGAATAGTTAGGCAAAGTGTTTTCTGAGTGGTTAATACCCGGAAACGCTAGCCTCAAAAAAGTTATTGACCAATCCGACTTAGAATTTGCGGATCAAGAAGCGACAGGGCGACTATTGATGAAGCTGAGTAGTCAGTTGCATCTGGCTGGACTATCACTTTTGAATACTATTTAGAAAATATGATGATTATAATGCACTATTCCTAGACACAGACACATGTCAGCAGTCCTGGCAGAAAGCCAACCGGAAGCGCCTGCTCCAGTACGTCGACAACAACCCAAGAGGCAATCGACGCGGACGGCCTCAGGGCGTACAAGCCGGTTTCCGACCGATCTTTGATTTACGTCTGCGTACACAGGCGTGCGAGGCATCGAAGTGTTCGCGAATAATAACGACGATAGTCGCGATGGTGCCCGGTGGCGGGATCGAAGCCACGGCCTGGATAGCATCACTGTCTTAGGCAAGAACCAGCGCTATAGTAACCGTTAGAACTTTTTGCCCATAATGTGATGTAGAAGATAGTGAATCATCTTGACGAGACCTCCGTCAAGGAATTGCAAGATGCTCTCGACAACGTGGACCGTAAGAAGCCGACATAACGGCTTTTAGCGGCAATTGCGTACAAAAACGGTGTTTCGCAAACTGAGTTAGCCGAGTGGTACGACGTTCAGCGGCGGACAATCTATAGCTGGCTCAAGCGACTCGACACCGACGAGTCGCTTGAGCAGGCTGTGTCTGATGATAAGCGAACTGGGAGAAAACGAAAAATTTCAGAAACACAGCAAGAAGAATTTGAAGAAACTGTTCACGACCCACCCAGCGAGGTCGGGATCGACGCGCCGGCGTGGACGCCGGCGCTTGCCCAAGACTATCTCGACGAAACGTACGGTGTCGAGTATTCAATCTCGAGTTGTCGGCGGTTGCTGAAAGAAGCGGGATTGAGCTATCAGAAACCACGCCGTTCAGCCGCCGAAGCTGACCAAGACGAGCAAGAAGAGTTCTACGATGTGCTCAAAAAAAAGCGGCGGGAGATGGACGCCACCGTAGTCTGTATCGACCAAACGAAAAAATCCGTGCAAGTCGAGCCGCGTGCCGCGTGGTTTCCGCGCGGCAGGCGGCCCTCCGTCGAACTCTCTGGCCAACGCGACTGGACGTGTCTGCTGGGAGCGATCACCGAGAACGGTGATCGCTTTTTTCCCGATTCGAAGAATACGTCACCGCCGAACACGCAAAACATTTCAGTCTCGCATTATGCAAAGAGTTCGAAGATAATTTGATCATCGTCCTAGATGGAGCGCCGTATTTCCAAGCGTCGGCCGTCACGGATCTAGCGGCCCGTGACGACCTCGCCTTCGTGACGTTACCGTCGTACTCGCCGGAACTGAATCCTGTCGAGGGGTGCTGGAGACAGCTTCAAGCGTCTCTTTGACTCACTCGACGAGCTGACCACAGCGATCGATACCGCTCTCGACCAACTCTCAATCCCAAAAGTGAGCAACTATTTCTAACTGCTACTATAGGACTGTTCGTCTTCGCCAGATTCCGAATCGTCACCCGCGGTGCGTTTTCGGTCCGGAGGCTCTGGTGGCGTCAAGACCTCGACTGCGAGTTCGTAGCCACGCGTCTCGGCAAGCGAGTCAAGCACGTCCTCTGCAAGCCGTTCGGACACACGTTCCGCAACCGTCCCCACACGCGAGTGTTGCCATGCGTGCTCAACGTGGGGAATAAGTCTGTCCAGTAGTGCAATGAACGGACCAACAGTGATCGTCTCCCGCAAGTCGATGACGATGACTTCAGGGTCGGGTTCCTTTGTGAGCCAGCGGTAGCAATACGACTCCCGAACGAACCTACTCGCATGGGAACCGAGCCCTCGAACGGTCGTGAGAATCCGTGATCCGTCGATAATTTCGCTGGTTTTCTTACCGACAGCTTCGGTACGCCTTAGGGATCTGGATTCCTCAGACATCGGTTTATGTATTGGGTTGATTGTTTCGACATACCGTTTGTGATATCATTCAGATGCCGACACTCACGACCGTCGCTTCAATTGTGAGCGTGCCTAAGTTGATCACAACTGTCGAGCCCTGCTGGACGGACTCGCCTTTGAACTGCACACCGCTCGTCGTTTCACGAACACGGAGTTCGGTCGTGATGGTGACGTCACGCAGATACGGGTGATCGACGACGTTCACGGAGCCGTTGTCGCCCGTCGTGATGATGACAGACGGGTCGATAGTGACGCGACTGACGCGGGCGACAGTCTCGCCGCGACTGGTTTCGGTCATGCCAGGTTCAATCGCCTCGGCCATGTCCGCACGCATATCGGTCATCCGCAGGGTTACCGTCCGATTGGTGACCGGCCCGCGCGGTTCGAGTGCACCGACGCGTTCGATGGTGCCGGAGAGATCGTAGCTCTGTGTCGAGATGGTGATGTCGTTCCCGCGCTGAACCGCAGCGTTGCCGAAGTGCTGGCGACCGCCGTTTTCCAGGGTTGCGAGCGAGAGACCGACGAGTGCGCGTTTGCGATCGGGGTTCTGTGTCGCGTACGTGGTGACCGTTCTCACTTCGGCTCCCTCGTACCCGGCAACGGTAGCGACGTCGCCAGTGGCGAGACGGTCGGCCGTTTCGGTATCGACGGTCGTCTCGAGGAGGACGTCGGTAGTCGTGGACTGGAGGCCGCTGCCGACCTGTTCGATGCGGCCATCGAGCGTGTAGTCTTCGGCCGGGAGCGTGACCGTCTGTCCACGGCGGACCTGCGTGTTACCGAACCGACGATCGGACTGCTGTGTGTAGGTGTCGAGGTCAGCTTCGACGAAGACGGTCTGCTGGGTCGAGTCCTCGGTCGTGTATGCAGCCACGTCCTCGACCGTTGCGACAGTACGTCCAGCGAGTCGGATCTCATCACCGGCACTGACCTCTTGAGCACCGGCGGGCTTCATGATGTCTCTGAGGACGACAGTCGTGTCCTCCCGGGCGAGGCTGTTGTCACCACCTACAGCACGTATCTGGCCGCTCACCTCGTATCGGCTCGTCGCGATAGTCAGCGGCCGGCCGAGGCGAGGGGGCGCATTCGCGTACGTGAGGCTGTCACCGTCTGGCAGCCCCTGGAGCGTGGCGCGGACGACAACACGCGTCCGACTGTCCTGTGGCGTCGGATAGACGTCTGTGATGGTGAGTTTCGAGTTGCTGTCTGGGGTGTACATGTCGCCTTCGGCGATTTCTGTGACGATATACAACGTTTGTATCCCGAGGTCGAGAGTGACGTTGGTCGTGGTCGGACTTGGAGACTCGGGCTCGGGTTCTGGTTGGAAGACAAGTGCGGCACCTGCCACGACGACCACAATGACGAAGAGGACGACCAGTGCGTCGATGATATTGACGACACCGAACAGCTTACCCTTGTCGTCGAGGAGGGCCGACGAGCGACCATCTGACATGCTATAGACATTTCTTCCATATGGTTTGGGTGTTTCGCTGTCCCCTTTACTGTTAGATGGCGGTCGTTCCCGACTTCGTACGAACGGTGCAGGCCAACAGTTCGATTGAGACAGTATCGGATGTCTCGGGTGATATGCGGTTCGGGAGTGCCCTTTGTGAGGCCCTTCGCGAGAAACAATATCGGCAGCGACATCAAAGTCAGACTGGCCCTAAACCCCTTTAGACTGCCGTGAAAACCGGAGTGTCGACGCTCAGAACAGCTCCGGTATTACTCACATAGCTCTGACTGCATAGGCGAGCACACAGTGGCAAAAATACCGACACCACTCCTCCTACCCTCGCGCTCGCTCCAGAATCGCATCACGAGCCCTCTTCGCACATTCCCGGCCACCGCGGTCAAAGTGTAGCGTGTTCGGATTGACTGGGTCGCTCAGCAGGCCGCTGCTTTCGACCGGGACGTCGACCTGCTCGATCTGGATGTAACCGATGGTGATGCCACCGTCATAGTCGACGCCAGTAATCTCCTCAACTGTGATCTCTCGGTCGTCGAAATTCGAGCGGTCGACGCGCGTAATCGCGATATAGTCCTCGTAGACCGCGAGGGTGCCGTCCTGGAACTCACAGACGACGTCTGCATCCGGATGCTCGTCCGTCGGCTCAGCGCCTGAGTCATTGCTGCTACCACGTCCCCACGGGAGGTCAATCATGACACTCATTTACTGCTAGCCGTCGCAAAAGCGTTTGGCACAGCACAATTGAAAATACGAGAGCACCGGTGGCCACGACAACAGTCATTCGTATGACTCATCGAGAAACGCTCGCGTCAGCGCCGCGACTTCGGAGCGAAACGCCTGCATATCGACCGGGTCCGAGCCGTGGTAGAGCCGTTTGTGCTCTTCCCGGACAATGTCCTCAATCGTTCGCTCGTAGAGCGTCTCCACGGTGACTGCCTGCTCGTCGTCTTCGAGTTTGGCAGCGAGCTTTCCGAACCGCTGCTGCGTCGCGTACCGACGGGCCAGCGCTTCAGCATCGCCGTCGACCGGGACCTCCCCCGCAACCTCCTGGAAATCGGAATGAAGCAGTTTTGCCCGGCCGCCGCGCTTGTTCCGGACCACGACGCCCTCGGCTGGCCCGTCGTACCACGCTGACTGCGGAATCTCGTAGCTGGCCGGGTCGAACTCCTGAGCCCGTCGTTCGCGTTCGACGGCGTTGACGGGCTGAAGACCGAGGCGGTCGAAAATCCCCTCGACAACGTCCGGCGAGAGGAACCGGCCGTCCGCCGTTGACCAGACCTCGAAGCCGAGAAACGACGGCGTGCGCTCCCAGTCGTAGTCGATTGTATGGTGGTGCATCGCTTCGCCGAAGAAAACGTACACCTCGACGTCGTCAACGGCCCGCCGGAGCGCGTCTCGGTCGAGGTTGTCGCGGATGTGTCGGACGGCATGGCGGTACGGCTCTGGAATCGCATCGGGGTCGTCGTAGACATGGCTCCGGTCGCCAAAGTGGAGAAGCCCTGACTGCTGCAACTGAAAGCGCATGTTCGCCCCGTCGACCTTCTCCAGAATCCACAGGTGTCCCTCCTCAAAGAGATCGTCAGGGGCATCCTCGACGCGTGGAATCGACGGGAACTGTTTCATTGCTATGTTGTTTCTGTATCAACCGCTACTTACTGACTATTGATAACGTCAATCCGCGTTTCAATAGTCTCTATGACTCGTGAGATTCTAGTCTCGTGCCACAGTCCGGACACTCACTGTCGGTGATGCTAAGCTCTGCATCACAGGCCGGGCAGTAGTCGCGATAACACGCTGGGTCGCCCATATTACAGATATATTCCGGAGGTGTGAGAGCGTTTCCCCGACTGTGCTCAGTCTCCGATGAAAGACTTATGCAGAGGTGAAGCATAACCGACCCGCACTGTGGCTATCAGTATAGCCTCTCGATTTTCAGACACTATCCGTATAGTGGTAATGGCCTTGTGCGCAATTCGTCTAGAATCCGTATGAGCAACACCGGCGACCAGGGGTCGACGGCCGAGGCGGACCAGCCAGTCGATGGCGCCGGGTATGGTCCGGCCAGCCCATCGGAGACAGATGGGACGGCACGCGAGAAAAGCCTCGGCGTCGACCTGTGTCTGAGTCATCCGGAGCTGATTCTGACGGATGCGATTGAGAGCAGTCCGGACGTGACCGTCTGTCCGGAGCAAATGGTCGACGATGGGGCGTCGAGCTTCCTAGTCATAGCGGTTGCGGGAGAGACGCTCGATCAGTTCGAGACAGAACTGGAGAGAGATAGCACGGTGTGTGACCCGGTCGTATTAGACTGGACGGAGACGAGCCGCGTCTACCGGATCGAGGTGGCAGACAGCGCAGTTCGAGTCACGCCGTCGCTCGTCCGCGCTGGCGGTCGGGTGTTCGACATGGAAGGCACGGGAGGGCAGTGGCTGGTACACGCACAGTTTCGGTCGCGGTCGGCGCTGTCGCAGTTCCGCTCCGAGTGCTCGGAACGGGACATTACGTTTAGACTCGATCGGCTGTACTGGACTACCGGCGAAGCAAATGCCGGCGCGTGCGGGCTGACCGCAGACCAGCAAGTCGCGCTTGAGACGGCCCACAAGGAGGGGTATTTTGACGTGCCTCGCGGGATCTCGCAGGCTGAACTGGCGGACAAGCTCGATATCTCCCCATCGGCGATGTCACAGCGGATTCGGCGCGGGATGGACCAGGTCATCGGGTCGGAGCTCGGACTGTCCGAGGAGTGAGTGGTGGACCCGCGGGCGTGTCATTGTATTTTCAAGTGTGCCACGAAGTGACAATGTATTTATGGGCCAAAAAGGATATTGCTCCGCTGTGACACCCGTACTGTATGAGACACCGAATCGTGAGCGGGATCTGCGCTTTGCTGCTTTTGTTGACAGTCGCGTCTGTCTCCGTAGGTGTCGCTGCCGCAACGGACGGCGGGCAGTACGCTGAGTACACGGCGACAGTCAACGAAACTGAGCCAGTGATCGAGTCGGCCGAACCCACACAGGCAGTCGGGAACGGGCCGAACGGGACCGCCTACGTCTGGGAACAAATAGACGGCGAGCGTGCCAGTACCTATCGACTGTCCGTGGCCGTTAGTTCGCCGCAAGAAGATCTCTCGGTCTGTGCGCTCGCGAACGGTTCGACGACGTGTACACCAGTCAGCCCGAACGGGACTGCAACCCTCACGACCCCCGGAACTGCGGGACTCGATGATCTCTCTGTCTCTCTCTACAACACGAGCTCAGACGCCACGCTGGATACGCGTTCGGTATCTCTGCAGCCGATTCAGCGCGCTGGTGATGTTGACGGCGACGGGCTCAACAACAGCAACGAGGTGTCTCAGGGGACAAACCTCACTGAAGCCGACACCGACGGCGACGGCCTGTCGGACGGTGCGGAGGTCCACCAGCAGGGGACGGACCCGACGGCCGTGGACACTGACGCAGACGGTGTCGCCGACAGGACCGAGATTCAACAGGGCACTGACCCGCGACAGGTCGACACGGACGGCGACGGGCTCTCGGACGAACGTGAACTGGCTCTCGGGACGAACCCGACTGTCGCTGATACCGACGGCGACGGGCTGTCTGACCAGCGAGAGGCGTCCGGGGAGACCGACCCGACCGACGCGGATACGGACAACGATGGGGTCGTCGACGGTCGAGAGCTGGAGATCGGCACGAACCCCGTTCAGGCGGATACTGACGAGGACGGAGTCGCAGACGGGCGGGAGCTGTCCCTCGGCACGGACCCGACGGTCGCAGACACTGACGGAGATGGGGTAGCAGATGGGGCAGAGCTCGAGGCAGGGACCGAACCTACAGAGAGCGATACGGACGGTGACGGCCTCGATGACGGCACGGAACTGGCGGCTGGCACGTCTCCAACCACCGCTGATACGGACGCCGACGGTCTCAGCGACGGGCGAGAGGTTTCGGACCTCGGAACGGACCCGCTCGCGGCCGATTCGGACGGTGACTTCCTGACCGACCGGCAGGAAATCGCCTGGGGAACGAATCCGAACAGTGCGCTGACGCCCGCGTGGGTCACGAGTTCGCTTCTCGGGTTCCTCGTCGGGATCGGACTGACAGTTGTGGGGATCAGGCGTGGCTGGATCACAGGGCTCTCCGCGGCGGCCAGACTGTTCATCTATCGCCGCCTCGAACTGGATCGGGAGATCATCGAGGTCAACCGTGAAATCGAAGCCACGGACGGGACGAAGTCCGATAGCGCGAGTATCGACGCGGACACCGCGGCTGAAGCCTTCGGGCAAGCCCACCGGGAGTTCATGCCCGACGAGCGGCTCGTGAAGCTGATGCTGCAAACCGAGAGCGGCCGCATGCACCAGACCGACATCGTCGAGGCGACGGACTGGTCGAAAGCGAAGGTCAGCCGCCTCCTCTCGAAGATGGTCGACGACGACGAAGTCGTGAAGATCCGTCTCGGCCGTGAAAACCTCATCTGTCTGGAGCGGGCGAAACCCGCAGCCGCGAACTCGCCCCACGCGGACGACATCAAGCCGCCGACGCCCGGCGGATAAGCCGGTTCACGGCCCAGACAGCGGGGTCGGTAGTGACATCACTGTTCACTCCCGGCGTTTCTGGGGTGCGTTTCCGTCGAGTGCAACTGTTCGTCACCGTCACAGCAGTCGCGGCTGAAGCCACAGCTATAGTCGGCAGACACAGAGAAACGATACTTTCCGCCTTCTGAGCGTTCTACCTCCAAAAAACGGCAGAAGCAGCCCGATATACAACGCTTGCCGAAGCTGCGAATGTGTCTTTCTGCAGACATTATTCGCCGTCGTAGTGATGAAACAATTCGGTATGCTGTGTGAAACAGTTATGGAACAAGTTTCCTGCCCCGGAACCCCGATAAATCGGTGTAAAAGCCCTTCAGAACACCGTTTTATCGTGCACTGTCCTGAAGTAAGTCGGCCATTATCGACCCGTTAAATCGGTGAAACAGTCGCAATCGGCGGAACAGTCGACCCGGTATATGTCGGATGCTGGAAAAGGGAGAAGCGAACATGTCGATAGCTGAAACGACTTCCGAACCCACGACAACGGAGACCGAGGAGTCCGCGACAGAGGAGTCGTCGTCTGCGGAGTCCACGTCGGACGACGAACTCACCCGCGACGACCTCTTCCACGTCCTCCAGTGTCGTCGCCGCCGCCTGGTCCTCAAGTACCTCCACGAGCACCCCGGCGATGAGCCGGCCGATATGAGCGATATCGCCGAACACATCGCGGCACTGGAACACGACACGACGGTCGACTCGCTCCGCTCGAAACAGCGCCAGCGCGTCTACATCGCGCTGTATCAGTCCCACCTCCCGAAGATGGACGATGCGGGCGTCATCAACTACAATCAGGACCGCGGACTCGTCGAAGCGACCGCGCTCGCGGACTCCTTCGACGGGTATCTCGACGAGGAACCATCGCTCCTGTCGACGCCTGCTTCGGAGTCGAGGCCGTCGACCGAGGCTGTCACTGACTCCGACCAGCCAGGGGCTCACACGTCTGTCGATGAACGGTGGTCCAGACGGTATCTCGGGACCGCGTGTGCCACGTTGGTCGCGGTTGGTGGCCTCGCACTCAGCGGGGCCGCAGTGCCAGGCGTCGCAGTCGCGCTCGTCGTGAGCGTGGTGTTTGTAGCGCTGGCGCTGAGCCATCGGCTCGCATTGACCCCGCAATCGCTCGCTGACCGTCTACGGACCGCTCTCAACCAAGAGTCGTAAGCTCGCACTGGACAGATGCGTGCACACAGCGGTACATCCGGAGGGCGATAACGCATGCTACCGACAGTCGGACTCGACGCAACTCTCGACGACGGGGAGACGACTGTGTCTCCAGACAAGGACGGCCTCAACGACGCGACGGTCTTCGATATCCTCGGGAATGAGCGCCGCCGCGCATGCCTGCACTGTCTCGCCGAACACGAGACGGAGTTGTCTGTCAGTGCACTAGGCCGGCAGGTGGCGCGTGTGGTCGCTGATGCAGAGACCGATAGTGACGAACTCTACGACAGCGTGTACATTTCACTCTGCCAGACACACCTGCCCAAGCTCGACGCTGTCGGGCTGGTCAAGTACGACCAAGACCGAAAGCGGGTCGGGCAGGGACCCAGATTCGACGCTATCAGAGACCAGTTCGAAGCGTCCCGCACAATCGAGGAACAGTCGAGCGATAGGATTCGAGCCGGTACCGTCGCAAGTATCCTGACGGTGGCGATAGGTGCGGTCGCAGTTGTGAGTCCACCGGCGGTCAGGACGGCACTGCTTTTCGGACTCGTTGCGGTTCACCTTCTCGTACTCGTGCTTGCGTCCACATCCACCTCTACAATTAGCTACTAAGCCTGCCTGTGTAGCGGGAAGCGACAGTTACATCGAACAGCGACGGGTTAGTAGTCATCTGCTACCACAGCGAGCGTTCCGCCAAGCGCCCGTTACGTGCTGGAGAGGGCCGCAGACGAGAGATCGGAGTAGCTGTTGGGGGCAGTCACCGAGGTGGAGTCGACGAATAGACCGACACGAGCGGCCGACAGAAGTGCGCGTCTACCGGACAGATAGCGGGCGTAAAGAACCACATAATCAAACGGTGGGGAGACAGACGAAGTGTGTATGACCGACTATGCCAGTATGCGAAAGGCAATCGAAGAGACGAAAGAATCGTTCGATGCGGTTGAACGGTTCCAACGTCGGTCAGCCCTCTGTCCCTGGTTAGACGTGCCGCTCCGAGACGAGACCTGAGAGGCTCGACGGCTACATCTCGACTTGGCCCGTTAGTACGTATTCACGACCGGGTTCAGGCGCTTGTCTGCCGCGACGTGGCGGGCCCGCCGTTCGCTGCCCGGATGAAAATACACTTGACCCATCGGTGGAAAGCAGATGCACATGTACCAGGCGGAGGCGCAGCCGTGTATATCGTAATCGTCGGCGCGGGCGAGGTCGGTTCGAACATCGCCGAGAGCCTCGCAGAAAGCCACGAAGTCGCCGTCGTGGATATCGACCCTGACCGTGTTGAAGCGCTGATGTACGAGGCCGACGTACTCGGTGTCGAGGGGGATGGCGCGGAACTCGACACGCTCTCGGAGGCCGGTATCGAGAAAGCCGACGTACTCATCGCCAGTACCGACGACGACGAGACGAACATCGTCACCTGCGGAACGGCGGTAACGGCCGCCGACCCGTTCACGATTTCCCGCGTCAAGAGCGCGAAGTTCCTCCGGACCTGGGAGAAATCCGGGGGGGCCTTCGGTGTGGACCACATGGTCGCAACGAACCTGCTCACCGCGGAGAACATCGCCCGCGTCATCGGGCTCCCCGGCGCGCGTGACGTGGAGACGTTCGTCGACGGGCAGGTCCAGATGGGGGAGTTCGGAGTGCGTGAGTCCAGTCCCATCACGAATCTGACCGTCGCGGAGGCCGACCGCTACGAGTCCCTGACCTTCGCCGCCGTATTGCGCGACGACGAGGTCATCATCCCGCGCGGGGAGACGGTCATCAAGGCAGGCGACGATATCGTCGTCATCGGCAGCCGCGAGAGTGTCCGCCTGTTCGCGACCGAGATCGCGCCGGAGTCGAATTCGACCCAGAGCGTCCTCATCATCGGCGGGAGCGATGTCGGCTACCACACCGCTCGACTGCTCCAGGATCGCGGAATCAAACCGCGGCTCGTCGAGCAGGACCACGACAGGGCACGCGAACTCGCGGAGGACCTGCAGGGAACCACCGTGCTGGAGAGCGACGCGACCGACAGAGAGTTCCTCGAACGGGAACACGTCGCCGACGCCGACGCCGTGGTTGCGACGCTCGACAGCGACGAAAAGAACCTTCTGGTGACGCTGCTGGCCAAGCGACTCGGGGCAGAGCGAACCGTCGCTGTCGTTAACTCAGGGGAGTACGTCGACCTGTTCGAGGCCGTCGGCGTAGATGTGGCCGTCAATCCCCGCGAGACGACCGCCGAGGAGATTACGCGGTTCACCCGGGAGTACGACGCGACGAAAGTGGCCATCATCGAATCCGACCGCGCCGAGGTGCTGGAAATCGAGGTATCCACCGACAGCATTCTCGCGGGCCGGCCGATCCAGGAATCGGTGCAGGAACTGCCGACCGGCGTGGTCATCGGGGCCATCAGCCGCGGCGGCGAACTGGTCATCCCTCGTGGTGACACGGTCATCGAACCCGGCGATCACGTCGTGGTGTTCGTTGAGGCCGACTGCCTGGAAGCGGTCAACAATAAACTGTAGCAAGACAGCACAGTTGCGCCCAAGGGATTAAGACTGGCTCCCGCCTCAGCTAGTCTATGGCTTCTGTTGCGGACCGTATCGTGCTCTCGTTTGCCCCAAGTACTGGCGGCGAGGACCCGTGGTCCGGCGTCGATACCGAGTGGATAGTCGACGAACTGCGCGGGGACACCTATCAACAGTACCTCCGACGCGCGCACGGCGGACCGGTGGCCGTCGGCGAGGAGTGGGCCGAGTTCGTAAGCTGTGGCTGCGCAACGCCACAGGACGTGGTGTTGTGCGTCGAGCGCGTCGCGGGCGGAACGGCCCTCGGGGACGCGACAACTCTGGAAATCCGTCCCCGTGACGACGCCGAGGCAGTGTCACAGTAGCGTTTCTCGCCGTCGAGTTCGCTATTCCCTGAATAGCACTCGTTTCCCCACCGTCACGCCGGTCAGTATCGGGAGATATTGGGAGAAGGGAAAGGCTGATGCATGCCACCAGCACATTCCGGACTATGCCACGCGATTCCTATCAGGAGGGGCTGAACTCGCTTCGCGAGGACGTCCTCTATATGTCAGAGATCGTCCTCGAGCGGCTCCGGCTTGGCCTGGACGCGCTCGAACAGAAAGACGAAGAGATGGCCCGGGAGGTCATCGAGGGCGACCACGAGATCAATCAGTTGTATCTCGACCTCGAGCAGGACTGTATCGACTTGCTGGCGCTGCAACAACCGGTCGCGTCCGACCTCCGCTTTATCGCCGCGTCGTTCAAGATCATTACCGACCTCGAACGTATCGGTGACCTCGCCACGAACCTCGGCGAGTACTCGCTCACTGCTGAACGCGATGTGTACCCCGAGGTCGACATTCAGGACGTCGCCGATGTGACGATTGAGATGGTCGAAAACGCCATGGAAGCCTACGGCGACGAGAACGCCGACCAGTGCTACGCTATCGCCGACATCGACGACGAGGTGGACGAACGCTGTGAGGCCGCCTCCGAGACGGTCGTGCGTGACCTCATCGAGCGCGAGATCGACGCCGAATCCAGCGAGGCCGAGATCGAGCAACTGATGGCCGACGTGTCCCGCCTCCTGCTGACCATTCGGGACATCGAGCGGGTCGGCGACCACGCCGTTAACATCGCCGCGCGGACGCTGTACATGGTCGAGAACGACGACGACCTCATTTACTAGTACCTTTTTACTGCAGGGGGTTTCCTCGCGCCTGCGGCGCTGCGGGAACCCCCTTTGCAAAAATCTACGCTAAAAACGACCTCCGAGTCGCGGTCACGGCCGCGCTCGGAGCGAAACCGCGCTCGCTCCGCTCGCGCGGTATGCATGAATCACAACAGCCACAAAACCGCGACAACCACACGCCTCCCCAGCCGACTGCGTTGCTCGGCTCGCTCCGCTCGCCTGCGCGACTCGTCCCTCGCACTTGCGACGCGGCCGTCGCCGCGACGGCGCGCGCCTGACAGCAGTGCCCCTCGATGAAAAGCCTACTGCGGTTTTTCGGGCGTATCGTCGCCCACAAGTCCCGAGTCGGTGATGCGGAACTGGGCCGTGTCGCCGGCCGGTTTGGCGCGGTGTTTCTCCAGCGTGGCGCGGCGGTTGCCGCCGCGGAACCGGTCCAGGCGGACGATTGCGCCCGACCAGTGATTGAGGGTGTGGCCGCCAAGCGCCGTCGAGCGGTCGCTGTCCGGGTCGGTGAACACCTGGTTCGTGTACAGGACGGCAATGTCGTGTTTGCGGGCCAGCGAGAGCAGGTGAGTGATCTGGCGGGCCACGTCCCGCAGCGTTTCGCCGCCGTCCTCGTCGTCCCGGCGGAGCCGATAGAACCCGGTCGCGCTGTCCAGCACGATGAGTTCGACCTCGGCGGCGAACTCGGCGGCGTCCTGGACGGCCTCGGCCTGCTCGTCGTAGTCCAGCGCCTCCGTGATGATGAGTCGGCCGGCGAGGTCGTCCACGGTCTGGGCCGTCCCGCGTGCGCGGCCCTTGGCGACCTGCTCCATGCGGTCGGCCGAGAGGCCCTCGGTGTCGATGTACAGCGCGGCGTCGCCCGCGGCGGCGACTTCCATCACCGCCGACAGCGCGAGGTTGGTCTTGCCGGCCGCCGGCGGGCCGTACACCTGCGTGACCGCGCCGCGTTCCAGCCCACCACCCAGGAGGTCGTCGATGGTGTCACACCCAGTCGGGACGTACTCGCTCACGGACAGGGGTTGGTCAGGTTCGGATAAAAACGCTCGCACCTACGCCGCCGAGAGATAGCGGGCCAGAGCGGCCGCAACCGCATCGGGGTCGTCCAAGTCCTCAAGCGCGAACCGGCTGTCGAACCACCATGACCGGTGGACGACCAGCGCGTCCGCAGTGCGGGTGTAGCCCGTGTACTGCGTCCACGGGAGCAGGCGTCTGGCGACGGGGAGTCGCTGTTCTAGCCCCTCAGCCGTGACGGCGTACTCTCTGGGCTCGCTCTGCATGAAGATAGCTATCCCCACCGGAATCAGAATCTGTGCGACCGTCAGCGGCCAGAGCTCCGGTGCGACGTACACCGAGGCGACCCCGGCGACACCGACCGCCCACAGCGGCACCACCAGTGCCAAGAGTCGGTTCCGTGCCGCGCTGGGCCAGCCAGCGGTGAACACACAGTGGCGCTCGCTGTCCGCCAGGAGGGCGTCGGTGTATCGCGTGCGGGCCATCACACCTAACGCGCTCCCGAGGGCCATCGCGCCAATCCCCGAGAACATGGCGAGTACGCCGGCAACACCGGCCCGGTCGAGCGAGAGCAGGCCTGCGAAGGCATACCCCAGACCGAGGAGTCCGGGGACCCAGCGCGCCGGCGTCGCTCCGAGACGATGGGAGAGGCTCCCGAACCGCTCAGTCGCCCACCAGCCGAGGCCAGTCCCGACAGTGGCCGTCGCTATCACCGTTCCGTACAGCACGGCCGCGTCCCCGGAGACGAGACGGGCGACGCCGAAGACAGTCGGAGCTATCGCCAGCAACGCGACGTAGAGACCGACGACGAGAGCGAAGAGCGGGTCCCCTGACGGCTCCGCAGCGGTCTCGACGGTGGAGGGCGGCATATCGCCACAATCCGCACGCTCGTACAAAACCCTCCGGGGCCGGAGGCCACAACGGTAAGTAGACGCCCGACCAAGCGCCGGCTAGTGATAGTCGTCGCCACCGAGGACTTCGAAGTGTACCACGGCGTCGTCAACGAGCTCCGCGACCGCGGCGTGGCCTTTACGACTATCGAACCGGGCGACGAGTGGCCCGAGGGGGCGGATGTCGCGGTCATCGCGGCCGGGGAGTCGGTCGAAATCCCCGACGGCGTCGACGTCGTGCAGGCAGACCCGGACGCGCCGCGGCGGGCCGTCGAAGCCGTTATCTCGGCGCTTCGCGGTGGCGACGGTCGCACCGTCATCGGCATCGACCCCGGCGAACGTCCGGGTGTCGCCATCCTTCACGGCGACATGGTCGTGGCAGCGTTTCAGGTGCCAGCGGCGGAGATCGGCGAAATCGTCCGCGAGGAGGTCGAGGACGCCGTCGACCCGGTCGTTCGCATCGGCGATGGTGCGCGGCTCGTCGGCGCGCGCCTCATCGACGACATCCAGTCCGTGCCGGTGGAGCTGGTCGACGAAACAGGGACGACGCCGTATCTCGGCTCCGGCGCGCGCGGCATGGGCGACGTGCTGGCCGCGGTCAACATCGCTCGCCTCGACGGCGAGGAGATCGAAAGCCGAACCATCGAGCCCACGGCCGGCGAACTCCAGAAGATCAAGGATCGCTCGCGGGAGGAAAGCGACACGAACCGGGCGATCAGCGAGAGACTGGCTCGGCAGGTCGCGACTGGTGCGCTCACCGTCGAAGAGGCCCTGGCGGAACACGACAGCGATACTGCGACCGACGAAAGCACGGGCGACGTCGACGACCCGGACCACGAAGAACACGAAACGGCCGACGGGAGCGGTTAACTCGAAACCATCCGCTCGGCCCGCTGCATCACTTCGCGGACGGGAAGTCCGGTCGCGTCCGCGACGGCTGCGGCGTCGTCGTACTCCGCGCTCATGTCGAACACCGTGCCGTCGCTGTCGCTGGCGATCTTGACCGTCACCTCGAACTGCTCGCCGTCGACGGAGAGCGCGACCGTCTCGTATTCGCGGTCGGCGACCCAGCGGTGGCCGGCCCCGGACTCGCGGACGCCGAGCGTCCCGGTCGCCTCGGCGAGGCGGCGCGCGACCCGCTCGGCGTCTTCCGGTCTACAGATGACCTTCACGATGTGGCCGGGCCGGGACTTCTTCATCGTCGTCGGCACTATCGACACGTCGCGTGCGCCGACCTCCGAAAGCGAGCGCTGGAGGTCGCCCAGCACCTCGGGCGGGACGTCGTCGACGTTCGTTTCGAGCACCGTGATTTCGTCGCGGCGGAGCCGCCCCGCGCCGTCGCCGACCATCGCCCGCAGGACGTTTGGACGGTCGTCGAGGTCCCACCCGCCAGCGCCGTAGCCCGACGCGTCGATGTCGAGCGACGGCAGCGACTCGGTGCCGTCCGCGACGTGGGCGAGAATCGCCGCGCCGGTCGGCGTCAGGAGTTCCCTGTCGATAGGGCCGCCTTGCAGCGACCAGTCGGCCCGCTCGGCGATCTCGACTACCGCGGGAGTCGGGACCGGGTAAGTGCCGTGGCTCATCTCCACGCTCCCGCCGCCCGTCGCCAGCGGCGTCGTCACGACCCGCTCGGCGTCGAGGTCATCGAGCAGGAGGCAAGCCCCGACGATGTCGGCGATGGCGTCGTCGGCCCCGACCTCGTGGAAGTGCGTCCCGTCGAGGTCCGTCCCGTGGACCGACGCCTCGGCCTCGCCAAGTATCTCGAAAATCTCCAGTGCGTCCGCTCTGACGGCCGTCGGCAGGTCCATCTCCTCGACGAGTTCGACCACCTCGGCGTACGTTCGGCTCGGGCCGTGGCCCTCGGCGTGGGTGTGGTCGTGCTCATCGTCGCCGTGGTCGTGGGAATGCGAGTGGGCGTCTTCAGCGTGGCTGCGCTCCTCGTCATGGTCGTGGGAGTGAGAATGTGAGTGGTCGTCGTGAGCGTGGTCGTGGCCCCCAGCGCCGTCGCTATCAGCGCCGGTCAGCAGTACCTCGACACGCGTCGCAGCAATCCCGCAGCGGTCCACATCGGAGACGGCATACTCGATAGAGAGTGCGTCCTCGACCGGGGACAGGGCCTCGCGGTCGGCCCCGGCAGCCAGCAGCGCCCCCAGAAGCATGTCGCCGGCGGCACCCATCCGGCCGTCGAAAGCGAGTGTTCGCATACACGGGGCGTCGCGCCCCGCGAGTAAAAGCCCTCATACTGCGATTCCACCGAGCGGGTCGCGCCACTAGGTGGGATCAGGCCTGTCGGACGATGTGGACATCGTAGGCCTCGCCGTCGGTGACTTCACCGATGGGGACGACGATGTCTTCGGTGTCGTCGCTGCCGAGGAACACGACGCTGGCGTCGACATCCCGGGCGCTCTGTCTGATCGTCGTCGACAGTTCGCTGGTGGAGTGGGCGCTCACGTCGTCGTAGCGGAGTTCGGAGTCGTCGGTCGCCTCCTCGATTTTGCGCCGGAGGTCGTCTGCGGCGGTTTCCGCGGCGAAGTCCTCAGTGGGGTCGACACGGCGGCGGCGCTCGGCGTAGTCGGCCCCGGTCGGGATGAACGCGACAGCGACGACGTCCTCGCCGAGCGCTTCAGCGTAGGCGACGGCACGGTCGAGCGCGGCGTCTGCGAGCGGTGATCCGTCGAAGGGAACGAGAAATACCATATCGGCGCTATCGCGTCCAGCCTTATGAAACGCGGCGATGGCGGCAGCCTGTGTCACCGCCACCCAGGCCGGGGGCTATTACTCCCTGCTGTGCGGTGTGTTATTAGGTAACATATAAACCCGTCGCCGTGCGTCTTGCCCGCCGGTAGCATAAAGCATATCTCCGGGGCTACCCGAGTTCGTTGTAAGCAGGCTCTACTATGAACGAAGTCCAATTGGAAGTGGCGAAGGCGTACCCGAACGACTCGGGCCGCGGTATCGCCAGACTCGACCCCGATACGTTGTTGCACCTCAAGCTCTCCCCCGGCGACATCATCGAGATCGAAGGGAGCGATACGACCGCGGCCAAGGTGTGGCGGGCCGACCGGCAGGACTGGAACACCGACACCGTCCGCATCGACGGCTTCACGCGCCAGAACGCCGACGTGGGGATCGGCGAGCGCGTCACCATCCGAAAGGCGGAGGCCGAGAAGGCCGACAAACTCGTCCTCGCGCCGCCCGAGGAGGCGTCGGTCCAGTTCGGTTCCGACGCCGCCGGGATGGTTAAACGGCAGATACTGAAACGGCCGGTCGTCGAGCGCGACATCGTCCCGGTGATGTCCTCGACGAACCACCCGTTCATGCGCTCGCCCGGACAGGCCATCCCGCTCATCGCCG
>Ga0207851_100347_pt1 | contig 26469 bp, 19 predicted proteins | sample A23E3SouthBayCA_FD_187747 | JGI IMG/M metagenome (GOLD analysis project Ga0207851, IMG submission 187747) | Aerobic enrichment media microbial communities from Eden Landing Ponds, California, USA - A23 E3 (SPAdes) | ecosystem: Environmental > Aquatic > Marine > Unclassified | place: Emeryville... | reverse complement strand
AAGTGTTCGTGGAGATCGGCCTCGTTGGCGAGAGGGCCGTCGAGATCTTGCAGGAGTGACTCCGTCAGTGGGGGTGCGTCTGGGTACTCCGCCCGGTACGCCTCGACCGCGTCTGCGCAGGTTGACCGAAGCTGTTTGGAGAATGCTTCGTCGTTCAATTGTATTGACCGTTTCATAAACTGCTGAAGAACGGGTTGCGAGAGTAGCTGTGTGACATGGTGTAATGGAATAGATTACTGGCGACGAATTCGCAAGGGGATACCGTCCTTCGTTCGGGTCGTCACCCGAGGCGACAGGTCGAGATCTCCCGTTCGCTCCCAATCGAACCGGAATTCTTGACCCATCGTCGCAAGCACAACTTTGGCTTCAAGCAACGCGAACTCCCGACCGATACAGGAGCGCCGGCCGCCGCCGAACGGGGCGTACGCGAAGTCGGGGAGATCCGCCTCGAATTCGGCCGTCCATCGATCGGGACGGAACGCAAGCGGCTCCTCGTAGAACTGCTCGTCCCGGTGGACGTGAATGATCGACAGGTGGAGTTCGTGCCCGGCTGGAATGCTGTAGCCGCCGATTTCGACGTCCGTCTTCGTCCGCCGGGGGATCGTGTGGACCGGCGGATACAGCCGGAGTGCTTCGGTGATGATCCGTTCGGTAACCTCCAAGTCATCGAGGTCCTCGGCAGTCGGGGGGTCGCCGTCGAGGACCGTGTCGAGCTCCGCGTGGAATCGGTCGCAAATGTCCGGATGCGTCGCCAGCAGATACCACGTGAACCCAAGTGCGGCCGCCGTCGTCTCGTGACCGGCGAACACCATCGTCACCAACTGGTCTTCGATCTCCTCGGTCGTGAGCTGCGCGGCGTCATCGGCTTCCTGGGTACTCTGAAGCTGGGTGAGGAGATCGGGAACGGCTGACTCGGCGGGAACTCGTTGGTTACTCACCGAGGAGTTCTCCCCGCCCGCATCTGTGTTCGGGGGGTTCTCCTGCTTGTTGTCATCAAGCAGTGCTCTGACTTCCCGTCTGAGTCGCTTGGTCGATTGATTGAAGCGTCGACGAGCCGGGGTTGGCACCCAGGGCGGCAACATCCACGAGGACGGCGCAAACCACTCGTTGAGGCCGTCGGCGGCCTCGCGGAGCTCTTGGTCCTCGCCGGGAGCCATCCGTCGACCGAACAAGGTCGCGAAGAGGATCTCGAGTGTCAGGTCGCGCATCTCCGCCTCCATGTCCCGTGACTCGTCATCGGTCCAGGTCGCGAGCCGTCGATTGGTGCAAGCCACCATCTGGTCCGTGTAGTCACGGATTCGGTCGCGGTAGAATAGCGGCTGGAGCATCTCGCGCTGCCGTCGCCACTGCTGGCCCTCCACCGAGAGTAGCCCGCTACCGAACGCCCGGCGATAGTCCTCGGTCTTTCCGAACGCGTCGACGTCAGTTACCAGCACCCGATTGAAATACTCGGGGTGGGCGAAGACGAAGACATCATCAATTCCCGGGAGCTCCATGCGGTAGATGTCGCCACACTCGGCGACGGCATCCTCCACGAACGCGAACGGATCCCGAGCAAAATGGATCGCGTTCTGGAGGAAGGGGTAGCCGGACGGTGACGGAGGCAGCCGGGATGCCACGATACTCGAACCTTGTTACGGATACAAAATAAATGCTGGCGGCGGATATCAGCCCAGCCATAATTTCATGGTAATGGGTGACATAGTTTCGAGAATAGGTGAAATGAGATGACCCGCGATGAACGCGCAGTCAGGAACCCTCTCACTGACGAACGGGTCGTCGTCCGGGAGTTCATTAGCGAACTCGCCGGCTCGTCTCGCCTTGAAGTACTCCGCACGCTCCAGGGGCGAGTAATGACGCCGTCGGACATCGATTGCCACGGGCCAATTGCCCGGCAGACCGCCTCGAAGCATCTCACCCAGTTCACCGATCGTGGCCTGACGAAACCCACGGCCGGGGAGTGCGGCTACGAGCTAACGGCTGGTGGGAAGGTCATAGTAGATGCCTTTGAGCGGTGTCTGGAACAGGTTGATCGCGACGCCCTCACCCACCTGTCCGGCTCTACGCATGCGCTCCCCCTGTTGCGAACGCTGTCCGAGTACCCGGCCCGTCCGAACGAACTCGCTAGGAACACTCCCGGCTCGCCGTCTCGACCAACCGTCCAGCGGGAGTTGCAGATGTTTGCGGAACACGGCTGGAGCATGGAGGTCGATGGACATCACCAGATCACGCACGCCGGGAAGCGCGTACTGGACGCTTATGACGAACTCGGCGTGACGGTCGAACAGGTGATGGAGAAGGCACCGTGGTTTCAGCGGCTCGATCCGGGTCACGCTGACGTCCCGGTGGCTGCGCTCGACGGTGCAAAGCTGTACGTCTCGAGTCCTGACTCACCCGGAATCGTTCTCGCGGCTGCCCTCAAGCTCTGTGATCCACGGCTCGACCGGTTCCGGGTCCTGACGTCGATCTTCAATCCCAGGCTCTTCAGAGCGTACGATATGTTGCTCAAACTCGGGCTCAAGGGAGAGGCGATCGTCGATGCGTCACTCTATGAGCGGCTGCATGAGGAGGGGATGGAACACTTTCTGGATGACTCCGACTACAATGCATTCGATATCTACCGACTCGAAGTACCGTTGACCCTCGGGATCGGGATTTATGACGAACAGCAAGTGGCGATTGGCGTGTACAATGAGGCCGGCGGTGGAGAACACATCGCCATGATTCTGAGCACCAATGACGCAATCGTCGAGTGGGGAGCTGGGTTATTCGAATCGTTTCGTAAGAAAGCCCGTCCTGCCAGTGAACCGGACTCCGAAATCGTCAGTCGGTGAGTTTTCAGGTGCGTTGGACGATGTCGACGAAGACACGATAGGACCCCCAGAAGGATATCCCGGTGGACTTGGCGGTAAAGGGAATCCTACGGTATCACCACCGACGATCCTCTGCGAAAGGGTCAGCCACCGCCAGACACAACAGGCCGTCGTCACTTCTCGATCAGCGGGTCGATTTTCCGTTCAATTAGCGCGTCCGTCAGTTCCTGGTCGTGTCGGATACGCACCAGATCGACATTGTGCTCGTTACACAGTTCCTCCTTTTTCTGGTCGCGCTCCTGCCGCTGTTTGAGGCCTTCCTCGCCACCCCAGTGGTCCACGGCTTCATAGTGCTGGATTCCCTGGTATTCGATCCCGACATCGGCTTCTTTCAGAAAAATATCCAGCTCCAGTCCGTCGAGGAAGTCCGGCCGGTAGTGACGCTCGATGGAGTGATCTGGATAGTTTGAATCCACGAGCTGGTAGAGAATGGTTTCACTCGTCCACCGGTTGCCCTTCTTGTAGTGGCCGAACGCCTGCCGAACTTCGTTCTCGACGGTGTCCATGATTTCCTTGCGCTCTGCCTGTAACTGGTCCTGCAGATCCTCGAATTCCTCGGCTTCGTCGTCCGGCAGCGGATCCATCTCTTCGTAGGGTTCCCGGACCTCACGGATCCGCCGGTACCGCTCTTCTCGGTCGATATCATCCGGCAGTTCATCGCGAACCTCGTCGATCGCTTCCTCTTTTTGTTCCCGGATCTCCCGGTTTCGCTCCCATTTCTTCTCCTGGAGGTGTTCGTATCGATCGAGGCGATCGCGGAAGCCATCGTCCAAGATGTCCGCGATATCTTCAGGGAGAACGTCGTGAAGATAGTCGTTCCCGCCGCAGATACCGTATTCATACTGTTGTTGATTGACGTACCAACCGTATTTCTGCATGAAGACGGTGCCGTACATCTCGTGGCAGTACCGGTATTCAGGGACGACGTTATTGCAGCGGTGGCAGAGCTTATCGGCAAAATTGAGTTCAATGACGATAGCTTCCGTTGAGTCGATGTCGGCCTCCTGAACCTGATCGAGGGCGTCCTCGGGAAACTTCCGCGTGAGAATGTTCTCAACTGATGGTGTGCGGCCGGAAACCGTCGGGTTCTCAACCTCACAACGGATGTAGTTCCGTATTGCGTCCTTCGCACAACTGCAGAAATGCAGGACTCCGTCAGGTTCCGGTTTGAACCCAATAAACACGCCATAGTGTGCCGGGTACTGGACGATCGGGTAAGGCAGTTTGTCCCGCCGGGTTTCACGGCCGGGATCCACCACAATTGGATTCTCTGTCATAGTTGGTTCTCTATGTGAGGAGTGTGTCGAGTCTACCTTGTACGGACCCTCATCGATCAAGAAGACGAATAAGTTAACCGCGAAATGAGTTGTTCCGCGCGTTCACTCGCACGTTCACGAGGTACGTCGTTCGAGAGGAAAGCCTGGGTAACCCGAGCACGGATCTCTTCCGGTTCGAGAGGTTCGAGAGGTTCAATATAGCCGTTTTCCTCGAAGTATTGTTCCAATTCGTCCTTCTTGCCCTCCCAGAACCCATCCACTTCGCCATTTCGAAGGCCCGTAATGATCTCCTCAGCGTCACCATTGTGTTTCTTTGCGAGCTCAGTTACGTCGTCGATGAAATTCTCACTGACAGCACCAGAGTCTCGCAGGACTTGCCGGTCGACCCGTTCGCCCCGACCCTTCTGCCAAGCTCTGACGAATGCCTTCAGCGCCTCTCCATTCCACTCTATTCTCCTCACTTCATCTAGATCGTCAGTGAACACTGCGCCATCAGTCCTCTCCAATAGATTCTCGAGTTGGCCCCATCGCTCAATTCCGAGCTCGAGGAGCCGGTACAGGAGCTCAACGTCTTCGATGATGTACCAGAGATGAGCGTTTCCAGCACCCTGACGTGGGTCGAACTCGGGGACATCTAGTTCATCCCGGTAATCCTCGTGGTCATGTCCATCAGTATCCGGCGGAGCGGGTGGGTGATCTGCGAGGTCATCGAGGTCGGGTATATCGACGTGTCCGTCAGTGTCCTGGATATTGGCAAGATCAATGACGGCGTGGTCTACCTCATCACGGTCCTCGAGAGCGGCGAGCCACCGGGCGACCTCATCCCCCTGTGCAGTAAAGTAGAATACCTGCCTCCCTTCTCGGGCTAGTTCGATCATCGATTCAATAATGACTTCGGCCTTCCCGTCGTCCGTGTTTGCTAGCGTCTCGTCCAGGATGAGCGGAAGTTGGATTCCCTGTTCCTGTTGTTCGACGAAGGCAACTCGGACAGCAAGGAGGACTTGCAACCGCGTCGCACTCGAGAGTTCGTCGAGGGCGTAACCCCGGTCCTTGACCGTGTCGTACGCACGGAACGTATTCGCTTCCCCGTCGATATCGAGCCGATACTGCCCCTTAGTGATCCGGGCCAGAATATCCCCCGCACGCTGGAACACCTCCGGGCGACTCGTTTCGTGAGTCGACTCACGCACATGTTCTGTAAGGACGTGGCCGGCCATGGAATCGTAGTCGTCCTCCAGCTGGTCAGCGACTGCGTTCAAGGCCCGCTCCTTCTGGGCCAGCGCTTCCTCGACCTCGTTCGAACGCTTGGCCTCGTCTATTTTCGTCTCGATCGTGGTGATTTCGCTGCTGAGGTCATCGTACTCTTCGGCGGTTTCTTCGAGATCCCGCTTTTCCTGTCGCAGATCCGGAGCCGATCGTTCTTTGAGTTCCGGCTCGTAATTCGGATAGTCTTCGAGATCCGTCTCTTCTTTCTCTACTAGGTGTTCGGCCGCATCGCGTTCCTTGACTGTGCCCTCGTAGTCGTCTACTTGGTCGCACAGATTTCGGAGGCGATCGTTGTCGCCCGGCGAGAGATTGGCCTTGTCGAAAATCTCCTCGCGTTCTGATTCGAGGTCACTGATTGCTTCCTCTGCCTCCTCGATCGTCGAATCGGCTCGTTCGATTTTCTCCTTGGCCGCTTCATGAGTCGATTTCCTGTCTTCGAGCTCGCGAATATGAGCCGTCGCATGGGCTACGTCAGAAACCTCGTCGTAGTCGTACTCCGCCAACTCGTCCCGTATCTCCTCACGGACGGAATCAATCTGGGAATCGACCGTCTCTATCTTGTCGCGTAGGCCCAGGACGCGGTCGTGACTCTCTTGCCAGCGAAGGATCCCCTTGACGATCACCATAATCTGAACGTCCGTGGTGTCCGGAGCGACCCCCAATTGATCTCGGAGCTCGTCCCGGCGCTCGTCAAGGGCTCGTTCTTTCGATTCGAGTTCGTCGGCATCTGCCGAGAGCGTGTCGCGGATCTGTTCCCGTTGATTCGCCACACGGTGTGCCGCTATTTCGTCGTAGAGCTCGTTCAATCGCTCTCTTACGTCGGGTTCCGACCACGACGCTGGTTCCTCAATATCGAGTCCTTCGAAGGTCTCCCGATGGGTGGCTCGGGCGTCATTCGAGTCCGTCTGGTTTCGGGACCGGTATCCATACCAGGCGATACCGGCCGCGATGAGATCAAACACGAAGAGGGCGGGGTGGACTAAAACCCCAAGTAGGCCACCTGCTACCGCGAGTAGCACTGCTGAAGTAATCGCTACCAGAAACGTTTTGTCACCATCGTCTTCTTCAGCCGGTGAACTCGCGAGCCAGTTTTCCAACGCCTTACTCGCCCGTTCGACCGTCGGTTCGTCAGTATCCAATCCATCGTCTCCGTCGAGCCACCGTTCAACTTCGCTCTGGATTTCTCGTTCTGCACGTACTTCTTCTGCTTTGCGAGCGAACTCGGAGACCTCCTCCCACAGGTCGGGATCGAGTTCCACAAGGTGGTCCTCGTCGATTCCGAGAGGAATGTCCGAGACCGCTTTCTCCCGTTGTGCTTCCGCCTCACTCAAATTGGCTTCGTGCTGTTGTTTCGTATCTGTGAGCGAGTCGTACTCGTCGCGAAGCTCTCTGAGGCGGTCGATGGTGCTGCTTTGGATGCCGTCGTTAGGAAGATCTGCATCGTCGAGTTCATCTTCCGCCTCGGAGAGCGCGTCCTCCGCGTTCTCTTTCTTCTCTTCCCAGTCCTTTATTCTAGAATCGATATCATCGATATCGTCGGCTTCGTCACCCGAAAGCTCCGATAAGACGTCCGGGAACTCGTCTACTTTTGCCTGGGCCGCTTCCAGCTCCCGCTTGGCCTCGGCATACTCGATGGCTTGGTTCAGAAGAGTCACCCGCTCGCGGGCGTCCTTCGATTCCTCTAACTCCCTCCGGAGCGACGAGAGTCGGTTCTGCTCGTCCCGAAGGTCGCGAACCTCGTCCTTCGCCTCACGCCAGTCTTCAAGAGCCTGCTCGACTTCTGAGACGACCGATAATCGTCGGTCACTTGCAGACTCCGAGAAATCTAGCGCCTCGTGAGCGGCAGCGAGGTCGTATCCTCCCGCCGATTCTCGCTTGATCGTTTTTGCAAACGTCTCGTTGCGCGTATCCTGCTGTAATAGGTCATGGAGGGCTAGGTGATATCGATCACGCTGATCGGCTGGCGGGAGGTTCGGGCCGTTCGCGTCCTGCCCGTTCCGTTGATATCTCACCCGCCCTGGATCGACGTCGACTCGCCAGGATTCGCCGTTAAGTGACAACTGGCCGGTTAACGACGACCGATCCGCAGCCTCGTCGGGCCAGAGGAGCCACTGCATCGACCGCGCCAGCGTGGTCTTGCCGGAGGCGTTCGGCCCGTGGACGATGTTGATACCGGGAGAGAGATCCGCGACCGGGAACCCCCCAGTTTCGAAACCCGGGGCTCGAATTACGTCGACCTCGTCAACCAACAACGCGTCGTCGGTCATGCCGCCCCCTCCTTTTGCTCCAGTAATTCATCCAGCAACAGCCTCGCTTGGCGTTCAAGCGTCTCGCTCGCGTCTGTTTCGCCAGGCCGATCTACTTTGTCTTCGCGACGGAGTTCGTCGTAGGCGCTCGAGGCGTGCGCTCGTTGCATCGCATCCCGCGCATCGGTTACCAACTGACGGTATTCTTCGTCGTTTTCTCCCCGTTCGAGGGTTAGCAAGAGGTCAGCGAGGTATGCTGCTGGGCTATCACCTTCAGCGAGCTCTTCTAAGTCTACTTCGGGCCGGGTCTCGATCTCGATCTTTTCTACTCGAACAGGGACTGAACCCTTCTTGAACGAGAGTTGATCTTCGATTGATCCCTGTTTATCTATTAGCCTACTATGGGCTGCCGTTCGGCCAGTGAGCGTCACTCGGACAAGGAGGAGGACCAGTGAGCCCGTTTCGACAATACCGCGTACGTGTTCCGAAAGCCGGTCAGAAACGATGGACGGAACGTCCTTCCAATCATCTGCCTGGCCAACGTCCACCTCAAGAGTGTCGTAGCGGAGACTGGCGAGTGGTATCTGCGCCGCATTGACGCTACCGGACGTATCGGCGGTTATCAACCAGGGACCGTGACTTCCTCGTTCACCAGGGTCGAGGGGCTGTGGTGACCCAGGATAAACGACGAAGGGATCATCCGATCTGTGTACCTGCGGTTTGTGGATGTGGCCCAGCAGCCAGGCATCGGCCGGGGTATCCACAAGCGCTGAGGAATCCACCGGGGCATATTCGCTCTCCGGAGCGTCCAAATCCGCGTGAAGGAGGCCGATCAAGGGTGCATCAGACGGGCTCGAACGGTCGTACTCTTCGAGGGGGGATTGGAGAACGTGTTCGTTTGGAAACGACCACCCATCGACGTAGAGGAGCGGATCCCCGTCTTTCTCGATAGCGGTTCGCTCCCAGTTGCCGTCCTCTCCGAGAAATGTGACCCGCTCAAAGTCGAGGCCATCCATGAATTGTGGGAGGACGTCGAAGTCGTGATTCCCGCTGATGACCACAACAGGAATATCGGCTTCGTCGAGGCGTTCGAGCCCCTCTTCGAACGGCCCGTATGCCTCGAAGAATCGGTTCTCCCGATCAACGACGTCTCCCGTGATGAGAACGCCGTCGACGTTTCTGTCGATTGCCTCCTCGACAGTGGATCGCCAAGCCGCCTTTGGGGAGAACTGGGTTCCGTCTACCGCACCCGGTATCCGCGTCGGATGCCGTCCTAAGTGAAGATCACCGGTACAGAGTAGCGTGATATCGTCATTCATCTTCTGGTACCGGATACCAATCATTCTGTTTTGAGTTACATACCAACAAAAAGGTACTGGGCCGGTCTGTCGAACCCCCTACAGTACTATGGCATTACCGACGTGGGGAGTTCAATGTCCACTATCGATGAAGATTAGCCAAAGTTCACACGTCTTCCTTGTTCAACGTCTCGGAGAGCCTGAGCCCGTTTTTGAAGTTCGTCGGATGCTTCGTCAGTGAACTGGCTCAGGACGCGCCATCCAACTGGTTCATCCTCGGCGACACTTGTCCGACGTATTGCCGCCAAAGTCCAAACAAGGGGGGCGTCATCCACCGGAGCTTCTTTTCTCTTGGCCGCTTCGAGCAGCTCGCCGGCGCTCCGTTGAATAGTCTCAGAGAAGCCCGCTAACTCGCTCACTTGTTCAATGATTTCCTCTGGCTCGGATGGGAGCTCTTCGACATCTCGAAGGACCATTCGCTGCTCTTGATACCGATTCCGAATTGTGACAGTCGTTACGTTCGCGAGATCCGATATTTCCTGTTGCGTAATCTCGTTGCCCGTGTCTCGTGAAGCGTTGTAAACGGCGGCTCCAGCCCACCCGGAGGGGCTTTTTCCACTTGCCAAGCCAGTCTCCTCCAATTCGTTGATGATCTCGCGTGCTCGATCCCCAGTATCTGCAGGCAGATCTAACTCCTCACAATAACGATCGACGTACTGCTCAGCACTTACGAATACGCTTGGGTCAAGGCCGATTTTCGACGCAATGTCCTTGGAGCGACGAAGGAGTGCCCGACGCGAGAGGACGTCATCGGCTTCAGCGAAGTCCGTCGGATCGAGGGGTTCCTCTGTTGCTTTACAAGCGCAATAGAGACTTGCTGCGGCGATGATTTCCAGGGCCGTCCCCTCCAGGTCGCCACGTTCCGCCCGATACTGCTGGTACACTGATTTGGCCATCTGGACAGTCGGTGATGGGATTTCGAACCGGTCTGCAAACCATTGAATACGATCTTCGATGATGTCTCCTTGGAGTTCGGTATTTACCGAATGAGCAATTGTCACTTGATCCTCTGGTGTTTCGGTACCTTCGGTGTCTGCCTCCTCCAGAACCTCAGTGAGTATGTCGTCGAACTCCACACCTGACTCCTCGACCATGTAACGAAATTTGAGTAAGTGATGATAAAATGCACCCCCGATTTTTCGTAGACATGACACCGTATCTCCCCAATGAATTTCTAGAAGCCCAGGACCGTTTCTGTGAGGGCTCACCTGTAAGAGTTTAGAGGAAGCAATACGTTCCTCAATCAGAAAAGGCTCTATTTCCGATGGCTGAATTTACCGCTCCTGACTGGCTACAACCCCGCGAGTATCAATCCGAAGCGGTCGAGGCATGGATGCAAGAAGAGGGGCAAGGCGTCCTCCACATGGCGACGGGGACAGGGAAGACAGTTACGTCCCTGCTTGCAGGAGCTCGTCTTGTCGAGCTTCAGGAGGGACGGCTTGCGCTTATCGTCGCCGCTCCATACCAGCATCTCGTCGACCAGTGGGTGACCGAACTCAACGAATTCGGCGTTACACCAATTCGTGCCTACCAATCGCGGAATTCGTGGACGGATACGGCCGTTAGCCAATTCACGGAATTCAGTTCAGGAGCCCGCGACGTCGTCGCGGTAGTCACAACGCATGCGACCTTCGGATCAAAGCATTTTCAGAAAGTGCTCCAGCGTGTTGATGGCTCGCAGACGCTCCTGATAGCCGATGAAGTCCACCATCTGGGGGCACCCCACCTAAGACAGCACCTCCCGAACGCAATTCGAGCACGACTTGGCCTTTCAGCGACGCCCCACCGGTGGTATGATGAAGAAGGGACGGGTGCGATCATGGACTACTTCTCGAATGGCGTGGTCTATGAATTCGGACTCGAAGAGGCGATCGCCAACGGGTACCTCTCTGAGTACTACTACGTGCCGCATATCGTTCATTTGACCGACGAGGAATCGGAGGATTATATCGCCCTCTCCAGGGCAATCGGAAAACGGATCGGCTCTGTCTCCGGTGACATCGGTGACGTCGATCTCCAGGATGATGATCAGCTACAACAACTGCTGTTCAAGCGGGCTCGGTTGATAGGGACCGCCGAGAACAAATTAACGAAGCTCCGATCGTTGATACGTCGAAGTAGCGATGTTCACCATACACTCGTCTACTGTAGCGACGGTCAAATTCATACCGAGGGAGAGGCCACGAAACGCCAGCTAGACGCCGTCACGGAAATGCTCGGGAAGGAGCTCGGTCTGAAGACGCACAAATTCACCTACGAAGAAGATCAGGGAACGAGAGAGCGGCTTCTCGAGGACTTCGAGGACGGGACGCTTGACGCACTGGTCGCGATTCGATGCTTGGACGAGGGTGTCGACGTTCCTGCTACGGAAACCGCGTTCGTGTTAGCGAGTTCTTCGAACCCGCGGCAGTTCGTCCAACGTCGAGGCCGGATCCTCCGTCCACATCCCTCGAAAGAACACGCGATTATCCACGATTTCATCGTCGCACCACCATCCGATATCAGACTCGGCGAGTCGGAATCGATTTTTAATCTGGAACGACGCCTCGTCCAAAAGGAGTTGCAACGGGCGTCGACCTTCGCAGACTGTGCAAAGAATCACCCCGACGCCGAACTCTCCTCGATCCCTACGAGTAAGGAGTCTCTATCAGACCTGAAAAGGGATTTTAACCTACTGGATGTATGAGTGGTAACCATGAGCCAAACTGACCCGCCGGACGATATCGATGAGTCGACGATCCGTCGGACAATGCGTCGAATCCTACAAGCCGAGGAGGACAAGCTCCACATGGACTTGCCCAGAGGGATTAACGACGAGATAGAAGCGATCATCGAAGACGAGATCAAATAAATGGAGCTCGACCGACTGGAACTCCGCAACTTCCGCCAGTTCTACGGCGAGCAGTCGATAGAGTTCTCTCAGAGTTCCGAGCAGAATGTCACGGTGATCCACGGTGCTAATGGGTCAGGGAAAACGACGATTCTGAACGCGTTTCTCTGGCTCTTCTATGGAGATGTTACTCTGCCGAAGCCGGACCAAATCGCGAGTGAGCGGGCAATGGCAGAGGCTGGCGCGAATGGCACTGTCGACATTCAAGTCCGGCTCTCGTTCTCCCATGATGGGATAGACTACACGGCGTCCCGTTCGAAAACAGTTCGGCGAAATCGGAGCAGTGACTTCACGGGAACCGAGGTGAAAACCGATCTCCATCTGGAATTCATCGATGAGTCCGGCAACCGGAAGGTCCGGGGGAACGCCAACGACGCTCTGCGGCAAATCATGCCCGAGCGCCTTCGAGAGATTTTCTTCTTCGACGGGGAGACCATCGACGAACTCTCCGCGATAGGGGGCCAGGAGAAGATCCAGACGGCTATTCAGAACATCATGGGGCTCACGATACTCGAACGCGGGAAACGGCACTTGGAGGCCGTCCGTAAGCGCTTCGAGGAGGAAGTGAGCAAGCATGGAAGCGATGAACTCTCAGAGCTATATGAGGGGCGAAACGACCTCGAGGAGCGGAAAGCATCGCTGACTGAGGAACTCAGTGATACGCGCGATTCGAAAGAGAAGACGCAGGAAGAACTAGAAGACGTAGAGCGACGCCTCAGTGAACTCGAGGATAGTCGAGATCTGCAGCAAGAACGAGAGCGACTGGAAGGAGAAGTTGAAGATCTGTCTGAGGAATCGAAAGCGATCAATCGAAACCTCGCGGATCGAATTTCGAAGGCAGGGTACGTCCCATTCGCCGCGCCAGCCGTCGAAGAGACGGCGAAGATGCTGAGGGACAAGCGAGACAAGGGCGAGATTCCCTCTGAAATCAAGACCCAGTTCGTCGACGACCTCCTCGAGATGGGCGAGTGCATCTGCGGGCGGGAGCTAGTCCGGGAGACCGAACCGTACCAGAACGTCCACCAATGGCGAGAGGCCGCTGGTTCCTCCGAACTCGAAGAGGCTGCGATGAACATCGCGAGCAGGCTCACAGAGATCGGCGAAGAGGAGGAACAGATCTACGACGACATCAACGAGCTGCTCGAGGAGCGGAGTCAGGTCGCTGACGAAATTCAGCAGAAGGAGGAGCGGATTTCGGAAATCAGTAGCAAGCTCGAAGACATTGACACTGAGGACATCAACCGACTCGAATCACGCCGCAAAGAGCTTGACCAACAGGTCTCGGACTATGACCAGCAGATCGGGACGGTGAGGGGGCGGATCGAGGACGTCGAAGACGATCTCGAAGAGATCAAACGAGAAATCGATGACGTTCAAGAACAAAACAAGAAGGCGGATCTCGCACGCCGTCGAGCGCAGATGGCGGAATACCTGCGGGATCGCATCGACGAACTCTTCCAGAAGTACCAGGACGAAGTTCGACGGAGCGTCAATGACCGCGTCAACGAGATCTTCCGGGATATCATCGTCAAGGATTACTACGCCGAAATCGACGACGACTATTCCCTCCGCATCCTGAAGGACGTCGGATCCGAGGAGACGATTCCGGTTGCGAAATCGACCGGTGAGCGTCAGGTTGCCAGTCTCTCGTTCATCGCCTCGCTCGTCTCGCTCGCACGGGAACGATACCACTCCGACGAGGAGTCAATCTACTTCAGTGGGGGCATCTATCCCATGATCATGGACTCACCGTTCGGCTATCTTGATCCAGAGTACCAGAAGCGGGTGAGTTCTGTTCTCCCTGAGATGGCCGAGCAAGTCGTCGTGCTAGTCACGCAGAGCCAGTGGACGTCGGAGGTCGCCGGCGAGATGGACGCCGTCGCGGGCGAACGCTACAACCTCGAATATCACGACCCATCCAAGGAATCGTCGGTCGAGTACGAGTACACCGAGATCGTTCCCGAGCAGGGAGGTGGTCGGTAATGCCGCCAGCGACGTTCCACTACGAGCAAAACGAGGCATACGAGGCGCTTTCGTCCGGTGAAGATGCGATCTTCGAGTCGCACACCCGCCTGCTCGTCTTCGCTGCGAGCGTCGGATTCGCCCACGACCACTGGGTCGAGAACTACGAGGAGAGCGGTGAGACGCGCTGGAACTTCATCGGCCAGGACCAGCGACTCTCCGTCATCTCCGGTGCACTGGCCTACGCACACACCGAGAACGAAGAGGCGATAGTCGATCCGGATATTCAGATCGACGTCCTCTGCAGTTTTGGGGCGGGCGGTGCCCGAATCCTCAAACGCGAGGTTGTCGACGAACCGGGGGATAACCTGGACAACCTCGTCACGTTCCTCGAGGACCATCGCGACACCGAGGACACGTCAGGAAGGGCCGGGGTCCTTGAACAAATCGAGAAGGAGGTCAGCAGCCTCAGCCCGCCAGACAGTACCGAGTCATGAAGCCCCAAACCAGTCAATTGATCGATACACATGAGTGATGACACCGGCAAAGTCGACGAAATCTTGGACGAATTAGACCTCGGTGAGGACGTCACCGGAACTCCCACAGAGTCCGTCGAGGACGATGTAGCGGATCAGGATGAGGACTCGGAACCGGAGGACCGACTGAGTATGCTTCACGAGGCAGGGGCGCTTACTGATGAGGAGTATGAGGTTCTACAGGCACGATTAGGAGATGGTGACGAGAGGATTGAGGAAGAAAATAGCCAAGAATCCTCAGCCATTCCCGAGTTTGGAAAACAGATCGCGACGAGCGAGGGAACAGAGATGGACTTCTCAATCTTGGGCGTCTTTGAAGACGTAGATACTACGAAGTTAGCAACACCTGGGTATGCCGACGCAGTTGATCAAGACGAATTGCCGCCCATGTTCCAGGGCGGCCCGGGCAGAACACTTGTATTCTGGCAGATACACAACCACAGCGATCGAGAGATCAGACTAAAACACGACAATTTCGAGTGGATCGGCGACGACCAAATTGCCTATAATCAGAAAAACAATCCCCTCCATGAGGATCGATTAGAGCCGGGCTGGCGAACCGACAAGGTATACGTGGCTGCTGACACTCGAATAAAATACGCTTCCGGTGTCGAGATGCCGGTCCCGTTGGCTGAAATCAAGATCAATGGGTACTGTTCCGACGTTCACGATTTCACTGTCAGCGGCGAAATGCGGTTTCCGAACTCGGAAATACCCGCAACAAACGAAACCTGAAGCTGGGTCAATGAGGTTTGACTGTAGCTCATTAGGTAGTCCTGCTAACCGTAAACAATGCAGCTAGCATCAACCGCACTTACTTTCTACTGCACTCAGCAGTTGATCACGTACTTCGTTGCTAATGCGGGCAACCCCTACTTTTCGATAGATGATCACATTACACTCAGTCTCTTCCAGAACATCAACATCTATTGAATTTAGGGCGCCTTGAGACACTCCTAAGCACCAAACATCCTCCGACTGCACCGAATCAGTTAGATCTGACCAGCGATCTGCTACGACTTCTTCAAAGACATCGGTCGAGAGTAAAATCACCACCACGTCCGAATCGTTAATCTCCTGGACCAAGAGTTGATTCGAAGTTCCTTGGTTACCACTATCTTCCATCAAGTCATCGCCGCGTAGGCATCCATAGTCTTCAGAATAAACGACGATCTTTGTGTCGCAAAAAGAGCTAAGCTCCTCTTCAAGCGAACGAACCGCTAAAAATGAGCCTTTGAAGTAGTCTTTCACCTTGATGTCTTGGGAAGTTTCTGCTGTAGTTTGAGTGTCCTCAGTAATTATGGTTGCCTTCATTCCTTTAGTTGCAAAAGTTGGTGTCTCATTTCTCATTAATGATGCGCAAGAGCTGAGAGGTTTCTACTTCCTCGAAATTGCCTGTTCGGGAGTGATGGTTTTCGGCTCCTCGACGAACAGCTGGCCGATATCCAGATAAACACCTTCGCCACTTCGCTCGATCCGCACTTGGAACTCGGCGGCGTCGTGGATCTGGCCATCGATCAAGAACTGGACGGCGTCGCCGGCTTTGAGGGAGTCCGTCTCTCGGAGAATCTGTCTTAGGTCCGCCAGTACGCCACTTCGGTCTTCCTCTTCGGCATTGTAAAGGAGATCCTCCAAAGCGGTCACCGTTAGGGGCGTCTCGATGTCGGCATCGCGTTCCGCGAGTCGGAAGAACTCCAGGGCAGCGAGTTCGCTATTGGTTTCTGCCACGCGGTCGGTCACGACGTTGTATCCTTGGTGGAGTGGCATGGTCAGAACTGAGATAGCCCCATCTCCATTACGCTTTCATAGCGGTCGTCGTCCGTAACGTCGGCCATGAAGTCGGCCAGATCTTCAAGGTCATCGCTCTTCCATTCTTTGAGGTACTCAACTGTGTTCTGGTCCGTCTTATAGAGGTGGTAGAGATACTGGACCTTGTCGATATCGAGTAGCGAATCACCATCTTTCCCGTTTTTGTTGAGCTTGCTCTCGATGTAGTGAATCCGCTCGTCAGCGGTGACGGGTTCTTTTTTGTCTCGCGGTCCTTTCACGAGGTTCTCGTCCTCGAGGTCGCTGACGTTGAGGTTTTTTGCGAGGAGGTGCTTGTTCAGGTCATCGTATTCCTCCCACCCTCGCTGGCAGAAGGCAGCATATGCTTGCGTAAGTGGATCGATTCCTTTGGGGAGATTTACAGTGCTATCGAGAACTTGTTCGATAATCGTGTCAACTGTGTTGAGTGCTTCGTCAATTTCAACGAGAGCTCCATCTGAGTACACATTCGGGTAGTGACGCGAGTAATAGTACATGCACTTCCCACGGAGAATCACGCCTAGATCGGCAATAGACAGGTCTTCGTGGCGTTCACGCTCTTCTGCAGCCATATCTTGCAATTCAAAGAAAAGGTTTTGTCGAAGTTCAGTGAGAGTGATTCTATCATCAGATTTTTCCTTGTTAGCAAAAATCAGTATGTCATATTCTGCATTGTCCAGGTCTTCTATGTGCGTACTATTACTCTTTTCAGATTGAACTGGGTAGGCACCTCCGATGGTGAACCCAGATTCAATTATAGCTTCGAGAATCACGGACCAAGCCTCATTCTCATTGTGATGGTATGTGAAGATTAACTCACCATCGTCCTTTAGGACCCGATGGCACTCAGCGAAGACATTAGTTAGTGCACTTACAAAGAACCCTTCATCTTTGTTTGCTTGCTTGTTTGAGACGATTTCCCGTGCCTTGGGAACAAGCTTCGGCTCAAATTCCTGATATTCGTCTCCCAGTACCTCGCGGAGCCAAACGTAGAAGAAATCCGAGAGCTCTGAGTATTGAACGTTATCGTAGTACGGCGGATCTGTAATGACGTAATCAACTGATCTTTCGTCCTCCTCCATTCGCTCTGATGTCTTACATCGAAGGGCTTCCCGTCGTTTTTCAGCAACCCGTTCATTCTGAATAGCTATGTCTTCTGTATCACCAGTTACCGAGTTTTTGACCTTCTCAAATGGCTCTTCACAGTACTTTTTAGCCTTATAGACACGGTTGAAGAAGTTCTGTACACTCGTTCTTCCACCACGTTCATTGATTGGGTTTGCTTCAACTGGCTCAACACGAGGGATATACGCATGCCTTTTGAAGACATCGCCACCGTATTGCCTTCGAGGATCCCATACACAGAGAAGGCTGTTCATCATCAGGGTATTTGAAATTGCAGTGATGATGAACTCGCTTACATTTTGATTTTCTACAGCCTTTGCTCGCTCGAATAACTTTCCGTGTGTCAACCTGTGACGGGGAGTGAAGAGCTCATAAAAGTGTTCGTAGTTATAGTTCAGTAGGGCCCTAGTCTTGTCTCCCTCCGGTATTTTCTGATCAGGAATTGGAAGATTTTCTTTCACCTGTTTATATTCTTCCTCAACTTGACGGAGGGTCGCCCTGTCCTCATCATCTGGTGCTTTAAATTTCTCATCCCCGCCGGTGGTTTTGAATTTGAGAGCGTAGGTATCGAATGTTGGGCGTTCGTCTAATCTTTGAAGTGTTTCTTTAACATCATGTTTGTGCCCGTTACTACAAGTGTACTTGCCACGTCCGTAATTCCCATCATTAGGATCGAATTCAGTCCCGCATTCTGGACATTTTTCAATATCCTGTATATCACGATCAAAAGCGATCACTCGATCGTTGCAATTTTTATTTGGACAATAAACAGCGGCGGGAGAGGTGGACTTATGGGCCCCTAATTTGTAGTTTTTGAACAGATTGACGCGTTCATCACAAGTGAGACAAGGTACTCTCTGGCTTTGGAAGGAATATTGGATTTCTTCTTCCTTTTCAGTGTCGGGATCAACGGTCGTGTAGTATTGTCTCAGTTCATCACGAACGTCAGAGACTACCTTATCGAATTCGTCTTCTAATCTGGTGAGGTCGACATCATCAGTAGTCTTCTTGGTGGTCCACCAAGCCACGGGATTCAATTCGTATCCAATTGTCGTAGCCCCAAGACGGTTCAATTCAACTAATGTGGTTCCACCACCAGTAAATGGGTCGAGAATTTTGGCATCTTCTAAATCATCGCCCCCACCTTCCATGAAGAATCGCCCTTCACATCCACCAGCACTCGTCCGACGTAGAATGTCATCTTTTGTAGTTTCGTCAGGAGACAGAGCTGCTATACCAAGTGTTCGAAATGTTGTTCCCGACCTCCGAGCCCACCATTTGTGCAGTGAATAGACGGGACGGTAGTGGTGTCGGCTATGCGATTCGTTTCCAGCATACTCATCCATCAAGTTCAACGGTAGTTTATCCCAGGTTTCCATAATTACCTCTCAGTCTGAATTCGTAGGACCGGCGTCATGCACTCCGGCAGACTGAACCCACCATGCATGATCTTCTTGGTCGCGCCTCGTTTCGTCCATTTGTAGTGGCCTCGTACCAGGTAGTGCTCCCGTACTCGTTCAATAACCTTCGCCCGTTCGAGGAGCTGATAGGCTTGCCCGTTCGCCACCTCTCGAAAGCGGCTACTGAACTTGCTCGATAGAGCCTCCTCCTGCTCGTCGGTTAACGAGTACGGGGAGTTGCCGAGGTGGTTCACGTATCCGTGATCGCTCGTCACGAGGAACTCGTTGTGTCCGCTCTCGTGGACGATATCCTCCAGGAGGGCCTTGACGTCCTCGTAGATGTCCTCGACCTCCTCCATCGAGTAGTTCCCCTTCAACGCGCCTTCGAGGCGCTGGTCGGGGTGACGGGTCCACACGTACTCAGGACTGGTTCCCGGGAGCTTTGGCACGTCCAAGTCACCGATGAATCGGAAGTCGTCGCGAGAGACGGCCGACGGTCCCTGAGCGTCGAACCACTCGCGACAGATGAATTTGGTTTCGCTCGGGAGCCGTTCGATGGGCGCCCACGACAAAGATACGGACCAGTCGTGCTCGTCTGCGAGTTCCTGTTCAAGTCGGAACCCCTCGCGGAGGCTCAGTGCGTCCATAATGACGCCACACCCGTCATCAATTGCGGTGATCGGGTGTCCGCCCATCTGCTCCCGCAGGTCATCGTATAACGGTGGGTAGATCTTTTCCAGTTCCCGTTCGAGCAACCGCGTCTGGTACTCCGATTCCGTGAGCCGCCGGTCGCCCAGGGCATCGGGATCCGCCCAGATTCGTCGGAGACACTCGAACGCACCGTCGAGGACGTCCTCCTCGTGGAGCAGTGTTTCGAACTCCTCGCTCCCGTAGAGCCCACTACTCATTCTTGTCCACCTGCATCGAGATGTCGAGCGAGGCGCGCTCGGGAACACTCAGATCCCAGAGTAAGCTGAGCAAGTTATCGCGAGAGAGCGGTTCGTCCGGATCGACGGTCAAGGTTTCATCGAGGGATACGTTCCGATCGAGCGCGTCAGTGCTGATTCCGAAATCGACCAGATCGTCGGATGTCAGCGTCCCCTGGACTGAAATAGTCGCCTCGTGGATCTCCCACTCCATCCCAACCTGCCGTTCGAGTTCGTCGATGAGGTCCGGTTTGTTGTCCGCCTCGACCGTCCCCATGATCGGATAGGACTGGATTTTCGAATCGGGCTCATTGAGGTCGAGATCATCGAGGAATTGGTTGACCATATCGTCCGATCCGCCTTCGATCTGGATCTTACCTTCCTGGATGTCGGTCGCGTCGAACTCGAACCCACACTCACAGGAGTTGCCGTCGAGTTCCCGGCCACACTCGGGACACTCGAAGGCACTCGATGCGGTGGTCTTCCCGCCATCTCCTTCGTCGTCGAGAACGGCCTGCCCACCGTCCTCCCCTTCTTCTCCATCGGTGGGTCGGGCATCGATGGTTATCGTCTTCTCCTCTTCCTCGTCATCCTCCTCTGTGACGTACTGCTCGTGGACCAGGTTCGTGTCGTTGCCGAGGCTCCCGACTCGCTCTTCGTGGTAGTTTCCTACCTTGAGAACGCCATCCCGGCAGAGGGAGTCGATCGCCTCCTCGAGTTCGTCTTCGCTCGTGAGCGTCGTGTAGGCAGGATTGCGATTGAAGTCATTCTTCAAGTGCTCGTATTGAATCCCGCTTCCGCCGGAATCCTGGACGGCGTCTTCGACTTCCGACCGGAGCTGGCTGCTGTCGGGCTTGACGACCTCGATCGTAGCCGCGTAGAAGTCCATGTTTCCGCCGGTCGGCAGGTCCTGCGGGAAGAGTCCTCGTTCGGTAGAGGTGTGGACCGTGCCGAACTTGTCCCGGACGCGGTCGCGGAGGTTCTGGAAGTTCTGGTCGTGAATCTCGTCGAACCCCTCCGGGAGCACCTCTTCCTCTCGGTCCAATTGTTCGCCCGCAACCACCTTCCGGGCGAGTTCGATGATGCCGGTGTTCGTGTCGACGCTCGACCGCTTCTGCGGCGTAACGAGGACGATTGTGTTGTTGAACTCCCGCTCCTGGCCGGTCGTGAGTTCCTCGAAGTCCTCGTCGTAGCTCCGTTTGGCACCCAGCGTAACCACGATTTTCAACGCCTTGTTGTCGGGGATATCCTGTTCCGTATTCACCGGATCGAGAATGTGGACGTTGTTGTGCCCACCGAACAGGTCCTCGGTGACGAGTGATTCGACCCGGTGGATAGCATCGTGCTTGTGGATGTCCTCGGCTTTCTTCTCGATCCGTGCAGCGGGATTCTCGTCGACGTCGAACGCGTACTCCCCGTTGATGCGGTGGATGTGCCAGGCGTGCCCGTAGACCTCCTCCGTGAAGGTCTGGATGAGCCGATGGGCGTTGATTCCTTTCCGCATCGTCCCCATCAGCATCTGGCGCTTGTTCGCACCTTCCTCGCCAGCTCTGGCGAGACTGTGCAAGAGGACGATATTCAGCAGTTCTTCGACGAACTCGTCGAACGTCTCGTCGGGTTTCTGGAGACGGTGGTAGTCGTTGATGTACTTGCCGACGAGCTCGTTGTCGATGTACTGGAAGCGGTCCGTGTACTCGAAGACGTCGACGTCCCCAGTCAGGATGAGATCCACGCCTCGGTAGTTATCCCGGAGGATCTCAGTAAGGAACCTAAGCAATCCACGAGCATCCGAGCTAATCCGCTGCTCGGAGTACTTCTCCATGAGGAGGGTGAGTAAGGCCGGATGGAACGGATAGTATCGCTCGATCCGATCCTGCAGGTCTTGGTAATCTTCGAGTTGAATCTGGTCGTTCTGTCGATAGACGTCGGTGTACTCCTTTGCCAGCGATTCGACACCCTCAGGGTCGTCCACCGTTCCCACGAGTCGGTGTAGGATGAAGTCGATCTTCTCGTCGCGACGCGAGGACAAATCGTGTGTGAACGGGTTCGTCCGCTGGGTGATCGCCTGAACGTCGTCGTCTTCGTAGAGGAGGGAGATCAGGACCGAAAGGCGAGTGTCATCGCGCCCGGCTGCTTCGAGGAGGTTCTGGAGGAAGGCAAGATTGTCATCGCGGTATTCGGCCCTGTCAGCCATACCGAACCAGCGCTCGAACTCGTCGATGAGGATGATGGTCGGCGTATCTTCGAGAGCATCTCTGATCTGGTGAACAGTCGGGAGCTCCGTCTCCTCGGCCCACTCATCGATTCCCAGGTAATCACCGACAGCCGCGGAGAGGCGGTTATATTCCCGATCCAGGTTGAACATCTGAAGCGCGGCGGATCGAGTCTCGTCGGGAATGTCAACGTCGATTCCCTGCTGGTTCAGCCACCGCCGACCGAGCTCGGGCGAATTGAAGAGATGATAGAGAACAAGCTCGATGTGGCTTTTACCACTCCCGTATTCGCCGCCGATGACCTGGCCACCTTCCGAGAACCCGTCCTCAGAATTCAACTTCCGAGCACTGTTCTCGATTATCGTCGTGAGAGTCTCGGTTGGATACGTGATTTCGAGAATCCGCTCAGCGTCTTGCTCCGGAGAATCTCGGTCGTCGTAAAGGTTGTAGAGACTCACCTCGTCCAGCAAACCGGCAGGATTGATTTCGCCCCCAGATGTGAGGATTTCGTCGCTCGGTGAGATATAATCGGCAATTACCCCGTCAGCCATTGATATCACCTTCAGACCAAAATTGCGGGTATCTCGCCATAGCCTATCTCTCCTATCGCGGAACCATAGTCCTTGTTGTGCCAGCTGGCTACAGCCCGTTAGTTGTTGGATTTTATCGAATCCAACAATTTCCCCCGAAACGCCTAACTTAGCTCCATGACACTGGTTACGAAAATGGGGCAGTTCCTCAGCTCATTTCAGATAGCGGTCCCCGAGATCCCTGCCAAGATCTACGAGATATCTGCAAAACTCCCGGACAACCCATACTCGGAACTCGCCCACTTTGAGAATATCCTGTCGGACAGGTCGTGGGGGGAAGCCCACCGCATTCGAGGAGACGATGGAGAATGGTGTATCGCAGTCTTTGGGCACGAACACGAACCTGAGGAGGTCGATGCCGACGGGATATCCCTTAGCTTGGAGGATCAGACCACCCTGGATCCGGAGAATCCACGGCATAGAGGTGCTCTTGGCCAAGCTCTTCGAGATGGGTTCGGATCATTCCTGACGTCAGTCCTCGACTGCTGGGAGTACAACGAGCGGGGGAACTTCTACGAGGCCGAGCCAATTCGGACCGTTCGAGGCGAAGAAGCGACCTTCGAGATGTTCCGCGGGGTCCGGACTAGCATCGATTACCGATCCGGTTCCGGGTTCATGCTCAGCCTCGACCCCACCCGGAAATTCGTCGACGAACGGACTCTCGCGGATCGCCTCGAAGCACAGGGCGAATCCGCGGTCATCGACCAGTTTGCGGACGGACGGCGCTACTTCTTCTTCGACCGTCCTGAACCACAACCAGTACAACTGCACTCAGTTTCCGACGCAACCGTCACTGACGAAACGATGACCATCGATGGAGAACCAACCTCGGTGCTCTCGTTCGTCGAAGACAACTACGGAAGTGACTGGGCCGGGAAAATCGATCCAACCGAACCGGTTGTGAAGTACAAGTATTCGGGCGGAGACCGAACCTACGACGCTGCACCGTCACTCCTTCGTCTGATCCCCAATCAAGAGGAGGTTACGACGCAGGCATCGACGCTCGATGCGTACGAACGCTGGGAGGAAGTCCAGGAGTGGATGCGCCCGATTCATTATATCCGCCTCGGAGACCACGAAGCTGATGTCGCTGACGAACCGATCCAAGAGGGCGTCGATACGTTCGATTTCCCGCCGCTCACCTTCGGGGACGATACGGTATTGGAGGTCGGTTCATCCGACTTGACAAGCTCAGACGACGTGACCAGAGATGTCTGGGAATATCGAACCCTCGACTATCTCGAAGAGTTCGGACCGAAGCGAAAGCCGATGGACGAGCCATGGGTCGCCGTGCTCCATACAGATTCGACCCGGCAAACGGCATTCGACGCGTTCGACGACGTCCGGGAGTACGTGAAGCGGTACGCTGATCTTGATCTGAAAGAGCAGCCTGGTGGTGTAAGCTTCGAGAGTAGAGCTGAATACGACCAGTGGAAAGAAGAATTTGCCCCAAAGGTTACGGGCGCGTTCGCGTACTTGACCGGTGATGGCCAAACGGAATACTACGACGTGATCAACGCGGTGGCCGGGAAGCCGGTCCAACACATTCGCCACGATAACTACCAACAGGAGCGCAACCGGGATGAGAGTTATTCGCTTAGGAATACAGCGACAGATCTAGCGTCGAAACTCGGTGTGCGACCGTTCCTGTTAGAGGGAGGGCTGTCCGCAGATGTCGTCATCGGCCTGAGTGTAACCGGGGACCAAAGCACCACTGCCTGCTCGGTTACTGTGTCTGGAGAATCGGGGGACGTAATCGACTGGACGAAACAAGCACACGGACGAGGAGATAAGACGGTAGACAATTTCGACCACGCCGAGAAGCTAATTGGCGACGGGATCGTCGAGGCAATCGATCATAACGAGGGGGCCGTCGACTCACTGGTGGTCCACCGGAATGGAACCTACGGAAACGAGGAAATCGCGGGGATCCAATCCGCCATCGAGAGCCTGAAGGAAGAGGGATACATCGACGACGACTTCAGCTGGAGTGCAGTCGAGCTACGGGATAGTACGTCGTATCGGATATTTTCCGATGACACCGACTGTGAGTGCCAAACCGGAGCGTACGCTGAGGTGGATGGATCCACGATGGTCCTGGCTCCCTCTGGAGGCGAGTACACGTATCAGGGAACGCCACGGACATTCCGGATCCAAGAAAAAGCAGGAACGAGTGACATCGATATCGCGGAAATCGGCCAAGACGTCTTCGACCTCTCGTTCTTGGTCTGGTGGTCGCCTGGCTCGAAGATCAGCGATCCGATCACGACCAGATATCCTGCGGAGATGCACAAGTTGTTCGAGAGGTGCCCCCAGCTCAAATTCCTGCCCAGCTAAATCTCGTCCAACCAATACCGATTTGCCTTCAGTCGATATTCGAACTCGGGTACAGTAGAAGGATTGGCCCCATTCTGGATGTGATCACAGAGCTCATCGAGCTGGTGGTTAACACTCGCTGCATCTGAAATGACTGCCTCGACCAATTCGTCATCAGCCCATTCTTCGTAAAAGGGGCGCTTTGATTCCTCATAGCACTGTAGGTGTTGAGAATATTCCGCTCGGATACCCTCAAGCGGGTCCTGAAGTTCCTCCGGGAGATACTCGTCTGCGAGGTCAGTAATGACCTCCACTCGTAATGCGTCTGGGGGATGAAGAAATTCGTCCTCAACACCGACGTCTCGTTGAATGAAGTACGGATTCTGGGAGAGGAGATGGTGGAGTTGGGCACACACGTAGCTGGGACCGAACGCAAAGAAGCCAGCGACGTCGCAAAAGAGCTCGTCGTACCAGTGAATCCAGTTCCCATGGAAATCTCGTTCAGTTCTGTCAGAATCCATCTGCCGTCGAAGTTCACCGAACCGTTGGCTGAACTCGCGAGATCGGGAAGAACGCTGGTCCAACAATGCGTGCGCCACTTCGTGCGCCAGGATCGGCGTCGTCGGGACGATATCTCTTCCACGAGGGACGAATATTACGTAGAACTCATCGTCGAGTAGTGGTAAGAGCGCGTAGTTCTCGCGGATGACGGGAAAGCAGGTCACCGAGAGCCCGATCGCATCGGTGAGTTCCTCGCAGATCTCCTCGACATGTTGAATCCGGTCCGACCAACGCTCCCGATGATGGGTGAACAAGTCGAGATGAGTGAGTACGAGCTCCAGATCCGAGATGTCGGCCTCTGCGGAGATGACCTTCGAAAGGTACCGCTGATACAGTGCTTCGTTATCCGGATTGGCCTCGACGTCCGATCGACGGCTGTCGATTGCTTCGAACGTCCCTCGGATATCGGTGAAATACTCGTCAAACGCAGTTCGAATCGGGAGGTCAGAAAAGCGCTCGGCCTCCTCCTGAAGATGTTCAAACCGCTCCGCTAGATCATCCTCGCGGTGATCAATGATCCGTGTGGGCAACGTAATCCCGTAGTTGTTCTGCGTCCTGGTCGGTCGTTCTCGTCGCCAACTCCTCGACTAACTCCAACACCTCTACGACCTCGTCGAGGTCACCGCGATACTCCAGATCATCCTTCGTCCGTCCTAAAAGGTCCAAATACCGGTTTAGACGGTTGATTGCGTACTTGTCGATATCGCCGTAGTGTTCTCGCACCCGGCGAGCCAAGGTGTACGCGTAGTTGTCAGCCTCCTCCGGGTGCTCCAACGCATCACGGAGCGTTCGGAGAACAGCTTTCCCGTCTTCGAGGTTGTCACGGAGTTCGTCGGCGCGCGTTCTCGTGACGGACCCGTTGCTCTGGAGAAGGGCGAGCGCGTATAGGGCATCATCAGCCTGATCACTGATGTGGCGCCCCGTCTCGTAGCGCCGTTTGGATCTCCAGAGACTCATTCCGTTATAATATTAGAAGGGGTGCTAAATCAGTTTTGCCCAGTCCTCAGACGGCCAAACGGGTCCGTTTCGACCTATTCACCCGCCTTAGATCCGATTACTCGGAGTCGTTCGGACTGTATCGAGTCGTGGCTCGCAGTCTTCCAGTGAGTCATGGGTTCCAGACC